>Ga0187892_10000447_pt1 | contig 107252 bp, 88 predicted proteins | sample MA1701073metaG_FD_139345 | JGI IMG/M metagenome (GOLD analysis project Ga0187892, IMG submission 139345) | Bio-ooze microbial communities from a basaltic lava cave in the Kipuka Kanohina Cave System on the Island of Hawaii, USA - MA170107-3 metaG ... | reverse complement strand
GCTCAGTGAGTCAGGGCATATTCAACAAATTACACTCAATGGGCGACATCCCCTGGCGGCGGCAGTCAAAACCGCATTCGCCAATGATGAATTGTCGCTCTATTTGGGCAAAAATTAGGTACTGAAGCAAAATCAGTAGTCATTCCATCCGGAACAATCCATCAACCATCGGGCTACGGCTGATGCCGTCCGCATCAGCCGTGCCAGTGAAGGAGATACCTTTTATGAGACACACGATCAAATTGACAGCAATGATCGCCGTGGCGTCATTCGTGATGATGATCGCGAGCGCTACCGCAGCCTTCGCTCAGGCCTCAAGCTCCACGGCGGAGTTGCGCGGCCAGGTGACTGACGCCAACGGCGCGGCAATCCCGAACGCCAAGCTCACGCTCACTGACACCGCGAAAGGAACCGCCCGCACGGCGACCAGCGATGGCGAAGGCAGTTACGCCTTTCTCAGTTTGTTGCCCAGTTCTTACGATCTGAAAGTCGAAGCGCAAGGCTTCGCGGCGACCACGACCAGACTCGAATTGACCGTCGGCCAGCAGGCCAACATCCCCATCAAACTTGCGGCAGGCAAGGTCGAGATTCAGGTTGACGTGGTCGCGGGCGCGGAAGTGGTCGAGACGCAGCGCACCGAACAGTCTTCGACAGTTGACGCCAGGCAGATCACCAACCTGCCGATCAACCGCCGCACCTTTCTCGATTACGCGCTGCTCACACCCGGCGTGACCAGTTCCGAAAACATCACCGACGCGCAGGATTACCGTGTCGCCCAGACGCCGCAGACTGGCCTCTCGTTCGGCGGCAACAACGGGCGCGGCAATCAGGTCTCGGTGGACGGCGCAGAAACCATCGGCGCTTCGGGCGGCGTGCAGGCGACGATCTCACAGGAAGCGGTGCAGGAGTTCCAGGTCGTGCGCAACAGCTACAGCGCCGAATTCGGTGGCGCTTCGGGCGGCGTGGTTAACATCATCTCAAAATCCGGCGGCAACGGCTTTCACGGCAGCGCGTTCGGGCTGTTCCGCGACGACACCTTCGACGCGCGCAATTCATTCGATTACAACCCGAACGGCAAATCGTCGTTCAACCGCCAGCAATACGGCGGTTCCATCGGCGGCCCCGTCAAATCGGACAAGACCTTCTTCTTCGCCTCGGTCGAGCGGTACAGCCAGGAGAAAAACTCGTTCATCAATCTGCTGACCGACCCGACGCTCTTCCAGGTGACGGCCGCTTCGCCGAACGCGACGGTCAGGAACCAGGCGGCGCTCTTCGATTTCATCGCAGCGAGCGCGGCGCCCGACGCCTTGAAAGCCGGCGCGGCGCAATTGCGCGGCTTGTTGACCACAACCAACTACGCGCGCACCGTCAACCTCTTCACCAGCTCCACCGGGCAGTTCCCATTCGACGAAGGCCAGACGCAGTTTTCGGCGCGCCTGGATCACAACTTCAGCGACCGCAGCAGCGGTTACATCCGTTTCAACCTCAGCGACTCGGTCTTCGAGAATCAGGCCGCCGGCTCGCTGATCGCCGTCTCGCGCGGGCGCACATTCGACGGTTTCAACGGCGGCATAGTGGCGTCGCACAACCACCAGTTCAGCGCGACGGCGTTCAACGAGCTGAAGCTGCAATTCACTCACACACGCACGGCCTACCTGGTCAACGACCCCAACGGGCCGGAGTTGAACATCGCCGGTTTCGGTGAATTCGGGCGGCAGATATTCCTCCCCTCGCGCAGCATCGAGCGGCATTACGATATTTACGACAACTTCTCGAAGATCGTCGGCAGCCACACACTCAAGTTCGGCGGCTCGCTTTTCTTCCATCCGCTGACGACCACCAACGAGACCTTCTTCGGCGGGCGCTTCAATTTCGGCGCGGCGATCCCGACGGCCAATCTGCTGGGCGCAACTGCGGCGGCGCAGGCGGCCAACCCGATCAACCAGTTCGTGCTCGCCGCGCCCGGCTCGCCTTACCGCGACGCCAACGGCAACGGCATCGCCGACATCTTTGAAGTCCCGATGACCGCGTTGCAGTCGTTCAATCTCAACCTGCCGATCGTTTACCAACAGGGCTTTGTCGCGCCGGGCACTGGCTCGCGCATCCAGCAAAATCCCAACCGCTACGCGATGTATCTCCAGGACGCCTGGAAGGCGCGGCAGAACTTCACGCTGAATTACGGCCTGCGCTATTCGATCTACGACGAGCCGCTGGCGATTCCGACTTACAAGAAAGATTTTCAGCCGCGCGTCGGCTTCTCGTGGGACCCGTGGGGCGACGGTAAGACGGCCATTCGCGGCGGCGCGGGCATCTTCGTCGGCTTCCTCAACTCGGCGATCACCAACGTGACAACACAATTGGCCGCGACGGACGATCCGCGAACGATTTACATCGTGCTGGCGACGGCGACTTCGGGCGCGCTTGGACTGCCGTCGTCGTTCGCTGTCTACCAGACGTTGCTCTCGCGCGGCGTGATCGGCGCGCGTCCCATCACGCTGGCCGACGTGTCGGCGGCTCCACTCAACATCAGAGCCGCTCCAAACGTCCCGCTCGAAGTGCGCTTCCGTTTAGGCCCGAACTACCGCAACCCGACAACCTATCAGTCGAGCTTGGGCGTTCAACGCGACCTGGGCGGAGGCGTCTCGCTCGAATTGACCTACCTCTTCGCGCGCGGATTGCACCTGTCGCGCAACCGCGACATCAACCAGATCAAGATCAGCGGGCCGGTCAATCCGCTCAATCCGCTCGGAGGCCCGACCTTCGTTCGTTTCCCCGCCGCCGGGCAGACGACCGATATGACAAACCCGCTCCGCTTACAGGACAACGTCTACGAGCAGACGGCCAATTCGTTCTACCACGGCTTCACCGTGCAGGCGCAGCGGCGCTTTGCCAATAACTTCAGTCTCAACGCGCATTACACGCTGGCCAAGTCAATTGATGAAGTCGTTGATTTCAACAGCGACTGGTCGGCGCAGAATCCGCTTAACCTCCGGCTGGATCGTTCGCTTTCGGCCTTCGATCAGCGACATCGGCTGGTTTTGAGCGGCGTCTTCCAAAGCTCGGCGGACAACGTGGTGTTGAAGAACTGGGTGCTCTCGCCGATCTTCGTCGCGCAGAGCGGGCGTCCGTTCAACCTGTTGCTCGGCTTCGACGCCAACGCCGACGGGCGTTCGCAGAGCGACCGTCCCGGCCAAGCCGGACGTTACACGGGCAAGGGCGAGCCGTTCTACAGCTTCGATATGCGCGTGGGGCGGCGCTTCTTCGCCAAAGAGGGACGCTTCCTGGAACTGACCTTCGAGGCGTTCAACCTCTTCAACCGCACGAATTTCATCGGCGTCAACAACGTGCTCGGCGCAGCTTGCACGACCAGCGACGGTCAAAACTTCGTTCCGTGCACGACGACTGGCGCTACGCCGCTGACCAGCTACAACCTGCGTGGCCGGCGCGGATTGCGCACGACCGACCCGCTTGGTTTCACCTCGGCGTTCGATCCGCGCCAGTTGCAGTTCGGCGTGCGGTTCAATTTCTGATGGGATTGATGGAAGGCTGAAGCGGATGAGAGGGAGTCGCGTTGCGGCTCCCTCTTGTTGTTTGCGACAATAATCAGGCGGCTTCTTCCAGACGCGAGACGCGCTTTTCCAGTAGGGTATGCTCGGCGCGGATGTTCAGGAAGTCGTTGTTTAGGTGCTCCAGCTTTTGATTGACCAATTTGAAATTGCGATTGGTCTCCTCCCGGAATCTCTCATAATCCGCCCGCATCGCGGCTAGCTCTTCGTGCATCGCGGCTTGTCCGGCGGCGAGTTCGTTGAGTCGGGCCAGCACTTCTTGGTCAAGCGGGCGAGTGTTGCTCAAACGCGCGACGATGACCTCCTCCACGCTGGCGAGCCTGGTCTTCACCTCAGTGACACTGATCTCCACGGCAGTGAACCTGTCTTCCAGCGACCTGATGGCCGCGATCAGTTGAGCGATTTGATGGCCGTTCGAATTGTTGGTGGTGTCATCGTCTGTCATACGTGATCTCCTGTTGCTCGTTGTCCAACCCTGGCGAGCATTCTACCTCATTGGCGCGCAAACCGCCCAACAGGAACTCAGCTTCGCCGCCGCCTCTCCTGACGTGGGGGATTTGACGGCGGAAGTAATTATGCGATGATTGGCGCTCACTTCCAAAATTCATCTGAGCAATACGAACAAACTTTCGACTGGTTTTAGAACCATCAAGGGATCGAAGGAGGCTGCGAAAATGTTCTCGAAGCGATCTACGGTTTTTTTTGCATTTGTACTGATCCTGCTGTTCACCGCCAATTGCGGCAGTAAAGAAGAAGCATCCGCGCCCGCAGGCCCGGTCTGGAAACCAACCGGCAATGAAGGCTCCGTCACCGGCGCCATCAGTTTCACCGGCGCCGTTCCCCCGCCAAGCAAACTGGACACGGCGAGCGATTCGAATTGCCGGGAAGTCTTTCTCGACGACATCGCGGTCAACAACGGCAAGCTGCAAAACGTGCTCGTATACGTGAAGAGCGGAGCGCCGCAAGCCGCGTTCGAAATTCCAACGACCGAAGTCACGCTCGATCAGAAAGGCTGCAAGTACGTCCCGCGGGTTTTCGGCATTCAAACCGGCCAGCCGTTGAAGATCACCAACTCCGATCCAACTAATCACAACATCCATCCTGTTCCGCGTGTCAATCGGGAGTGGAACGAGTCGCAACTAGCTGGTCAGGGGCCGATCATCCGCAAGTTTACGAGGCAGGAGGTCTTGATCCCGGTCAAATGCAACCAGCATTCGTGGATGCTGGCTCACGCCGCCGTGTTCTCGCACCCGTTCTTTGCGGTGAGCGGCGCTGATGGGCAGTTCACGATCAAGAATCTGCCGCCGGGCGAGTACGAGATCGAGGCCTGGCACGAGCGTTACGGCGCGAAGACCGCCAAGATCAACGTAACCGAAAAAGCTGACGTCAAGCTTGATTTCACCTTCGACGGTTCGGGCGCTTACCAGCCAGGGTCGCTGAAGGCGCAACCGGCGATGATCATCCCGTAGCCCGCTATGGCCAGGATTCTCTCAATTACAATCTGGCTGACAGCCATCATTACCATCGCGCTTTTCGCGTGGTCGAAATGGCGGCTGCCTGAATCTATTTCCACACACAGCGCGGCGATTGATCAGCAATTCAAAATCACCTGGACGATCATCGGCGTCGCATTCTTTCTCGTTCACGCCGCGCTGGGTTTCATCGTCTGGCGTTACCGCGCGAAGAACAACGAGCGCGCCGCTTATTCGCAAGGGAGCGCGCGGATCGAGATTGTCCTGGCCGCCATCACCGGCGCCGTTTTCATCGCCCTGGCGATCACCGGGCAGAAAGTCTGGGCGCAGTTGCGATTGAACCAGGCTCCGGCGGACGCCGTGCAGGTCGAGGTCGTGGCGCAGCAGTTCGTGTGGAACTTCCGTTACCCCGGCGCGGACGGCCGCTTCGGCAGAACTGACCCGCGACTCTACAACGACGCGGACAATTCGATCGGCGCGCGGCCCGGCCCGCTCGGCATTGACCCGAACGACCCGGCTGGCAAAGACGACGTCGTGTCGAGCTTGATGGCTGTTCCGGTCAACCGTCCGATCAACATCACGCTGCGCGCCAAAGACGTGATCCACGATTTTTACGTCCCCGCTTTGCGATTGAAGCAGGACGCCGTGCCCGGAATGAGGATCAACCTTTTTTTCACCGCGACGAAAGAAGGGCGTTACGAGATCGCCTGCGCCGAGTTGTGCGGGCAATTCCATCATCAGATGCGAGCTTATCTGGAAGTCAAATCGCCAAACGATTTCGACCAGTGGTTGAATGAGAGAGCGCCGAAATAGCCATTAGACCGGAGGAGTGAAAGACAATGGCCGAGTCGCAGAAAATCAGAAAACGCCGGCTTAGTTACAGCGATCTGAGCCTGGACGACTTGAAGCGTTCTTTCGGACTCAGCCTCGATACGCTGGACTTGTTTGGCAAGATCGCTCCGGTCGAACCCGACGACTGGCTGACCGAAACGTTGAGGAAGGGGCAAACGCTCGCTCCGGTCAGCGAAAAAGCGCGCGCGGAGTTCATCATTGCGCCGATCCTGCTCTTCATCCGCGATCTTCTGCATGAAAGCATCACGCTCTATTCGGGAGTGCGGTTTGACGTGGCGCCGGAGAAGGGGCTGAAAGGAGTCTGCGATTTCATCATCGCCAAATCGCCGCCGCTGCCGACGATTCAAGCCCCGGTGCTGGTGATGGTCGAAGCCAAGAAGAACGACATCGAGGAAGGACTCGGTCAGTGCGCGGCGGAGATGGTGGCGGCTCAAATCTTCAATCAGCGGGAGCGCCAGGATGCGCGGACCATTTATGGCTGCGTGACCACTGGCGAGACCTGGCAGTTCCTTCAACTCGAAGGCGCGCGACTGACGATAGATAAGGCTCGTTACTTCATCGTCAACGTGGAGAAGATTTTGGGAATACTCTTCCATATCCTGTCGTCCTGAACGCGGGGCAGACGGGTGGGTTACAAATTGCTTCTTTGTTGGGATAGGCGATGCCAGAACAAGTCCAAACTTCGCGCGCGAAAGCGCCTCCCACTTCATTCATTCGCCGGTACATTTTCAGCCGCGACCACAAAGTCATCGGCCTTCAATATTTCTTTCTCGCTTTGACCGCCGCGCTGGCCGGTACGGCGATGTCTTTGTTGATGCGACTGCGTCTGGCCTGGCCGCAAAGCCGCTGGCCCACGCTCGAAATGATCTTCCCTGGCGGTTTCAGCGACGGGCTGATGAAGCCGGAGTTTTATCTGGCGATGGTCACGATGCACGGGACGATGATGATCTTCATGGTTTTGACCGTCGCTCCGCAATCGGCTTTCGGCAATTACTTTCTGCCACTCCAACTGGGCGCGCGCGAAATGGCCTTCCCAAAATTCAATGGGCTGTCGTTCTGGCTGACGTTCACGAGCTTCGTCCTTCTGATCGCGGCGTTGTTCGTCGCCGGGGGCGCGCCGATTGGAGGCTGGACGTTTTATCCGCCGTTCAGTTCGATAGCTTCGACGGGGCCTGGGCAAGCCGCAGGCGCTGATCTGTGGCTCATCAGCATCGGCGTCTTCTGTCTGGCCTCGTTTCTCGGCGCGCTCAATTTCGTTGTGACCGTGTTGACGCGGCGGGCGAAAGGGATGTCGCTCGGACGGATGCCGCTGACTTGCTGGGGCTGGTTGACGACGGCGCTCATTTCCCTGCTGGCTTTTCCGGTTCTGTTCGTCGCGGGCTTGCTGCTCTTCCTCGACCGGCATTACGGGATGAATTTCTACAAGCCAGCGGGACTGGTCGTGTCGGGGCAGTTGATCGAAGGCGGCGGTGGATCGCCGCTGCTGTGGCAGCACCTGTTCTGGTTTTTCGGCCACCCGGAGGTCTACCTGGCGATTCTGCCGGCGATGGGCGTCGTGTCGCACGTGCTGGCGAATTTCGCGCGCAAGCCCGTGTTCGGCTATCGGGCGATGGTGGCGGCGACGCTCGGCATCGGCGTGCTGGGATTTCTGATCTGGGGCCATCACATGTTCGTCAGCGGAATGAACCCGCGCATCGGCATCGCGTTTTCGGTGTTGACGCTGGTCATCGGCGTGCCCTCGGCGGTCAAGACCTTCAACTGGCTGGGCACGTTGTGGGGCGGGCGGATCAGGTTCACCACGCCGATGCTCTTCGCCATCGGCTTCATCTCGCTCTTCGTTTCGGGCGGCGTCACCGGAGTGGTGTTAGGCCAGACGGCGCTCGATATGGTCTTCCACGACACCTGGTTCGTCACCGGCCATTTTCATCTGATTATGGGCGTGGCCGCCGTCTTCGGCATCTTCGCCGCGACCTATTACTGGTTTCCGAAGATGTTCGGGCGAATGATGAACGAGACAATGGGCAAGCTGCATTTCTGGCTGACATTCATCGGCGTTTATGCGGTGTTCGTTCCGTTCCACTTGCTGGGTATAGCCGGGCATCCGCGCCGTTACGCCGACACCGCCTGGTTCGAGTTTTTGCGACCGCTCGATCCGCTGCACCTTTTCGTCACTATCGCTGCGTTCGTGACAGCGGCGGCGCAGTTGATCTTCCTGATCAATTTCTTCCGCAGTTTGTGGAAAGGCGAGCGGGCAAGCGACAATCCGTGGGAAGCGACGACGCTCGAATGGTTGGTCGCGAACAGCGCGACCAGCGAGCCGCTGGTCGTCCATCGCGGCCCTTATGAATATTCTGTTCCGGGGGCGTCCAAAGACTTCCTGACGCAGGTTGAATCAAACGATTGATGCGATACAGTGAGCGTGACAAAAACATTGACCACAGCCAATTGAGCATTGAGCATTGTTTCGCAGGAGAGAAAGCCAAACTTCCTGCGAAATAATTTCCAATGGCCAACTGGCAATGAGCAATTGGCTGACGTTTTTCTGAGGTTTATTTGTGCCAGCGACATTGACACCAGACAAAATTGAAACACCTCCGATTGACGGCGGCGGCGGCCGCTTCGACGATTTTGGCGGAGATGATTTCGGCGGAGACGACGGCGGCGGCGATGGCGGTGAGGGATGGAGAAGAGAGCTTACTCCGCCGCCCGAAGGTTACAGCCTGGCCATCTGGCTGACGCTCGCCAGCGTGACGGTGCTCTTCCTGGCGTTGACCAGCGCGTACATCGTCAACCGCGCCCGATTGCAACCCATCGCCACGCCGCGTGTGCTGTGGATCAGCACGACTGTGATTTTGTTGAGCAGTGTCACGATGGAACTGGCGCGCCGCGCTTTGCGCCGCCGACTCGAAACCAGATTCAGGTTATGGATTTCGATGACGATGATGCTCGGATTGACTTTTCTCGCCGCTCAGATCGTGTTGTGGCGGCAATTGGTGGCAAGCGGTTTTTATATCAACCGGAACCAGCACAGCGGGTACGCTTATATTTTCACGGGGCTGCACGGGGTGCATCTGATCGGCGGTCTTGTCGCGCTCGGTTATGTGATGCTGCGCGAGCGCAGCAGTTGGACGGTCGTGCGCCGCCGCGTGGCGGTTGACGCTACTACGCTCTACTGGCATTTCCTCGACGGTTTGTGGATTTACCTGCTGACGCTGATCTTTTTCTGGCGGTGAGATGGGGTTCAAACGTTTGGCCAATTCGATGTTGAACGCCGTGATGATTCTGATCGTCGCCGCAGCGCAGGCTCTTGCCTGCCCGATGTGCAACGCCAACGTGGCCAGCGCCGAAAACGCGGCTGACACGGCACAGACCATCAACGCCGCCATCCTGGTTCTGCTCATCCCGACCTTCGTGATCATCGGCGGGCTGATCAGGCTGGTTTATAAATATCGTCATTTTTATGTCAATCTCCGAACTTCCGACTCTGAACGCGATTCTCAATAGCATCAGCGCCATCCTGCTCGTCACGGGCTACTTCTTCATTCGCCGGAAGAACATCAAAGCTCACCGGGCTTCGATGGTCAGCGCGTTTGTTACTTCAACGCTGTTTCTGATCTCTTACCTGACCTACCATTACTACCACGGCTCGACGAAGTTTCAGGGGCAGGGCGCGATCCGCGCCGTCTACTTCTCCATTTTGCTCACACACACGATCCTGGCCGCCGCCATCGTGCCGATGATCTTCGTCACTTTCTCGCGCGCTTTGAAGGAAAGATTCGACAAGCATCGGAGGATCGCGCGCTGGACATTGCCGCTGTGGCTTTATGTTTCGGTGACGGGAGTGGTGGTTTACCTGATGCTTTATCAACTCTACCCTGTCAGGTAAGAGAATGGCTGCGGCGCTATGGTGTAATTCATCGGGAAGGCCGGATGACGCGGATGAGTTGACCGTCCAGTTTTGTTTGAGAACCGATTGCCTCGTGGATTCTTTTGGCAAGACCGATGGTATCAAGATCAGCAGTACAGATGATGATTCCCGAATGAACTGGCTGTGTGTTGTGCAACCGAATGAAATGCCTGCGATTGTAAGTCAGCAGGGCGCGCTGTGCTGAAATCGCGTAGGCAAGCACTTCGTCATCCGGGATTTTTTTATTGGCATTGCCCGCTTCATGCGCGGTCAGAACATCGTGTCCTAAATTACGAAGCTCTTCGACAGTGCGTCGCGGGAAATTTTCATCGGCGTAAAGCTGCGCCATCGCTCAATCTTCCTCGTTAAGTCGAATTTCCTCGTCAATCTCTGCTCGGCGGGCGCGGACGTAATCCCAGGCGTTGACCAAATCTTCAGCCCTTAATGACGGATAGTTATACAATATTTCCGCATCGCTCATTCCGAGTCGCCTGGATTGCTCCAACACCCAAACTGGAATTCGAGTGTTTGCAATGCAAGCAGCGCCTCCGCAGACTCCGGGCGTCTTTTCGATTCCGGGATGAGAGTCGCCAAGATCGCGCACGACCCACTGAAGGACCTGGATTTTCTCTGCGCGGGTCAATGTTGAGAGAACTTTTTCTGCTTCCTGGATTGCATTCATCACTGATACTCCTCACGTGAATTACTTGCTGTGCGCAAATCTTATCATTCGGAGCAAGGTTTTACATCAGATTCACCGGATCAACCTCAACCGTAATCATCTTCAAATCCTGTCCCGTCTCCTTCAACTCCGCCATCGCCGCGTCCAGCGCCTCTCGCGCCTGGCGACGATACCTGGTTTTGATCAACACTTGCATCCGGTGCTCGCCTTTCAATCGTGAGAGCGGCGCCGGAGCGGGACCGAGCACCCGCAGCGCATTCTCGGTGTCCGCTTCTTTGAGCAATCGCGCCAGTTCGGACGCCGCATAAGCTGCGCGGGCGAAATCGTGATGTTTGACCAACGCGTTGATCAGCGCGACGAATGGCGGGTAATGCAGGTTGCGGCGGAAGTTGATCTCGTGGTCGTAGAACTTCTCGTAATTCTGCTCGCGCGCGTATTCCAGCGCGTAACTTTCGGTGTGGTAACTCTGGATGAGCACACGGCCTGGTTTTTCGCCTCGCCCCGCGCGCCCCGCCACCTGGGTGAGCAACTGGAACGTGCGTTCGGACGCGCGGAAATCCGGCATGCCTAATCCCGCGTCAACCGAGACCACTGCGACCAGCGTCACGTTATGAAAATCGTGCCCTTTGGCGATCATCTGCGTTCCGACCATCAGATCAATGTCGCCGGCGGCGAATTCGTTGATCAGCCGCTCGAAGCTTCCGCGCCGGCGCGTGGTGTCGCGGTCCAGCCGCGAAATGCGCAGCTTCGGATACATCTCCTTCAACAACGCTTCGATCTGTTCGGTGCCTTCGCCGACATAGTAGATGAACGGCCCGTCGCATTGCTGGCAGGCGCGCGGGATGCGTTCCTGGTGGCCGCAGTAATGGCAGATCAACCGCGCGTCGAATTTGTGGTAGGTCAACCCCACGCTGCAATTGGGACACGACGCGCGGTAACCGCAGGCCCGGCAGAGCAGGAAAGACGAATAGCCGCGGCGGTTGAGCAGGACCAGCGTCTGCTCGCCCCGCGCGTGATTTTCGGCAAACGCCAATTTCACTTCGTCAGAGAAGACCTGTTGCTTGCCGTATTTTTCAAACACCTGGCGCATATCAACGATCTGCACCTGGGCGAGCGGGCGCTGGCCGATGCGTTCGTCCAGTTTCAGGTAAGTGTATTTGCCGGTGTGCGCGTTGTGGAACGATTCCATCGAAGGCGTCGCGCTCCCCAAGATGATCACCGCGTTGGCCAGGTGCGCGCGCATGATCGCCGTGTCGCGCCCGTGATAACGCGGCGTCTCTTCCTGCTTGTACGAAGCTTCGTGTTCTTCATCAACCACGATCAGGCCGATGTTTTCCATCGGAGCGAAGACCGCGGAACGCGCGCCGATGCAAACGCGGGCTTCGCCGTTGCGGATGCGGTTCCATTCGTCCAGGCGTTCGCCGTCCGAAAGCGACGAGTGGAGGATGGCCACGGCGTCGCCGAAGTGCGCCCGCAAACGATGCGCGAACATCGGCGTCAGTGAAATTTCGGGCACGAGCATCAGCGCCGATTTGCCTTTTTCGACTGTAGCGCGCATTGCCCGGATGTAAATTTCGGTCTTGCCGCTGCCCGTCACTCCGTGCAGCAGAAACGCCGCGTAGTTCCCTTCGTTTAGTTTTCTGACAATCTGATCGAGCGCCGATTGTTGTTTTCCGGTGAGCGACAGATCGTCGGGTTTCAGGTGTTTCAAGTGCGCGAGCGGGTCGCGACGGACTTCGCGCATGAAGACTTCAACGTAGCCGCGTTTTTCCAGCGTACGAATGACCGACGCGCTGACATCAGCCGCTTCGGTCAGTTGGGTGAAGGTAAGTGGCTCTGCCGAATCGAACAGCTTTCTGATCACACGCTCTTGAGCTTCGGTCAACGGCTGGCCGCCTTCGATCGGCGCGCGCTGGATCAAACGCACGGCCTGTTGCCGTTTGGGTTTGACCTGAGCCGACTGAAGCTGGCGGGTGACGGTGACGTAACCGGCGCGTTCCAACTCACGCGCGAGCGCCGAAGCGCGATTTTTGTTGAACTGTTTGACGATCGCGCTGGCGTTGAGTATTCCGCTTTCGGCGACCAGCGCCAGAGCCTGCATCTTGGTTGATTGCGCGCTTTTGCCGCTCGAAGCAGCCACAGCGGCGCGGCCTTCGTTGGTGATCGAAAGGAAGGTTTCGGCTTCGGCGTTGATGCCGGCGGGCAACGAGGATTTGATCGTCTCGCCCCAAGGCGCGTAGTAATAATCGGCGATCCATTTCGTCAGATCGAGCAGTTCCGGCGTGACCAGCGGCTCGGTGTCGAACAGTTCCTCGACCTCCTTGATCTCGAAACCGTCCTCCGGCTGCCCCGCTTCTTCGAGCGTCGCGTGGAGGTCAACGATGTAGGCGGTCAGCAGTTGTTTGCCGAAAGGCACGAGCGCGCGACAGCCCGGCTTGGCGTTTGCGGCGAAGCTTGCGGGCAAACGATAGGTGAAGGTTTGGTGAACGTTGAGCGGGATGGCGATTTCGGCGAACATCGGAGTGAGCTTAGGCAAGCGACGAAAATGAGTCAAGCAGGATTTCGGGTCAGTACCGCGAGCGGTAGCGAGCGTGGCTCCATCAATAACCGACTGATGGAGCCACGCTCGCTACCGCTCGCGGTACTGACCCGAATTTCTCTGAACTGTGCCTCAGGCAGCTTCGTATGGTAAAAACGGATCGCAATCGCATCTGAAACCGAAACTTTCTTCAACCACATTCAGGAGAGATGATCCTATGACCAGCCCACGTTCGCTGCGCATCCTGCTTGCTCTGATCCTGGCCGTCGCCAATTTCGCTTCGCCGCTGGCTCAAGGGCAAAACCAGAACCAGTCATCCGATCTGACCGAGAAACTCGCCAAGATCGAGAAGGAGATCGAAGAGAAACGAAAAGAACTCGGCGTGCCCGGAGTCAGCGTGGCCATCGTCAAAGACGACAAGGTGATTTTCCAAAGGGGCTTCGGACAGCGCGATGTCGAGCGCAATCTGCCCGTCACGCCTGACACGCTCTTCGCCATCGGCTCCTGCTCGAAAGCCTTCACTGCGATGGCCGCCGTGATCAGCCAGGATGAAGGCAAACTCTCGCTCGACGATTCGCCGAAGAAGCACCTGTCTTATTTCAAACTGCAAGACCCGGAGGCCGACGCGAAGATCACCGTGCGCGATCTGCTGCACCACAGCTCGGGTTTGGATCGGACGGACATCGCCTGGTACACAGGCGTGCTCAACCGCGAAGAGGCGATCAGGGTCGCGGGCCTTGCCAAACCGACCGCGAAGTTCCGCGAGAAGTTTCAATACCAGAACAATATGTACAGCGCGGCGGGCGAGGTCGTCGCAAAGGCTAACGGCACGACCTGGGAGAAGTACATCGAGGATCGTTTCTTCAAGCCGCTCGGCATGAAATCCAGCGATACCTCGGTCAAGCAGATGGTGAAGGCCGCTGACTACGCCACTGGCTATGGGCTGCAAGAGAAGGTGGCGACGAAGGCAATCTTGCGCGACCTGACTAACATCGCGCCCGCCGGAGCGATCAACTCGAACGTCAAAGATATGTCACAGTGGATTCGACTGATGCTGGGCGGCGGCGTGTTTGAAGGCAAACGGATGGTTTCGGAAAAAGGCTTCAACGAGATCGTCAAGAAGCATATTCCGATGAGCGGCAATGTCGGTTATGGACTCGGCTGGGGGTTGACCGATTGGAATGGTCATCCGGTCCTTTCGCACGGCGGCGGGATAGACGGGTTCAACTCTCTGGTCGAGTTGATGCCAGATCAGAAGCTGGGCTTCGTCGTCTTGACCAATGTCTCTGGCTCGGCGCTGCCGGCCAGGGTTCGCGACGCCGTCTGGAACAACATCGTCGGCAAACCGGAATCGGCTGTCGCCAGTTCAGGCTCCGCGTCGCCGCAGAGCGAAGTGGGCAAATACGCGCTGGGCAATCTGAACATCGAGGTCGTCTTCAAAGACGGCAAGCTCAAGGCAAACGTTCCTGGGCAGCCCGAATACGAACTGATCAAGGTCGAAGGGCGCCGTTACAAACTGGGCCCGCCCGCGCCCGACGGTTTCTTCATGACTTTCCGCCCGGTCAAAGGCAATGAGGCGGAAACCGAGATGTACCTGGAGCAGCCGCACGGCAATTACACTTTGCCGAAAACAAAAGCGAGCGGCGAAAAAAGTCTGGCGACGGCGAATCTGCCGCAATACAAAGAATTGATCGGCAAATACGAACTCAGCGGCACTCCGCTCGAAATCACGACGAAAGACGACAAGGTTGTATTCGTCGTTCCCGGTCAGCCCGCTTACACGCTGGTCGAAAAGGAGAAGGACATTTTCGGCGCGGCGGAATTATCCGATACGTACCGCGCCACGCTCAAACGCAACGCGGCGGGCGAGATCACCGGCTTCTTGTTGAAACAGCCCGAAGGCGAATTCGACGTGAAGCGCGTGTCAGATCCCGCGCCTTCGGCGAAGAGCGACATCACGGTGGATGATTTGATGGCGAAAGCGATTGCCGCCGCCGGAGGCGAAGCGAACCTGCGCAAACACCGTTCGATGTCGCAGACCACCGCGCTCGATTTCGAGAATCAGGGGCTGACTGGCGAGAACGTCCTTTACGCGCAAGCGCCGAATCTGGCGACGTCTACCACCACGCTCGCCGGATTGAGCAAAAAGACCGGAACGTTGCGTGAATATTTCGATGGAACGCAGGGTGGTTCCGAAACCAGCTTCTCGCAACCCGAAAAATTCAAAGACAAGCAGTTGGAAGACGCGCGCGCCGCCTCCGATTTTTACGAGCAGTTGAACTGGAAGACGCTCTACAAAACCGTGACGATCAAAGAGAAGTCGAAGGCCGGCGACGAAGAGGTCTACGTCGTCGTCAAAACGCCGGAGAAGGGCAATCCCGTCACCGACTACATCTCGGCGAAATCATTCCTGCTCGTTAAACGTGACCGGACGGTGACGGCTGGCCAGGGCACGATGGTCATCGGTGAAACTTACAGCGATTACCGGAACGTGGACGGAGTGATGATGCCGTTCGGCTCGGTGACGCAGCACCCTTCGATGGGCCGCGTCGTCAGCAAAGTGAAAGAGGTCAAGTTCAACGTGGACATTCCCGCGACCACATTTCGCGCTGCGGCGAAGTAAGAAGAAGGTGGTTGGTGGTTGGTGGCTGGTGGTTGGTTGGCAACGCGCCAGCTATCGCCGACCGACCACCAACCACCAACCACTAACCACCAACTTCAGTTCTTGACTTGATAGACACGGTATCCCGCGTGGTCAATCACGACCGGGTACAGGCCTGCGAAGTAATCTTCATCCGCCGTCAATTGCGCCTGCTCAACCGGCCCAATGACGATGTAATCAATGCCGAGCCGCGCCAGCGGTTCGAGCGTCTCTGCGCCGCCTTGATAAATCGCTGCGACGTCAGGTTCGCGCTGGGCGTAATTGATTCCGTGCGTCCACAAATGACCGGGATAACCCATCACCGATTGGCGGCCCGACAGCGCTACGACCGAGTTGTGGATCGGCGCGTGCAGGATCACCGCGCGCGGCGGTGTCTTTTCGCGCAACAGCGCCGCGACTTCGAGTTCTTCCTGGCCGAACAATTGAACGTTTTCGACCGGCGACAACGCGCGCGTCACGTCCAGCGCGCCTGAGAACGTAAGCGTGAACAGTAAAAACGTTGCGGCAAGGCGTCCGACAATAAATCGCTGCGTGAACAGGCAAGCCAGCGCAACGGCGACGAACGGACACGACGCCAGAGACCAATAAACCAGCATCTTGATGTTGTCCCACGTCCACGGCGCCAGCGTCACGACGTTTGGCACAAAAAACCACAGCGCAAAAGGTAGATAAAAAAGCCTCTGCCTGGTCTTGGTGATCTTTTTAACTAGCAAAGCGGTAAGCAAGAGAAGAATGAAAATCCCCGCATTGACCATCCAAAAGACCAGCGGGTTCAATTGGCCTGCTTCCCACCACCAGTGCAAGGTGAACAACTTGCTTTTGACCTGCGTGCCGCTGAGCCACCAAGCCTGGGGCGCGGCCAGCACCGCCGCTGGCGCGAAGAACGCGATCCAATCCCACGACCAGAACAACAAGACCATCAGCGCGCTCACAATCATCACCGAAAAGAACCCGTGCGCGTGCAGCATCGGCAGCAAGCCAGCCAGCACTCCGGCAGCGAGCAGATAACGCCGCCTTATTTTCGGATCATTGTCTTCGCCACAACTCATCCACCAGAACGCGATGATCATCGCCACAATCGGCAGTCCAAACAGCATCGAACGCTGCGGGATTAACAGCGTCGTGAAAACGTTGCCCCAACGCAGTGGCACGTTGCCCGAAGCCAGAGCCAGGTCGGCGTTCATCGTGTAAGCGTTTGGCAGGCGCGCCAGGAAATCGAGCAGGCTGTCGGATTGCGCGCTGAATTGGCGGAAGAAGTTGATGAAACCCAAGCCGCCGTTGAAGAGGAAGATCACCGGAGCGATGCGCGCGGCGAGCCGGTTATTGAAAATCTTCAGCGTCAAAAACTCGATCAAACCAACCAGCGCCAATGCCAGGATGATGTTTTCGACGAAGAACGCCGCGCGCCAATCGGCGCCACACCGGATGAAGAACGCGGTCAGGAAATCAATCAGGAAAGGGTAGGTGAAATTCATCCCGGCGAAGATCGGATTCTGCGGCGGCAGGTTCTCGCCGTAAGCGAACGAAGTGATGACGCTGAAATGAAATGGCAAGTCGCCGAAATTGTTCGCCGGAGCGGTGTGCATCCCGTCGGGATAAAACATCACGACGCGCGCGAACAGCCAGGCGAGCAACGCCGTCCACGCGGCGTAGTAAACCACGCCGGTCTTGCTCGCCGCGACTTCACGCAAACCGGCGAGGAGGCGGTCTCGCGGAATGAATCGAAGCTGCAAGCCCAAACCGATGGCAAAGATTGCGGTCGTGAGACCGATGGAAATTGCGTTCAAACCCGCCAACAGCGCGGTCAGAAATCCAATCCAGGACAACGCCGCGAGGCCGAAGACCGAACCCATTGCGAGCCGCGACTGCAACGAGGCCTTCTCGATCACCAGCAAAGCCCAGAGCGTCCCATTAGCGACCGCGAGCAGTGAAATGAAGATTATCAGTAAGGTTCCCATTCCAGGAGGTGATCTTCGCGCGCCGCCGAACCGTTCTCACTCCTCATCGTGGATCGTCGCCAGTTTGACGATCTCAAAGGCGCGCACGCCGCTGGGCGTTTGAACTTTCACTTCATCGCCCTCTTCTTTGTTCAGCAGACTCTTTCCGACCGGCGACGCCGTCGAAATCAACCCTTTCTCGAAATCGGCCTCTTCCGGCGTGACCAGCCGATAGGTTATCTCCTCGTCACGATTCAGATCGCGCAGCACGAGCGTCGAACCATAAGAGGCGCGGTCACGCGGCAATTTGCTCACGTCAATGCTCGACAGATTGGCGAGTTGCTGTTGCAGTTGGCGGACGCGGGCGCGCACAAAATCCTGCCGCTCGCGCGCAAATTTGTATTCGGAGTTTTCAGACAAATCGCCCAGCGCCGCCGCCGTGCGGAGCGCCTTCGGCAACTCCACGGTCAATTCATATTCGAGCGTCTTCAACTCAGCCAGGATTTTGTCTTTCCCGGTCAATTCCTTTTCTTCACTCACAGCCGTTCTTCCTTTCAGGTATCCATTGTGGGGTTAAAGTCAAAAATACGGCTGCCGCAAACTCGAACTCCTTGTCATTCAAGGCCGTTCGATCTGCGGCAGCCGGAAGGCAACCTATCACAGTTCGTGACGCGCTTCAATCAGCGCATTTAAAGGTTCAGCTTATCCACCAGTTCCTGCACCGCTCCGGCTGATTTGTGCAGCGCGGCGCGCTCATCCGTCGTCAGGTTGATCCGGATAATCTCCTCGATGCCGCTGGCGCCGAGTTTGACCGGGACGCCGACGAACAGGCCGTTGACGCCGTATTCGCCTTCCAGATAAGCGGCGCAGGGCAGAATCTTCTTCTTGTCCTTCAGAATCGCTTCGACCATTTCGACCGCGGCCGATGACGGCGCGTAGTAGGCCGAGCCGGTCTTGAGCAGACCGACGATCTCTGCTCCACCATTCGCAGTGCGCGTGACAATCTGATCAATCACCTCTTTCGGCAGCAACTCGGTGATCGGGATGCCAGCGCAGGTCGAATAGCGCGGCAGCGGAACCATCGTGTCGCCGTGGCCGCCAAGCACAAACGCCGTGACGTTTTCGACCGAGACATTCAAAGCTTCGGCCAGGAAAGTCCGCATCCGCGCGGAATCGAGAATGCCCGCCATTCCGATCACGCGGTTCTTCGGGAAGCCAGATTTCTTGAACGCCACCTGCGCCATCGCATCGAGCGGATTCGACACGACGATGATGATGCAGTTCGGCGAATATTTGACGATCTCTTCGGTGACGCTGGCGACGATGCCAGCGTTGGTGTTGAGCAGATCGTCGCGGCTCATCCCGGGTTTGCGCGCGATGCCCGAAGTGATCACGACCACATCGGAATTCGCCGTCTCCTTGTAACCGTTCGCGCCAACGAGCCGGCTGTCGTAACGCTCGATTGGCCCGGCCTGAGCCAGGTCTAAAGCCTTGCCCTGCGGCATGCCTTCGATGATGTCAACCAGAACGACATCGCCGAGTTCTTTTGAAACCAACCAGTGCGCGGTCGTCGCGCCCACGTTACCTGCGCCGACAACCGTAATTTTCTTTCGACCCATTTCTTCCTCCTCTTACATATTCTCGATAATCGCGCTCGCGTATTCGCTCGTCTTGACCTTCGTCGCGCCTTCCATCTGGCGTTCCAGATCGTAGGTCACTCGCTTCTGCGCGATGGTTTTAACGATGCCGTCAATGATCAACTGCCCCGCCTCTTTCCATCCCATGTGCTCGAACATCATCACGCCGGACAGGATCACCGACGAGGGGTTGATCACGTCCAGATCGGCGTATTTCGGCGCCGTTCCGTGCGTGGCTTCAAACACCGCCGCGTTGTCGCCGATGTTCGCGCCCGGCGCCATGCCCAATCCGCCGACCTGCGCGGCGCAGGCGTCCGACAAATAATCGCCGTTCAAATTCGGCGTGGCGATGACCGAATATTCATCGGGACGCAGGAGTACCTGCTGGAACATGGCGTCGGCGATGCGGTCGTTGACCAGGATTTTGCCGTCGGGCAGTTTGCCGCCGTGATCTTTCCACAACTCGTCTTCGGTCACGATCTGGTTGCGAAACTCCTCCTTCGCCAGTTGATAGCCCCAGTCGCGGAACGCGCCCTCGGTGTACTTCATGATGTTGCCCTTGTGCACGAGCGTGACGACCTTGCGGTTGTTTCCAATGGCGTAACGGATCGCGCGGCGCACCAGGTTTTTCGTGCCCGTGATCGAAATCGGTTTGATGCCGATGCCGGAATCGGGATTGACCTCGCATCCCCACTCGCTCAGGAATCCGATCAACTTCAGGGCGCGATCCGAACCTTCGGGGAACTCGATGCCCGCGTAAACGTCTTCGGTGTTTTCGCGGAAGATCACCACGTCGAGCTTTTCAGGCTGCTTCACCGGCGCAGGTACGCCATCGAAATAGCGCACGGGGCGCACGCAGGCGTAAAGATTGAGCACTTGGCGCAAAGTCACGTTGAGCGAGCGAATGCCGCCACCGACGGGAGTGGTCAACGGCCCTTTGATCGCGACAACGAAGTGCAGGATGGCGTCGAGCGTGCCTTTCGGCAGCCATTCGTTGAATTTGTCGAAGGCTTTTTGGCCCGCGAAGATTTCGTACCAGACGATGCGGCGCTGGCCGCCATAAGCTTTTTCGACTGCGGCGTCGAACACGCGCTGCGACGCGCGCCAGATGTCCCGCCCCGTGCCGTCGCCTTCGATAAAGGGAATGACGGGGTTGTCGGGAACTTTCAGCCGGCCCCCTTCAACTGCGATGGCCGCGCCATCAGTGGGGCTGGGAACTCCGTTGAAAACAGGCATAATGACAAGTCTCCTGAATTGGTTTGTAATGGATCACGCGATTGGACTCGCGGTCAATGCTTCGAGCGACTCTTTCTGATCAGGTCAATGGGAGCGGCGGTCAACTGCGTGAAAGGCGGGGCAGTCTAACAACCGGGGTATGGGCTGTCAAGTTTTCGCTCCGGCGCGCAAGACCGCATGTTTACAGGCGCGCGAGCGATTTCGAGCGGAATGCGAAAAAGCGGCGAGCGGTGATATAGTCTCCCCGAATGACGCCCAAAACACCATCCGGCGAACAACGCCGATTGATCGAAGAAGCCGCGCAATCGCTGGCCGAATTCAGAGATCGAAGGGACGAAGGCAAATTGAACTCCGAATACGCCTCGCGCCTTTCTCTGCAAGCGGCCGAGAACGTCATCAATCTCCACCGCGAGTCTGACGGTTATCTGAGAGACGCCGTAACGCTGCTTTGCGAAATCACTGCGAGCGAGAACCGGGAGATCGCGCGCGAAGGCGTGCTGGCGCTCTTCCCCGCCCTGGTCGAACGATTGAACGATTCGTTTGATCCGGCGGCGTGTAAACTCTACGACCGAATCTTCGCCCAGGTGATTGATTTCGATCGCCGCCTGCCCGACGCGAGAGAGTTCGACCAGGCGTTGCGCGATTTCGGCCTGATGAACGAAACCGACCTGCTCACCCGCAAATCCCGAATCTCCAATCTCCAATCTCCAATCTCCAATCTCCAATCTCCAATCTTGAAAGTCCTCCTCCTCTCCCGCGTCACCATCGGCGCCGACGTAGCCGTCACCAGCGTGATGATCGCCAAGCTTCGCAACCTCCTGCCACAAGCGGAATTCGTCCTGCTCGGCTCAGGCAAGCTGCGGGAACTCTTCGGCGGCGACCCGCGCGTGCGCATCCACGAGATCAAATACGATCGCGGCGGCGGCGTGCTGTCACGATTGACGAGCTGGATTGACGTAATCGAAGCGGTGAACGATGAAGCGCGAGGTCTGAAACCCGATGAATTCTGGCTGATTGACCCCGATTCGCGGCTGACACAGCTAGGGCTGCTACCTTTGCTAAAAGACGAACGCAACTACTTCTTCTTTGAAAGCCGCAGCTACCGCCTTGGAAGCGCGACGCGTATCGGCCAACTAACGTCGCTCTGGCTGGATGAAATCATTGGCGCGACTGGCGAGGCGTTACCTTACGTCGCGTTGCCAGCCAAATATCAAAACTTCGGCCAGCGCATCTGCGAAAAACTGCGTCGCGCCGGAGCTTCACACCTCGCCGCCATTAGCCTCGGCGTTGGCGGCAACCCGCGCAAACGCATTTCAGACGAATTTGAACTCGAACTGATCAACCGCCTGATCGCCGACTCCACGCTCATCCTGGACAAAGGCGCGAGCGCAGAAGAGCGCGAACAGATCAATCGCGTCGTCGCCACGCTTCGAGCCAATGGCAAAACCGTCGTCGAAATCAACGAGCAAAACTTTGCCGGCGTGATTTCACAGAAAAAAATCGAAGCCAATGCGATCACGTGGGATGGTGGCATCGGAGCTTTCGCCGGATTGATCGCGGCGAGTGACGGATACATCGGCTACGACTCCGCGGGCCAGCACATCGCCGCCGCGTTGGGCGCGCCGACGCTGACGATCTTCGTTAATTCTGGTTCAGCGGTGTTTGCTGAACGATGGCGACCTTATGGCTCCGGATTGATTGAAGTTTTGAATGTAGAAGCGGCCCGAATGCCTGGCGACGCCAATCAAAGCGTGGTGGACGAGCTTATGAGCCGGCATAAAGCGGCGAGGCGGAAAGCCTGTGAAACCAAGCCCTCCGCCTCATCGTTTTGATCACCGCTTCAATTGCTGGTGAAAGATATTTTGATTCCGGCCTTGCTCACGAAATCCTTGCCGCCCACCGTCGCCGTGACGATCACGTCAACGTCGGTCTTGCCCGCCAAATCCGGAACGAGTTTGGCTTCGATCAGGTCAATGCCCGGCGAAACCGCGGCGAATGTCAGCGTCAATTCCGAATCGCCGATCTTGAGCTTGACCGATTCGGCGTTGCGCCAGCCTGTGCCGAAGATGCGGACAATGTTCGGGTTGTCTTCTGTGCCGACCGAGCATGGTGGATCGGATAGCGTGATCGAGTTGTCCGCGTTGACCCTGCCGCATTTGGCCAGCGCGCGTCCGACGCCGTCGCCGGTGGTGGTGAAGATTGCGGGCGCGACATCTTGAACCATCACTCGCCCGCGCGAAATCGTCCCATTGTTATTGACGACTACTTCGACCAGTTCGGCGGGTTTGACTGTGTTCGGCAGGATGAAATTGACCTGCGCCGGAGAGACGTAACTGATGCGCGCGGCCATACCAGCGACGGTGACTCTCACGCCTCTAAACTCAAGCGGATAATCTGGGCCATCGGCCGCGGCCGTTTCGTTGGAGAGGTTAGTCCCCTGGGCGAGGGCGGCGGAGCCGCGCGCCACTACAGCTTGATCAAGGCTCGCTCCATTCAGAAGTACCAACGCCTCCTCGAAGGCCAGGAACGAAGTCTTCGATTTGTTGCTTTCGATGTTGGTCGTCGCGGGAATTATCACTGAGACATCCAGGTCTTCCTTACCCGCCAGTTCCTTCGTCAGGTTGACGTTGATCTGGTCCAGGCCCAGGAATTCCGGCTGCGCTCCGCTGAAAGTCGGCGTCAGGGTCTGGTCGCCGATCTTGACCTGAAGCCCGGAAATGTTGCGCCAGCCCGTGCCGTAAATGATCAGCAGGTCGGGTTGCGATTCGTTGCCTACGCGGCAGGGCGGCGCCGAAGAGATGAAACTCAGCCCGTCCGGCGAAACCCGTCCGCATTGCGCCGCAGTGAGTCCCGCACCGTCGCCGGTGGTGGTGAAGACGCCGGGCGCGCCGTCAACAATTTTGACTTTGCCTGCCGATCGCACGCCGTTGTTGTTGATCGTGAAATCAACGCTGTCGCCGTTATCCACTTCGACCGGCAGCACAAAATTGACCTGCCCCGGCGAGACGAAGATCAAACGCGCGGCGAGGTTGTTGACCGTCAAGGTCACCCCCGCCAGCTCGAACGGCAGGTTTGCGCCGGGCGCGCTCGCCGTGGCGTTAGCCAACTGCGTGCCGAACGCTGCGACTATCGAACCGCGCGCGATCTGGGTCGTGTCGAAGCTGGCGGCGTTGGCCAGTTTCGACTCGGCGGAATTCGTCGAGGTGATGGGGCGGATCAGAGCCTGGAAAGGCTCGTCAATGGCGGAAGCTCTCGGAGCGACCAGCGGCGCATAGAAGGTGAACGTCAGACGGACACTGCTGTCGTTAATGAACGGCAGCGTGACGTTGTCGCGCTGATCGAAGACAAAAGTCGCTTTATCGGCGAAAGTAATCTGGCGGAATTTCGATGCGGCGATGTCGTAACTGAAAACTTCGCGGCTGCCATCGGCGTTGTCCGTCTTGATACTGCTCGTGGTGGCCGGCGTGAGATTCATCACCGAGGTGAACGCGATGCTCGTGCCGGTCGAGTTGATGCTGGGGAAGAAATTGAAATCGCTCTTGGCCAAATCCGCGGTCGTTTGATCGGTGATCTGTCTGAACGTCGGGCTGGCGCCGCTAAGGTCAGCCAGGAAGACCTCGCGCGTTTTGTCGGAGTTTTTGGCCGCCATATCGCCGGACGATTCGAAGACCAGCTTGGTTCCATCGGCGCTCAGCGGGTGCGTGAACGCCGGCAACAGATTGACCGCGCCGCTTAAAGGCACAGCCGAGGCGCCGCTGGTATCGGTCACCTGCGTGAAGGTGTTGGTCTGGTCGCCGACTTTGTGGATGAAGATTTCGCCGTTGAAGTCGGTGTTCTTGTTGGCGCTGGCGCCGGAAAAATTGAAGCCTGAGAGAAAAGCCAGAACACGTCCATTGCCGCTCAGGTGCGGGTTTGAATTGAATCCCCGGACGACGAAATTGACCGTCGCGTCAATATCGCGTGTGGCGGTCACCTGCGTGTAGCGGCGCGTGGCCACATCGTATAGAAAGATTTCGCCGTTGCCGTCAGGGTCGGTTTGACTATTCGCCGGCCCTTCTTTCACAGCGTCGGAAGCCTGCGGCCCTCCGTCAATCGCGTTGAAATGGCGGCGCGTGGAGACGAAGGCGATCACGGAGCCGTTGTCGTTGATGGCTGGCGAGTAGTTGTTGAAGATCTCTTTGATGACTTCGGCGTCGTTGTTCTTGCCGGTGTCGGTGATGCGGGAGATGGTGGCGGTCGTGGCGTTGCGCGGCAGGTTGGCCACAAAGACTTCGTAATTGCGGTCTTCGTTCTTCAGATCGCCGAAATCGGCGTTGGAGACGAAGGTGATTTTGGTTCCGTCGCCGCTGATCTCCGGAGTTTCGTTGTCGATCCTGAACAGGGTCTTGGTCGAATCCGCCGGATCTTTGATGTCCTTGGTGTCCGTGATCATGATGATGCTGCGCGTGTCAACATCGTAAACGTAAATCTCCTTGTTGCTGTCTACGTTCCGGCCGTTGTAATCGTTGATCGAATCGAAGACGATGCGTTTGCCGTCATTGCTCACGCCGCGCACAAAAGTGCCGATCACGTTCGGCGGAACGGGCAGAAGCTGCAACGATATTTCCTCGGTCGGGGTTTGTTGCGCGCGGGAGGTATAAATTGAGGTAGCGACGCAGAAAATCGCCAGGACGGATAAAAGCAGAAAAATTCTCTTCACGCTCTCTTGACTCCTTAAATCGAAAAAGCTTCGCGGCGGGAAAGATTAATGGCCCAGGTTTCAGAGCCGGCCCTTGAGCTTGTCTCGATACATTATGGGTTTTTGCCTGAAATTAAGTGGCGGATTATATCGGGCTGCCTCCCGCTTGTCGAATGCCAGGCATTGGCCCTGGGTTTTGATCTGCCGCGTAAACAAGAACGCCTGCGCGTCAGCCGTCTTGCGCAACAAAATCGGGGATGCGCGTTTGACGCGCATCCCCGACGGTTAAAAACCAGGTTGTTCTCATAAGACCTAGGCGGCCTTCGGGCTGATGTACTGATCGTAATGCCGCATCGGTTCCCAATCGCGAATCTCTTCCACGACAGGTTCCGGGAAATTGGCTTCAAGATTGACCATCTCGACTGCCTCAATGTAAACCCGATCCATATTTTCGGGATCGAATCCGTTCCGCTGGCAGGCCGCGACGTGACGACGCACAATCGCGTCTACCTTCTCCTTCTTCCTTCTGGGCAACTTGTTGATCAGCTTCAAGGTGTCACTCGAGATTTTGATCATTAGCTTCATTCCTCCTTTCCTGTAAAATCACTTCTTTGATTTTTGTTTTTAAACTTCCGGCTGGCGGATTGGGTCTCGCCAACCGTAAGCTCATCCCAGCAATTGCGACGGCTACTATCTGCCGCGCTCAGGAACGTGAATATACAATTTGCCCGCCGTTTGCCAATAAAAAAACCTGCTCCGGCCAATTATTTTTGCTTAAGGGCGATCGAAATACAGCGGAAGCATAATATGCGGATTTTACTAACGGGTCTGTTCGCCAGATCACATCCCCGCCCGGATTCGGGCAGGAAATTTTCGGGTCAACTTGACGCATTGGAAACCGCTGGGGCACACTGGCGAGGCTCAGGTCAGATGAAAAATATCTTGATTCCCCCGAATCTGCGCGAAGGCGAAATCCTGATCAAACTCCAAGTCCGGCTTCAATTATGGCAAAGTTCGAGCATCACATCTTTATCTGCGTCAACCAGCGCCCGCCCGAAAACCCGCGCGGCTGTTGTGACCCGGAAGGATTGGGCCAACTGCAATTGCTCTTCAAACAGGAGCTGGCGGCGCGAGGTCTGAAGGGGCAGGTGCGAGCCAACCGCGCGGGCTGTCTGGATCAATGCGAGCACGGGCCGACCGTGGTGGTTTATCCTGAAGGCGTCTGGTACGGCGGAGTGAGGCCCGAAGATGTGGTAGAAATTATCGAGTCGCACATCATCAACCAAACTCCGGTCGCGCGCCTGAGGTTGGCCGAAGAGTGTGTCAATACGCCTTGTTGCGCGCACAAATCGCCGCGCAAACCGGAGTAACCGTCATCAAATTCATCGCTCTGCCGCTGGCCTCGGAATCGCGTGAGGCGACCCGGAAAAGCTCAGCAGAGTCAGCTTTAACATTTACTCGGATTGATCTTTGCATATAATTTTGGCATTCCCCTTCACGCCTCAAGTCCATCAAACAGAAAGTTAAGGAGAATGATGTGAAAAGCCCAGTCAATGTTTTGATCTTAGCCGCCGGTCTAGGCACCAGAATGAAGAGTGACCAGGCGAAGGTCCTACACAAAATCGGCAGCCGCCCGCTGATCGCGCACGTCTTGCGCACGGCGGCGCAGCTCGATCCCGAAAATATCTTCGTGGTCGTCGGGCATCAGGCGGACAAAGTCGAAGAAGCCGCGCGCGCCTCGCTCGGCGCAGCCAGCGTCGAAAAACTGCGTTTCGCGTTGCAGGCCGAGCAGAAAGGCACGGGCCACGCCGTCAAATGCGCCAGCGAAGCTTTGAAACAGGCTCGCGGCCTGCTCCTGGTTTTTTACGGCGACACTCCGGCGGTCAAGGCTGAAACGCTGCGCGGACTGATGGCCGAACACGAACGCGGGCGTCATGCGGCGACGCTGCTCACCATCCGCGTTGAAAATCCTCCGGCTTACGGACGCATCATTCGCGATTCACAAGGGAACTTCCTGCAGATCATTGAAGAGCGCGATTGCACGCCTGAACAGAAAGCCATCACCGAACTCAATCCGGGCTTTTACTGCTTCGACGTTCCGGCGTTGCTCGACGCGGTCGGCAAGCTCACTCCGCACAACGCCCAGAACGAGTATTATCTGACCGACGCGCCCCAGCACATGCTCGACGTGGGTCTCAGCGTAGGCGCCGTCTTTCACGAAGATTCGGGTGAACTCGACGGCATCAACACGCGCGCCGAACTCGCGGCAATGTGGAAACGGTTGCGCCAGGAAACGCTCGACCGTTTGATGGCTGGCGGGGTGACGATCATTGACCCAGATTCGATTTACATTGACGATTCGGTCGAGATCGGACGCGACACGGTGATCCATCCGCAGGTGATCATCGAAGGCGATTCGCGCATCGGCGCCAATTGCGAAATCCATTCGTGGTCGCGCCTCGTGAACGTTGACATCGGCCACGAATGCCGGGTGTTGAACTCCTGCGTGATCGTCAACAGCAAGCTCACAGCGCGCAATTCCGTAGGCCCGTTCGCCCACCTGCGGATGCAGGCCGAACTCGCCGAAGCAGCAGTCATCGGCAATTTCGTTGAAGTCAAAAAATCGCGGCTGGGACACAAATCGAAATCAATGCACCTGGCGTATCTGGGCGACGCCACGATCGGCGACCGCGTCAATATCGGCGCAGGCACAATCACCTGCAATTACGACGGAAAGAAGAAGAACCCGACCGTCATCGAAGACGACGTGAAGATCGGGTCGGACACGATGTTGGTCGCGCCAGTGCGCGTCGGACACGGTTCAATTTCCGGCGCGGGTTCGGTGATCACCAAGGACGTCCCCCCGGATTCGCTGGTCGCCGGCGTTCCGGCACAGATCAAGAAGAAGCTCAAGGAATGAGCTAAGGAGCGTAAGCCATGTTTTGCCCCCAATGCGGAACCCAAACGGAACAGCAATCGAAATTCTGCAAATCGTGCGGCTTGAAGCTGACCGACCACGCGCAGTTGATCGCCGCTTCGCGTGAGGCTGAGGTCGGGCGAATGAGCCGTGAGGAAGCTGAGCGCCAGTTGCGCTCCCTGAAGGGCACAAGAGCACTGGCGATCAGCGCAATGTTGCTGCCATTCGCAATGTTCTTCGTCTTCCTCGCGGGAGCGATGAGCGGACAGGATGGCGAAGTTGCTGCGGTCTTCGCTTTTATCATCCTTTCCCTTTCGCTGTGTGGCAGCGTGTGGGGATTCATCAACCTGCTGCGCGGCGGCTTTTTCAAAACTTTCAGGGAACGGCGGATTCGCGCGGAAGCCGCGTTGCTCGCTCAACCAGGCTCTCAGCCGCGAGAAAGTTTCGGCTTGCCGCCTGAGACCAACCGTTTTATGAACCAAGTCGAAGCGGTCAGCGTCACCGAACCCACTACCCGCGAGCTTCGCGCGACGCCAGGCAGTTCGGGAAAAATCAACTGAAAGCTATCAAGGAGTAATACCCAATGTGCGGAATCGTCGGATACGTCGGTAATCAACAAGTCGTCCCAGTCGTCATCGAAGGCCTTCGACGATTGGAATATCGCGGCTACGATTCGGCGGGAATCGCCGTCGTCAAGGATGGCTCAATTCAGGTTCGCAGACGGCCGGGCAAATTGCAGGGGCTGGTGCAGGCCTTGCAGGATGAGCCGTTGGACGGGGAGATTGGTTTAGGACACTCGAGATGGGCGACACACGGTAGACCCTCCGAAGAAAACGCGCACCCACACCGTTCAAGCTCGGGCCGCATCTGTGTAGTCCACAACGGCATCATCGAAAACTACCTTGAACTCAAGCGCGAGTTGCAGAAGCTCGACCACCGCTTCCAATCCGAAACCGACACCGAGGTCGTCGCCCACTTGATCGAACAGAAGCTGCGCGAAAATCCTGGCCTCGGCTTCGAAGGCGCGTTCCGCGAGATGCTCAAAGAAATTCGCGGCATTTACGCGCTTGTGGCGATGTCGGCTGACGAGCCGGACAAGCTGATCGCCGCGCGATTTGGGCCTCCGGTCGTTATTGGCATCGGCGAAAACGAATACTTCGTCGCTTCGGACATCCCGGCGATTCTGCCGCACACGCGCGACATGTTCTTCCTCGGCGACAACGAGTGGACGGTCGTCACCCGCGATGGCGCGAAGGTTTACAACTCGGCGGGCGAACAAGTCTCGCCGCAGTTGCAGCACATCACGTGGGATCCGATCCAGGCCGAAAAGGGCGGATTCAAGCATTTCATGCTCAAAGAGATTTACGAGCAGCCGCGCGCCGTCCGCGACACCACGCAAGGCCGGGTTTCGATAGACACTGGCCACATCTTCATTGACACGATGAAGATCGCCCAGGAAGAGTTCCGCCAATTCACCGACATCAAGCTCGCGGCCTGCGGCACGGCCTGGCACGCTTCGACGGTGGCGAAGTACCTGATCGAAGAACTGGCCCGCGTCCCCGTCGAAGTTGATTACGCTTCGGAATTCCGCTACCGCAACCCGATCCTTTCGCCGACGACGTTGATGATGGTGATTTCTCAATCGGGCGAAACCGCCGACACTCTGGCCGCGCTGCGCGAGGCGAAAGAGAAAGGCTGTCGAACACTGGCGATCTGTAACGTTCAGGGTTCGATGATGACGCGCGAAGCCGATTGCACCGTCTACACGCACGCCGGCCCGGAAATCGGCGTGGCTTCGACCAAAGCCTTCACCTCGCAGATGGTCGCCGCCTACATCTGCGCGCTCTATCTGGCGCAGGAGCGCGGGACGCTCAGCGAAGAGAAGCTGAAATGGCACGCGCAGCATCTGTCCGAACTGCCAGTGAAGATGGAAAAGCTGCTCAACAATCCTGAAATTGACTACGAGGAGTTGTCGAAGAAATTCGTGCTCTCGACCGATTTTCTTTATCTCGGTCGGGGCATCAACTTCCCGATTGCGCTCGAAGGGGCGTTGAAGCTTAAGGAGATTTCCTACATTCACGCGGAAGGTTACGCGGCGGGCGAGATGAAACACGGGCCCAACGCGCTGATTGATTCGCGCCTGCCAGTGGTCGTCGTCAACACGCTCGACCCCGACGACGAAAAATCGCGCCTGCGCTACGAGAAGACGATCTCGAACATCCAGGAAGTCAAAGCGCGCGACGGCATCGTCGTGGCCGTAGTCACCGAAGGCGACAAAGACACGCGCGAATCGGCCAGTTACACCATCGAAGTCCCGCCCTCCAGCGAATTGCTTTCACCGGTGCTTTCGGTTGTCCCGCTGCAACTGCTGGCTTATCACATTGCCGTGCGGAGGGGTTGTGATGTGGATCAGCCGAGGAACTTGGCGAAGTCTGTGACAGTGGAGTAAGTTTCAATAATTGCCCGATCCCTTGCTGGCGATCTTCACGCCTTGCGATTCCTGCACGATCCTCACGCCCGCGCTGGCGCCGATGCGGGTTGCGCCCGCCGCGATCATCTCGCGCGCGGAAGCCAGATCGCGCACGCCGCCTGCAGCTTTCACTCCAACTTCCGATCCGACCGTCCGGCGCATCAACTCGATGTCGGCGACGGTCGCTCCGCCTTTGCTAAAACCAGTTGAAGTTTTGACGAAATCAGCGCCGGCTTCTTTCGCTTGCAAACAGGCGCGGACTTTCTCTTCGTCCGTGAGCAACGCCGTTTCGATGATCACTTTGACGATGGCGCAGCCTTCGTGCGCAGCGGCGACTACGGCGTGGATGTCGCGTCTGACAGTAGCGTCGTCACCCGATTTCAATGCGCCGATGTTGACGACCATATCAATCTCGGTCGCGCCGTCGAAGATCGCGCGTCGCGTTTCGTACGCCTTCACGTCCGCCACGCCCGCGCCGAGCGGGAATCCGATTACTGTGCAGACTTTTACTGGCGAGCCGTGCAAGGCGAACGCGCATTCTTTGACCCAAGTCGGGTTTATACACACGGAGGCGAAATTGAAATTGCGCGCTTCCTGGCAAAGCTGTTCGACCTCCTCGCGTGTGGCTTCGGGCTTGAGCAGAGTGTGATCAATGTATTTTGCCACGTCGGCGCTGGCCGCAGCCTGTTGTCCCCACGACAGGCCAATGCGCGAAGCCCCGGCCTGCAAAGCGCAGGCGATTGAGTGCGGGCTGCACTCAGCGCAATCGGCGTCATTTAAATCATGAGCGCGTTCGGAGCTGAGCCGCGCGACGATCATATCGGTGATCTGCTCAACCAGTTTTTCAAGTTCTGCGTTCATTAGTTTTCAACCGGGCGCTCACCTATTTCGCTGAGTCAACGAATCGAGGTAAGCGGCCATCGCTTTCATCTCGTCCGCATCGAGCCACAACGGCGGCGGATGCCCGACCGGATGCGCATCCCGCGAATTACGCAAATATTTATCCCACTCCGCCGCGTCACGAGGCGTGGCTCGATGCAACCCCGGCGCGACTGCGGCGATGCCGCGTCCATCGGGGCCATGGCACGATTGGCAACTGCGACTGAAAACGACCCGCACCTGCTCGGGCATAAAATCTTCCGCGCCGACTCGCTCGTGTTGCGGATCAGTCACACTGAAGCTGATCTTGTCATCTTTTGAAGAATTGCCTGTGCAGCCGCCGAACATTCCGGCGCAGAAGCAAACGATCATGATCAACCATCTCTGTCGCGAGTTTTTTCCATTCACGATGAACCTGTGGCGATAGCTTTGAACTGCGCTTCTATCATTTGAAATCTGAGCTTTAACGCCCGGCGACTCTGCGCTTCGCCTGGCAATCGGAGCAGACGCCCCAGATGCGCAGGCTGTGGCGTGTCGGCTTAAAATCGTATTGCTCGGCGATCTCGTCCTGCTTCATTTCGATGATCTCGCTGTAAAACTCGATCAATCGGCCACACTCGGTGCAGATCAAATGGTCGTGGTGCTGATGATTGTAAAGGTGCTCGTAACGCGCACGCCCGTCGCCCAATCGCTCTTCGCGCGCCAGTGAGCACTCGACCAGCAGTTTGAGCGTGCGATAAACGGTCGTGAAGCCCACCGTCGGATCTTCGACCTTAACCAGGTTGTATAAATCCTCCGCGCTGAGGTGGCCTTCGGTTTTGAGAAAGACTTCAAGTATCAACTCGCGCTGTGTGGTCTTTTTGAACCCCGCGCCACGCAGATGATCGAAGAAGATCTCTTTCTCTTTCACGAACCCACTCATAATCTTTCGCGCTCCGTCGTTTTCGGATGAGGCATTCTAGCATCGCCATCCGCCGTTTAGAAACGCCCGTACCATACTGGTGTTCCGAGGCGCGAGCTTGATTGATCGCCCAGCGGCGACGCAGTTCAATGAAACTGCGCCGCTTGCTCAGGCTTGCCCCAGATCTCATAGAGTTTAACCAGCCGTTGGCACACTTCAACGAGAAACGGTCCCGGTGATTTTTCGCTACAATTGACGCCGACAGTCCTTGCACAAGTAGCGTCGTTTTCGTTGCAAAGCTGGTGGATGTTGACGAAGCTGAGGTGCGCCGCTCGATCGTCAAAGTCCATCAGTTGATGCGAAAGTACCCAGAATTGGTCGTTGTGCCAGCGCACGACCGGCGCGTGCATGACCGCATCGCAAGCCTGCCGAAGTTCGAAAATTGAGTTAGCTCGCCGGGCGTCAGCGCACAATAAAAATGGCGAAGCCCGCGACGACCTCGCCATTTCTATTTCCACCGTGAGTGGTTACTGGAAGAATGGGAAGAGCCGTTTCAACTCAGCTTTCTCAGGCCGCCGCCCATATTCGCAAATCTCGAAAGCCTCGGCGTACCTGACCTTCGCTCCGGCCTCGTCGCCATACCATTCTTTCAAAACATTTCTGAACCGATTCGCGAGGTTGATGTTGCGCGAGGCGTGGCCGTCGCGGACCTCCTTGACGCGCCTTGCCCGCGCCTCAGCGTTTTTCGGCATCAACCCTTCGTGACCGTTCGCGCCGCCTTCCAGAAACTGCGACTCCATCACGGCCACCGCGTCGAGCTTCTTATCCATCACTGCGTCAATCGAGACGGCGATGTCGGGCTGCGATGGGTTGGGTTTCATGAAGCGGTCGGTGTAGTACATAAACACCGGGTTGTTCTTGAGCGGCGGAGTTTCCGGGCAGATGAACGGCACGGTGACCATGTAGGCCGCGTCCTGCACCAGAATGCCCGTGTAACGATGATCGGGGTGATAATCGTTCGGGCGCGGGCTGAGCACGATGTCGGCTTTCCATTGGCGGATCAACCGGATGATCGCGCGGCGGTTTTCGAGCGTCGGCATCAATTCGCCGTCGTGGTTGTCCAGCACTTCGACCGTCGTGCCGAGCATTTTGGAAGCTTGTTCGACTTCATTTTTGCGGCGCATCGCGAGCGGACCGCCGGCTTCGCGCCAGTGACCGATGTCTCCGTTGGTGACGGAGACGAATTTGACCTGATGGCCTTTGGCCGCCCACATCGCGCCCGTGCCGCCGACCGACAATTCGCAATCGTCGGGATGCGCGCCGAAGGCGATGATGCGCAGATTGCCGGAACTGGATTGTGGCTCCGTCGAGCCGCTGGCAACGTTATTTTCAAAGTTGAACGTGAGAGCAGTAGCGAATGCGAACAGGATGGTTAACGCAATACGACCGGACGGAAGCAGAGACAGTCTCTTCATTTCGTTTGTCCTCCGAGAAAATGTTCAAAGTTTGACCTGATGGTTTTACAGCGTGTGATATGCTGAATCCGATCCACCATGAATTCAATAGCGTTTCGTCCAAAAGCAAGGAGGGAAGCGATGTCCACGAATTATGAGAACTTGCTGGTCGATCTGTATGTCAGTTCAAACGCGGCCATTGCCCGCGTTACGCTCAACCGTCCTGAACGCCGCAATGCCCTGTCGCTGGCGTTGATGCGAGAGCTGACCGCGTGTTTGCGTTCGATTGGCGACTCGAACGAAACGCGCGCCGTGATCTTGTCGGCGATGGGCAGCGTGTTCTCTTCGGGGCACGATCTGAGCGAAATGCGTGGGCGTTCGATCAACGATTACCGGCGTTTGTTCGATGTCTGCGTCGAGCTGATGACTGTGATTCAAAGCATCCCACAGCCGGTGATCGCCGAAGTTCAGGGGATGGCCACCGCCGCTGGTTGCCAGTTGGTCGCGTCCTGCGATCTGGCCGTCGCCGTCGAAGAAGCGAAGTTCGCCACGCCGGGCGTTCGCATCGGCTTGTTCTGCTCGACGCCGATGGTAGCGTTGACGCGAGCCATCGGTCGCAAACGCGCGCTGGAAATGCTGATGACCGGCGCGCCGATTGACGCGCGCACGGCGGCTGAGTGGGGGCTGGTCAACCGCGTTGTGCCCGCTGCGAGGTTGCGCGAAGAGACGCTTGCTTTGGCCGAGCAGATTGTCGAGGCCAGCCCACTGACCGTCGGCATCGGCAAACAGGCTTTCTACGCGCAGATTGATCTCGATCAGGCGAAGGCTTACGACTACACGAAAGAGATTATGAGTTTGAACGCGATGGCCCAGGATGCGCAGGAAGGCATCGGCGCGTTCCTCGAAAAGCGCAAGCCTTGTTGGAGCGGGAATTGACCGGACTTTGAATGGAGCGAGCGATGAATGAACCGCGCCGAGCCAGGCATTTCTCGATGATCCGCAGTTTTCACCTCGCCGATCTGTTCACGATCGCCAATGGTTTCTGCGGAGTCGGAGCGATCTTTGAGGCGATGAAGTTCCTCAACACGAACGACGCCAGACACCTCTATCTGGCTGCGTCGTTGATCCCGGTTGCTTTGATCTTCGATGTGCTTGATGGAAGGATCGCGCGTTGGCGCCATTCGGCTTCGTCGCTTGGCCGGGAGCTTGATTCGCTCGCCGACGTGATCTCATTCGGCGTCGCGCCAGCGGCGATTGCTTTTGCCGCTGGCGCCAACAGCGGTCTCGATCAGGTGATCCTGATCTATTTCGCGCTTTGCGGGCTGAGCCGGCTGGCGCGTTACAACGTCACCGCCGAATCGCTTTCGGCCCAAAGCGGCAAGGTCGAATATTTCGAAGGCACGCCGATCCCGGCCAGCGTCGTCCCGCTTGGATTGCTGATGCTCGCTTTTTATCGCGGCAATCTTTATCCGGTTGATCTCTTCGGGATCGAATTCCACCTGCCGGTTCTGCTCTTCTTCATCTCAGGCTGTTTGATGATCAGCGAGACGCTCAGAATTCCGAAGCCTTGAGCGCAAAAAGTATTACGAAGGATTGAGTGACTGCTTGTTCTTGAGCGTCGCGGTTGTGTTTTCGGTGACGCTGAAAGGTTCGGCGACTTCGGCTTCTTTCATCCGATTCGTGTGCGGGGCGGCGCCCGATGCGTTCCGAACCGGCGGCAATGCGGATGCTGGTAAATTGACTGGATTGAGCGGGGGTTGCGGAGGAACGTAGGCGTTTTTTTCAGGTTTGATCTCTTTGTCGAAGAAGATTCGCATAAATGCGCGCGTGATCCGCGACCAGAGAAGGATGAGTGGCAGGAAGATCGCGGCGACGAACAAGACGCCCGCTCCCTCGGTCGCCATTCCTACAGGAAGAGCCAGCAGGGAGCCTATGAACATCAGAGTCGCCCCGATGGTCAATCCGCGCTGGCGCGGCGACAATTGCGAAAAGAGCAGGAACGCGCTGAACATCACTCCGAGCGCGAACAGGTAGAGGATTGGGCCCTCGTGGCCGCCTCCCGCCATGCCCAGAAACGATGCCTTCAGCGCGCCGATGAGCATCAGCCCCGCGCCGAGCGTGATGTCGCGCTGGCGCAGCGGATAGAACATCTTCCCTTCTTCGGCTTCAATCTTCGCCGCTTCGGCTACGATGAACTCTTTCATCGAATTGACCGGAAAACGGCAGTGAGTGCAGAACCGAACGCGATCTGAAGCGATTTCGTTACCGCATTGTGGGCAGAACATCGTAGCCTCCGCAAAATCAAAGTTGGCGCGCCAGGTAGCCTTTGAGATAACGAGCGAATGCCGGGCAAAGTTCAACATCTACGACGAAGACTTTTTATACCTGGGCGGGATGAAGAAAAGCGATGACACCTGGCAGTCGAAGCCGGGCAGCAACGGCGAGGTGATTTTGTCCCTGGGCAATAACGTTTCGACGAGGCGCAGGCGATGGCGGGCGCGGCGGTAAACTTCGACCTGCTGGGTTATCCAATCAACGATCCAATACTCCTGCACCCCCCGCCGCGAGTAGAGTTTGAGTTTTGCCTTGCGATCACGCTCTTCGTTGGCCTTGCCGGGAGAAAGCACTTCGACGACCAATTCCGGCGCGACTCGGAAATGCCTGGATTCGTCGAGCGCGCCTTCAAGCCGTTCGTGGCTAATCCAAATCAGGTCGGGCGCGACATCGTCATCGTCAGCAAAAACCAGACCTGGAGTCGTGACAACTACTCCGAGTTGGCTCTCCAAATTCCATCCGAACAGATAATGGCCCAAGGCGGTGCAGGCGAACTGATGGTCGAAGGTCGGTGATCTGGACACGAAAAGCTCTCCTTCAATGATTTCGTAGCGTTTGTTGTCGTCAGCCAGCAGAAGAAGATCAGCGGATGTGAACTTCGGTTCCGTGTCAGGAACAATGAATCTTTGCGCGGTAGCCATAACGTCTCCTCTCGTGATGATCTGCGCTTGAATCTTACTCCGCTTTCACCGACGGGGGCAAAGAAAGAGGTTCGAACTCCATCATTCACTTCTTCAGCTCAGCCTTCATATCCAGGTTGCGGATCAAGCGGTGCAGATGGTTTGCGTGCATACCGAGCAGCCTGGCCGCATCGGTGTAATTGCCCTGCGCCTGATCGAAGGCGTCGAGGATCAGCCGCTTCTTCGCTTCTTTCACGGCGTCGTAAAAATTCAGCGCGACGCCGCCCGACGGCGATCCCGACGGGGGCGCGGTTTCGATCACGGCCTCCGGCAGGTCTTCGATTTGAATCGCGTCTGTCGAACCGAGCACGACCGCGCGCTCGATGGCGTTTTCTATTTCGCGCACATTTCCCGGCCAATCATATTTGAGCAAACAGGCCTGCGCCTGCGGCGAGATGCCCTTGATCTGACGGTTGCATTGCCGGCCGTATTTTTCGGCGAAGTACATCGCCAGCGGCAGGATGTCTTCGCGCCGTTCGCGCAGCGGCGGCATGTTCAGCCTGATCACGTTCAGCCGGTAATACAGATCTTCGCGGAAGCCGCCGTCCTTGATCGCCTGCTCCAGGTTCCGATTGGTCGCGGCGATCAAGCGGATGTCGGTTTTGATCGTGCGCACGCCGCCGACGCGCTCGAATTCGTGCTGTTGCAGCACGCGCAACAACTTGGCCTGAAGCGTCAAGGCCATCTCGCCGATCTCGTCCAGGAAAACCGAGCCTCCCTGAGCGACTTCGAGTTTTCCTTTCTTGGCGGCCACCGCGCCGGTGAAGGCGCCTTTTTCGTGGCCGAATAGTTCGCTTTCGAGCAGCGTTTCGGTCAGCGCCGCGCAGTTGATGGCGACGAAGGGATGGCCGGCGCGCGGGCTGTTCTGGTGGATCGCGCGCGCCGCCAACTCTTTGCCCGTGCCGCTTTCGCCGCGAATCAGCACGGTCGAATTGGTGGGCGCCAAGCGAGCGATGAGCTTGTAGACCTCGCGCATTCGCGGGCTATTGCCGACCATATCGTGTTCGATGGCGATCTCGGCCTGCAGCCGCCGGTTCTCGCTTTCGAGCTTGTTGACCTGGCGAATGTTTTGCAGCGCGACAGAGGCCACCGCCGCAATCGCCCGCACCAGCCGCAGGTGGTGTTCGTCGAAACGCGCCGCCGGGTCGGGCGTGTCCAGGTAGATCACGCCGAGCGTCTTTTCCTCGACGATCAGCGGAACCGCCATCAAGGCCTGGATGTGGTCTGTCACCAGGCTCGACACGCTGCTGAACGCCACGTCCTGCATGACATCGTTGCTGAAGATCGCCGCGCCTTCGCCGAGCACCCGGTCGGTGATGGTTCGACTGACGTGAATCGGTTCGGACTCGTTCGCCGCGCGGTGAAGGCCGATGACCGAGACGAACTCTTCGGGATTGTCCTCGACGAGCAAAATCGCGCCGCGCATCGCCGGGATGACCTCGAAGATCATCGAGAGGAGTTGTTTGCCGGAGGTTTCAACGTTGCGGGCCGAATTGACGGCCAGGCTGATCTGAAGCAACGCGTTCAAATCCCGCGCCGAACGCGAGGGCGTCACGGCGGTAATGACGCCCTCTCCCGTTTCAAACCGCAGCGCGTCATCTTTGCTCAACTGGATAGTGTTTTTGGCGACGACCTTTGTCTCGTCGATCTGCACTTGGTTTGAAGCCTGCGCCTCGCCCTCATCGTCCGGCAAAAAGAGAAGCAATGAGTCGCCCACGCGGATGCGGTCGCCGCTTTTAAGCCGCTGCTCTTTGACCGGCACGCCGTTGACGTAAGTGCTGTTGAGAGAGCCGAGATCGTTGAGTTGAAACTGCTCGCCGTCTCGAATGATCGAGCAGTGATGGCGCGAGACCGACGGATTAGCGAGGCAGATCTGGTTCGACACCTCACGCCCGATGGATGTTTCATCTTCCGAAAGCGTGAAAACCACGCCTTCGAGAGGGCCGGATATCACGATCAATTTGGGATTCATACTGTACCAAACTTGCTAGTCGGGACTAACGGAACTGTTAGTCCTCATCACCATTTCTCCTTCCATCAACCTCTCGCGGGCGCGAGCGGAATCGGCTCAACTCCCTTTTCATCAACAGCTTCAGCCATTCCACGCCAGCGCCAATGATGGCCATCGTCGCTGCGGCACGCGGTTTGAGATTACGGGAAGGCGAAGTCGGATCAGTCGTGGTTAAGTTGATTGCGACGGCTGACGATAACTGAGCGCGATTGTTCGTGTCAAAGTTGGGGGCAGTAAACCGCGCGACCGAACCATCGCGCTCCATTTTGGATAGAGGCTTTGCGATGACTACTTACGGATCCAAACAAATATTCAACCAGGCCATTCAACAAACCGGAGGCCAGACAAAGCTATGAGGCAATTCATTCAACGTCCTCGGCAGGGAGCGAAGGTTCGCAGGGCCGCCAGCTACAGGAACGCGGTGAGCGTCAAGCTGGCTGAGTGATCATCGCCGCAGCAATCGTTTCATAACTCACCTATATCTCTCAGCCGAAATAAAGAGCCGGCTTGCGCAACGGGTAAGCCGGCTCTTTTCCTCTTTGACGAGAATAAAGCGGCGCACGATTATCTTCGTCGCGTTGACGAAACGGTCTTCACAGCGCCGTAACGCAACCGCAAACTGATCAGCAGCGGCTCATCCGGTTTAGCGTTGGACCGGTAGTAAACCGTTTGCGGCAGCGGATCATTGCGCTTCAATGGTTGCCCTTTCGCCGCGCTCGCGGCTTTTTCCTCCTTCGTCCACGGCTTGCCCGCGCCGCCTACCAGTTCCAAACGCCCGACTTTTGCGCCCCACATCTTCTCCCAATTCTCGACCAACTCGTTGGGCAATTGAACTTCGCTCTCGCCGATTTTCAGATCGGGTATCGGTTTCGGAGCGACGATAATGGAGATGATTTCGCCGATTTGATCGGGGCGGCTCGGCTCCAGCGTGAAGTACCACGGATCGTCTTCGAGCCCAGGGAGGTCAATGGGTTGACCGACAGTGACCTGATTGTCTCCGCCGCGAAGGCTGGTGGTGGGGAAGGTCAGGTAAGGAGCGCCGACCGTACCGTCGGCGTATTGTTCGCGGTTGATCACGTAAAGGTAACCGCTGCGCGCCGCTTCGATGCTCAAACGCACGCGCTGTCCCGCAGGCAATGGCGTTTCCGCCGGAATGCGGATAGGCGTCCACGAAGCGACTTTGGCTTTGTCCGTCTTGTGCTTGATGATCCTGACCTCTTTGTCGTCAGCCGCAGCCGGTTTGCGTAACCCCCAGACGGTGATACCAAGCACCGTCTCGCCCCTGACTGCCTTCGTCGGGATTCGCGGCGTGACTGGGCGATATTGGGGTTTGGGAGCAGAGGTTTTGGTTGTGGACGGTTTCTGCTTGAGATAATCGGTATCCCACAGACGCCGGGTCGCCGTTTCATCCTGCATCGGCGCGGCGATGGCCATCAAGCCGAGTGAAGTGAGCATCGCGCACAACGCCAGCGTCCGGCGCAAATGTATGGTTAGCGATCTGATCATCGTGACCTCCTTGAAAAATCCTGGAAGCGTCTGCTCCCAGGTGGGCTTTTCACCGCCACTCGCCCTGCAACACGAAGGCGGCCCAGTAATATGGCGCCTGCCATTGCTGTTGTTTCCACATTTCCACCTGGGCGGCGCGCAGAGCCGGAGCCGGGCGTTCCCGTTCCACCAGCATTTTGCGATAAAACTTGCTCATCAATTCCGCCGTGGCTTTGTCGTTGACGCTCCACAAGCTGACGACGACGCGGGGCGCGCCTGCGTACATAAACCCGCGCGTTAAACCGACCAGCCCTTCGCCCCTGATCTCTTTGCCCAGCCCGGTCTCGCACGCGCTGAGCACGACGACGTCGGCTCGAAGCTTCAGGTTGTAGACTTCGTGCGCGTAAAGAAAGCCGCTCTGCGGCTCGCCTTTTTCGTCAACCAGCGAGAGCACCAGCGCGGACGATTCGGGCCGCTCGCTGTCCAGGTAGCCGTGAGTGGCGAAATGAACGAAGCGGTATTGGGCGAGATCGCTGGCCATGGCCGTCGCGCGGTTGGCGGCGAAATCCATCGCCTGCTTGCGCTCGGATTCGGAGACGAGCGAGGCTATCTGGTTGGCCTCCTGAGCCGTGAAGGGCAGGCGCGAAATGCGCAGGACGCCCGGCTGATCAGACGATTTCTTCAGATGTTTGATCAATCGCTCTTCAACGACAGTAGGCGCCTTCGAGGGTTCTTTGCGTTGACTGTCCTGGGCGAGGGAGACGCTCTTGACGCGCTCATCGTCTTTTTGAAACACCGGGTCGGCGAGCACCGCCAAGGCTTTCGGCGCGGGCTGACGGCCCGCTGTTTCGCGCCGCAGCACGGCGAGCGTCGAGGCCGATGGCAAACTGATGACTTCGTGATCAACGATGAGCGGCGCCCGGCGCCCAGCGCCTAACGGCGGGCGGTTTCTCGTTCTTTTGCTGACCACGGGGCGCTGGGCGCCAACTACCGGTTTGGGCAAAGCGGAAAAAGGCACGTACTGCAACGCGCCTTCGGCGACGATCACCAAGCGTTTATTGCCTAACTGCGAAGCTACCGGTTTAAGAAGCATATCGCTGAGCGCATAGAACGCCTCAATGGCCTCTGCCGTCTCCATCTCCGCCTCGCCCTTCTTGAGTCTCAACCTGCGCTGCTGCGCTGTCTGGCGATAGGCTTGATTTGGTTTGCTCAACAATTCGTAAACCTGGCGCGCCGCCGTCTGTATCTCTTTGCGGGGCGGGAGAACGAAGCTGCTGATCTTCGTCGTCGTCACAGCCCACAGGAAGCTGCGTTCCTGGCCGAGCGAATATTCGAGCAGCAACGTGTTCTCATCGAGCGCCTGCTGAATTTCTTTCAGGCTGAGCGGCGACGGTTGAGCCAAGGCGGTATATTGCGGACTGGCCCGCCGGATTTCGGCCCAAACTTGCTGATGCTCGGCGCTGAGCGCGCCACTCTCTTTCTTGAGCGCATCAACCTGCTCGGTCCGTTCCGGCGTGGGCGGGACGGATAAAAGGCGTATCACCGCATCGGCTTTATCGCTGAGCAGTTGCTGCAACGCGCGTTCGCGCTCGATCAGCTTCGCATCCACGCCTTCGCGGATGTTGGCGTTCGCCTCAGTCAGGATTTCCAGCAAACCCCGCGCCCGCGCCCGCTCGCTGGCCTGCAGCGCTTCGCCGTCGAACCCCTTGTCCGGTTGCCGCTCGTGCATTTTCATCAACACCTGAATGTAGAGGCCGTAATAAATCTGCACCGAGGCGAAATAGGAAGCGCGCAGTTCCTGGCTGCCAAGCTTCGTGCGCAGCGGCTCGGCGATCTCCAGCGCGGCTTCGATGCGCGAGCGCGCGGCGTCGAGCTCTCCAACCTCGAGTTCCACGCACGCCAACCCATAGAGCGTTCCCGCTTCGTCGCTCCGATTGCCGATGCCACGATAGAGTTCGAGCGATTGGTTCAGGTAATCGCGGGCCTGAGCCATTTGTTTCAGGCCGTGATGTGTCCAGCCCAGGTTGTGCAGCGTTACGGCTTCGGCGGGGCGGTCACCGATTTCGCGGGTGAGCGCGAGCGCGCGATTCAGGTTGTCGAGCGTCTTCTGGTGTTCGCCCCGCTCATTGTTAATCAGAGTGGTCGCGTTGAGCGTATACGCGGTGTTGCGGGAGTTGTCCTTGGCGAGCTCGAGCGCTTGGTTGAAATATTCCAGCGCTTTCTCTTTTTCGCCGAGCTCAGTGGAAGCGCTGCCGAGGTTTTTAAGCACCCTTGCTTCCTCGACCGGATTGCCCAGCTTGCGCCAGATTTCTTGCGCCTGTTTGAAATATTCGATGGCGAGTTGGCGCTCGCCGAGTGATAGATAAAGGCCGCCAATACTGTTGAGCGCAGAGGCTTGCAAGGCAGGGGTCTTGGCTGCGCGCCAGAGAGAGAGCGCCAATTGGTAAGAATCGAGCGCCAACTGGCGATCACCAAACGCGCCGTAGATTTCGCCGATGAAGCTGATGGCCAGCGCTTCCTGGGCGGGGCCGCCGGTCAAGAGCAACAACGGGCGCGCCCGGTTGAAGTAATCCAGCGCGCGTTCCATTTCGCCCAATTCGTAGTGGACTGTTCCGATCATTTGGAGCGTGTTGGCTTCGAGCCTTTGATCCTTTATCTCGCTCGCCAATTGCAGCGCCCGGTTGAAGTAATCGAGGGCCTGTTGTTGCTCGCTATCCTGGTTATATGCCGCGCCGAGGCTGTAGAGCGAGATGATTTCCTGCTGGCGCAGGCCAAGCGCATGTTGAATCTCGTAAGCGCGTTCCAGGCGCTCGCGCGCCTCTTTTGGCTTGCCCTCAGAAAGGAAGAGCCTGCCGCTGGCGCCGATGGCCGCCGCTTCTCCCCGTTTATTACCGACCGCTTGATAGATCGGTAGCGATTGGTTGAAGTAATCGTGGGCCTGCGGGAAATTGCCCATCTCCCTGGAGAGCGCGCCGAGTAGTGTAAGAGTGCCCGCCTCGCCGCGCCGGTCGCCGGTCTCGCGCCTGAGCTTGAGCGCCTCCTCGGATTTTTTCAGCGCCTGGTCGCGCTCATTCCTGACTTGGTAAACCTGAGCGAGGCTATGCAACACGTCGCCTTCGCCTCGCCGGTCGTTCAACTCGCGCCTGATCTGCAGAACCTGCTGGAAGGTCTCGAAAGCTTTTGGGTGCTCACTGCGAGCGAAGTAAATATTGGCGAGGCCGTTGAGCGCCGCCGCCGCACTGGCGCGATCCTTTTGTTCTCGCCCGATCTCCAGCGCCGCGGTGAAGCTGGTGAAGGCCTTGTCCCTGTCGTTCAGGTCGTTGTAAACGCGGCCCAGCGAGTTGAGCGCGTGGACCTGGCTGGCGCGGTCGCCCGTCGTTTGCCAGAGCTGCAAAGCTTCCTGGTATTTCGCAATCGCGGGGCGGCGTTCCGGGTTCGATTCCCGGGCGCGGAATTGCTCGCCTTCCGCAAAGGCTCGTTCGGCGGCGATGCGCTCCGCGTCCAGCGGCGCGACAGTTCGCGATTCGGCGAAATTGATCTCGATCTTCTCTCCGGCTCCGTCTTTTTCGCGCGAAGTGATTTCCAGGCGAAAGTCTCCCCAGTAACCGGCGACGAACGACACGGTCACCGCTCTCCCCAAGTCTTGCTGCAGGTCGCGCGCGACCACTTCTTTACCGCCGGGCGCGACGATTTTGACGGTAAGCTCCTGGTAGCGCGGGTTGACGGAAAGCCGCGCGTAATCGAGCGGCGTGAGCGAGAGCTTGAGATTTTGCGTTTGGCCGGCGCGCAATTCGACGGCGACGCTGTCGCCGGGTTTGAGCGTCTGGTCTTGGGCTGTTGTCGCCGCGCCGGCGGCGAAGAGAACGGCGAGAAAGGCGAGCGTTAAACCTGTCAATCGCTGACAAAACATGGGGGGCCTCCGACTGTTTCAATCAGTCATGCAAATATTTGATCAGATAGACCAACACCTCGCTGGAGCCTTTGATCAAAGTTTGTTTATTGACCTCGTCCTGCTCCCGCAGCGGTTTGGCCGCATCATAATAATGTTTGTTGAGGAACTCACGGACAACACGAATTTGATCGGGGTTGCTGATTTCGCCCAGATCCTTGAAATTAACCACGCCCTTGACCGATTCCAATTCCGGCAGCGCGGCGGCGGACCAGATCAGCCAGAGCTTCTCTGTTCCCCGCTCTCCGTCGAATTCGAGCCATGAGGTATCCATCACTTGGTTCGCTTCCAACTCGGCCGAGCCGTGGTTGAACTTCGGTTTGGGGAAGAGCAGCACGTAAGCCGGCAGATCATTCTTTGGCTGCGGGCCTTCGTTGATGAGATAAAGAAATCCCGGTTGCGCGCTGCTGAAATGGAAGCTAATACGATAATCCTTCTCGAACAGAATGTCGCCCAACACTCTGCGTGGCTCCTGGTAAGGGTTGCCGTTACGGAACTTCTGAAGCATTACCCAGTAGCTGATCGACCTTTGAGGCGCAACTGTGGTGGTGATTGGCGGCGCCGGCGCCGTTTTCGGTCTCAGCAGGAACGCGGCGATAACTGCGGCGATCAAGACCAGCGACGCGACGGCGCCCCACGCGAACGGGACGGCTCGCCTCCGCTGAGGCTGTTCGATCCTGGTCGCGGCGTCGGCGACAGTCTCACGAATAGCGCCTCCGGTGGTGGAAAGAGTCACCCGAATCTGCGGTCCGGGATTGGCGCTGAACGAGTCTTTCTGGACGGCTTCGCGTTTGCCAAGCAGCGCGCGGGAAAGTTCATCGCCGAAGTCGCGCGCTTGCGTGTAACGGGCGCTTTCGTCGAACGCGAGCGCCTTCAGGATCGCCGCCTCCGCTGCTTCAGGCAGAGCCGGTCGAACGTCGCGTGGTTTGACTCTCACGCCTTCGCGCTGCGCTTCGTAGAGCGCCACCTGCGTGTCGCCTTTGAAGGGCGTCATCCCTGTGACCATTTCATAAACTATTGCGCCGAGCGAAAAGATGTCGCTCGCTGCCGAGGGCCGGCCCCGAATCTGTTCAGGCGCCATATATGGTGGCGTCCCTGCGACCTTGGTCGCCTGTGTTTCCGGCGCGATCTGCGGGTCGGCGACGCGGGCGATTCCGAAATCAATCAGCTTGACCTGTTCTTCGCCTCCGCCCAGATTCTGAAGCATGACGTTTTCCGGCTTCAGGTCGCGGTGCAAAATGCCTTTGTCGTGCGCTGCGCTCAAGGCCTGACCCATCTGCCGCGCCAAGTGGGCGATCCTTTCCACCCGCATGCCCTGCTCGATCATGGCCGTGCGCAGCGTCACGCCTTCGACGTACTGCATCACGAAGTAAGCGCGGCCGTCAGGCATTTCGCCCGTGTCGAGCACGCCGACCACGCCCGGATGATCAATGCGCGAGAGGGCTTCGATCTCATGCTGAAACTTTTTCTTGAGCCAGCCGCCAAGCTCTGAACCCACGACTTCCTGATGCAGCACTTTGATGACCACCGGGCGCTTGACCAGCTTCAGATCGCGGGCCAGATAGACCACGCCGATCCCGCCGCGCCCGATGACGCTTTCGATCAGGTAGCGATCCTTGAGCAGCAGACCCAGATAGGCGTTGGTGGGCGACGAGGCGGAGATTTCGCTCTCCAATGCTGTATCTCTGAGCAGAGGATCCAGACCGGCTTCCACCGGTCGGGTTGGTTGGTTTTGCTCGCTTTCAGGTCCCATAAGTCCAGCTTCGACCCAAGGCGTGAAGCAGTGTGATTAGAAGTCCACTCTCCACACGGCGGCTGCCCACTTCGCCATTCGTTCCTGACGTAGACGAAGTGTAGCCGGAGTCCATTGGATGTGATTGATCTCTTCGGATGTCAGACGGTATGCGCTGGTCTGATAAATTTTCAGTTTGTCTTCAAAAGGCGCGGCGCCGCATTCCCTGTTCTTCGATGCTTCGAGCAGCGTCAGATTGCCCAGCCGATAGACATTGGCTTCATGCTCTTTGGCCGAAAACTGATTTACCCATTCCGCCGTCAAGTTCTCCGGCAGGATGTGTTCGATCGTCGCCGATGTGTCATCGAAATTGTAGTCCTTGTTGGAGAGCTGATTTTCAATCGAGAAGAGGATGTAGCGCGCCAACCTTTTTCCACGACTCGATCTGGTGTTGACGACCGCCGAGGAAAAATCGTCTTTGAATTTTTCGTCCGTGACGTAAACCGGTTTCAAGACCTGAAATATTTGACGCGCAGTAGTCGCGTCTCCATTACGAACCTTCAGGGCCGCGCGGTTGCAGACCTCTTCCATCGGATTGGCGTTGAGTTTGCCAATAACGTTGTACCGGAATGAGATGACCGCGCAAACCTGCAACAGGCGAGTGAACTCCGCCGGTTCGAGTCTTTCGTAACCACTCAATAGCAACGAATAGCACTGGGGGGTATAAAACAAGTTAAGCTCGGCGATCCGCCGGCGACGATCCCGATCGCCGCGCCAGGAAGGATCCTCAGGGTTAGCGAGGGCCAGATAGACCGGAGCGATTCTTTCCAGCCTTTCCAGCAGATCGAAGACTTCGTCCGAATCCCGGACCGATTTCCTGATGGCCTTGAACAGATTGCTCTTTCGTTCGAGGGGATGGCGCGAGTTCCAGTAATGGCGGAGAAATGGGGTGAAATCTTCTCGTCCCATTTCGTCGTTGATGGTTTGCCATTGGCGTTCGGCCTCGCCCAATTCCGCCGGGCTGATGCGCGCGACAATCGAGAACAGATAATTCTTCAGCAAATCGGAGGTCGAGAGTCTGACGCCGCGGGCGTTGAGCGTCTCGAAAACCTGGTAAGCGTTCAGGTCATCGTCAACTTGAATGACGGTAAAGACCAGGCGTCTGGCGACCGTTTCATTCAAAAGCCCGGCCAATGACTGCCCGCTGATGGCGTTCCCAAAATGGTCGCGGAGCGCATCGTAGAAAAAGAGGAATGCTTGCCAGAGCAATTTCTCCGCCGGTTTCAAAGTCTCCGGCGAGACCGGGCTTCTCAGCCGGAGGAGAAAACTCTGGTAAAAATCGTCAATATTTCGGTTCAGAAAAAGCTTGCTGGTCGGGATCAGAGACGACGGGTCTTGATAGCCAAGAAAGCTCGTTCTGAGGATGGCGATACGCTGACGATTCTCTCCGGCCTCGATGCCCTTTTCGACCAATTCCTGCAGATGTTTGATAACGGCCAGCGCCAGGATGCTCAAAGTGGCAAACCGCTGCTGCCCGTCAATGATGACGAAATTTTGCGCGTCGGCGCTTTGCAGCAAGACGTAGCTCAGATAATGCGGCTGACTCGTAGCAGCCGATTCGAGGATGTCGCGCCACAGATCATCCCACTCTTCCTCTCTCCACGCATAGTCGCGCTGAAAGCCCGGTACCCGAAAAATCCTGCCGTTGCTGAGCAACTCGCCGAAGCTCACGGTGCTGGTGGCGATGATATTTGAGCCGGTCATACTACCTTCTTCCTGATGCGGCTTGAAGTTTTACTGATCGTTCTCCCGGACGATAAGCCGCTTCCGAATTCGCCTTGATCTCATCTAGTGTAAACCACGCCGGTTTGAACTGCATCTTCGAATAAAGCTCCGCCTGATCGAAATAATGCTTCGATTGCGGGTCGGCGCTCTGACCGAATTGCAGCAGCGACCGCGCCTGGGCTTTCGGGCCGAACTCGACCACGCTGACGAACGAATGGCCGGCGACGCCGTAGCGCCGCTTCTGCCCGCGCGCCACGGGCGAGTAAAAGTTGAAGACGATGCCGACCGGATCGCCAGGGCCTCCGGCCACTGGCAGGCTCGGCTTGTCGTCGCTGAACGGTTCCTGGTTGCCGCTGGTGTGGACGCGCTGGATGCGGTTGATCTCGCCCCACGCGACCTTCCACGTGCCCCACGATTTGGCGATGTCGCCCAGCACGTATTCGAGCACCGCGACCTTCGGATAAGGATTGTTCTTCGTCATTGACTGAGCCTGCGGTTGGAGCGACGTGTAAAACCACAGCGTAAAGACGGTCATCGGGACGGAATCAACCGCGCTAACGCCGTTCCAGGATTTCAATGCGGCCACAGCTTCGGCGATCTTTTCAGCGCGAGACGGATCGGCTGATTTCAACTTCTCCCATTCGGCGACGAGCGGTGGGATTTGCGCTTCGGCTTCGATCACGCGCGTGTCGAATGCAGCCTTCGCCCAATCGTCGAAAGAGAATTTGGTCTTTTCACCCAGCAGGCGTCGTGAAATGCGCGAACGCGCGTTGTCCTTCTCGCCGACCATGTACTCTGGAAACTTCGATTTGTCCGGATTGCCGTTGCCTTCGTCCGTGGCCAGGAACGGCGTGGCGTTGCAGTTTTGCGCCCAGCCCGATGGCGGATTGAAAATCTGCGGCAACTCTTCCATCGTGTGATAGCCCTGCCACTCCGCGCCCGGATCGCTGCCGTCAACCGGTTTCAGCCAATCGTATTTCTGATCACGCTTCGGGACCGCGCCGTTGTAGAGATACCAGATGTTGCCTTCGCGGTCGGCGTACATCGTGTTGAACATCGGCACATCAAGGCGCGCCATCGCCGCTTTGAACTCCCGGAAGTTGCGCGCCTTGCCCATCAAATAACGCTGCTCGATCACGCCATAGCTTTCAAACTTCGCCATCCGCACGGTCAACGGGGCGCCATCGCGCACCGCGACGACCGGGCCGTGATGTGTCTTGCGGAATTTGAAGGTCTTGGTCTGGACGCCTTTATCGGTTTTGATCTTGACCGAATCAGTCCATTCGGTGGCCGCGCGATAGCCGTCGCCGTATTTGTAATTCAACGGATTCTTCGGGTCGTCGAACTTCTCGATCCACACGTCAATGATGTCGGGGACGTTGACAGTGTGACTCCAGCCCAAGTTGCCGTTGTGACCTAAGCTCGGGAACGGCGAGCCGGGGAAAGTCGCGCCGGCCATATTCCAGCCGCTGTCGCTGTGGACGTGGCCTTCGATCCACTGGCCGGAGCCGAAGAACGGCTGGTGCGGATTGATGAAGAGCATCGCGTGTCCCGACGCGCTCTTCGACCGGGTGATCGCCCACGTGTTCGATCCTACCTGCCCTGCGCTCCAAGCGTCTTCCGATTCGTCGTTGAGCGCAAGGTCGGACGGCATTGGAAGGTAGCTTGTCATCCCGTTCGCTTTGACTTCCTGAACCGCCGTGCGGATTTCGGCGTCACGGATGCCCGAGCGGCGGTAGATGAAGAGTTGGTACTGCGCGAAGCGCCCGAACGCCAGCAGATGCCACGGCTCGAATTTTGTGATCAGTCGCGGTTTGACCTGCGGGTTCTTTTCCAGAAAGTAGTTCAGCCCATCCGCTGTCGCCTGGCAAATCTCTTTCATCCGGCTGCTCAGCTTCGGATATTCGGTTTGCGAGATTTTGACGATTTCGAGCGCGCGGTTGACCAGGTCGGCGTTGAGCATCGGCTCGCCATAAACTTCCGAAGCGCGCCCCAGCGCCTGGGTGTAGCTGTCTTCGATTTGCCAGAAGTTGTCTTCGGCCTGGGCGTAAATAAAACCGAAAATGACGCTCGCGTCGGTGGGGCCGTAAACGTGCGGCACGCCCCATTTGTCGCGGTAGATCGTCACCTGCCGGGCGATCTTTTCGACGCCGTTGGCTTTGTTTTGTGATCCGCCTTGCGCGCGCGGGACAAACCCGATTTGGAGCGTGAGCAAGGTGAGAAATGTTGTGAAGACAAGGATGCGGAGTGATCTGGCTCTGTCCATTGGTTCTCCTCGCGATTAGGATTTTTGATGTAGTAGTCGTTTGCTCATCGCAAAGTCCGGAAGGTCAGGTTCGGTTCATTTCCGCCCTGAGTGTTTCAAGTTCAGGTAGATCGTCACGGCTTTGCCACATGCCACGCGCTTGGCGAAGCAAATCGAGACGTTTCGTTTGTTGAAACCCGCTGATCAACTCTTTGATCGCCTCGTAGATCAGTTCTTCCGCGCTTTTGCCCGTCTGTTCGGCGATTGTGCGTAGAGCGAGGCTGTCCTGGTCGTTCAATGCTACGTTCGCAGTCATGTTCGTTACCTCTTCGGAAAAGACTAGATTGCTCTGGAAGCGCGAGTTTATCACGCCCGGCCAGACTCAGACCAATAACTGGCCCACATCTCTGTGGCCACGCCAGACTGCGGCCGCTTTCAAGCCGCGCGAAAGCCGAGTGTCACACAGGAGTGTCAATGAAGAACGAAGTTTCGTGACTCGCTTTGGCGACCGAGGATTCTTTCGCGTTTCATTTCAACTGCTGCTTGAACGCTTTGAGTTGTTCCGCCTGCGGGTGCGCTTTGTAAAACGGATCGAGCGGGTAGCAGCCTGACACCAATCCGTTGCGCGGCCCCGTCGTGCAATCGCTGAACGTGCGGCATAGGCGCTTCGTTTGCAGAGGTCGTCCATTGATCACATCAAACGGCAGATCGTGATAGGCCAAAACCATTCGTCCAAGACCCACGAAATCAACTTGTCCTGTGCGCGCGTAAAATTGTCCGACGTTCGGCGCCCAATCCTGCAAGTAAGTGTAGCCCGATCCGACCACGCACATCTGCGGATACCGAGCTTTCAACTCGCTCGTGACTTTGATCTGCCGCGCCACGCCAACCAGCGGATCCTCCGGCGGTTCATATCCATCCGAGGGCGGAAAGAGCGCGGGCCGCTGGATGTGCGGGTTGTAATAGGGGCTGCCTGCCGAAACGCAAACGAGTTTGATCTGCAATTCATCAAGGAGATCGAAGAATTGAAAGGTCTCGGTCAGATTTACAGTCAAAGGATTATCAGCGTCGCCGCCAAACGCATGCAGGTAGCGGCCATCGAACGCTTCAGGAACGCCACGACGGTCATCTCCCATTTTGAATGGCAACAGATCGAATGCGCTCAGCCGCACGCCGATCTTCAAACCAGGCGCGTCACGACGAACGCCAGCGACCAGTTCGCGTAAAAATCGTGTGCGGTTTTCAAAACTGCCGCCGTAACGGCCTTCGCGCGTGGTGGCGCTCAAGAACTCGTGACCCAGGTAACCGTGACAATGTTTGAGATCAACGAAAGCGTAACCGGCGGCTTCGGCGCGAACGGCGGCGCGGACAAAATCGCCAATCAAATCGTCAATCTCGGCGTCGGTGAAGATCGCATCGTCGGACGTGACGCCGAATTTTTTGTCGAGCAGCGGATGGCGATAAAGAATTCGCGGTTCGAGTCGCTTCTTGTCGTTTGGCCGCGCGAAGCGGCCAGAGTGCGTGAGTTGCAAGCCGACCAGCAGGTCGTCAATCCTTCCGCACTTTTCACGATGCGCGTCAACCAACACCTGGCGCAGATTTTCCAACTCCAGCGTCGTCGAATCGGTTGAGATCAACTGGTTCGGATTGGCGCGCCCATCGTGGCGCACTGCAACCGCCTCGCCGCCCCAGATCAGCTTCGCTCCGCTTTCGCCAAAATGTTTCCAGCGACGGATCGTCAACTCGGACGGACGGCCATCTTCCGTCCCATCCCAACCTTCCATCGGCAGAATGCAGAAACGGTTGCCGATCCTGAAGTCGTCTAGTTGATAACTGGCGGCCAGCGGCGCCTCAGGGCCGGTTTGAAGCTCACGGTCAAAATGAAGCTCGATGCCGAGCTGCTGAATATAGTTTGCGAAATCGTTCGCTGACTTGAGCGAAGCGATGCGACGGTAGTTGGACGGAGTTGAATCTGCCATGTCTTAAATCTCAAGTAATGAAGGTGGTGATCGCCAGCGGTCGTGGCGCGCGGAGTATAGCCCACGCTTTTTCGCAAAGACAATCAAAGGCGAAGGTTCATGGCCAGATCTCATCGCATGCGCATCGTACTGCCAATGATCCAGAGCGCCAGTACGATGAGGAAATGAAGTGTGACGGGGAGTCAGGCAGCTTCCTGAGACACGGCCTCAATTGCCCTGGCGAATTCTTGGGCCGTCTCTTCAGGCGAAGTCCGGACTAATCCCTGGCGGCGTAGTAATGGGAAAGGTAGTTGGGGTATCGGCTCATCCTGAGAGATTACTGGAACAATTGTTTTTTTCATCGCTAAGGCGGCGCCAAGCTCGAAGAGCAGATTGGGACTGTTGACATTATCCTGGTTGATGAGGAACACGACTATATCGCTTTCCCTTAACCCCTTTTCCGTCGCTTCAGCCCTATCCTGCCCAAGCGGAATGCTGAGTTGATCGAACCACGCGTTCAGCCCCAACTCAGTCAGCCTTTGAGCGAACTTCCGCGCCCACGCTCCGTCAGGATGAGAGTACGAGATGTATACTTTAGGTTCTGTCATGTTTTTATTCCTTCATCGTCAGCCACCGCGCCAACGACTCTCTCTCGGAGTTGCTGGAAATAACGGTCCAGGTCGTTGACGTCGATAAGATTGCCTTTTTTAAGGTAGACCGGAATGTCCGGATCAGACTGCAATTCGGTTGCTGTGATTCCAAGCAAGACTCCGACAATCAAGATTTTTCTGCTCCATACTGCTCCAAGCTCTGACCAAATGTAAGGGCGTCGCAGAGCCGAAGGGGTGAGGATGACCAGCAATTCGTGGGCTTCATTCAGAAAAGTCCGAATTCTTTCCTCAAAATCCTCACCGACTTCGATTTCGTCCACGTCCAGAAATGGCTTCGCGCCACAACCTTGCACTCCACGGGCGATTAACTTTGCCGCCCAAGTGTCAACCCCGCTGTGGCTGATGAAAACCAATCGTTGGCTGGATGAATCCTGTTGCATTCAGTCGCTCCAAACAGATAATACGAGCCTTGATTGTCAGTTGCAAAACGGGGGAATTATCACCGCAATTCAATCGTATTACCATCAGGATCGCGGATGAAAAGCTGCGGATTGCCCGCGCGCCCGCTCCCATAACTCACCGCGACGCCCAACTCGCGCAGTTGTTGCTCGGCGGCCTGAGTATCGGGGACACTCAACGCGATGTGGCGGTCGTGGCGCGGCGGATCGGCGTGAGTGGGCATTTCGGCGACGCTCATCAGGTGAAGCTGGTGGCCGTTGTTCAGATCGTACCAACGTCCGGGAAAACCCAGATCGGGTCTCGGCAGCGGTTTCAAGCCCAGCGTGTTCTCGTAAAAGTTGGCGGCGCGTTCGATGTCAGTCACGAGAAACCCGGCGTGATGAAAACCTGAAATAGTGATTGCCATATTGTTCTCCGTTTGTGTGATTGCGCGTTCAGATTGTGCAATCTCAAATCTCGCATTTCAAATTTTCAGGGGGAAAAAAGATGACGACAGAAGTCGGATTCGGCGTTGTCGGTTGCGGAATGATCGGCAAAGTGCAGGCGGAAGCCATCGCTTCGATTCCCGGCGCGCGCCTCCTCGCCGTGTGCGCGAGAGACGAGAAACGGGTCGCGGAGTTCGCGGAAAAATTCGGCGCGGACGGTTACACCGATTACGACCGGTTTCTCGAACATCCCGGTCTGCAAATCGTCAACATTTGCACGCCGAACGGATTGCACGCCGAACAGGGCGTCAGAGCCGCGCAGGCGGGCAAGCACGTCCTGGTCGAAAAACCAATCGAGACGAGTCTGGAAAAAGCCGACGTATTGATCGAAGCCTGCGATCGTGGCGGCGTGAAGCTCGGCGTGATCTTCCAGTCGCGCTTCCTGCCGGCGGTTCAAAAGATCAAACGCGCGATTGACGAAGGGCGGTTAGGGCGGTTGATGGTCGGCGACGCTTACGTGAAATGGTATCGCGCGCCGGAGTATTACGCCGACTCCTGGCACGGCACGATGGCGCTCGATGGCGGCGGAGCGTTGATCAACCAGGCGATCCACACGGTTGATCTGCTGCGCTGGATGATGGGGCCGGTCGAGACTCTCTTTGCGATGAAGTCGGCGCTGCGTTATCCCCACATCGAAGCTGAGGATACGCTGGTCGCCAGTTTGCGGTTTCAAAACGGCGCGCTCGGCGTGATCGAAGCGGCGACCTCCGTCAAACCCGGATTCAAACGCCGCCTGGAAATTTCGGGCGAACGCGGCACGGTGATCCTGGACGGCGACACGATCAGTTGCTGGGCAATTGATGGCGAAACGGAAGATGCGACCGGCGGCGAACAAATCACCGACGGTTCGGCCAATCCGGCGGCGATCTCGAACGAAGGCCACCGCCGCCAGATCGAAGATATGATGCGGGCTGTTGTTGAAGACCATCAGCCGATGATTGACGGGCGTGAAGGCAGAAAGTCATTGGAACTGGTCACGGCGCTTTACGCTTCGGCGGTCGAAGGGCGCGCCGTAGCCCCTTGAGCTAGCGCGTCTTTTAACTTGCCTTTGATTTCCCTTTTTCACATACTGCCTTCGTTTACGGCGAAACTTTCCACGCTCCCCTAAAGCTGATTCCCAATTCGTTCATCTCGAAACGCGGACAATTTTCCGGGTTGGCCTATGTCTGTCAGCGATGACCACAGAAAGACGGCTGAGATTTCCGGCAATCAATCGCCGGCGCCGCAACCACCTGCGCCGGGCGGAAAGCTCAAAGGACGATATCTGATCGAGCGCGAACTGGGGCGCGGAGGTGTTGGCGTGGTCTACCTGGCGCGCGATGAACGGCTGCACGGAATGCCGGTGGTGATCAAATTTCTGCTCGACGTTGCGGGCCAGAACGAATGGCTGATCAGGAAGTTCTCGCAGGAGGCCGAAGCCCTGACGCGCATCAACCATCCCGGCGTCGTGCGCGTGATTGACCGCGACCAGTCGGACGATGGACGGCCTTTCTTTGTGATGGAGTTCATCAACGGGCGCTCGTTGCGCGAAGTGATGGAGCCTGAAGGGATGGACCTGGCTCAGGTCGCGCGGATCGTGCGGCAGATCGGGCGCGCGCTCGACGCGGCGCACCGGCAGGGCGTCTTTCACCGCGACCTCAAGCCCGAAAACATCATGCTCGAGCAGTTGAGCGGCGGCGAAGAGCAGGTCAAGCTGATTGATTTCGGGATCGCGAAGATCACCAACCCGCAGGTCGGCTCGGAAACAGAGGTGGCTGTCGTCGCCGGTTCGCGGCAATACATCGCGCCCGAACAATTGCTTTCGCAGATGGTTTCGGCGGCGACAGACGTTTACGCGCTGGGGATTGTCGTTTACGAAATGGTGACCGGACAGCGTCCGTTCAACCCGCAAGCGCCCACGCCTTTTCTGGTAATGCAGCAGTTGATGCAGCTTCAACAGACCGAAAGCTTCGCCAAGCCGCAAACTCTTCGCCCCGAGCTGCCCGCCGCTGCGCAGTTACTGCTGCTCAGCGCGCTCTCGTTCGATCCCGCGCGGCGGCCACAGGACGCGCGCATCTTCGCCGAAGACCTGGCCCAGGCGTTGGTCGGACAGATCGAAGTCGCAGGTCAGCGCCCGACTGTCGCCATCCCCGCTCCCGAACCGGCGACGGAGCCTGGCGTTGCCACTCGTCAATTCACGCAAGTCAAAACAGCGGAAGCGTCGAACCCGGCGACGGCGGCAAAGGCGTCTCCAGCTTCCTCTCCGACGCCGATGAGGAATGAACCGAAGCGGAAGGTCAGCAGGCTTCCGATCATCGCCGGCCTCGTCATCGTCGCCGCCATCGCCGCCATCGCCATAACCCAATGGCCTTCCGTCGAACCTGATTCGAGATCGGCTGGTTCGCAAACTTCAAACCCACCAGCGACGGAGCCGCAACGATTGCTCAACTATTCGATCACGATGCAGAAAGACCCGCGCCGTTATCCCGGCAGCCAACCGTTTCAGCTTCCGGGCGAAGTGGTCTTCTCGCCGGGAGATCGCGTGCGAGTTGTCGTCGGCAGCCCACAACCCGGTCATCTCTACATCATCAACGAAAGCCCGGCGGCGACGGGCGGACAATCGAGTTTCAACATTCTGTTTCCATCGCCGACCGCCAATCAGGGATCGGCGCAACTCGCCGCCGGTCAAACGATCAGCATCCCGGAGATCGGCGACGGTTTCATCTTCGACGAAGAGGAAGGGACGGAAAGAATCTGGCTGATCTGGACTGCCGACGAGGTGGCCGAGTTGGAGGCGCTCAAACGCTGGGCCAACCCGCAGGACAAAGGCGAGATCAGAGACGCGGATCAGGCCGTCGCGCTGCGCGGTTTTCTGGCGAAGCATTCGACGCCCGCGCCCGACGCGCAGAAAGACGAAGCCACGAAGCAGACGACGATCACTGGTCGAGGAGAAATCCTCGTGAAGCTCATCAAGCTGGAACATCATTGATATGTTTGTAGTCCCGCCTATGGTCTTTGAGTATTAAATGCAACAATGCAAAGGAATGACGGCAAGAGAATAGCGGCGGCGGACGCTTTATTCCTCTGCCTTCATTCCCCTGCATTGTTGCGCTTATTTCTCAAAGACCATCAGGCGGGACTACAAACGTGGAGGTAGACAATGAAAGCTCAATTCACAATCCTTCGCGCTCAGTCATATCCCGTTATTCTTTTTGCGCTGCTCCTGTTCTGCCCATCCGCCACTTCGGCGCAAACCAGGCCGGAGTTGGTTTTGCAGACCGGCCACACGAAATCCATCACCGCGATTGCGCTCAGTCCTGACGGACGTTTCCTGGTTTCAGGCAGCGACGACCAGACGATCAAAATCTGGGACACGGCCAGTGGCGGCGTGCTGCGGACGCTCACCGGTCACGCGCAAGCTGTGTTGGACGTGGCCGTCAGTCCTGATGGGCGCTGGATTGTTTCGGGCGGCGAAGATGCGAGCGTGCGGTTGTGGGACGTGACGACGGGCGAAGCGCGCACGCTTGGCAATCACACCAGCCCGGTCAAAGAACTGGCTTTCAGCGCTGATGGGCGGCAGTTGACCTCGCTCTCGAACAGCGAAGTGAAGCTGTGGGATGTCATCGCCGCGCGCGAGCTTCGCTCGGTGAAATTGAGCGACGAAAAGAATCAACAGCGCGGACAGATAGCCGTGGCGGGACCGATGATGAACCAGGATCAAACGGCGACGGCGCTTTCGGCCGACGGGCGCTTCGCGGCGATTGGCGGCGGAATTTCTTACCGAAGCGGCGTGCTCGGTTACGGCGGCGGCGTGCGCGCGAAACCGATCAAGATTGTCGAAGTCGCTACCGGGCGCGAGGTCACGTCGCTCAAGCTCAAGGGCGATATGCCCGATCCAACCGACCTGGCCTTCAGCCCCGACGGGCGCTGGCTGGTGGCCAAGTTCACGGAGCTTGGCGCGGCGCGAGGCAAAGAGGGTAAAAGCTCCGTCATCGTCTGGGACGTGGCGGCGGGACGCGAGGTGAAGATCTTCCAGACCGGCGATCAATACGGTCTGGGCGGCATCGCTTTCAGCCCCGACGGAAAGCTGCTCGCATCGCGGGTCAGCCAGATAGGGGACACTTCCGGCAACGTGAACGCGACCTTGGCGCAGTTGGGATCAGGCTCGATCAAACTCTTCGACACGGCGACCTGGAACGAAGCGCGCGAATTGAAGAAGACCGGACTCGACCTGAACCTCACGCGCGGTTTCGCCGCGACGCCGCTGCGGTTCAGCCCCGATAGCCGTGTGCTTGCGGCAAGTTTGAACGACGGCGTCGCGCTGTTCGACGCGGCGACCGGCAATCGTCTGCGCGTTTTGCGCACGAGTGAAAAGACCAGCGCGGTCAGCGCCGCGCCGGGAGCTTCGGCCCAGGACGAGATGATGCGGCAGATGGGCGTTGATCCTGAGCAGATGCGGCAGATACGCGAAATGATGGGAGGCATAACCGGAAGCCTGCCATCCGGGATGGGCGACTTGGTGGAGAGCCGGATCGCCGGTGGATCATTCATCAACTTCAGCCCCGACGGCAAGCTGCTGAGTTCGACGGGCAGTTCGACCACCTGGGATGTTGTCGCCGGGACGCCTTACCAACGACCTGCGCCGCAGAACGCCGAAGAGGCCGAGGCGATGAATCCGCTCAACCAATCTCTTTTCAGCCCCGACGGTAAACTGACCGCGGCGATTTATCAGGGCGCAAACGGCTCCGGCGTGATGATCAAAGACGCCACGACGCACCGCGTCGTGCGCAAAATTCCGATTGGCAAACAGATCAGCGGGCAAAGTCAGACAGAGGTTCCCACGCAAATCGGCAGCATCGCTTTCAGCGCGCGCGGAGTCGTGGCGCAATACTGCGATTTCAAAATGCCGAGCCGCAGTTCGATGATGCTCGGCGGCGGCGGCAATATGATGGATTGCCGCATCGCGCTCTTCGATCCGAACACGGGACAGCAACTGCGCGACTTTAAACTCGAAAACGACAACGTTGGCTTCTTGGGCCCCCAGACCACGATCAGCCCCGACGGGCGGTTCGTCATCTCTGTCGCCGGAGATTCGGGCGGGACGCTGGGCGGCGCGTTTGGCGGGATGAGACCGAGCTTGCCGTTCGGCATCGGCCGCGGGGGCGGCAAAAACGAAATGCCGAAGCAGCAATTCAAAATTCGTCTGACCGAATTGGAAGGCGGGCGTAAACTCTGGGAGATGAAGGTCGAGGGCGAGATGACAGCGGCGCCGAGTTTCGTCTTCAGCCCGACGGGCGCGACGCTGGCCATCACCGGCGTCGAGAAGAACCAGCAGATCATCAATTTTCACGACGCGGCGTCGGGGCGTAAGCTCGGCGCGATCAATGCTGGCGACCGGAAGATCGCCAGGATGAATTTCAGCCGCGACGGCAAGCTTTTGGCGACGACGTACTCTGGCGGCAATTCGGTGACGATCTGGGACCCGGCGACCGGACAACCGGTTCGCACGCTCGCGCACTCGGCGCCGGTGAGCGGCGTGGCTTTCCATCCGACCCGCAAGTTGATTGCGACGCAGGGGCAGGATCGCAACCAGTACATCTGGGATTTGGAGAGCGGCGAACGATTGGCGACGCTGGTCAACCTGGACGTGTTGAACGATTTTGGCGGCGGCGCCGAATGGCTGGTGGTTACGCCCGACGGGTTGTTCGACGGCTCACCCGCCGCATGGCAGCAGATTATGTGGCGATTCTCGCAGAACACGTTCGATGTCGGCCCGGTCGAAATCTTCTTCAACGAGCTTTACTATCCCGGCCTGCTCGAAGAGGTCTTCTCAGGCAAACGCCCGCGAGCGCCGCGCGATCTGCAACAACTTGATCGCCGCCAGCCTGCGATCAAAGTTACAGCAAGTCAGCCGGTCAGCGGCGAGGTTCAATCGCGGACGATGACGGTGAAGGTTGAGGTCGCCGAAGCGCCCCCCGACGGCAAACATCCGCAGGGCAGCGGCGCGCGCGACGTTCGTCTGTTCCGCAACGGCACGCTCGTCAAAGTCTGGCGCGGCGACGTTTTGAACAACCAGAAGCAGATCACGCTCGAAGCCACGCTGGCGATTGTGGCCGGAGAGAACCGGATCACGGCCTATGCCTTCAACCGCGACAACGTCAAAAGCCAGGATGCGTCGTTGACGGTGACGGGCGGCTCGGCGCTGCGACGCAAAGGCGTGGCCTGGGTGCTGGCCTGTGGCGTCAACCAATACGCCAACGCGCAATACAACTTGAAGTACGCCGTGGCCGACGCGACGGCGTTCGCCGATGAAGTCAAAGCGCAGCAGGCGAAATTGCAGCAGTTCGAGCGCGTCGAAGTGATCCCGCTGCTCGACGGCGAAGCGACGAAGGCCAACATCCTGCTCGCGCTCAAACGGCTGGCCGGCGCCCCGGCGCCAGCGAACGCTCCTGCCGCGTTGTCGAAGCTGCAACCGGCGCAGCCTGAAGACGCGGTGTTGATCTACTTCGCCGGACACGGCACGGCCGCCGGGTCGCGGTTTTATCTCGTGCCGCACGACCTGGGCTACAACGGTTCGCGGACGGAATTGACGGCGTTTGCGGTGAAAATGATTTTGGCGAGCAGCATCTCCGACCTCGAACTCGAAGCGGCGGTCGAAGGATTGGACGCCAGCCAGTTGCTGCTCGTGATTGACGCCTGCAATTCCGGTCAGGCGCTCGAAGCTGAAGAGAAACGGCGCGGGCCGATGAATTCAAAGGGCCTGGCGCAACTCGCTTACGAAAAAGGCATGTCCATACTGACCGCCGCGCAAAGCTACCAGGCCGCGCTCGAAGCCGCGCAACTCGGGCACGGCTACCTGACCTTCGCTTTGATCGAAGAAGGATTGAAGAAGGGCGCGGCGGATAACGACCGGAAAGACGGACAGGTGCTGGCGCGCGAATGGTTCAATTACGCCACCGAGCGCGTACCGCAGATGCAGGAGCAGAACCTCGGCTCGCGCATCCTGCTGGAAGAGGAGAAAGCGAAAGACCCGGCGAAAGCTCGCAGCGTGCAGCGTCCGCGCGCGTTCTACCGGCGCGAGTTGGAAGCGCGCCAGTTCATCATCGCCAAGCCGTGACCGCGAACGGGTTTCTGTTGAAGGTTATTTTCCGAATATGACTTTGCCCCAACTTGCCCCCGTCTCACCCTCTCGCGCGGATTCACACGATTGGATAAAAGACTTTTACCTCTGGCTGCCGCTGGCGTGCGTGTCGTGGTGGCTGGCGTGGAAATATCAGGATCAATTCATCACTGACTGGGACGGATTCGATTACACGGCCTACGTGGTTCGGCATCGTCCATCCGAGTTGGGATTGGGCCGCGCGCTTTTTCTCGCGTACAACAGCGCGTTATGGGAACTCGCCGCGCGCTGGTTTGGAACCTCTCCCGAACAAGCCTATCTGGTAATTCGCTACGGCGTGATCGCGCAAAGCGGCCTGGCGATTATTGGCGTCTACGCTTTATGCAAGGAGCTTACGGCCACCAGGCTGGCGGCGTTTTTCGGAGCGTTAATTGTCTCGGCATCGCCTTACTTCATCATCTACAGCGGGCGCGGGATGAGCGAGGTTCCGGCTTTTCTGATGCTCGGCTGGTCGTTGTGGTGGATGTTGCGAAGCTTACGGCGCGGTCATACCGGGCGATTCCTGATCGCGGCTTGTCTGGTCGGCTTGAGCGCCAATATCCGGGAGTTCGCGGTTTTCTACCTGCCACTCATCCCGCTCGCGGCGCGAATTTACGGCCTGAGTTGGAGGATCGGTTTCGTCGCCCTCGTCCTTGCCGTCGTCAGCGCGTTCGTCGGGATGATCTTCTGGTGGTATCGCGACGACTTTTACTGGTTCGCGGTCGTCAACTGGTACCGGTTGAGCGCCGCAGAACGAAAAGTCCATCCGGTGACGGGCGCTAATTTCCGTTTCCTCGCCGATTTCGCTTTCCACTGCTCGTGCGTGGTGGCGATCATTACCCCGCTCGCTCTGACCTGGCTGTGGGAGCAGCGGCGATTGCGGGTGTTGTTCGTGTTCGGTCTGTTGGGATTGATGGCGGACCTGGCGCTGCTCGTCAATCACGACCTGCCGGTCAATCCGCGCTATCTTTTGACCGGTTTGATCGGATTGTCGGCAGCGTGCGGTTGGTGTCTGGCTGAGTTGATCCGATGTCATGGTCTCCGGGCTGCGCCACTGTTGATCGGTCTGGTCACGTTGACCAAAGGCACATACAACCACACAGCCAAACAGCTTTACGACCAGCAATGGTCGGCGCGCGCGGCGCGGGAATACATTACAAAGATCGAACGCCTTCCCTGGAATTCAGCGTTTATCGTCGGTTCGCGCACGCCGCTCATCAATTATCTCGCGGGCGTTGAGGCGCGGCCTTTCTGGAAAGCGATTGCGCCGGGCGCCCCCTGGCCCGACGACAAGCTCGACGAAGCGATCCAGGATTTCTTCTACGCGGGCCGCATCGTTTACGTGGATTTCGACCCGGAACTCTGGCAAACCGGAGAGAGAGAGAAGAACCGCGAGGCCGCCGGTCTGGAGATGATCAAACGGGAATACAGACTCGATCACATCCGCGATTCGTTTTACCGGATTGTGGAGCGGCGCGCGGTTTCGACGGAAGGAAATGGAATGGATAGGTGAGAGGGTGAGCGGAGAATTACCATTCATCGTCTCGGCTTTGTGCTTTATACTTCGGGTTATGAAGACGCTATCTTTAGACACACCGCCTGAAGTCGAGAGAATAATGATTGAAGGCTATCGCCGGATGTCTGCGGCCAGGAAGCTGCGGATTATGCAGGATTTGATTCACACCGCCTGCCTGTTGGCGCTGGGCGACATCAAGCGAAAACATCCGAACGCCGAGCCGCGCGAACTGATGTTACGTTTGGCCTCGCGCAGAATTGAGCCGGAATTGATGCGAAAAGCTTTCGGATGGGACCCCGACACGGAGGGTTACTGATGCCAGCCGGCAACCCGACTCCGGATTATCACCTGCCGGATGCGATTCGTATTTCGCTCGCCGTCACACGAACGCTTGAGGAACTGGGCATTCCTTATCTCATTGGCGGCTCCGTGGCCAGCATCATTCACGGCGAGCCGCGTCTGACCAACGATATTGACCTGGTCGCCGACATCAAAGAAGAGCAAGTCCCCCAGTTGGTGTCCGCGCTGGAAACGGATTTTTACATTGATGACAGAGCGGCCCGTCGCGCCATCCGCGAACGTGACAAGTTCAACCTCCTCCACCTCGAAACGATGTACAAGGTAGACATTTTTATTCCGCGCGGAGATAACTGGTCGCGGGAGCAAATGAGGCTGCGCGAAGGGAAACCTTTAGTCGAAGGCGATGATTCGACCGTCAGACAAATCTCCAATCCGGAGACCACTGTGCTGCAGAAGCTCTGGTGGTTCAGGAAAGGCAACGAAGTGTCTGAAAGACAGTGGCGTGATGTGCAGGGAGTGTTGAAAGTTCAGGCAGATAAACTCGATCTCGATTACCTGAAACGTTGGGCTGCCAACCTGGGCATTTCAGATTTACTCGAAAAAGCGTTCGATGAGGCTGGCATTGATTCTTGATGATTGCCTGCTCGGAAGCTTGAAAATCCTTCTCTTACCATCCGAAACATTATGAAATGGCCTCCGTCGTACCAAATAGATGCGCTCCCTCCGCGATTGAGAGAGAGGCTGAAGAAGCAAGACGAACTGCTCGTCAACATCAAGGCGCATTTGAGCGAACTGGAGGATTTGCTGAAATGGGTCAACGCCGACTCTCTTTACGAAGACTACGTCTATCGCTTTTACCATCAGTCGTTCAAGGTTTATCAATTACAGGATCTGACTCGCAAGATCGCCGACGCGCTTCGTCGCATCGCGCCGGAAGGCACAAGCTTCTGTGCCTACTTCGAGGAACTTTTACAGACAGGGGCTGGTGAGAAGAACTTCGACATGGATCACAATCTCGAATGGACGAAGCATACTCGACCTTTCGTTGAAGCGTTCTTCCACGCCAGATACTTTCTGGAAATGGCCGTCAAGTACGGAAAAAGCCTCGACAAAGCTCCAGACCTTATGCCTTCAGGATGGGCTGCATTGCTCAGCTTGTATGGAATTTGTTGAGCAAAGAATCACGACAAACTCAACCATAATGCCATCCGACTGATCAGCGCGTCAGTAAATTCCGATCAGGATGGCTCCTGGCAAAGCTGTAAGCCGTGTAGGCTGAGATGAGATGACAAACCCAGCCTAACAATCCGCCCGTGCCGAGCCAGAATCCCGGCGTGATGATCAGCCAGAAAACGCCGCGCCAGATCGCGCCGTTGTAAATCTGACCGACGCCTGGGATGATGAAACTCAAAACCGCCGCCTTCTCCGGTTTAGTCATAATGTCTGATTCCTCCTTCGCAGCAGACATACGAAAACTTCCGGGAAAATACCCTGAAATTATTCACACGCTAGAAGACCGATCGTTCCCTTACAGCCTGCTTCGCCGCCAACGCGAAACGCAGTTCGACCTCGCCGCCTTCGACAATGCGCGCCGCGACATACTCGCCCAGCGACGGACCGTGTTTGAACCCGTGGCCCGATCCGCCGCCGACCAGCCAGACGTTGTCGAAATCGGGATGGCGATCAATCAGGAAATCTCCGTTCGAGGTGTTTTCATACTGACAGACGCGCGATTCAAGGAGTGGCGCGCCTTTCATTGCGGGGAAGCGATGATTCATAAACGCCCGCACTTCGTCGAGCGACTCCGCGCTTACTACACGTTCGCCCGTGTCGGGATCGAAAGCTGGGCCGTGACGGTCGAGCGCGAGTTTGAAGCCGCGATTTTCCAGATCGGGCAAGCCGTAAATTTCAGCGCCGAAATCAATCCACACCGGCATCTGCGGCGGCGCGAATCGCTGGTCGCCAGCGGGCGCTCCAAAGAAAAATACTTCCTGTCGCGTCGGGTGAATCCGGCCGCGCAGCAAATCCGGAAAGAGTTTCGGCAACCACGGGCCGCAGGCGAAAACGAAAACGCCTGCGCTGATGCTGTCGCCATTGCGCGTCAGGACGCTCGCCAATTTCCCTGAGCCTGACGGCGCGACTACCGGCTCGACGAAATGATCGGCGCCGTTTTGGACGATGAATTCTACGACCGATTGAACCGCCCGGCGGGCCATCAACGCGCCACTCTCGGGTTCGTAAATCGCCCAGCTTATGTCGCCGAAATTGATCTGCGGATAGCGGCGGTCGAGTTCGTCGCGGCGAATTTGCTCGAATTTCACCCCAACCTTCCGCAAGGTCGCCAACGTCGCCACCGTGTACGGGTCGTTTTCGCGCGCCATCCACAAAACTCCGGCGCGATGAAAAAGCTTTTGCCCAACCCGGTCGGAGAATTCCCGCCACGCAGGCAATGCGCGATGCGCCCAGCGGGTGTAAATTTCATCAGCCCCGTATCCCATCCGAATGATGCGCGATTCGCCGCCGGAACTGGCGCGGCTGTTCGCCGCGCCGTAGGCGTCAATGATCGCGACGCGCAATCCTGCCTGCTGCAAATGATAAGCAGTCCACGATCCGAAAACTCCCGCGCCGATGACAGCGGCGTCGTAATTTTTGTTCATTTCGGTTTCCCTCGAGGTCATCGCTTCAGCTTCTGCCGGTTGGCTGCGCGCTGTCACGGCAGACGCTTTTGAGACTATAATTGCCGTGGTCTCTTTAAATCCAAGCTGCAGTGGCTCTGGCTGAAATTAATCTTTGCCTTGCGAAAGACGTGACAATGTCAATTTCGATTACCCCAATTTTGCGTCAGGAAGTTGAGCGGCTCGGCGACGCTTTCGGCTCAACGCTGATCCGCGACGGCGCAACCGCCTGCGACCGTGAACTCGAAATGGTCTTTCGCGACCTTGCCACATTGCGTTCGTCCGTAAACGATGTCGTCAGGCGGCGCGCGAACGAATTGAGCAAGGATCAGTTGATCGAATTGCAAGCGGGTTTGAACGCGAAGCTGGACGAGTTGTTCTCGGTCAAGATCGAAAGGTTGATCGAACGACGCGCGCTGGCGATCGCCGAGCAAGCCGAGCGCGATCCCGTGACAATGCTGCCGAATCGCGCGGCGTTCGACCGGAGACTGCGCGATGAAATCGGGCGCGCGCAGCGTTATGGCCGGGAACTTTCAGTCGTGCTGTTCGACGTAGATCGCTTCAAATCGGTCAACGACCAATTCGGTCATCCGGCCGGCGATCAGGCGCTCCTGCAAGTCGCGCGCGCCCTGAAATCGTCTTTGCGGCAAAGCGACGCCATATTTCGTTACGGCGGCGACGAATTTGCGGCCGTCTGTCCCGAAACTTCGGGCGAGGTGATCGCGCATGTGTTGCGGCGATTGGAATCGAACCTCCGCGTCCCGGGCATTGAAGCCCATTTGTCCCGGCAGCTTGGCTTAAGCTGGGGCGCCGCTTCGTTTCCGGCGGACGCGGTGGAAGAAGGCAAATTGATTCGCATCGCCGACGAACGGCTCTACGATTGCAAAAGATCGCATCACCGCAGCCTCGCGGCGGGGCTGGCATCAATCTGTCGGTAGTGGTTGATAGATGAGTAACCGGTTGTCCAGGCAACAACAATTCCGTTTGCGCTCGATCTACACGGTGCTGGCGATCGGCTTCGCGCTGCTCCTGTTTCTGGTCTGGCTGATTGGGATGCTCAGCACATCGAAGCTCAAGGAGATCAGCGTCACCGCCGGTGAAAGCGCAACCGATTACAAAAAACGGCTGACCCTCGCCTTGAATCTCCGCGAAGCCGCCGTGGAAGTCGTCGCGGAACTTCGCGTTCTTCGAGCCGGGCGGGGTCTGAAAGTTCGGCCCTTACCTTTCCTTGACCCTTTCAGTGATAATTTGGAGTCGGCTAAAAAGAGGTTTCAAACCGAGTTTGGTGAAGGAAAGAAACTGTGGGGGAAACGCGAAGAGCATAAAACCTTGCCGCCTGAAGAACTGAAAGCCTGGCGCGAGGTGGAGTCGGCGGCGCAAAGATTTTGGGAAGAATTGCTCAAGGCCGAAAAACTTATCCGGGAGAAGCAAGCTGGCAATGCGGAGCCGAATGAGCCGGCGCCGGGCGCCGCGCCGCCGCCGGAGATACCAGCCACTTCACCGCTGTCGCCCCAACCAACTGATCAGCCAAACGTTCAACCGAGCAAGGATATTCTATTCGGCCTGCGAAGAGAGCTTGATAAGGCGGCGGAGAAATTGTCGAACTCGGTGACCGAGGTTCAGGATCAAATTCTCTATCAAATCGTGAACCAGCAAAAAGCAGCCGCGAGCGACGTCAGCCGCGCCCGGTGGGGAACGTTGTTCTTGGGAGCGCTCGTCGCCGGACTGACTTTTATCATCGTCTGGAAGCAGATCGTTGAGCTTCGCCAGGCCAACCGGCTGGAACAAGAGGCCAAAGATCTGGCGCGTTCGGTCTTCGACAGCCAATCGAACGACATCCTTGTCGTCAATCGTCAGGGCGAATTGCTGGACTTCAATCAGGCATTCCTCAACCACTTCAGGCTTTCCGCCCCATCGCTGGTCTTGCAGGATTACGCCGCCGCCCTCAACCACTTCAGGCTTTCCGCCCCATCGCTGGTCTTGCAGGATTACGCCGCCGCGCTCGCCCACTTGCCCGAAATCTCCGCGTTTGTCCGAAGGACACTCGAAGACACGGACGAGGACACGGGGCGGCGCGAACGCATTGAAGTCAAACCGCGGCGGGATTTCGGCGCCCCGAACGAAGTCGCCGACGCTCGTCTGTTCGACGTTTACATCTCACCGTTGACCAGCGGCGGTCAACCCCGCGGGCGGGTGATCATGCTCGTTGATGTCACAGAAGACGAGCAAGTGCGCGAAGAGTTGCGTCTGAGCCGTTCGCTCAGCGCGGTCGGCCAGATCACCGCCACTGTCGCGCACGAGCTTTACAATCCCATCGGCGCGGTCAAACTCAACATTGACCTGTTGGAGATGCAGGTCAGCGGCGACGAGGATGTCAAACACACCATCGCGCGGCTCAAACGAGGCGTCGAACACCTTTCGACCATCGTCATGGAGTTGCGTTACCTGACCAGACCGCGCGATCCCGAACGCAAACCGACCGATCTAAATAAACTGCTCGATGAAGTCGTCGAGCTCGCGGGCGACCGGCTCGAACGCTCGCGCGTTTTCGTCGCGCGGAAATACTCCTCCTGGCTGCCTCACGGGCAATTCGATCCGCAGCAATTGCGCAAGGTCTTCCTCAACCTGCTGATCAACGCCGTCGAAGCCTCGCCGCAAAACAGCGATGTCGAGTTGCACACTCACTACATCTCCGGCAACGGCGCGTCGCCGCTGGCGGAAGTCAACGGAAAACGCGGGGCGGTAATTATCAGCGTTATTGATCACGGCGTGGGCATGTCGCCGGAAACCAAACGGCGATTGTTCGAGGCTTTCTACACGACCAAACGCAATGGGACGGGACTGGGTATGATGATCACGCAGGAGATCGTTAAAAAACACGGCGGGAAGATCGAAGTGGAGAGCGAAGAGGGAAAGGGAACCACGGTGAGTGTGTATCTGCCGGTGTAAGCGGTGGTCGGTGGCCGGCGACGGCAATGACCGGCCACCAACCTTCTCACACTGAGATCACTTCAATTTCAGGATCAACATCTTCCTTGAGCATGTACTCAATCGCCATCATCGTTCCGCCAATCGAACTCGGACAGCTTCCGCAAGCGCCCTGGTAGCTGATCAGCAACTTCTTGTCGTTGAGTCCGACGATCTCCAATCCTCCGCCGTCACCGGCCAGTCCCGGCCGGACTTTCTCATCGAGCACCTCATTGATGCGATCCAGTAATGGATTTTCGCCCGGCGCGAAAATGGGTTTCGATTCCGGCGCGGGAAGGTCGGAAACCGACGGCGCGGAGCGGATCGGTTCGGCGAGCTTTTTCAGCACATCCTCCCAGCTTACGTCGTCTTCTTTATTCACCGTGATGAAACGATCCATGTAAAAAACCGAGGTCACGTTTCCGGCGTTGAACAGGGCCGAAGCCAGCGGGTCGGCTTGCGCCGCTTCAGCGTTCTGGTAAGAACGCGAGGCGCCGCTGGTGATCGGCTCCTTCAAGATGAATTTCACCGCGTTCGGGTTCGGCGTGTATTCGATGTCAGCAATCTTGGGCATTTCTTCTCCTTCAAAAATTCCTAAAAGCGATTTGTCAATTGAGCCACTCAGACTGGCGCGGGATAAGCGCGATTCAAGCTTGATTATACCGGCAGGACTTGATCGAACAAAACCATCGCGGATTGGCCCATATTGGTGGATTGCCCTCAAGTAAAAGTCAGGCCATAATCTGCGCTCCCAAACGCTTATCCAATCCCGGATGGAAGGTAATCCGCAATGAAGTCTCACACGAAGTACCTCGTCTTCGACACGGAGAAGAGGCGCGATTACATCAATATCACTGGCGAAGTCGCCCGGATCGTCGCCGAAAGCGGCGTGCGCGAAGGCTTGGCGCTGGTTTCGGCCATGCACATCACGGCTTCGGTTTACGTCAACGACGCCGAGGACGGTTTGATCAAAGACATTGATGAATGGCTGGAACAACTTGCCCCTACACGACCCGATTACCGCCATCACCTCACGGGCGAAGACAACGCTGACGCTCACCTGAAAAACCTCCTGATGCATCATCAGGTTCTGCTGCCAATCACCAACGGACGGCTCGATCTGGGAACGTGGCAGCAGGTCTATTACGCCGAATTCGACGGGCGGCGGCGCAAGCGCGTCATCGTCAAAATCATCGGCGAGTAAGCAACGCCAAGTTTGCTTATCCGATCAACCCGACAAAACCGAACAACAAATGAAAAATATTATCTGGCTGGTTGTCACTGCAATTATCACATTGCCCTGGTTGTTTCTCGCTTTGAGCGGCGATAGCCATCACCTCGCCCAAACCAATCCCGCTTTCGTCTCATTCCTCTCAGGGATGGCCATCATCGGCGCAGCATTTATTTTGAGCTGGGGCGCGGAACTCTCCGAACGCGACATCCCGCGATCGTTGGCGCTGATCGCGCTGGCGCTTATCAGCGTGCTGCCCGAATACGCCGTTGACTTGCACTTTGCCTGGGTCGCAGGCAAGAACCCGGAATACAAAGCCTACGCGGTAGCGAACATGACTGGCGCGAATCGTGTCTTGATCGGCATCGGCTGGTCGCTGGTGGTCATCGTCTATTACTTCCGCCATCGCAAGAACCACATCGAGCTTGACAATTCGCAAGGGCTGGAACTGAGCCTGTTGCTGCTGGCGACGGTCTATTCGCTGATCCTCCCGCTCAAGGGCACGTTGTCGCTGTTTGACGCGGTCATCTTCTTTGCGATGTTCCTGTTCTACGCGGGACGCGCGGCGAAAGGCGAACGGCACGACGAAGACCTGGGAGGCATCGCCGGATATCTCGATCGAAGGCTGGGCAATGCGGCGCGGCGGCTGGTGGTCTTGGTGATGTTCGCTTTCGCTGGCTACGCGATCTGGCTTTCGGCCGAACCGTTCGCGGAAGGTTTGATTACGACCGGCCGCCAGACCGGCATTGATGAATTCCTGCTCGTGCAATGGCTCGCGCCGCTGGCTTCGGAATCGCCCGAAGTGATTATCGCGTTGCTCTTTGCTCTCAAAGGAAAAGGATCGACCGGCATCGGCGCCTTGATCTCATCCAAAGTCAATCAATGGACGCTGCTCGTGGGCGCAATCCCGGTGGTCTACTGTATCTCCGCCGGGTTCTGGGGACCGATGGAATTGGATCACCGGCAGAAGGAAGAACTGCTGTTGACTTCCGCCCAGTCGCTTTTCGCCGCCGTCATCATCGCTGACTTCCGTTTCGCTTTGTGGGAGGCGTTGGTGCTGATGGTGCTTTTCATCGCCCAGCTCTTCTTCCCGCAGGAATGGATTCGCTATCTGTTCAGCGGACTCTACCTGGTGGCGACCATTGCAATGCTCTCCACTTCGCGCGTGCGGAGGCAGATGTTGTGGAACGCTTTATTGCTGAGAAAGTGCGATCCGTCGCGCTTTAACTGAAAGTGGGACAAGATGGCATCTTGTCCCACCAACAGGGAACGCGCCGGAACTGAAAGTGAGACAAGATGACATCTTGTCCCACCAGCAGATTCAAGCCTGAATGTCGAGTACGTCGTGACGGGTCACAATCCCCACGATTCGACCGTACTCTTCGATCAAAATCGCCGGAGACCCTTTCAGATACTGCTTCGCCCGCGCGACCTCGACGTTCTCGTCAACGACCGGGAATGGCGCGTCCATCACTTTGGTCACAGGCTGCTCAAGCAATTCGCGGTTGTCGAGCAACTGCGCCATCACGCGATTGTCGCGCACGCTGCCGACCGATTTGCCTTCTTCGATCACCGGCAATTGCGACAATCCGTGCGAGTTCATCAAATCCAGCGCATCGCCGACCGTCGTCTCGGGCGCGACTGAAACCAGGCGCGGCTTGCCCGCATGCGCCTTCAATTCATTGAGCAAGCCGAGCGTCATCCGCTCCACACCGAGCAGTTGCTTCTCCTTCATCCACTCGTCCGAAAGGAACTTCGACAGGTAGCGCTCGCCGGTGTCACAAACGATGAAGACCAGAATGTCGTCTTCGGTCAATCGTTCCGCGACCTTCAACGCCGCCCAGGCGATGGTGCCGGAACTGCCGCCGCAAAAGATTCCCTCTTCGCGCCCCAGCCGCCGCGCCGTGTTGAACGAATCGCGGTCAGTCACGTTGATAATTTCGTCAACGTATTTCAAGTGAACGTTTTCCGGAATCAGCTCCTGACCAATGCCTTCGACCAGGTATGGCGCAGAACCGGTCAACCGCCCGGTCTCCTTGTAATTTTTGAAGACCGAGCCATAAGGGTCTGCGCCGACGATCTTGATATTCTGATTCTTTTCTTTCAGAAAACGCGCCGCGCCGCTGATCGTGCCGCCAGTCCCCAGTCCCGCGACGAAGTGCGTGATGCGTTCATCAGTCGCTTCCCAGATTTCAGGCCCGGTCGTGCGGTAATGGATTTCGGGGTTGGCTGGGTTGGCGTATTGATTGGTCAAAATCGCATTCGGAGTCTCGTTAGCGATCCGCCGGGCCGTGTTGACGTAATGCTCTGGCGAATCGGGCTTGGCCGCCGCCGAGACGACGATCACATCAGCGCCGAGAGCTTTCAGATAACGGACCTTCTCCTGGCTGCATTTGTCGGTCATCACAAAGACGCAGCGATAGCCTTTGACCGCGCAGGTGAGCGCAATGCCGATGCCCGTGTTGCCGCTCGTCGCTTCGACAATCGTGCCGCCGGGTTTCAATTCACCCAGCCGTTCTGCGCGTTCGATCATCGCCTGGCCGATGCGGTCTTTGACGCTGCCGCCGGGATTGAGCGATTCGATCTTCGCCAGCACCAATGGCTTCATCCCGCGCGTGAGCTTGTTGAGTTTGACCAGCGGCGTGTTGCCGACGAGTTCGAGAATATTGTTTTTGTAGTTCATACAGCTTCGATTGGGAGGGCGTTGCGGGAGAGAGTTTCAGGCGGCGTTTTTGAATAACTCATTTTTGATGACCTGCACTTCCTGCCGGATTTCCGCCACGTTGCCTTCGAGCTTCTGAAATCTGACGCTGACCACCTCGAACTGGGCATCGTTGACCTTTGACTTCGAATCCACTGCACCCGACAAATCCTGGCGCAGGTCGGCAAATTGTTTAAGAGTGTCCTGTCGCAGTTCGTCAATCCGGCGATTGGTCTCCTGCTTGAGTTCGTCAATCCGGCGATTGGTATCATCAATCCGGCGACCGGTCTCCTGCTTCAGATCATCAATCCGGCGATTGGTCTCCTGCTTCGACTCCTCAATTCGGCGATTGGTCTCCTGCTTCCCCTCGTCAATCCAGCGCTTGGTCTCCTGCTTCAGGTCGTCAATCCGCCGGTTGGTCTCCTGCTGGTTCACCTTCGCCAGATTGTGCATCGTCACGATCAGCGTGATGACAATGCCCACCCCCGTCAGAATCGTGGCATAAATTGTGGTGTTCATTTCATCAGCCTCCTGAATCCGGGGTTACGCGCCCGGATAGCGCCTACTCGCCTGAGGGTATGAAAATCACCGGCAAAGGGCAAGAGCACATTCCATAATTTGATTGCGCCGCGAGCTTCGATCTTTTGACCTACCACACGCCAGGATGTCTGCGCCATAGCGTTCCAGCTTCGCTTTCCCGAAGCCTTCGATCTCGCCCAACTGCCCGAGCGTTTGCGGGCGCGCGGCGACTACAGCGGCCAGTTGCTTGTTGTCGCAGATGACACAAGGTGGCAGCCCATCCCGCTTGCAGCGCGCCATCCGCCAATCGCGCAGCGCGTTGAAGAGCGGTATGTCGGCCTCGGCCACCAACTCCCGCCACGACTCGTCCCTCTTTTTCGATTTCTGATCGCCGGGCTTCGCCGTGGCCGCTTCGGTCGCAATGGGCTTGAGCGTGTAGTTCACCAACACAGCCAGATACGGTTGATCCTGCCGCAGGAAGAAATGGTCGCGCACGGCGATCACTTCTTTATCCTTGATGAAATCTCGCAGCGGCGCATCGTCGAACGCATCCAGCAAACCATTGAATCGCAGGGTAAAGACTCTTGTCAGCATTTTTCAAAATAATGGGAAAACAAAAAAAATCGGCCGCTTCGCGGCGGTTCTTTCCCACTTACGAAAAGACCGGCAGGAACGGATTTGCTCAGCGGCTCCGGGCGGCTAACGCACGCCCTTCGCTCGCTGGCAAATCCATTCCTGCCTATCGCTTCGGAAAGTTTTTTTCTCTCCGAGGGTAAGAGGGTAAGGGAGACCAGGCGCTACCTGCCGATCCTCACGAGGCGGAAACCGAGATTGCCGCCGCGATAGCCGGGCGAGCCCCTGTCGCGGTACGCCGACCGGCAGTAGACGGCGACGAAGTCCCAGCCGCCACCGCGATGGACGCGGTACGAGCCTGCCCTAGGACCGCTCGGATCAACCACCGTGCCTTGTCTCTTACATTCCTCGTAGTAACCATCGCTATACCAATCGGAGCACCACTCCCACACGTTACCGTGCATGTCGAATAGACCAAAGTTGTTCGGTTTCTTCTGGCCGACCGGATGCGTCGTGGAGCCGGAGTTTTCGTAAAACCAGGCATAGTCACCCAGTTGTTTCTCATCGTCGCCGAAGCAGAATTCCGTGGTCGAACCGGCGCGCGCCGCATATTCCCATTCGGCTTCGGTGGGCAATCGGAATCGCAGGCCGGTCTTTTGGTTGAGCCGTTTGATGAACTCGTTGGCGTCCTCCCACGAGACAGTTTCCACCGGCAGGTCGTCGCCTTTGAAGCCGCTGGGATTGGCGCCCATCACCGCCTTCCACTGCGCCTGCGTGACCGGGTATTTGCCGATGGCGAAAGGCGAGACGCGCACCCGATGCCGCGGCTTTTCATCATCCCATTGAGAATTCTCCGATCCCATCGTGAACTCGCCGCCGGGCAGGTCCACGGTTTCGAGCGTGACGCCATTGCCGAGGTCTACGACGTTGTTTGGCGCGGGCGTTGGGAGGGCTTGCGCGTCTGTTGGTCTCTTTCGCCGCGCCCGGAGCGTTAGCCACAAGACCGCCGCCGCCGCAAGCGCAACCAAATAGTAAAGCCCTCGGTCGAAACCCAGGATCACGAACACCAGCAGGGCGATGATCAGAGCCACCACGCCCGCCGAGATGGCGCGCAGCCCCAACGCCGGTTGCCCGTCGCGGAAGAGCGCGTCCAGTAAAAGATCGGTCGCGCTGACCGCCAACCGGTCGGCGCGGTCGGAGCGTTGCCCGGAGAGAAAGCAGAGAAAGACGTAATCGCGCAGCAAGCTCTCTTCCGGCTGGTTGTTGATCAGCTCGGCCAGATTCTCGCGCCGCCGCCACGAGGCCGCCTTCGCTTTCAGCCATTCGAGCATTCCCGGCCCAGCTTCGGGTTCGGCGATCTCCAGCTCGATCTCGCCTTTTTCGTCGGGCAACGAGAGCATCGTCTGGACGGCGCGGCGGACGGCGAGTTCATGTTCGGGCGTGAAGGATTCGATCAGCCGCAGCCGCAGCCAGTCGGGCATCGCGCCGTGGCGGAACCAGGGCAGGCGGACGAGCGCGAGCAGCCGCGCGGCGAAATCTTCCGTGCGGCCCAGCAGCTTGTCGCCGAAATAGAGCGTGATCTCCCACGAGAGCGCGGGATAGACGGCGCAGGCCGACAGCCACAGCCAGGCGCGGTCGTCCAGGTATTCGCGCAACTGCCGGATCAATTCGTCCACCGCTTCGGGCCGCGGCTCATTGCGTTCCAGCCAGCGGCGGGGCCGTTCGAGAATGGCGCGCGGAAAGGGACGAGTTGGCTTACGTCCATTCGCTTGCGGCGCGGTTTCGGCGGCCAGCGCGGCCAGCCCTTCTTCGGTCGCAGGCAAAACGCGCAGTTCGTTTTCGGCCAGCGCCTGCTCGCGGTAGCCGGAGGAAAGTTCCGGCGTGAGCAGCGCGCGGCGCGGCCAGGCGTTGAGCGATTCCAGCCAACGCTCCGGCTCGCCCGTGACGGGGCTGAGAAAAGCTGCGCCGTCGCCGAAGACGACCAGTTGATGGTCGGGATGGCGGGCGGCCAGATCGGCCAGCGTCAGCACGGGCGAGAGCGGATCGCCAAACCGCCGGCAGGTGAGCGGGTCGTTCTGAAAATAGTAACGATCTACGTAAACGCCGCCCGCTTCGAGCCGCCGCGACATCTCCTCGGCGAAGCGCGCCTGCTCGTCGCCCGGCCCGGCGCGGTCAATCAGCAGCAGATATTCGGGCGAAGTCCGCCGCGCGCCGTAACGCGGCGTGAACAATCCGCCGCGATCTACGGTCTGGCGCACCGTCGCGTCCACGTCGAGGATTGTGACCGCCGACTCGCGATGGCGGCGCAACTCCTGCGCCGCGCGGCGAAAGGCCGCCCCCTGGAAGAGCCACTCGCCCGCGCCCTTGAGCCTGAAGCTCTTGATCTGCGGATCGCCCGCCACGGACAGCCGGCGCAACATCGCGCGCCGTCGCAGCCAGCGCCGCCCGAGCCACACGAAGAAGATCAGTAACGGCAGCGCCGCCAACAAGGAGCGAAGCCGTTTGTAATCGTGGAGGGGAGACTGCTGCGGCTGCGGCGTAGGCGTTGACTGCGGCGTAGGCGTTGACTGCGGCGTGGGCGTTGACTGTGGCGTGGGTCTCAACACCGGCTCAGACTTCGGCGGCTTGATGTTTGAAATGTCCGGCGGCGACGACGTTTGCAGTTTGGAAAGCGCGATATCCTGCGGCTCGGGCTGGCGGATGGGGAGCGATGCCGCGTGTGGCTTGTGTTCGGCGTGCGCGACGCGAAGCTCGGCCTGCCGCCCGGCGCGGAAGAGCCGGTGGAAATTGCTCGTTTGATAATCGAGCGCGAACTTTCCGTCGGCGCCGCTCACAACTTGCCGGTCGAAGAATTCAATCCGCGCGCCGGCCACAGGCTGAGCGTCAGCGCCGCTCGTGATTCGCCCGGTCAGCGTGTAGCCGGTTTTCAAGCTCAATCCCCATACGCACGCGGCAAGCAGAACCAGCAAGCCAACGGACGCAACCACCGCCGGACGCCGCATCCATTGCCGCCGCCTCTGCTCCGCGGCCGCAACGGCTGAGCCGGATTCAGGCGGCTCCCACTCCGGCTGACGCATGAGCCAGTGATCGAACAGCAGGTAGAATCGGTCCTGCTCGGCGGGCGTCGAACAGAAAATGGGCGCGAGCAACGTCCGCCACCGGCTCGGATCGCCGGGCAAGGCGCCGCGCGCGGCCAGCGCAATCATCAAATCCTGGGCCGCGACGCATTGCCGCGGGCCGGCGTCGAAGCCCGCGTCGCGCAACTCTTCGGCCAGTTCGATGATTTGTTCCAGAGTGAACGTCATCTTTTTTCTTCGTCGCGGAGCGACGGCGTGAACATAGCTGTGGGTTTCAACCCACGGATCGGCGCATCCGTTCGTTCTTCGTCGCGTAGCGACAATGTGAGTTTAGCCGTGGGTTTCAACCCATGGATCGGCGCCCGTTCGTTCTTCGTCGCGGAGCGACGGCGTGAGCTTAGCCGTGGGTTTCAACCCACGGATCGGCGCCCGTTCGTTCTTCGTCGCGGAGCGACGGCGTGAGCTTAGCCGTGGGTTTCAACCCACGGATCGGCGCCCGTTCGTTCTTCGTCGCGTAGCGACGGTGTGAGCTTAGCCGTGGGTTTCAACCCACGGATCGGCGCATCCATCCGTTCCGCGTCGCGTAGCGACGATTGAACCCGCGCGCCGATGGTTCAATCGTCGCCGACGCGATGCGGCAATCTTCACCAACCGCATCCGTGGGGTTCAACACTCCGCGTCGCGTAGCGACGATTGAACCCGCGCGGCGAATCAACCCCACACATAACGCTCGTCGTAATCAATCCCGTGTTTTTTCAGATAATCCAGGTACTCCTCCTGAAACGTCCTCTGTTGGTGATGTTCGCGTTGGCTCTCGATGTAGCGGATCACGTCGGGCAGGTTTGATTTGGGCGCCGTGAACGCCCCGTACCCATCCTGCCACGCGAAGCCGCGCAATTCGGGGAACTCCTGATGAATCCATTTCGACGAGTCGCCTTTGAGGTATTGCGCGATCTGGCTCGGCGAAAGCGTCGCCGGAGCCATTACCAGCGCGTGGATATGGTCTTCGATCCCGCCCACCTGCAACGCCGTCAGCTTATGCGCCCGCGCCACGCCGCCGATGTAGGCCCAGACGCGCGATTCGATCTCCGGCTGGATGAAGGCCACGCGATTCTTCGTGCTGAAGACGACGTGGTAATAGAGCGCCGTATATGTGTTTGCCATTTTCAGCCTCCTCGGTTGGTTCAATCATCGCTACGCGACGGGGGAAATATTTATCGAACCGCATCCGTGGGTTGAAACCCACGGCTATGCTCACTTCGTCGCTACGCGACGGGGGAAATATTTATCGAACCGCATCTGTGGGTTGAAACCCACGGCTATACTCACTTCGTCGCTACGCGACGGGGGAAATATTTATCGAACCGCATCCGTGGGTTGAAACCCACGGCTATGCTCACTTCGTCGCTACGCGACGGGGGAAATATTTATCGAACCGCAGCCGTGGGTTGAAACCCACGGCTATACTCACTTCGTCGCTACGCGACGGGGGAAATATTTATCGAACCGCATCTGTGGGTTGAAACCCACGGCTATACTCACTTCGTCGCTACGCGACGGGGGAAATATCTATCGGCACGCCACCGTGGGTTGAAACCCACGGCTATGCTCACTTTGTCGCTACGCGACAGATTTCAACCAATCCTCGACCATCTTGCGCGCGGTCTCCTGGTCGTCGGCGCTTTTGACCAGGGCGCTCAAGGTCCGCCTCGCCGCCGCGCCCTGCTTCCGCAGCGGCTCGCTGGCTGCCGCGCCCATTTCAGCGAGCGCCGTCAGCCAGCCGATCAGCTCCGCCGTGGCCGGACGCTTGCGCAGCCCGCTCGCCGGTTCGCGCAGCAGAAAGAACAACTCCATCGCCTCAGCCAGCAGCGGGCTGCCGGCGGCGTCGAATCCGCCGACACGCTTCATCACGATCTCGGCCAGCCGCTCCTGCCCTGGAAACGGGATGTTGTAATACACGCAGCGGCGCAGGAAGGCGTCGGGCAGATTCTTCTCGGAGTTGCTGGTCAGTACCAGCACCGGTAGCAACTGCGGGTTGGCTTTGATGAGAGCGTTGGCCAGTTCGGGCGCGCGGAAGTAGAGTTTTTCGACTTCGTTGAGCAGGTCGTTGGGAAAATCGCGCGGCGCCTTGTCAATCTCGTCCACCAGGACGACCGAGCGGCGCGGGCCTTCGTGTTTGAATCCGTCGGGCAGCCATGCAGCGACCTCCTCGCGCAGGCGCGATTGCAGAATGGCTTCGCCCAGCGCGTGCCAGGTGAGGTAATCGAGAGAGCGCAGGCTGCCGCCCGAATGCGGGGCGTGGAAGCGGCCCACCGTGTCGTAGCCGTAAAGCAGATCACGCGCCGCGCTGCTGGATTTGGTCTCGAAGACGAGCGGCTCGCCGTAGCCCAGTTCCCAGGCCAGACTGTGGGCGAGTTGCGTCTTGCCGACTCCCGGCTCGCCCGTGACGAGCAGCGGCTGGCCCAGCAGCAAGGCAACGTTGACGGCGTCCACCAGCCCCGGATCGGGCAAATAACCCGCCGGATCGGTTTGCCGCACGTGGCGCGAGCCGGGCAATTGCGCCGGGCGGCGGTCGCGCCGCCCTTCAGGATTTCCGGTGTAGTAGGGAAAGCTCATATTCTTCCTCAGAAAACGTGGGACAAGATGGCATCTTGTCCCACGAATCAGTATTCGATAAATGGCTTGAGTTTCTCCGCCAGGTCTCCTCAGAAAACGTGGGACAAGATGGCATCTTGTCCCACGAATCAGTATTCGATAAATGGCTTGAGTTTCTCCGCCAGGTCTTCCATCGGAATGCGGTCTGTCTCTTCGTACCACGCGCGAATCTGCTTGTCCGGCAGACTGCGCACCTGTTCGCTGCGCTTCCATCGTTCGACGTCGCCGCGCGGAATCGCTTCGAGTTCGGGCAGCGTAGCGACCGAGACCTCCGCGCGCGATTGAAGCGCCAGGCTCTTCATCTGGCCGCGAAGCGACTGGCTCAACTGCCGCAGCTTTTTCTTTTTGAAATCGAAAAAGCCGGCTTTACCGAAGCGCTGATACTTCAAGCTGACGCACAGGATGACGGCGCGTCCCGGCGGCAGATCGGGCCAGGCGGCGCAAAAGTCAACCACCGAGCGGAGCAGCGACTCGCCCAGCCCGACGAAGTCTTCAGTCAGCAGTTCCAACACGAGCATCATCGGCTCTTCGTGATGCGCGATGAATTGCCAGATTTCAGACTGCGCGGCGGAACTGTCATCGAACAACGCCTGGCCCAGACAGGCCCAGAACGACTCCGCGCTCAGCGCGCGGCGAGGCGGGCGCAGCCAATAATCTTTGACCTCCATCCGCCGGGCTTCCAGATTGAAAAACTTCCGCAGCGAGCGGTATTGCATTCGCTCCAGATACTCGGCGTGACATTCCTGTTCGTCACCATGAATCAGGCAAACGAGCGGGCGTTCGCCTCGCTCCCGCTGGTGAAGGCGCAAGGCCTCGGCCAGCGCGTCCTCCTGCTCGCTGCGATCGCACAGGTACGGCAGCAGACGGCGATCCGGCCTCATGCCTTTGCCGGAAGACGGCGCAGAACCGGCCCGTCTCAATCGCAGTTTTTCGACTGCGCGCTGGATGCCAACGACGACTTCGGTGAAGGCCTTGTCAGGGTTCACCACGCTGGTGATCGGCTCCGCATCGCGGGGAAGCCCCTGAATTTTTCCGAACGGCGCGCCCTGCCAGACGCAGGATCGCAGGATGATAGGAATAACGACGGCGTCGTCCGCTTCGTGACGTTCGAGCGCGCGAGGCATCTCGATTTTGTAGCAGTAATGCGAGGCGATGAAATCCGGGCTGATCAGCAGCAGGATGACGTCAGCGGTATCCAACTTGTCGTCAATCGCGCCCGCCCAATCTTCGCCCGCGACAGTCCGGCGGTCATGCCAGACGGAGATCACCTTCTCCTGCCACAAGCTGCCGAGGTGGGTGTCGAGTTTCTGTCGCCACTCGTCGTCGCGGTGGGAATACGAAATGAAGATGCTGATGGAATCGTCCGGCTGATCCAGGTACCCCTCCGTCTGTAAAAATTGCGTCAATCACCCTGCTTGATCGCCAGTTGCATGCCGTCGCCGACCGCGATCAGGCTGTTGAAGACCCGGTCGTCATTGTGCAGCTTCGCGTTCAGGGCGCGCAACGCGACCGTCTCTGCGTCCTGCACGCCCGGATCGGCGACTTTGCCGTACCAGAGCATGTTGTCGAAGACGATCAACCCGCCCTTGCGCACGAGCCGCAGCGCACGCTCGTAGTAGTGATCGTAATTCTCCTTGTCGGCGTCGATGAACGCGAAATCGAAAGTTCCGGCTTGCCCTTCGGCGAGCAGCGCGTCGAGCGTTTCAACGGCGGGCGCAAGCTTCAAGATTATCTTCCCGTCCACGCCCGCCTCTTTCCAGTAACGCTGCGCCACCGCAGTCCACTCTTCACTGACATCGCAAGCCACGACGCGCCCGTGCGGCGGCAACGCCAAAGCCGTCGAGAGCGAACTGTAGCCGGTGAAGACCCCGACTTCGAGCGTTTTCACCGCGCCGATCAGCTTCACCAGCAGCATCAGGAACTGCCCCTGGACGGGCGACACGGCCATCGCCGCAAGCGGATTGGAAGCGACGGTCTCTTCGCGCAAACGCCGCAACACGTCCGGCTCGCGCAAAGAGTTGTTCATCAGGTAGGCGTAAAGCTGTTCGGTCAGCGCAAGGAATGCGTTCGACATATTTTTACCATTCGTAGTAACTCAATCTGCCATCGCTCCAGGAAATCACCTTTCCCCTTCTCGCCCTCTTCGTCGAAAACTCTTTCATCTTCAACACGTCACGGACCAGATCGGGGACTTCCAGGCTGCGGTCTCCTGAGAGCTTCAGACAAATGATGCAATAGTCTTTGTTTGCCTCGACAACCTGCCAGAAGTCGGAATAGTTGATCGTAATGAAAGTCGGCTGTTTGACTCTTCTCAGCAGCGTTGGAATAGCGTCGTCGTCAATCTGCGTGCGCGGTCTGAGGTCCGGGATGGTGGTGATAGCGCCCTTGTACCAGTTTTGAAAATCCCCAACGATTCGAGGATCCATCAACTGCTCGTCCAGAACTATCATACGTAGCTCTTTTCATAATCGAAGACAGATGACAGTCTGATTACCTCCTCAACCGCTTCAACCGCAATTTTGTAATTGTCGGCGACCTGCCGCACGCCGTCGCCGCGCTGAAAGAAGGCCAACACGTGGCGCGCATCCAGCCGCCGGTATTTGATTGTTGGCCGTCCGCCACAAACGCCTCGGGCTGCGACTACGTATTCGCCAAAAGGCAGGTATTCGTAGACTTCGCCGTCAATCTCTTCGAGCACCCATTCCAGGACCGATACTGACGCCAGGTTCTTTTGATCCATAAAAACTCCTCTCAGGCCAGAGATTGTATCCGGCGCGCCGGGTTGTCAACTATCGCAACGCCGTCGTCGAGCGATAGCCCATCTCCAGCCCTTTCGTCGTCGTGTAGTACTTCGCCAGCATATTCGGCTTCTCCCACGCCGGCATCGCTTTCGGATTGCGCAGGTATTCGAGGAAGCGGCGCGTGACTTCGGCGAAATGCGCTTCGTGCCCGTCGCGGTATTTGTCAGGCACTGTCACCTTGATCTTCCCGCCCAAATCTTCAACGCCGACGCCGGGATATTTTGCCTGCAACGCTTCGACCTTCTTCTTCAAGGCCGCAAGGATTTCAGCTTTGCCAGCCGCGTTGTTCGGAACGACATAGACCTCGGTCTTCCAGTTCTCTTCTTTGCCTTGACGAATCTCGACCCGCGACTTCGTGCCTTTGAAGATCGCCACGTGCGTGTCGCCGCCGCCCGCCGGAGCTTCGTAATTCCAGATTACGTCCATCTTCGCGTGCACGCCGCGCAACGTATAAGTCATCGCGCCGTTGCAGAAGTAATCGAGCTTGTCGCCTTTCACGCTGCCTGCGAGATAATCAGGAAACTTCGGCTCGTTCGTCACGCGTTTGAATTGATCCTGCGTCATCACCGTGGGCCAGCGCTTCGCTGAAAGCACATTGATGTCTTTGCGGTAATCAATCGCCTGTTCGGGAAAGAGCATCCACTGGGTCAGATCGGCCAGATGCGTGCCGACGTCGCCTACGCCTTCGCCCTGCTGCGTCACGTCAAAGAACCAAGCCGGGCGGATATTCGGCGCGCCGGCGACGAGTTTCAAAATGTGATGGATGCTCTCGAAGTAGACCGCTGGGTCGGCTTCCGTGCCTTGGGCCATCTCGCCAAAAACTTCTGGCGTGTGGATCAACTCTTTCTGGAGGATGGTCGTAATCTCGTAACGCTCGGTCATGATGTCGTAAGCGATCAACCCCTTCGCGTCAGCCGCATCGAGCGTCGCTTCGAGCTTCGAGAAATCCTCCGCCCTGATGATCCACGGCTTGTCCACCAACGTGTTTAAACCGTTTTCGACCGAAGCCTTGATGCGATCAATCTTGCCGCGATTGCGGCCCGAAATGACCACGACGTTACCTGGCTTCTCTTTCAACATCCGCTCCAGGAAATCCGGGCCGGTGTGAATTTCCAACTTCCACTTCGTCGGATTGGCCGGGCGCAGGTTGAAGCGCGCGATGCGGTTCAGGTGCTCGGTCAGATCGAAGCCGAGCGGCGCGTAAACGTGTACTTTCGGCGACACGCCCGGATACATCTCCTTCTGCACCAGCCCGGCGTGGAAGTGGCCGGGGTCGAGCGTCATGATTTTCACTTCAGACATATCTTTTGATTGGTTGGTTGATACATCGCTACCCGCCGCGGACGACGGCGAGTTCGCGGAACAACCGGAAATGACGGCTGCTGCGGCCAGCGCCAGTGAGCAGGCCAGAGTAAAACGCCGGGACAATTCTTTCTTCATTTCGTTTTTCCCCTTTATTTTCAAGGAAGCATTAGGTGAGACCTGGCTGGGTCAAGATCAAAGGTGTGAATCGCCACCGAGTGCTTCCGTAACAAATCTTCTATCGTTTTGACCGGACAGTTTCCCACCCGCAGCCAGATGAACTTTGGTGGGTGTCCGTACAGCAGGCTACGGGCTTGAAAATCCGAGTCCTTCGAGACGATGGCAAAGCCGTTCGCTTTTGCGTAGTCCCAGATTTGCGTGTCGGTCGCATCGCGCATTCCAAGGTTGCGGATGTGCGCGCTGCCGGGATAAAGATCGGCCAGCAAATGAGGCAGCCGTGGCGAGAGATTCTGATCAAACAATAGTTTCATGCCGGAAGGCTCGCTAATTTGCGTTCCCTATCCGCGGCAAAGGCCAGGCAGGCTTGGATGTCTTCGAGCGTGAGATCAGGAAATTCATCCACAATCTCCTGAGGAGTCATCCCGCCCGCGAGATATTCCAATACATCAGTCACAGTCATGCGCATCCCGCGAATGCATGGCTTGCCGCTGCGCTTGTCCGGTTCAATCGTGATGATTTTGGTGTAATCCATAGCGCCCGAATAATAACACGCTCCATTAGGAAACCAGGCGACAGAGCTACTTCTTCTGCCTCTGACCCATCACTTCCTCCAACATCACCGGAGCGCCGCCACGCGCTTTGCTCAGATCAGCCGCTTCCATAAACGCCATCATCTCCAAAGTCTCCTCCGGCGTAATCGGCGGAACGCCTGTTTGAAAGAACTTCACGACTTCGACGAGCAGGTTGCGGTAATCGCTCTTCATCGGCGTGGGCGTCGCTAGATTAGCTTTTGCGCCGAAAGCGATTGCGCCGTAATCCTGTTTGCCGTCGCGGATGCCGCGCATTGTGCCGATGCGCCCGTCTTTCCATTTGCCGACGACGACATCCGCTCCGTCCGTGCGCACGCGCGTGACCGATTCGCAGCCTGGCCCCATCAGCGTATAAAGCATCTCGACCGCGTGAATGCCGTACCAGAAAAGGTCGGGATGATGCGGCTCGGTCGGCGCGGGTCCGTAAGTGAAAGCCCCGAGCATCGCGCCGAGCTTCTCGTCACGCTTCATCGCCTGAAGGTCGGCTGCAAAACGCAGGCTCGAAGAGCTGAAGAACGGCACGCCCGATTCGCGCGACAGCTTCACGATCTCGCGCGCATCGGCGTAACTGGCCGCGAACGGCTTGTCGATGAACACGCGCTTTTTGGCGGCGAAGACCGGGCGCGCCTGATCCAGATGAGGCCGCCCGTCAACGCTTTCGAGCAGCACGGCGTCAACTTTCCGGCAAAGCTCCTCGATCGAGCCGACGATCTCGACGCCCCATTTGTCTTTCAACTCAGCCGTGAACCGGTCAACGCGCGTGCGGCTGGATTCAACGTCGGGGCTGCCGCCTTTGAACGCCGCGATGACGCGCGCGCCGGGGACGTGGTTGGGATCGTTTTTATCGTTGAGCAGCTTCGTGAAGGCCGTGACGTGCGAAGTGTCGAGGCCGATGATGCCGACCTTGATCTCCGCGGCTGGCGTTTGCGCAGTCGCGTGATCGCCCGGCAGGCAGAACAGGCTTGCGATAAACAACAGTGAAAGAATGAGCGATGAACGAATGATAGTGGACATAGCTTTACCTCGATCGCTGGTTTTTCGCCCACGGCTCAGACCTCGAGACGGCGGCGACCGAACTACTTGTTGAGACAGGGATCTGATGAACGACTTCGCGATTATAACGGCTTATGTCGTTGCTGACGAGGTAAGGCAGGATTGTTATTGTGTGGCGGCGTTCTTTTCACAACGTCTTGAGAAACGCAATCAGCGCCCGCTTGTCTTCTGCTGATAATTGCAAACCGAACTCGTGCCCCTTCACCGCCCGCGTCTTCACGCCGTAAGCCTTGAAGCCCGTCGGAACGTAATCATCCCGCAGCCGCTTCGGATCGAACCAATCTTCGAGCGTGGCGACGGAGCCGCTGTGCTCGAACGGCCCGCGATACCAGACGCCTTTGAGCGACGGAACTTTGTAATAGCCCGTGCCGCGCAAGCTTCTCAGCGCCAGACCCGGATCCGTGCCGACCGAAATGGGCAGGATGTCGTACTTGCGTTTGTGTTCTTCCGGCACGGTGAAGCCATCAACCGGTGTCAGTTTGTTGTTGGTGTAAAGCGGAGGCGTGTGGCAAACGGCGCAGCCTTCACTCCGGAAGACTCTCTGGCCACGCCGGGCCAGCGCGTCGAACTTGTTCGGATTCGGCGGCGGTTTGAGCGAATACAGATACAGCGCCAACGCGTACAGTTGCGGATCGCTGAAGCGGTCGCGCCACCTCGCCGGGTCGGGCAACGGCGTGGCCGGACGGCCGCCCCAGTTGAAGCCCGCGAAACTGCTCAGCATATCGGTGTCCTGATTCATCGAAGCATAACGCATCAGGTCTGCGATGCCGCGATGCAATTGCAGTCCGGTGCGGTCCAGATACTTGCGGTCTTTGACGCCGATCAAGTCGGGAACCTGCATGGGACCATTGGCGCGATGCCGCCCGAGCACGCCTGGCGGCACGGCACTGGCGCGACCCACCACTTCTTCAAACGAAGAGGGAGGCTCGCCAAGCCAGGAGACCCAGGGCAGTTGCGACAGGTTGCGGAACGTTTTGAGGTTGGCTTCGACTTGCGCGCGGCGGCGCTCGATGTCGAAATTGCCAGCCTGCGTCAGCGGAAAGTTGCTCTGCGCGCCTTTGACCACCGTTCCATCGTCCAACACGCGAGTGTGGCAATCGGCGCAGGCGAAGATGCGCAGCTCGACCTTGCCTTTTTCACGGATCACATAGCGTTGATACGGATTGACGCCTTCCCTGGTCAGGCGAATGCCGAGCTTTTCGTAATACGCCGGATTGCGCACGGGGCTATCAGCGGTGACAGGCAGCGCGCCATCCGTGTTCTCAAACACCAACTCGCCCGCCGCAATCCAATCGGCTTCGGTCTTGAGTTTGGCGGGGTCGAAGACGATTTCCGGCTCCTGTTGTTTGAGCCAATCGAAATAGCCCGCAGGTTCCTTTCCGGGCGCGTAGATTGGATAGGTTTTGTACACCTTTCGTTCTCGAATCCGGTAGTAATACTCGGCGCTGACGTGTTTGGGTGAGAGTGCGACCGTGGCCAGCGGGATTTCCAGTTCTGCGATCTCCTCATCCACCCACGTTTTCGGAATCACGGGCGAGAATGCCGTTGCCTGTTTCCGGGCCTGGCCGTTAGCGAAAAACATCAATAAGCCGCCGCTCACAACGAGCAGAGACGCGAAACATCGAAGTTTGCTGAGCCGCATAAAGAGTCCTTTCTGGCGCTGCGCGGTCGCGCTAAATCGCTGCCGCGGACAAAAAAATGTAAGACAAAAAAATCGCGCTCAAGCTGCCGGTTCTTCATTTTTTTGTCTCCCATTTTTTTGTCCACGGCGTGGAATTCCGGTCAATTGCCCGTCGCGGCGGACTTGAGCGGATGGATCGTCATTTCGTGCAGGGTGTAGCCGCGCACAATTCCGGCGAACCTGATTGAAACGGTTGAATAAGCTTGATCCGCGCCACGTTCAATTCGCGGCGCGGCGTCCGGCGGCGCAGGGCGTCTTGCGCGTCAACCAGACATTGCCAGACCAGGCCGCCGACGCACATCACGAGGCTGCCGAGCGAGAGGCCGCCGAAGATCAGCGCCCCGGCTTTGCACACCATCCACAGGGTTTGCGTGAAGACTTCATTCAGTTGGTTGTAATCGGCGTAATCCATCGTCGTTCCTCCTTTTCGGTTTCAGCCACAATCGGCGTCTGGCCACAGAAGCGCGGCCATCGCTCGCTGCGCCGCCGCGTTTTTCTCCTCTACCTGGGCAAACGTAACCCGCCGCCGGATTCCCTCACCTCCGGCAAAAAAATCGGTAGGCGGCAGCCTTTGGAGTGCTGCGGCTTTGACGCAGCTTTCCCACTGTCCCCGAAGTTTGCGGACCGGGAGCCGTGGGAAAGCTGCGTCAAAGCCGCAGCACTCCAAAGGCTGCCGCCATCTATTTCCGTGTTTTTGAATCGCCGCACAGGTCGAAATTGTTGCGCCTGAGCCATTCTGCTAAACTGTGCGCGCTTCACCGATCATCATCCGCAATGCAGACCTGATAATTTTTCAATCCCACCGCAGGCGCGAGGGAAGAGTTAATGGCCGAAGAGATCACACAACTGCTCGTCGAGTGGGGCCGGGGTGATGCGGCGGCGCTCGACCGCCTGGCGCCGCTGGTCTACGACGAATTGCGCAAGCTGGCGCGCCATTACCTGCGCCAGCAGGGGCCGCATCCGACGCTGCAACCGACGGCGATCGTCAACGAAGCCTACCTGCGGCTGGTCAACTATCAACAGGTGGAATGGCAGAGCCGCGCGCAGTTTTACGGTCTGGCGGCCAAACTGATCCGCAACCTGCTGGTGGACGACACGCGACGGCGGGTGGCCGATAAACGCGGCGGCGAAGCGTTGCGCGTCTCAATCTCCGAGGCCGAGTCGGTCGGCGCCGAGCCGGACTTCGACCTGCTAGCCCTGGACGAGGCGCTGCACAAACTGGCCGCCGTCAAACCGCAGCACAGCCAGATCGTCGAGTTACGCTTCTTCGGCGGATTGACGATCGCCGAAACGGCCCAGGCGCTGGGCCTTTCGACGGCGACCGTGGAACGCGATTGGAGCCTGGCGCGGGCGTGGTTGTTTTGTGAGCTGAGTCCTTCCTGATGATCAAATGACTCCCGAAGCCTTCGATCAGATCGAGCAGCTTTATCACGCGGCGCTGGCGCTCGAGCCGCAGCGTCGGGCTGCCTTTCTGTCCGAAGCCTGTGGCGCGGACGAAGGTTTGCGGCGGCAGGTCGAACGCCTGCTGGCCGGGCACGAGCGCGCCGGAGATTTCCTGAACGCGCCGGTCGCCGCCGTGCCGGAGTTGCTGGCGCAGGCATCGTCGCGCGATTTGAGCGGGCGGCGGCTCGGCCACTATCGAGTGATCTCGCTGTTGGGTCGGGGCGGAATGGGCGAGGTTTATCTGGCCGAAGACCTGCTCCTCGAACGCAAGGTCGCGCTCAAGCTTTTGCCGGCGGAGTTCACGGCGGACGCCGAGCGCGTGCGCCGCTTCGAGCGCGAAGCGAAAGCGGCGAGCGCGCTCAACCATCCGAACATCCTGACGATCTATGAAATCGGCGAGGCCGCGACGGAAGATGGGGACGTCCATTTCATCGCTACCGAATTCATCGCCGGCTGCACGTTGCGCCAGTTGCTGCGCGACCGGCGCTTGAGCCTCGGCGAAGCGCTGGACGTAGCCGCGCAGGTCGCTTCCGCGTTGGCCGCCGCGCACGCCTCGGGCATCGTCCACCGCGACCTCAAGCCGGAGAACGTGATGGTACGCCCCGACGGCCTGGTCAAGGTGCTCGATTTCGGGCTGGCGAAGTCGGTCAGACGACGCCCGGCTCAGCCAATTCAAATTGGCGCGCAGATCCCGGCGCAAGTCCCCGAGCAAGTGAAGACCGACACGGAGCCGGGGGCGGTGATGGGGACGGTCAGCTACATGTCGCCGGAACAAGCGCGCGGGATGGAGGTGGATGCGCGGACCGACATCTTCAGCTTCGGCATCTTGCTCTACGAGATGCTCGCTGGCTCACAGCCGTTCACCGGCGCGAGCGCGAGCGATGTCATGGCGGAGATTTTGAAAACCGAGCCGGCGCCGCTCGCCGAGGCCGCGCCTGGTACGCCGCGCGAGTTGGAGCGAATCGTCAGCCGGGCGCTGCGCAAAGACCGCGAGGAACGCTATCCGACCGGCGCAGAGATGCTGGCCGAGCTCAAATCGCTTAAGCAGAAGTTCGACAGCGCCGGCCTCGCGGCTTCTGCTTCCGGCGCCGCGCCTCTGCTCGGGCAGGTACAGCGCCGGCGGCGCGCCTTGTTCATCGCGCTGGCCGCGCTGGTCGTCGTGGCCGGCGCTTTGTTCTTTTATTTTCGGCGGACGCCGGTCCTGACGGAGAAAGATACGATTCTGCTGGCCGATTTCGCCAACACGACCGGCGAGGCGGTCTTTGACGGCACGCTCCGGCAGGCGCTCGCCGTGCAGTTGGAACAGACGCCGTTTCTCAAACTCTTTTCTGATGAGCAGGCGCGCACGGCGCTGCGGCTGATGGAGCGCAAGCCGGACGAGCGGGTGACGCGCGAGGTCGCGCTGGAGATTTGCCGGCGGCGCGGATTGAAGGCGGCGCTCGTCGGCTCGATTGCGAAGTTTGACCGCAGCTACGCCATCACCCTGGAAGCGATTGACGGCCGCAGCGGCGCGACCATTAGCAGCGCGCTGGCCGAAGCCGAGGGGAAAGACCGCGTGCTGCGCGCGCTCGAACAGGCGGCCAACGAATTGCGCCGCAAACTCGGCGAGTCGCTCGCTTCGATCGAGCAGTTCAACGCGCCGCTCGAAGAGGCCACGACGAAATCTTTGGATGCGCTCAATGCCTTTTCGCTCGGCATGGAACAGCAACGGTTGGGCAATCAACTGGCGGCCATTCTCCACTTCCGCCGCGCCATCGAATTCGATTCCGACTTCGCCCTCGCTTACGCGCAACTCGCGCCCGCCTACACCAATACGGCCCAACCGGCGCTGAGCGCGGAGGCGGCGGAACAGGCCTACCGGCGGCGTGAGCGGGCGAGCGAACGCGAGAGGTTGATGATTGAGGCAGTTTATTACAGCAACACCACACGCGAATTCGAAAAGTGGTTCGAGACGGTCAGCCTGATCGCGCAGACCTATCCGCGCGAAGCCGTGCCGCACAGTCAAATGGCTTTCTACCACAACCTGCTTGGGCAACCCGAGCGGGCGCTGGCCGAGGCGCGCGAGGCCGTGCGCCTGTCAGGGGGTGACGTCGCGGCTAACCACGTTCCCCTGGCGACCGCGCTGATTCGCCTCAACCGCTTCGACGAGGCGAAGGCGGCGATCCGGCAGGCGCAGGCGCGCAAGCTCGATGTGGCCGGCTACCATCTGCGGCTCTATCAGATCGGGTTTGTGCAGGGAGACTCGACGCTGCTCGAGGAGCAACTTGACTGGGCGCGCGGCAAAGCGGACGAATATCAGGCGCTCGAATGGCAGGCGCAAACGGCGGCGTTTGCCGGACGGCTGCGCGTGGCGCAGGCGTTTTCGCAGCGCGCCGTGGAATTGGCGCGCCAGCGCAATTTCCCGGACGCCGCCGCCGGGCTGGCGCTCGAAGCGGCGCTGCGGCAGTCATTGACCGGGGATGAACGAATGGGCAAAGGCGTCCTGGCCGCGGCCAGGGCGCTCGCCGCGATCGGCGCCTGGCGCGGCAGGCGCGATAACAGCCCGTTGCCGGTCGGGCCGCTGGCGCTGGCGATGTGCGGCGATGTGGGGCAGGCGCAGCGCAACCTCGATGAGGTCGCGCGGCGGAATCCCCATAACTTGTCGTTGCAATCGGTCGGGCTGCCGGTCGTCCGCGCCGCCATCGCGCTCCGCGGCGCCCGTCCCGACCAGGCCGTCGAGTTGTTGGAGCCGGCCCGGGCCTACGAAGCCGGGGCGCATTTCTGGCCGAATTACTTGCGCGGTCGGGCCTACCTGGATCTGCGGCGCGGGGCCGAAAGCGAGGCGGAGTTTCGGAAGATCATTGACCATCGTGGCTGGGACCCGACTTCAATGCTCTGGCCGTTGGCGCATCTGGGGTTGGCCAGGGCGGCGGCGTTGCAGGGCGATGCGGCGCAAAGCCGCCGGTCTTATGACGAGTTCTTTGGGTTGTGGCGAGAGTCCGACGTTGATCTGCCGCTGCTCCTCGCGGCGCGGCGCGAATACGAAAAATTGCGGTAGGCTTGGCGGCTGTTATCGTTCAACTTCCGGCAACTTCCGGCAACTTCCGGTTTCCGGCGTCATTGCCGCTACAGTGTCGCGTGTTTCGACAAGCTTCTCTTTGCCAGCCTGGAAGAAGTCGCGCCGGCCTCTCTGACGCCGGGACACTGAAACGCTTTTTACCGAACTGGTCGCGCCACTCCGACTGCGACTGGCGCGGATTTCCTGTGTCAGCGCCTCGATTGACTTCTCGATTTTGTCCAGTCGTTTCTCAACCTGCTCAAATCGCTGATTGACCTGCTCGAACCGCTGATTGACCTGCTCGAACCGCTGATTCACGGCCTCAATTTTGGCGACGGTCTCGCGGCGCAGCGCCTCGGTTTGAAAGATCGAGCTTCCGATCAAAACACCCGCCATCACCGCTAAGAAGGCGACGAATTGCCAGATGGTCTGCCGGGAAGTGTCGCCAGCGGCTCTTTTGTTTGCTCGATTATTCATCGCGCGCGCCTTTCAGTTTTCGCAGTCATCGCTCAATCGCCCTTCCCCGGAAAGATCAGCTTGTTGAAGACCGCCTCAAACTGCCGGTCAATCTTTTCCACATTCTGTTTAACTTGCGCGACATCTGCGGCGAGGGGCGCGATGACGGTCGTCAATTCCGCTCTGATCTCGCTTTTGAACGCCCCCATCTCCGCTTTGATCTCGTTGCGGAAGGCGTCCATTTGCCTTTCAATTGCGCGCTGGTTGATCCAGGCCCCGGTGATGATCGCAGCGACTACCGAGACGAAGGCGGTTACAGCGGCGAAGATTTGAATTGTGTTCATCTACATTTGCCCTCAAGATTACACAAAACAGTTTATCACTTTTCCCTCAGCGTTTTATCAAGTCAGGATTCAACCGCGACGACGATTCGGCGTCGAGATAAACCGTCGTGTTGTCGTGCCTGCGCAAAATCGAAGCCGGAAACATCGGCGAGATTTCGTTTTCAAAACAGTCCTTCACCGCTTGCGCTTTGCGCGCATCGGGCACGATGCAGATGATCTCGCGCGCCTTCAAAATCTGGCGCACGGTCATCGAGATCGCCTGCTTCGGCACATCATCAAGCCCCGCGAACCAACCCTCGCCGACCTGCTGGCGGCGGCAAGCTTCGTCCAAATTGACGACGATGTACGGCGCGTCAGTCTCGAAATCCGCCGGCGGATCGTTGAAGGCCAAGTGGCCGTTTTCGCCAATACCGACGAAGGCCGCGTCAATCGGCGACACGCTGATCGCTTCACCTGCGCTTCGGCAAACCTCGTTCGGATCAGCCTCGCCGTCGAGCAGGTGATACTTGCCCATTCCCGTCGGTTCGATCAACCGTTCGATCAGATATTTGCGGAAGCTCGCCGGGTGCGTAATCGGCAGACCGACGTATTCGTCGAGGTGAAACATCTCAACTTTTGACCAGTCAATTCCGGGCGTGGCGGTCAGCGCTTTCAGAAACTCGAATTGCGAAGCGCCCGTCGCGGCGATGATGCGCGCCTGTCCTCGTTCGGCGATGGCGCGGTTGATGGCGTCGGCGGCTTGCGCGTCGGCGGCTTCGCCCAATTGGATTTTGTCGTCGAAGACTTTTAGAATCACGGCTCTTTCGCCTCGTGGTAGATGATTTTTGTTGCGGCTAGAAATCTCGCGGTACGCCGTAGCTTCCCACACCCTTCGACAACATTGCAAGAAAACCGGAAAGAGGTTTGCCCGATGATTCTTCACCTGATTTCCCTGGTCGGATTCTTTGCTTTCGCCGGCATCGCCTGGCTGTTCTCCTCCGACCGTAAGAGAGTGAACTGGAAGACCATTGCCTGGGGGCTTGGATTGCAACTCGCTTTCGGGCTGCTGGTCTTTCGCCTTCCCGGCTCGCAGCGCATTTTTCTTTGGCTCAACGACGCGGTCATTGCGCTGCTCAATGTCTCGAAGAGCGGCACGTCGTTTCTGTTCGGGCCACTGGCCGCCGCGCCGGGCGAGCCAGGGTCAATCGGATTCATCCTGATTATTCAGGTCCTGCCGATTGCCATCTTCTTCTCGGCGTTCACTGCGGCGCTTTATCACTTGCGCGTGTTGCAGATTGTGGTTCGATTCTTCGCCAAAATTTTTCATCGCACTATGGCGATCAGCGGCGCAGAAAGCCTGTGCGGCGCGTCGAACATCTTCGTCGGCGTGGAGTCGGCGCTGGTCATTAGGCCTTACCTCGAAAGAATGACGCGGTCGGAACTGCTCACGGTGCTCGGTTCGGGGATGGCGACTGTGGCCTCGACCACGCTTGGCGTCTACGTCGCATTTTTGATCAGCTCGTTCCCTCAGATCGCGGGGCATCTGATCTCGGCGTCAATCATTTCAATTCCGGCGGTCGTGGTGATGACGAAGCTCTTGATCCCCGAAACCGGGACGCCGGAGACGCTCTCGACGATTCCGACTGAAGCGCCCGAAACCCGCTCGCGCAACCTGATGAGCGCCATCATTGCGGGCGCGATGGACGGGTTGAAGCTCGCCGCCGGTATCACGGCGTTGTTGATTGCGATTCTCGGATTGGTTTCGCTGGTGGACAAACTGCTGGCTCTGCCGAGCCGGTGGTTGGGATTGGCCGAGCCAATCTCGCTGGTCAAAATCCTGAGCTGGATTTTTTATCCGTTCGCGGCTTTGCTGGGCATTGCGCGCACGGACATCGCCGAAGCGTCACGGTTGCTGGGCGAGCGCGTGATTTTGACCGAGGTGGTTTCGTATCAGGATATGGCGCAGATGATCGCCAGCGGGCAATTGACCGACCCGCGCACGGTCGTGATTTTGAGCTATGCGTTGTGCGGCTTTGCCCACATCGCGTCGGTGGCGATCTTCGTGGGCGGAACAGCGGCGCTGGCGCCTTCGCGCCGCGACGATCTGGCGAGTTTGGGCTTTCGCGCATTGCTCGCCGCGACTCTGGCGACGCTGATGACCGGATGCGTCGCCGGAATTTTCAGCGATGGGCAGGGAATGATGATGGCGCGATAAAGTTATCAAGGAGGTCGCGAAATGAATAAAGCAAAGATTGCGGTGATGGCGGTGGCCGTCTGCGGATTGATTTCGCTTGCGGCGGCGCAGACAAATCAACCGGCAGAGAAGGTCAGAGTCCTGGTCGTTTACCATTCACGCGGCGGCCACACGGCGTCGTTGGCGAAGGCCGTAGCCGAAGGCGCAAGGAAGAATCAGCACGCCGAAGTGATCGTGAAGACCGTGTCTGAAGTGAAATGCGTAGAGCTGTTGGCCACCGACGCGCTGATCGTCGGCTCGCCGGTCTACTGGTCGAACATGGCCGGAGAGGTAAAGAGCTTCTTCGATCGCTGGTCAATCGAATGCAAAGTGGCGCCGCCTGCCTTTCCGATGAAAGACAAGATCGGCGCGGCTTTCGTCACCGGCGGCGAAGTGTCGAGCGGCAAAGAGGTGGCGCTGCTCACAATCGTCGCGGCGATGCTCGGCAACCGCATGATCGTCGTCAGCGAAGGGCAGGCGCTTGGCGCGACGGCCACCACCGGTGAGGGCAAATTACCACTCGGCGAAAAAGAGTTGGAAGAAGGCCGCCGGCTCGGCGAGCGCGTCGCGCAGGTCGCGCTCACGCTCAAACGAGGCAAGCGATAGCGAGTCGCTTCCGACCATAGACTTCAAGAAAAAGAAATGAGGCTGACGGGGTAGCGCAACCAGCCAGGGTTGCGCTGGTGTAGCTGGCAAGCCCTTTCGTTGCCACAAGGCTCTTTCTGCCAGCAGCGCAACCATGGCTGGTTGCGCTACTTTTCTTCTTCATTGAAAGCTATAACAACTGCGATGAGACAGGATTACAGCCGCACTGCTGAAGGGATGGCGTTGCTGCGCGCGCTCGAGCAATTCCAGCCCGCGTCGCGCCGCATCATCTGTGATCCATACGCCAGAGAGTTCCTGATCAAACCGCATTTCAAATTGCTCGCGCGGTCACGATGGCTGGCGACACTGACTCTGCGCGCGATGAACGTTTGGGCGCAAGGAGCGCAGGAGTTTCTCACCGCCCGCCCGCAGCTCGCTGATGACATTGCTGCCGAGACGGCTGCCGAAGGGTTGGAACAGATCGTGCTGTTGGGCGCGGGTTTCGATACGATGTCGCTGCGGATCAAAGAGGCGCTGCGCAACGTGACAATCTTCGAGGTTGATCATCCGGCGACACAGGCGGTCAAACGCGAAGTGATCGGTCGAATCGGCGCGCCCGAAAACCTGCGCTTCGTCGCGGTTGATTTCGAGCAGGACGATTTCGTCGAGAAACTGCGCGAAGCAGGGATCGTGAAAGAGCGTCGCTCGTTGATCGTGTGGATGGGCGTAACCTATTACCTGACGACGCAAGCGATGGCGCGCGCCTTGAGCCAGATCGCCACGTTGGGCGGCGCGGGGATGCGGTTGATCTTCGACTACATGCTCGAGGAGGTCGTGGACGGCACGACGCAAAATCGCGACGCGCTCAGCAAAGCCCGCATCGTGGCCAGACTCGGCGAGCCGTGGCTGTTCGGCTTGAAACCAGCGGAGGTCGGCGACTATTTGTCGGCGTTCGATTTCAGGCTGCTGAAAGATTTCGACGCAGATGAGTTGCGGGCGAGGTATTGCCCGGAGCGTGCGGCGCCAATGAGTTATGTGCGGATTGCTGTGTGCGAGCGGAATTGACTTCCACAGTTTTTTCAAACTGCGCTTCATTTTCCATTGACTCAAGTATAGAATCTGCCGCGAGCATGCAAATCAATTTGGCCCGACAGGAGGGAAATTGCGACAGACCTGGCATGCGATGACTTTCCAAGACACGAGTTCTACTAAATTGGCCCGGTAATTTCCGATTCCGTATCTTGCCCCGGCGGTTCTTCGCCAGCGGAAATCGGAGATTTGTCTTCGTGATAGTCAACGTCATCGCTTCAGGTCTGACCGGCTCACCAGAGAGGATGGTTGCTGTCTCAGCAGTCATTCCTTATCTGTTGGGCTGGCAAGGGCCAGAGTCCGTAAATCACCGCGCTTGATTCGTGTCAAATCAAGATAAATCCAGGTTGTACTCTATCAGGGAGGGTAAATCGTGATTGTCACTCCAGCATCTTTACCGGTTCAACCAGTCATTGTGCAGGATCGTCATGATAGGGCAGACTCGCAGAGAGTATCCTTTGGGAACTCTCGCCTTGAACTGCCGGCCGGAACGATCCCCGTCATTCAAATCCCCAGAGCCGATGTCGCCATCGGAAATCTCCAGGAACAGCCTGTGGACGGAAAGCCGGAGCAAGCAGGACCTTCCGACCAGCAGGCTCAGACGCCCCAAACCGCCGGCCAAAACGAGCCTGCGGCGCAGCAAACCGGGCAGCAGGAGCGCCGGTCGTTTTGGGAGCGAGTTTTCAGGCTGCCCCCGGTCCGAAAGCGCCTTGAAAAAGCCTTGGCCGAAGACTGGAAATTCCCCGATGTCCGGCCACGCCAAATAGAAACGCTGCTGGCGGATGATGCAGAGGACTCCCGGCTATTCTTCCTCAATGGTACAAATGCGCGCCAGTATCACCGACTGCTTAAAGAATTCGGGTGCGGTTTTGAAGATCGGAATGGAAGGATCACGGATGAATCTATCGAAACTCTTAGCGAGTATGGCCCAGAGTTGATCCTGAAATATCCCATCCTCATGCAGAATCGTGAGCTTATCAAACGCTACTTCGCCGGAGTATTCCGCGACGGGAGGATTGGGACTCAATCGCTCATCAGGATCAGCAACTCGATGTGGTTCGGCCCTTTCGCCGCTCCAAATTTTAAGCTGTCCGCCAATCTCCTGAATAACCGATTCCAGGTTCCTAACCACGTTATTGGCCCGATGCTGACCAGCGTTGGGGACTCTTACTGGCTCCGGCAGGTTCTCTTTCGCCGCTCAGCGCCGCAGGAGTTCCAGCAACTTCTCAATCGCATCGCTCCGTCGAGTGAAGGATCGGGAAATGCTTTTGCTCCGGCCTTGCAACTTTTGGTGCTGGGCGCCGAGCATAAGCTCCAGTTCAAATCTCTCGACACTTTTGTGGAGCAACTCCAACTGAAGCCCAAGGATTTCGTTCCCTTCAGCGCCACGGTCTACAACCTGGCGGCTTATCGGCTGGCGGACGAGATAAAATGCCCGACCTTCGCCATGTTCCTCCGGCGAATGCTCGATGAATTCGGCCAGGACATCAATCAGGAATCCGCGCGGCTTTTCCTGCTCTCATTCAGGGAGTTCAAGGATGACGCAGAGTCGCTGCAATCGTACCTGTCCCCACAATACAGCGATACCAAGTCGTTCCTGAGGAGCATCGGAACCCCGGTTCCCTCAACCGTTTGGAATATGGAGCGGCTTGCAGTCCTCACCCAGACGCTCACGCCGGCAAAGCGGGCGAAGATCGCGCAACTGGTCCGGGAACTGGCGGAAGAGGTCAAGGTGGCCGACATCATGTTCCTCGCCGAAATCTCCGAGAACGAAGAAGAGTGTAAGCTGCTGCTCAACCGCCAGGCGCTGATCGCCGCCGTCAAAGAGATCCCCATTGATCGCATTGTCGAGCGCAGCCACAACGACCTCGTGAAAGAACTGGAGCGGGAGATTGACCGGGCGAACAGGAACGGCCTTTATCGCACCGTCCGCCGGCTTATGACTCTGATGAAAGAGGAAAAGCAGGCGTACACGGAACGAGTTGACCCGAGTAAGTTGACCAACATCCAACTCAGTCGTCTCCTCATCTTCCACCGCTCCATTGAAATGCCGGGGTTCCTGGACACGGTGGGATGGAACGTGTCGCTGGACCTTCAGAATGACCGGAGTGAAGGCGGAGGCTATCTGGGCTACGACAAAGACATGGCGATGGTCACCATGGTGGCTGGACAGCCCGGGGACAACCGCGCTTACCGGCCGTTAAACCTCCATCGCGCTCCGGCGTCGTTGGCGCTGTTCCATAACCACGCGTTCAAAGACACTTTCTCGCAACGCTATCTCGGATTCCTCCGGAACCTTTTCCCCATCAACAAAAACAAGGATAAATTCGCCGGCCCCAGCGGTTGGGTCGGAGCCAAGAAAGGCGACATCACGGCCGCGGCCGAATCCGAGCTTCCCTCTTTCATCATCACCAAGATCGGATACCCGCAAAAGCCTGACGGGAGCAAAGACTTGAAGAAGCTGCAGGTGAATTTCGACTGGGTCATCGTTGACCGGCAGACCGGAGAGGCTTTGCGGTCCGACCGTGGGGTGTTCACCGTTCCGTATTATGGAGACAAGGAGCTTGGCAAACTCAAGTGGCCGTCGAAGAAAGAGATGAGGCGGCGTGAGAAAGAAAGACGGGAGAAGTGCCCGCCGGTGATGCAAGCGGAGGCCGCGCCCGCGCTTCGATGACAAATGTTAGGTCAACAGCAAAGATGTGGGACAGAAAGATAATCTTTTATCTCTCTGTCCCACATCTTTCTGTTTTTATCTTTCTGTCCGATACTGCCGCCCGTCAAACCATTGCGCTGATTTCTTCATCGCGCGCTATTCACTGCGCGGTTATCTCGACAAATTCTCAGACTTTCGACCGGAGGCCCGTTTATGAATCGCTCCATCCCGCGTTGGGCGAGAGACGCTTTTGCTCATCTCGCATTGTTCGCATTCGTCTTTTCGCTGTGCGCCAACCCAGCGTTCGCTCAGGGCGCGAAGAAGGCCGCGCCAGCAACCACCAAAGCTCAAACATCGCCGTCGGCTGCGGCTCAACCGATTGATCAAGAGTACACCGACTCGATCCTCAAAAACACCACGGAGAAATTCTTTCTGACCGAACTGGTTGATCATCTGCCCGCTTCGGACAAAATTCCGACTCCGGCGAAAGTGCTCGGCTATCCGGTCGGCACGCCGAACAAGCTGACTTACACGAAAGACCAGTACCGTTACTACCGCGAACTCGAAAAAGCCACGCCCCGCGTCAAAGTTTTCGTCGCGCCCGAAAAGAGCGAGCAGAGCAAGGAGCAGTTGCTGGTCGTTGTGGGCGATGAGTCGAGCCTTGCGAATCTGTCGAAATACAAAGAGATCACCGCCAAGCTCGGCGATCCGCGCCGCACGAGCGACAACGAAGCGAAGCAGTTGATCGGCGAAGGCAAGGCGATTTACTGGGCTTCGGGTTCGATCCATTCGCCCGAAACCGGCAGCCCCGAAATGCTGATGGAGATGGCTTATCGGCTGGCGGTCGAAGAGACGCCGTTCATTCAAGCCATCCGCAAAAACGTGATCGTGATGATCACGCCGACACTGGAAGTTGATGGGCGCGATATGCAGGTCGACCTCTACAACTATCGCAAAGCCAACGAAGGCAAACGCGCGCCGAACCTGCTCTACTGGGGCAAATACGTCGCGCACGACAACAACCGCGATTCGATGGGAATGGCGCTGGCCTTGACCCGCAACCAGATGGCGACGTTCCTGGAATACCATCCGACGATCCTGCACGACCTGCACGAGTCAGTTCCATTCCTTTACACCTCGACTGGCACCGGGCCATACAACGCCTGGCTCGATCCGATTGTCATCAGCGAATGGCAGGATTTGGCCTACCACGAAATCGAAGAGATGACCAAGCGCGGCGTGCCCGGCGTGTGGACGCACGGTTTTTACGACGGCTGGGCGCCGAACTACATGTTTTACGTCGCCAACGGCCACAACTCGATCGGGCGATTTTACGAGACCTTCGGCAACGGCGGCGCTGACACCCAGGATCGCGTCGTCGGCCAACAATCGGCCCGCGCGTGGTTCCGCCCGAACCCACCGCTCCCGCGCGTGAAATGGTCGCTGCGCAACAACGTCAACCTGCAGCAGAGCGCGATCCTGTTGGCGATGAATCATGTCTCGAATAACAAAGACAAATTCCTGAACAACTTTTATCTGAAGAGCAAACGGTCGGTCGCCAAAGCGCGAACCGAAGGTCCGGCCGCCTGGGTGCTGCCAGCCGACGATCCGCGCCCGACCGAAGCAGCCGATCTGGTCAACCTGCTCAAGATGCAAGGCTGCGAAGTCCACAAGGCCGACAAGGAGATCGAAACCAAAGACGGCAAATGGGGTGCCGGCAGTTACGTCGTGCGGATGGATCAGCCCTACTCGCGCATGGCCGACATGCTGCTTGACACGCAGTACTACAACGTCAACGATCCGCGCCCCTATGACGACACGGGCTGGACGCTTGGCCCGCTGCGCAACGTCAAAACAGTTCGCATCAAAGACGAGAAAATCCTGGACGCGCCGATGACTTTGACAAACGGCCAAGCGAAAGTCACTGGCAAGGTCATCGGTTCCGGCAAGGCCGGTTACGTCATCAACCACAACGCCGAGAGCGCGCTGGCCCAACTCCGCTTCCGTTTGAAAGACGTGAAGATCAGCGCGGCTGAGGATACTTTCAAACTCGGCGAACGCTCGTTCAACGCCGGTTCGTTCATCATCAAAGCCGAAGGCAATCCAGCCGATCTGGACGCGCGGTTGAAAAAAGAAGCGGCTGATCTCGGCGTTACCGCCGTAGCTGTGGATGAACTGCCGAAAGTCGCTGAGCACCCGCTGGCCGTTCCGCGCATCGCGCTGGTTCACACGTGGACGAACACGCAGAATGAAGGCTGGTATCGAATCGAGTTCGACCGCCTCGGCATCCCCTACAGCTATATCTCCGACCATGTCATCCGCAACACGCCGAACCTGCGCGAGAAATTCGACGTGATCATCTGGGGGCCGGTCGGAGGCTCGGCTCAATCAATCGTGCGCGGCGTGCCGAAGCGCAGCGAATCGGAAGCGCCGATCCCGTGGAAGAAATCTGACCTGACGCCGAATATGGGACTCGCGCCCGATCAAACCGACGACATTCGCGGCGGGATGGGCGTCATCGGCGTGGCCCATCTGCAACGCTTCATCGAATCGGGCGGTCTGTTCATCACCATTGGCAACAACGCTTCGATCCCGATTGATTTTGGCGTCACGGAGGGCGTTTCGATTCAGGAAGCGCGCACTTTGATGGCCCGCGGTTCGGTGATGAACGCGACGTTTGCCGACCGCAAGAGTCCGATTGCCTATGGCTACGACGAAGGCTTGGCCGTCTACTTCAATCAATCGCCCTTGCTGCAGGTGAGCGCCACTGGTGGATTTGGCGGATTTGGTGGTGGCGGTGGCGGTGGCGGTGGCCCCTTCGGCCAGCAGTCACAGGGCCGTCCGACCGGACGTGGGAGCCTGAGCGATCCTGACATCGTTCAAGGCCGCAGCGCCTTGCCGCCCGCGCCGCCTTCGCGGCCCGATCCGGATGGCATCCCCGAAGAGTTCCGCACGCAACTCGCCGGTCAATTGCCTCCGCCCGAAGCGCGCCCGCGCATCGTGTTGCGGTTCGCAGATGAAAGGAACCTGCTGGTGAGCGGAATGCTGGCGGGCGGAGCGGAACTGGCGGGCAAACCGGCAGTCGTTGATATTCCCGTGGGCAAAGGGCACGTCGTGATGTTCGCCAATAACCCGATGTGGCGGCATCAGACGCACGGCAGCTTCTCGCTGCTCTTCAACGCGGCGTTGAACTTCGATCATCTGCACGTTGGCCGCCCGGCGCCGAGGCGTGGCGGACCGCCGACTGCGGGGCAAAATCAGGAAGACCAGCAGTGATTGCCGGTCTTTTGCGCGCGGGCTAAAATGCCTCTGTTTCCACAAGCTCGATTTTGGAGGTAAAGCTGATGACTGCGACAACTCAACCGGCGCTTGACGACGACCTGGATTACGAAATCGTTGACGGACAACCGGAGGTCAAGATGGCTGGGGCGATGCATGGACAAATCGGCGCGCGGCTCACGGTGGAACTGGGAATCTATCTCAAGCAAAATCCTATCGGCGAGCTTTACAACGGCAATACAACCTTTCAGATTGGCCCGAACGAACGGATGCCGGATGTCAGCTTTGTCTCAGCCGCGCGAATTCCCGAAGAAGGCGCGCCTTCCGGCAAGTGGGAGATTGCGCCGGACATTGCCGTTGAGGTTATCTCACCCAACGATGTTTGGTACAAAGTGAACGCCAAAGTGCGCGAGTATTTCGCCGCCGGCGTGAAACAGGTCTGGCTGGTTTCGCAACCGGACCAGCAGATAATGATCTATGACTCTCCGACCCAGATCAGGGTCGTAACCGCCAGCGAAGACCTGACCAGCGAGACGCTGCTGCCCGGCTTCAAGCTCCGCGTCGGCGATCTCTTCCAAAGTTGAATTGCGGTCTCAATCTTTGATTTGATGTATTGACGGGCGGCTCACCTGGGCCGCCCTGTTTATTTTTCCCGCCAATTCTTTTAGGCTTCCGGCGTTTTGCGGTAAAGCTGTCACAACAACCAGGCTGGCCGAGGCTTTCCCCTATGGCCGGTACTCCAGAAAACAGTAGGTAAAGACAGGTCGCCGGGAGTTGAACTTATGAGGCATTTCAATACGACCGGAGCAGTCAAGCCCGAACTTCATTATTGCATTCCCCCGTTGGAGCGGCTCGACCTGGATGAAGTGGTCAACTTGATTCAGGCGCAGAAATATTTCGTTTTGCATGCGCCGCGCCAGACGGGCAAGACGACCTGCCTGTTGGCGTTACGCGATTTGCTCAATCAGGAAGGGCGATACGCCTGTGTCTATTGCAATTTTGAAGTCGGCCAATCCGCGCGCGAAGATGTGGATGCGGCGTTGCGCACGATCATCGGACAGATTGCCAGCCGCGCCAAAATCACTTTGGGCGATGATTTTCTCTTCGAGCGGTGGCCGGCAATCCGGGCCGAAAAGGGCGAACACGGGATGCTGAACCGCTTGTTGACAGTGTGGGCGGAACACAGCGCCAAACCGCTGGTGTTGTTCATTGACGAGATTGATACCCTCATCGGCGATACGCTGATTGCCGTATTGCGTCAATTGCGCGCAGGCTACGATCAGCGGCCTGAGCATTTCCCGTACAGTGTCATCCTGTGCGGCGTGCGCGACGTGCGCGATTACCGCATTCATTCTTCGCGCAGCCAGGAGATCATCACCGGCGGCAGCGCCTTCAACATCAAATCCGAAAGTTTGCGCCTCGGCGATTTCAAGCCCGCAGAGGTCGAGCGACTGTATCGGCAGCACACCGCTGAAACCGGCCAGGTGTTTGAAGACGAGATCTTCCCGCTGGTTTGGGAACTGACCGCCGGGCAGCCGTGGCTGGTCAATGCGCTGGCGCATCAGGCGACCTGGAATATGCGCGAGATGCGCGACCGCAGCAAACCGATTACCGTAGCTGTGATTCAACGCGCGAAAGAAGAGTTGATTCTGCGCCGCGACACGCATCTGGATCAGTTGAATGACAAGCTCAGCGAAGAGCGCGTGCGGCGCGTCATCGAACCCATGCTGACCGGCGCCGATCTGGCGGCGGACACGAGCATGGAAAATGAAGTGCGCTATCTGATGGATCTGGGGTTGATCCGGCAGGGGGAAAACGGACTGGAAATTTCCAATCACATTTACCGCGAAATCATTCCGCGCGAGCTGACAGCGATTGCGCAACTCAACCTGGAAAGTACGCAGCAACCCGCCTGGTACGCGCTGCCGGACGGACGATTGGATATGGACAAACTGCTGGCTGCGTTTCAGCAATTCTTCCGCGAACACAGCGAAAGCTGGGTCGAAGGGCTTGATTACAAAGAAGCCGGGCCGCAGTTATTGTTGCAGGCCTTCCTGCAACGCATCGTGAACGGCGGCGGGCGCATCGAGCGCGAATATGGTTTGGGGCGCGGGCGCACGGATTTGCTGGTGATCTGGTCCTGGCCGGGCGGTGTGCAGCGCATCGTGCTGGAATTGAAGGTGCTGCGCAAAGCGTTGGACAAAACAATCACCGAGGGGCTGGCGCAAGTATTGGAATACGGCGAGCGGTGTAATGCCGACGAATTGCATCTCGTCGTCTTCCAGCGAGCGAAGCGCAAAGCGTGGTCGAAGAAAATCTTCCGCCGCACGCGCAAGCATCGCGGCGCGACGATCAAAGTCCGGGGAATGTGAGATTGGTTGATGCCCACGGCCTTTCTTGCCGCGAACGCCGGCATTGCGTAGAATCCCCTCGCCTGGCCGCTTATTCGGGCGCATCCCAGGCAAGCCTTTCTGTACTCCATAAACCTTGAGACTTCGGGAGAAAATAAATGATCAGATTGAAGGTGAATGGGGTCAGCCGTCAGTTTGACGGCGATCCTGAAATGCCGTTGTTGTGGTTTCTCCGCGACGAGCTTCAGTTGACCGGCACGAAGTATGGTTGCGGGATGGGGCTGTGCGGCTCGTGCACGGTTCATCTGAACGGCGCGGCGGCGCGCAGTTGCCTGACGCCCATGAAAAGCGCGGCGGGCAAAGACATCGTAACTATCGAAGGTCTGAACGCGAAGGCTGAGCACCCGGTGCAGCAAGCCTGGAAGCAGTGCAACGTGCCGCAGTGCGGTTATTGCCAGAGCGGCCAGATCATGCAGGCGGCGTCGCTGCTCAAGCAAAAGCCCAAGCCGACGGATCAGGACATTGATGAAGCGATGAAGGGCAACATCTGCCGCTGCGGGACGTACCAGCGCATCCGGCAGGCGATCAAAATGGCGGCGGAGGTGAAGAAATGAACCGAATCGAATTGGTCACTCGTCGCAATTTTTTAGGCAATCTGTTCTCCGCTGGCGCGCTGGTCTTGAGCGCGCGGTTGTTGCCGGAGGAGTTGCTGGCCGGAGCGCCATTGGCCGAAATGGATGTGGACAAAGCGGCGTGGCGTCCCAGCGTTTATCTGGGGATCGAAACCGACGGCTCGGTGATCATCGTCGCACACCGTTCGGAGATGGGCACGGGCATCCGCAGCGTTCTCCCGGTGATCCTGGCCGATGAACTCGACGCCGACTGGAAGCGGGTGAAGATCGAACAGGCGATTGGTGACGCGAAGTATGGGTCGCAGAACACCGACGGCTCTTGCTCGATCCGCGACTTCTACGACGCGATGCGCGAGGCGGGAGCGACCGCCCGGTTGATGCTGGAACGAGCGGCGGCGGCGAAATGGGGCGCGCCGGTCGCCGAATGCCAGGCGCGCAACCATCAGGTCGTCCACGCGGGCAGCGGTCGCGCTCTCGGTTACGGCGAGCTGGCCACGCTGGCTGCGCAACAATCGGCGCCGAAGAAAGAAGAGTTGAAATTCAAATCGCCAGCGGAATTCCGTTACATCGGCAAAGATGCGCCGACGATTGATCGCGACGATTTGTGTTCGGGCCGCGGAACCTTCGGCTTCGACGCTCAAATGCCAGGCATGGTCTACGCTTCCATCGAGCGGTCGCCCGTGCTCGGCGGCAAGCTGAAAAAGTACGACGATCAGGAAGCGCGCAAAGTGCGTGGCGTGCGACAGGTCGTGACGCTCGAAGATTTCAAACCGCCGATCCTGTTTAAAGCGTTGGGCGGCGTGGCGGTAATCGCCGACAACACCTGGGCGGCGATGAAAGGCCGCGAGAAATTGAAGGTCGAATGGGAGACGAGCGAAAACGCGAGCTTCGAGTCCGAAGCCTACAAGAAATCGCTTCAGGAGACGGTGCGGAAACCACAACAGGTCGTGCGCAATGTGGGCGATGTTGACGCCGAATTCGCCAAGGGCGGCAAAATCCACGAGGCTGAATATTACGTCCCACTCCTCTCGCACGCGCCGATGGAACCGCCAGCGGCGGTGGCCGATTTCAAAGACGGCAAAGTAGTCATCTGGGCGGCGACGCAAAATCCACAAGCGGTGCAGGACACCGTGGCCTCCGCGCTGGGCATTGATAAGAAAAACGTCGAATGCCACGTGACGCTGCTCGGCGGCGGCTTCGGGCGGAAGTCAAAACCGGATTACGTCGCGGAAGCCGCGTTGCTTTCAAAGGCGGTGGGCAAGCCGGTCAAGGTGGCGTGGAGCCGCGAAGACGACATCCGCTTCGATTATTACCACGCGGTGGCGGCGATGTACCTGAAAGCCGCCACGGACGCGAACGGCAGACCGACGGCGTGGTTGCAACGTGGCGCTTTCCCGACCATCGGCTCGACGTTCAATCCTGCCGCGACTACCGGACAAGGTTTCGAGATGGCTATGGGGTGGAACGATCTACCGTTCGACATCCCCAACCATCGCGCCGAAAACGGACCGGCGAAAAACCACGTGCGCATCGGCTGGTTGCGCTCGGTGGCCAACATCTATCACGCCTTCGCCACTCATTCGTTTGTGGACGAACTGGGTCAAGCGGCCAAGCGCGATGCGGTTGAATATTTGCTGGACGCGCTGGGTCAGCCGCGAAAGCTCGATCTGAAAGCGCAGGGCGTGAATTACAGCAATTACGGCAAACCGATAGAGCAATTTCCGATTGACGTTGGCCGCTTGCGCAACGTGATCGAATTGGCGGCGGAACGCTCCGGCTGGGCGAAGAAGAAGCCAGGCAAAGGCCGCGCGCTGGGCATCGCCGCGCACCGGAGTTTTCTGACTTACGTCGCCGCGGTGGTGGAAGTCGAAGTGGATGATCGCGGGAGGATTCGGATTCCGCGCGTGGATTTCGCGGTGGACGCCGGCCGGGTGATCAACCCGGATCGCGTGAAGTCACAGTTCGAGGGAGCGGCGGTGTTCGGCGCCAGCATCGCGTTGATGGGCGAGATCACAGCCTCCGGCGGGCAAATCCAACAATCAAACTTCCACGATTACCCGGTGGCGCGGATCAACGAGTCGCCGTATGAAACGCACGTTCATATCGTGCCGAGTCAGGAGTTGCCAGCCGGAGTGGGCGAGCCGGGAGTGCCGCCGATTCCGCCCGCGCTCTGCAATGCGCTCGCGGCGGCAACCGGCAAACGCATTCGAGAGCTGCCGATCAGGAAGCACAAGTTGGTGTGACCGTACCGCAGACTGTCCAGTCTGCGGAGGCTTCATCGACTGAAAAACTCAAAGAAAACTGGGGCCTCTGGCTGGAGGCCTCGTGCTTCGGCAATGTTCGGGGCGTGCAAACTTCCGCGAAACGTACCGCAGACTGTCCAGTCTGCGGAGGCTTCATCAACTGAAAAACTCAAAGAAAACCGGGGCCTCTGGCTGGAGGCCCCGTGCTTCGGCAATGTTCGGGGCGTGCAAACTTCCGCGAAACGTACCGCAGACTGTCCAGTCTGCGGAGGCTTCATCGACTGAAAAACTCAAAGAAAACCGGGGCCTCTGGCTGGAGGCCTCGTGCTTCGGCAATGTTCGGGGCGTGCAAACTTCCGCGAAACGTACCGCAGACTGTCCAGTCTGCGGAGGCTTCATCGACTGAAAAACTCAAAGAAAACCGGGGTCTCTGGCTGGAGGCCCCG
>Ga0187892_10000446_pt1 | contig 107331 bp, 100 predicted proteins | sample MA1701073metaG_FD_139345 | JGI IMG/M metagenome (GOLD analysis project Ga0187892, IMG submission 139345) | Bio-ooze microbial communities from a basaltic lava cave in the Kipuka Kanohina Cave System on the Island of Hawaii, USA - MA170107-3 metaG ... | reverse complement strand
TTGCGGTCCCACGCCACCGACGCAAAAGTGGTCTGCTTCATCGTCCCTCAATTACCACGATCGGTGCTGAATCCTGCACCCAGTATCGATCATCCATGACTACCTGTGCAGAGGTTCCCTAGCTGCTCATCGAGCAGCACCCAGGGTCCTCGACCTGCAATCGTTTCCGCCACATAGTCCATGAGCTTCCGACTCGGCCGATAGGCACTCTGTTCGATCCGAGCTAGAACCGAGTTACCTTCCCCGGCACTAAGCCGCACACGCAGGTAGCACGTTAGATCATCAACTGCGGCCGATCCAAACAACGGATACCGCGCGATCGTCTTTGCAAACTTCGGTGCCAAGAGCACGTCATCTGGGCGAATCTCGTAATTGTGTAAATATGAGCAAGCGCCTAGTTGAATCGGATGATCGCCTTCATAAAAAGCCGAGTGAGTATCGGCTAGATATTGTTGGTATTGCCCTACTTGAACCGAGGGATGTGCCACTTCCCGATAGTTTCCTCCCACCCAAGTGCAAACCAACCCATCCGCTTCCGCGGATCCGCATGCTGACCATTGCTTGAGTTCGACAATGACTGCTTCGTCACGCCTGGAAGCATTCCGGCCGCAAATCATGAAATCTAGTCGCCGTGAGGAGCTGGGCAGTTCGTATTCCACGACAACGCCATGGTCGTTTAGGTTCGCAAATTGAACTACTTGGGCCATTGCGCGCAGTGAATTCCCCCAAGCCGCTACTTCGGACTTTGCTACCGGATAGCCGTAGTACTGGAAGAACGCGTCGGAGAGCTTTCGGGTAATCTGGTTGCGCACCGTGTCTTCGATGAAAGCCATCGACATCCCGGCGTAAAGGCGCACGGTCAGAGTTCCGTATACTTCTTGCTGGATCCCCGGGCTTTCTCCACCGGATACTTCTTAGCGTTGAGCGCGATCTTTTCAGATGCTGCAGCCAGTAGATCGATGCCCAATTTGTCGGCTAGCCGGATAAGGTAGAGGAGCACGTCCGCCGCTTCCTCCCGCACCTTAGCTTGCAGTTCAGCGTCCAACGCAGTTGATTCAGCGTCCGACATCCACTGGAAACGCTCAAGGAGCTCAGCAGCCTCCACATTGAGGGCGATCGCCAGATTCTTTGGAGAATGAAATTGGTTCCAATCGCGGTCAGAGGCGAAACTTTGTAGAGCAACTCGCAAGGCTTCAAGGGAGGGTGGACGACCGGCCGCACTCAAGTTCTTCATGCGCGGAACCTATTCTCATTGTGCCAAGTTAGAAATTCCCGGCTAGGTTGATTTGCCGCATCTGCGGGTCGGGTACGTAAAGGCTGGCCTTGGTGCAAATAGTACTCGCGACCGTTCTCCCATTCTGTTTTGAGCCTTGGACTTACTTCAAATTTGAGCTCTGGCGTTACGGTCACATATCCGAGATCAAACAGTTTGTGCAGATCCGCGCGCAATAGAATTCCATTGCTTACGCGATGGGGTCCCAGCAAAGCATATGGCTTTATGTGAGCCGCTTCCAAAACTGGCAGCGTCCTTTCGCCCGTGACCGCACAGCGACGTTCATAGGCATCGGTTACCAGAACACGGAAGGCACCTTGGCCAAGTCGGCCGCGGGTCAGATATTCGGCACCAAATCTATTGTGATCGAACGAATTCTCAGTCACTGGGGATTCGCCTACCCTTGGCATACTGTTGAGCGCACTAAGGGCGGCCTCCCAGAGCGCGCGGCCGTCGGCGGACATCGTATCGTAAGTCTTACCCTGCACAATGTTTGGAGCCCAGTTCACTGGAACGCGGATCCATGCTGATCGCCGAAGAAAGAAAGGCTCAGCCAGGACATTACAACCGATTACTGGATCGACAGAGGTATCCACTCGCCGATAACGTCGGACTCGAGCGTTGAGATCGTCAAGCGAGCCAACGCCGTTTTTCAGTCCGAACGCGTCCCATGCAAGCGAAGTCGGCAAAGCTGAATACCGGACGAAGTGTCCGCCGCCGACGATGAAATTGTCTGGGCTGTGGAGTTTGAAAAGGAACGGCTCGCCCGGCTGCAGGGCACGAAATACACGCGATCCACTAGGTTGCCAAAAATTGACCTCATCTGCACTGATTCTACTCAGGAATTGGAACCAGTCCTTGTCCGTGACTCCGACCCAAATCTTCATAGGCTGCTCATGCAACTATTCCTAAGCTACGGCCGCAGCAAACGCGGCAATCAGGTCCCTTGGCAACGAGTGCTGCAGTCTCAAGGTTAGGAAGACTGCACCTGCGTCCAAGAATGTCTCAAAGGAAGTCGCGTCCGGCGAAAGGATGGGCAGTCGAGACACAATCTCCTCGTCGAACATCCTTTTGCCGCCAGCTCAACACAAGAATGGCCGCGCTCGAGCGAGATCAAAGCTTTCAGCCACTGAGCGCTATCTCCCATAGTCGACTAACGAATCGAGTGACCTGTGCTGCTTTGCGCTATCACAAGTTTGTTGAAATTGGGACCCAAGGTAGATCAGCGTTTAGGGGCTGGCGGCTATAAGACTGGAATCCCCAGTGCCGCCAAATAGTTGAACGTTTTGTCGTAGAACTCCGGGCTGCGTGTTGGATCGTTGACGGCCCCAGGCGGCACAAAGACAACCATTCCCTGTCGCGCGCGAGTCAGAAGCACGCGGTAGGCATTGCGCAAATAATTGCGATTGTCGCTGTTTGCAATGTTGATCCAACGATCGCCACGAAAGTCATGGTAGCTCCAGCCCGCATTCGAGTGCCGTAGGTCGCCGTCCCATGTGACACAAGTCCAATCCAGCTCAAGACCCTGGACCTGAAACTCGGTGGCCGCATCTTCAAGGTAGTAGCTGGAACGCGTGTCGTCCTTGTCATTCAGGAACCAGTGCACGGGATTGATGCTCACCCGAATGTCGATCGCATGTGGCTTGAGACGCTGGGCCTTCGACGACGCCACCAGCCCGTAGCGTTCTGATCCACGAGCGTGCGTGCGAACCCATTGCTTCGCAATTTCAAGATTTCTGGTAACGGCGATCGGAAATCGACCAGCTAGCCCTGCGTACGCCTTTCGTGCTGCGGTGATCTCTAGATCTAGCAGAGCCTTCACGAATCCAGAGACATTCTCTGCACGGAAAGAGCGCATGGAAACGGCTAGATGCAGGCTCTCATCAAAATAGGCGCCACTACGCGTCTGCACCTTTGTTAGCGCATGGCCTGCGGCGTATTCGCTGTCGAGTAGGCGATCGGAGATGTACATATGCCAGTGAGGAAATGACGCATTGACGGCATCCAACCATGCTTCAATGCCGGCTTCACCTGTATTGATCTCTTGTCCTCCTCCAACAAGGCAGATGATGACCGCCCAATCTGTATGCCTATCCATACAGGAAATCAGAAATTCAGGCTCTGACTGGGTGAATCCAGGGCGCTTCTTCTTTCTCAGCATGAAACTGGCAGTTTGGCGCAGGTTCCATGCCCTCTGTGCCTCATCAAAGATAACAACGTGCTCAAAGGGTGGCCGAGTCTCTATGAGCGCCTCGTCTCTGAAATGATGGATGTTCTGGATAAAGGCTTTGACACTCTCTCCTACTTTCCCTTTGCGTACGTCCTCACCCTGCGCTTTACGCCTTGCCACCTCATCGCGCGTCAATGCTTCCCTCATCACCGCGACGAGTGGGTCGTTTCCCGATAGATAGACGGCGTGCGTCTCTTCTTCCAGCTCGCGTCGATGACGGGTCGCTACATTGAGCCCGACGAGCGTCTTGCCGGCGCCCGGAACGCCAGTTACAAAGATGATGACCTTCTGCCGATTCGCTACAGCTTCGCCAATGAGTTCGTCAATGCGGCGTGAAGTCACATGTAGATTGCGAGCGCCTGCGTCATGGCGGGCAATTGCCTCAACGGAATGCTGTGCATACAGAGACCGTGCAGCTTCGATGATGGTTGGTGTCGGGTGATACGGTGCGTGGGCCCATTGCCGATGATCGAACGATGTGGCCTTGAATGCCTTCATGCAGGCATCTATCGTCGGCCGCAGATTCTTCACGCCGATCGCGACAGGTCGGAATACTCCATCACTGTCGCATTGAAGCCGAATCAAATCGGATGCCTGACCTTCCGTGGCTACAAGTACGGGAACAATGGGCCGGCCATGGCTCGCCTCATGGAAGTTCTTGAGGTCGAGTGAGTAGTCCCAGACTTGATCGATCGCATATCGATCAAGGGCGACCTTGCCGACCTTGAACTCGATCGCTATTACACCCGCTCCCACGAGCAGGACGGCATCAATGCGACGCCCCATGCGGGGAATCGTGAACTCCAGGAAAAGCGAGCCAGTAAGTCCTTCAAGCGCGGACTTGAGGATCTCGATCTCCTGGATCCATGCGGCCTTCTGTGTCGGAAGATCCGTGAATTCGCTGTTCTGAGCGAGTTTGCCCATGATCAAATCGGGGGAATCGCTCAGGAACTCGGAAATCGTGGCCGCGTACCATGCCCGCGGCGTAGACACACCTTCAGTTTCGAGTGAAATGCCGGCCGTCACGGGCGCCAGGGTGGCAGGGTCCACCGGCATTGTGAAGCGTGTGAAATGCGTTGCAGGCGGCCGCGGTGAAGGCGCTTTCATTGGTGCTTGCTGAAGAATGCAGTGCTTTCGAGTTCCTGCGCGAACCGTACGCACTGGTCGAAGACGTGGCAGGGGATTTGTGAGAGGTCAGGCAGAGGCAGCGAGATCGGGTATCCCGAATTCTGGCGGCGCCTGACTGCCATCAATGCCAAACCCGGCGGTGCATTCACTCCCTATACTCGTTATGAATTCGGGAGCGAACCATGTTGCCCCTCGCCTTGTCTAGCTCATGTGAAACATCCCTCTGGACACGCATGCGCCCTCATCTAATAGCGCCCCTGACCGCCACCCTCCTCGCCCTCTCCGCCTGCGGCGACGGCGGCGGCGCCATCCTGACCCCGGGCGATGACGACGACAACCCGCCGCCCCCCGACTGCACCGCCACCACTTGCGGCGAGGTCCGCATCGCCCTGACCGACGCGGACGGGGACTTCCTCTCCTACACCGTGGATGTGGTCTCGATCCGCCTCGAGCGCAGCAATGGCGATGACGCGCACGTTCTCCCCACCCGCCAGAGGGTCGATTTTGCCGATCTGGCGGACGTGAGCGAGTTCGCCTCGGTGGAAGCCATCCCGAACGGCACCTACGAGCGCGCCTTTGTCCGCCTGGACTTCACCGACGCCGACGTGAGCGTCGAGGTGGACGGCGTGCCGGCGCCGGCCGAGGTCGTAGACGCGAGCGGCGATGCCCTCGAAGTGGTCGACCTCGAGATCGAGCTGGACGCCGCCAACCCGGTGGTGATCGCGTCGGACGTGCCGGCCTTGCTCCAGCTCGATTTCGACCTCGAGGCGTCGCACGAGGTTAACCTCAACACGACGCCCGTCACGGCGACCGCCGCGCCCTTCCTGGTCGCCACCATCGAGCCCGTCGACACCCGGGAATTCCGCGTGCGCGGCCCGCTCGTCTCCGTGGACGAGGGTGCCGGCAGCTACGTCGTGAACATCCGCCCCTTCAACCACGAGACGGCCGAGCACGGCGAGTTCACCGTGCTGACGATGCCCGACACGGCCTGCGAGCTGGACGGAGACGAGCTGGAAGTCGCCGACTGCCTCGCCGCGCTCGCGGATCTCCCCGACGACACGCCGACCGTGGCGCATGGCGTCTATGACGTCGTTGCGCGCGAGTTCACCGCTAACCGCGTACTCGCGGGCGAGAGCGTGCCGGGCGCGGAATTCGACACCGCGATCGGCGTGGTGGCCGCGCGGAACGGCAACGTGCTCTCAATGCAAGGCGGTACCGTGATCCGCCGCAACGGCAGCGTCGTATTCGCGCAAGGGAATATTGAGGTGACGGTTGACTCGGGCACCGACGTGACCCGGGACGGCGGCAGCCCGCGGCCGCTCGCGATCGACGACCTCTCCGTGGGCCAGCGCATCCAAGCCTTTGGCGATGCATCCTCGTCCAACTTCAACCCGACGCTCGATGCGTCGGGCCTGGGCGGGCGCGTGCGCCAGCACCTCACCGAGCTGACCGGCACGGTCGTGAGCGCCGTCACGGGCGAGGTTCGCCTGAGCCTCTTCTCGATCGACGGCCGCGACCCGCAGTTCTTCGACTTCGATCGCACGGGCACCTCGCTCATCACGGAGGCCGACCCGCAGGACTACCAGCTCGACACGGGCACGCTCGATGTCGGCGGATTCGACGATGACGAGGGCATCGCGGCCTTCGGCTTCATTGCGCCCTTCGGCTCGGCGCCGCCTGATTTCGAGGCGGAGTCGCTGGTGGATTTCGACGACTTGCGGGCCTTGCTGGGGATCGGCTGGGGTTTCAACGGCACCGAAGCGCCTTTCCTCTTGATGGGCCAGAACGGCTTCGTGATCGACGTGACGAACGTCGATCTCGGCGCGCGGCAGTTCCTCGAGATCGGGCCGGCGATTTTCGACATCACCTCCGACTTGCCCGAACCGATCACGGTGGAGCCTCCGGCCGACGGCCCGCAGCTCTATGCGATCGCGCGGGGACTCGAAGTCGAGATGTTCAGCGACTTCGGGGATTTCGCGACGCGCGTGAATGGCCTCCTGAACGGCGGCTCGAACATGCGCTCGTTCACCGCGCGCGGAGCGTTCGACCCGGACACGACGATGCTGGCGGCGAACTACCTGGCGATCTCGTTCACGACGCCTTGAAGGGGACGCTCCCCTTCAAAGGGGACAGTCGCTTTTACATAAAAGTGACTGTCCCCTTTTGTCGTCGTCGCACTGTCAACGTCGCATCCCACGGCCCGTTGGTCGGCACATACTCGCCACACTTTGGGGACGACCTATGCTGCCCATCAAGCTTGCCCGTTTATGTGAAACGCGCGCCTGGCTCAGGCTGCGCACTCATCTCACAGCGCCGCTCGCCGCTTGCCTCCTGGCCCTCTCCGCCTGCGGTGGCGGTGGTGGCGTCATCGGCGGAGGCGGAGACGACCCGCCACAAGCCGCTTGCACGTCAGCCACTTGCGGCGAGGTGGTCATCGCCCTGGCCGACGCCGACGGCGACTTCCTCTCCTATTCCGTGGACGTGGTTTCGATCGAGCTGGAGAAAGCCAACGGCGCGATCGTCGAGACCCTGCCGACACGCCAGCGGGTCGATTTTGCGGACCTGGTGGACGTGACCGAGTTCGTCACGGCGGCGACCATCCCGAACGGCACTTATGTCGGCGCCACGGTCCGCCTGGACTACGGCGATGCGGACGTGAGCGTCGAGGTCGCTGGCCTCCCGGTCGAGACGACGGTCGTGGACGAGAATGGCGTCCCGCTCGACGTCGTGGACCTCGAGCTTCAGCTCGACAACGCGAACCGCGTCGTCGTCGCGCCGGGCCTGCTGGCCCTGCTGCAGCTCGACTTCGACCTCGCCGCCTCGCATGAGGTCGACATCACGGGCGTGCCGGCAATTGCCACGGCCGATCCCTTCCTGGTCGCGACCATCGAGCCGCTGGACGCGCGCGAGTTCCGCGTGCGCGGACCGCTGGTCTCGGTCGACGAGACGGCCGGCAGCTACGTCGTGGACCTCCGCCCCTTCAACCATCCGAATGCGCGGCTCGGCCGCTTCCGGATCGAGACGACCGCGGACACCACGTTCGAAGTGGATGGCGAGGAGTTCACGGGCGAGGCCGGTCTTGCCGCGATGGAAGACCTGGGCGTCGGCGCGCCGACGGTCGCGCACGGCGTCTATGACGTCGCCGCTCGCGAATTCACCGCGGACCGCGTGCTCGCGGGCGACAGCGTCCCAGGCGCGGACTTCGACGTCGTGATCGGCAACATTCTCGCGCGCGACGGCGACGAACTGATCGTGCGCGGCGGCACGGTGATCCGCCGGGACGACAGCGTGATCTTCGCGCGCGGCGACATCCTGGTGCAGATCGGCCCGAACACGGTCGTGAAGAAGGATGGCGGCGGCGGCACGACGCTCACCACCGACGCGATTTCGGTCGGCCAGCGCGTCAATGTCTTCGGCGACGTGACCGGCATCGACCCGAACATCGAGATGGATGCGACCGCGGGCCGGGTGCGCATGCACCTGACGCACATGACCGGCACGGTCGTACAAGCGAACCCGGGCCAGATCGACCTCGATCTCTTCTCGATCGACGGCCGCAATCCCGACTTCTTCGACTTCTCCGGCACCGGCAGCTCGATCGTCGCTGACGCGGACCCGGAGAACTACGAGGTGGCGACGGGCGCGCTCGACGTCTCCGACTTCGATCCGGACGACCCGGCGCGGATCTTCGGTTTCGTGACGCCCTTCGGCGCCGCGCCGCCGGATTTCGAGGGCCGGACGCTGGTGAATTTCGACTCGATTCGCGCACTGCTCGGCATCGGCTGGGGCCTCGCCGGCACGGACGCGCCCTTCCTCTCGATGGGGCAGGACGGGTTCGTAATCGACACCGGCAACCCGGATCTCGGCGCGCGGCACTTCATCAAGGTCGGGCCGCGGATCGCGGACATCACGACGTTGGCCTCGCCGATGACGATCGAGCCGATGACGAACGGCCGGACGCTGTTCGCGCTCTCATTCCGCGGGCGCCTCGAGATGTACCGCGACTTCGGGGACTACGCGACGCGCGTCAACAGCCTGCTGAACGGCGGCTCGACCATGCGCGCGCTCACGGCGCGGGGGGCGTTCGACCTGGATCAGGTCACACTGACGGCGAACTTCGTGGCGATATCGTTCAGGACGCCGTAGCTAAAGGGGACGTTCACCTTTGAAGGCGACGCGCCCCTTCATATTCGAAGTGTCGTTTCAGGGCCCGCACCACAAAGTGCGGGCCCTTCTTATTGGGGATTAGCGTTGGAAAACCGTATGGCGGTGATTCCGGCCTTCCATGACCTTGCTGGACATGAAGGTCCGCGAAGTCATCCGATTGCTGGAACGGGATGGCTGGCAGCACGTCCGGACAACCGGCAGTCACCGACAATTCCAGAATCCTGTAAAGCTGGGCACCGTGACCGTCGCCGGCAAGCCGGGCGCCGACATGCCCATTGGGATTCTGCGTAGTATTCTTAAGCGTGCCGGCCTGAAATGGCCCTAGGAGCGACCGTGGAATTTCTGGTAGTCGTCGAGAAGGGCAAGGCTAGCTATGGCGCCTATGTGCCGGACCTGCCGGGCTGTGTGGCCGTTGGCGATTCGCGCCGCCGGGTCATGAAACTGATCCGCAAGGGTATCCCGCTTCACATCAAAGCAATGCGCGAAGCGGGAGAGCCAGTTCCTGTCCCGTCGTCAAAGTCCGAGATCGTCAAGATTAAGGCGGCATAACCAGACGCGTCTTTCCCGTATCTTGCGACGTATTGCTGATGTCAATACACCTTGACTCAGCAGTACGCCTATGAAGAAGCCATCCGAATCATTTCCGCGCGCCACGCGACTCGGCAAGAACGCCGGGCTTATGAAGAATTCTGATCGAGTGCACAAGAGCTTGCGACGCGACCGGCCAATGGTCGCGGTGACGCTTCGAATGCCCGAGGACGTCCTTGAGGACCTGAAACAAGTCGCCCCCCTCTTGGGCCATTCCGGCTATCAACCGTTGATGCGCGCCTATGTGGGCCGTGGATTGCGGGACGACCTGGCACGTCTCGAGGACTCGGACGTCAACGCGCTGGTTGCCAGTCTTCGCCGGCGAGGTGTAGATGAAGCCGTGCTTGAGAAGGCGCTAGCGGAGATGGCTGGGAAGTCACGATGATCCGCGTGCGCCGGCATTGGACCGGCGCCAGAATCTGCTAGCACAACGCGACACGCGTGCCTTTTCAAACAGGTCACGCAGCGATACGACGCACCTTCGGTCGTCCCAACTGCCGCGCCTGCCAAAGGTCGTGGTTCGCCTGCATCTGAACCCACATTTCCGCGCTCGTGCCCAGAGCGGCCTCAAGGCGTAGTGCCATTTCGGCACTGACCCCAGCCCGGCGGTTCAACAGGGCCGACAGTGCCTGACGGGAAACACCCAGCCGACTCGCGATCTCGCCTACCGGAAGACCCTTGGGCAGGTACTCGCGCAATACCTCGCCCGGATGCGCGGGATTGTGCATTTGCGCCATCGCGAGCTCCTCAATGGTAGTCAACGTAGTCGACATCACAGGCGTCGCCGGCATCGAACCGGAAGATTACCCGCCAGTTGGCACCGACGGTCACGGCATGAAACCCGCGGAGCGCGCGATTCAATGCATGCAATCGCCAGCCGGGTGCGTTCATGTCCGCCGCGATCCTTGCGCAAAGAACTCGGCCAAGCCCTTGTGCCGAAAGCTTCTGATCACGAGTGTAATGTGTAACGTTACGCTTTACAGAAGGGGACGCGCCCTTTCATATTGGAGATAACATGAAGCGCGCGCACCGCGAGGTGCAGACCTTTTTTCTGGCCAGCTAATCCGCTATCTGGCCAAATATACTATTTACATAACAATAGCTTAGAATATTAGTAGCCAAATACGCTCCTTTCTGGCCAGATAGCGCTTCAGCATGCCAAAAAAAGTTACTCCCGCCGAATATCAGCAGATCGAGGACGCACTCCTGCGATCCCCGAAGGGTGCAACTGTCGCCGAACTGCACGGAGCGCTAGACGGATCCATCAACCCGCGCACCCTGCGGCGTCGGCTTGCCGAACTGGTTGGAGCCGGGCGAATCGATCGGCGCGGCACGGGACGAGCCACCCGATATGCACGCCAGTCAACCGCCATGCCAATGCCGGCGGCTCAAGCTTCAACGCCAGGCGAGGGCACGGCGGACATCGCCAGGTATCAGGCGCCGGCTGGCGTCGTTGACCTGAAGCTTACGGCCGAAGCGCACCGCATCAGGGAATACGTCTCGCGTCCCATCGGAGCTCGAAGGCCCTGCGGTTATGAGCGGCGATTCCTGGAGGAGTACGTCCCGAATCGAACGACGTACGTTCCAGACAAGCTCAAGGTCCATCTGCACAGGATCGGCCAGCCGATCATGGCAGAGCGCGCAGCGGGAACATTCGCGCGCGACATCCTGAGCCGGTTGCTGGTGGATTTTTCCTGGGCATCGAGTCTGCTGGAAGGCAATACGTACACGCGCCTCGATACCGAGCGGCTCATCCGGTTCGGCATGGAGGCGGCTGGCAAGGATGCCAAGGAAACCCAGATGATCCTGAACCACAAGGCGGCCATCGAATGGCTCGTTGAAGGATCGGATGACGAGGTTGGCATCAATCGCCACACGTTCCTGAACCTGCACGCCCTGTTGTCACAGAACCTGATGGCGGATCCAGAGGCTTCGGGTCGTTTGAGAAAGCGGCCCGTTGAAGTCGCCGGCAGCGTCTACACTCCGATGGCGGTTCCGCAGGTCGTGGACGAGCATTTAGGTCAGGTCATTCAGAAAGCGGCGCTGATCGGCGATCCATTCGAGCAGGCTTTCTTCATCATGGTGCACATTCCGTATCTGCAACCCTTCGAGGACGTGAACAAGCGCGTATCACGACTGGCCGCGAATATTCCCTTGATTCGAGGCAACTTCTGCCCGCTGTCATTCGTCGACGTGCCGGAGCGAGCCTATATCGACGGCTACCTGGGCGTGTATGAGATGACCCGCATGGAACTCCTGCGCGATGTCTTTGCATGGGCATACGAGCGCTCCTGTCAGAAGTATGTCGTCATTCGCGACTCGATCGCGGAGCCGGATGTGTTTCGCTTGAAGTATCGGAATGCGTTGATTGAAGTGATTGGCGGTATCGTTCGGCAAGGACCGGAAGTCACCGAGCAGGCGATTCGCGACATGGCGCACCCGTTGGTCGAAGCGTCTGATCTGGAGCTGTTTGTCGATCTCGTGCAGGAGGAACTTATTCGGCTCGACGAAGGCAACATTGCGCGCTTTCGGATACGGCTGTCCGACTATCGCGCGTGGAACGACGCTCGTGTTTCGGAGGCAAGGTATGGATGACGACCTCAATTCGTACTCTCACGACCAGCTGATCGCGGAGGTCAGAAAGCTGCGTCACGGCATTCGCGAGCATCGGGACGCGAGCGGGCATGGCCTGTGCTGGCATCACCCGCAGCTTTGGTCGCTGCTGCCGGAGAAGACGGACCCGGTCCCGGTCGTGCCGACCTGGCCCAGGTTTCTCGCGGGCTGTATCCGCTACCGCCAGTCGCTGGACGAGCAACTGCCCGACGCCCCACGAACTGACAAGGCTTTCGACCCCACGCGGGACCGGTGACACCATGTATCGCAGCCTTATTTTCTACCCCGTTTTGGTCATGGTCTTGCTGACGCTCCTGATCTACGTGCGGCTGATCAACGTGAAAGTCCGTGAGATGAGGGCGGGGCACGTGAACATGGAACGCCGCGGGCTGCACGAGGACGCCTGGCCCGACAGCGTCCTGCTGATCAACAACAACATCCGCAACCAGTTCGAGCTGCCGGTGCTGTTCTATGGGGTGTGCTTCGTTCTCTGGGCGCTGGACGGGGTGGGCACCATCGCGCTCGTGGCCGCATGGCTGTTCGTCGCGAGCCGGATCGCGCACGCGTGGGTGCACCTGACGACGAACTACATCCCGAAACGGCGGCGGTTGTTTACGGTCGGGTGGTGGATCCTGCTCGCCATGGTCCTGCTGGCGCTCTGGCAGCTCATTGGCCGCGCGCTGATCTGAAGGGGACGTTCAGTTGAAGGGGACGTTCACCTTCAGTTTCTGAAGGTGAACGTCCCCTTCAATCGGCTCCTTTAAGCCAGCGCCCGCCGCAGCGCGCCGAAGCGGCGGCGGTACTGCGCCGGCGTCAGGCCGACGTTGCGCAGGAACAGGCGGCTGAAGAAACCGGCGTCCTCATAGCCGACCTCGTCGGCGATCTCCTCCACCGGCGCGTCTCCGGTTTCCAGCATCTGCTTCGCCTCCTCGATTCGCAGCGTGTGCACGTACTGCAATGGCGAGAGCCCGGTCGCCTGCTGGAAGCGGCGTTTGAACGAACGCTCGGCGAGGCCGGAGAGCTGCACCATCGCGTTGACCGGCGCGTGTTCGCGATAGTGCGTGGCGATCCATTCCTGGCAGCGGCCGATGACGCTGTCGGCCGTCTGGCGCGAGCGCGCGAGCCGCGCATACGGCTGCGTGCCGATGTCGTGCCAGTTGATCAGGTGCACGCGCGCGACCTGCATCGCGGCCTGCACGCTGATCATCCGCGCGATCAGGTAGATCGCGAGATCGAGCCAGGTCGTGCCGCCGCCCGCCATCACGAGGCGCTGTTCCACGCCGCTCACGACCAGCGCCCGCTGCGGGCAGACCTTGACGGCCGGGTAGCTGCGCTGCATTTCTTCGCTGAAGGCCCAGTGCGTGGTGGCGTCGTGGCCGTCGAGCAGCCCGGCTTGCGCGAGCAGCAACGCCCCCGAGCAGGCGGCGCCGATGACAGCGCCGGCGGCATGGCATTCGCGCAGCCACGCGATCTCCGCCTCGAAGCGGCCGGCGAGCGACTCGCCCGGCATCACGTTGAGGTCCGGCACGCAGACCAGGTCCGGCACCGGGCTCGTGTTCAATGCGGCTTCGGGCACGACGCGGATGTCGTTGGCGACTGCGAGTGAGCGAGCCTCGGCGGCGACGATGCGCGGATGCATCAGCTGTGGGCCCGGCGGGTTGCCGGCATAGGCGTCCCAGTCGCGCCCCGCGGACATGAAAAGGTCGTACATGCCGTAGACGACCGAGGCCGAGCACTCGGGATAGGCCAGCAATGCCACGGATTTGGGTGCCGGATTCATGGGTTTGGCCGATTCGTCGGGTTCCTTGCCGATATCGCCTTAGCGGTGGACCCGCCTCCGACGTATTGTCCCCGCACACGACCGAGGATCAAGGTTTAAGGCCATGCCCACCCCGCTCCAGCTTCTGCTCGACCCCATCTCGCTGACGGTATTTGCGCTGTTTGGCGCGCTGATCGCCCTCGAGGCGCTGTTCCCGGCGCGCGCGCTGCCGCCCGTCAGGGGCTGGTGGCTGCGGGGCCTCGTCGCGTTCGCGGTCTATTTCTTTCTCTCGTCCTACCTGCCGCTCTTCTGGACCGAGTGGCTGATCCAGTATCAGCTCTTCGACCTGACGGCGCTCGGCACCTGGGGCGGCGCGCTTGTGGGCGTGCTGATTTACGAGCTTGGCGTCTATGGATGGCACCGGGCCATGCACAAAAGCGACCGGCTGTGGCGCGCATTCCACCAGATGCACCACAGCGCCGAGCGGCTCGATACTTTTGGCGCGTTCTGGTTCAGCCCGATGGACATGGTCGGGTTCACGGCGCTCTACAGCCTGGCGCTCACGCTTGTGGTCGGCGTCACTGCCGAGGCGGCGACGATGGCGCTCTACGTCACGACCTTCTTCAACGTGTTCCAGCACACGAACATCCGTACGCCGCAGTGGCTCGGCTACATCGTGCAGCGACCCGAAAGCCATTCCGTGCACCATCAGCGCGGCGTGCATTCCTGGAATTTCTCGGACCTGCCGTTGTTCGACATCCTGTTCGGGACGTTCAGGAATCCGCGCGAGTACGCGCCGCAGCAGGGTTTCTACGAGGGCGCGTCGGCGCGGGTCGGCGACTTGCTGTTGTGGCGGGATGTGGCGGAAGTGCCGCTTGGCCGCACGGAGTCGGAGGCTGCGCCGCGCGCTGCATGAGAACAACTTGAAGGCTTGAAGGGGACGTTCACCTTCAGCCTCTGAAGGTGAACGTCCCCTTCAAAAGTGACTGTCCCCTTCAGGCCAGCGCGTATAGGTAATCGACGCAGGAACGCACCAGGTCGTTCATGCCGTGCAGCTTCGGGTTCTTCGACTCGATCAGGCAGTACTCGTCCGGCGCGTGCGCCCCCTCCCCGAATCCAAGGCCAAAATGTCCAGCCGCGAGCTTCAGCGGCTCGCCGGTGAACACGGAGCCCGGCCACGATCCGCCGGAGCGCGGGATCAGGAGTGGGTCGATGCCATACGAGCGATAGACGGCCTGCTGCGCCTGGATCAGCTTTGAATCCGCGCTCGTCGACGACACGTAGTTGGCGCCGCCATTCTTGTTTATCTCGATGTCGCCGAAGCCGCGCTTCGCGAGGTGCGCCTTGAGCTTCGCCATGACGTCCTCTGGCGTCATGTCGGGCACGAGGCGCATGTCGAGCTTGGCCGTCATCTTGTGCGGCTGGACCGTCTTGCCGCCGGGCCCGCCGTAGCCGCCCACGAGGCCTTCGATGGTGACCGTCGGGCGTGAGACGTAGTCCTCGAGCGCCTGGCGCCACGTGGCATCGCGCGCCCACACTTTGGCGCCCATCGCTTCCTTGGCCGCCGTCTCGCTCAGGCGCTCGGCAAGCTTGTCGAGCATCGCGTGCTCCGCGGCACTGACCGGCCGGACGTGCTCAAAGAGTCCGTCGATGGCGGGATCGCCCGTGGCTGTCACGAGCGTGTTCAGCGCCTGCACCAGGTGCCAGGCGGGCTGGTCGAGCCGCGCGGCATAGCTCGAGTGCACGTCGCGTGTCGGGCCGCGCCCCCAGGCGGCGCCGCTGGCGACGAGGTCGCATTCGACGTCGCCCTTCGAGCCGAGGCTGATCAGCACGGTGCCATCCGATTCCTGGCTGTGCTCCGGCATGTAGACGCCGACGGTCTTCTCGAGCGCGGACCGGACCTGCGGCGCGAGCACGATCTCCGGAAAATTCGGCGAGCCGACCTCTTCCTCGCCTTCCGCGACGAGGACGAGATTCACGGGTGGCTTCCTGCCGGCGCCGCGGATCGCGTGCATGGCGGCGAGGAATGCCGCTTGCGGACCCTTCTGGTTGGTCGCGCCACGGCCCATGAGGACCGTGCCTTTGCCCGCCATCTCCACGAGCTTTGCGTCCCAGGGTGGCGAGCTCCACTCGGCGGGATCGGCCTGCTTCACGTCGTACATGAAGTAAAGTCCCAGCGTCTGCTTTGCGGCGGCGTCGAGCGTCGCGAAGACGCCGGGGTGGCCCTTCGTCTGGATGATTTCGGCGTGCTGGAAGCCCGCGTCGAGGGCGAGCTGCTTCATCATCGCGGCGCCCTCGGCCATGCCGATGTTCTCGGCCGAGATCGAAGGCTGTTTGATCCAGGCCTGCAGGCCCGCGACGTTTTCGTCGTGGCGGCGCCCGATTTCGTCGTAGACGGCGCCGAGGCCCTTGGTTTTCGCGGCGGCGGTCGCCGCGTGCGTTGCGGCCCAGAGCGCGGCGCTCGTGCCGACGGTGTGTGTGACGAAATCCCGGCGGGTTATTTTTGGCATCGTGCGTTCCTATGAATGAAAAGGGAACCGCTGAAGGGGACGTTCACCTTCGCTGAAGGGGACGTTCACCTTCAATCGGATTGAAGGTGAACGTCCCCTTCAGCGCCCTTCAGCGAAGCGCCTGCGCAATGGCGTCGATGTCGCTCTCGTCATTGTACGGGGCGAGGGAAACGCGGATGCGGCCGCCGCGCGCGCTGCACATGATCCGGCGGCTCGCAAGCTCCCGGCTTGCCTCGTCTGCCGATTTTTCCGGATGGGACAGCGCGACGATGTGCGCGCACCCGTCCGCGTCGCCAGGCGACCTGAATGGCGTCCACCCTCGCCTGCCCGCTTTCTCCACCAGAAGGCGCGCGAGCCCCGCCGCGTGCGACTCGATGCGCTCGCCGCCGACCGCCGCCAACTCCTGCACCGCGGCCGCGAGGCAGGCGACGGATGCGTAAGACATCGTCGACTGCGTGTAGCGCCGCGCATCGTTTGCCATCGCGAGCGACGTGGCGTCGAAGTCGAAGGGATCCGGCGCACCCATCCATCCGGTCATGGGCGGTACCTGTTCGAGGAGCCGGGGAGACATCGCAGCCAGCGCGACGCCGCCGTGCCCGCCCAGCCACTTGTAGCCGCTGCACACGACCGCATCTGCATCCCAGCCGCTCGCGTCGACGCGCCTCGCGCCCAGTTCCTGGGTCACGTCGACGATCAGGTGAGCGCCCGCCGCGGATACGGCCCTGCCGAGGCGGCCGACGTCCACCGCTGTCCCGGTCGCATACTGGACGCTGCTGACAGCGACGACCGAAGTGCTGCCGTCGATCGCGGCGATCAGCGCGTCGGTCAGGCTCGCCGGCGCGCGATCCTCGACGAAACGGACGCGCGCGCGGCCCAGGCTCTGCTCGCGCAGCCACGGCCGGGTGACCGAGGGAAAGTCCGTCTTCACGGCGACGACGGTGCCGTCCCGTGGGATGCCGATCAGCATCGGTAGCTGGGCCAGGATCTCGCTGGCGCAACCGACGATGGCCATCCGCTCGACGGGGCACGAAAAGAGCCTCGCCGCCGCTGCTCGCATCGCGTCGAGGAAGCGCGCTTCGTCTTCGTCGGACATGCGGCTGTTGCCGTGACGCGCGGTGTCGTCGATGAACCGGTGCATGGCCTGCACCGCGGGCTCCCCGATCAGGCCCAGCGACGCCTGATTCAGGTAGCGGTGCGACTCCAGCGTGGGGAAGTGCCGGCGGTCAACCAGGGACGAAATCATGAATCCTTCGGTGCCGGGTCGTAACTTCGTAATCTACGGTATCGCGTAGATTACGAAGTTACGACCCGGCACCTCCTTCGATTTGCATCATATTACCCGGCATGGAAGGCTGCACCGTCGACCTCGGACCCCACCGATGGACATGACGCTGCAATTAGAGAGCTGGCCGCTGAAGCAGCCCTTCAGCACCTCGCAATTCTCCATCTCAAGCAACATCACGCTCGCGGTCGAACTGCGCGACGGCGAATTCACCGGTCGTGGCGAATGCGAGCCTCATGAGCACGATGCCGGGATCGCACAGGAGGTCCTGCGCGGGCTCGAGTCGAATCGGCAGCTAGTCGAGGCGGGAATCAGCCGGCAGGAGCTCGGCCGCCTGCTGCCGGCGGGACCGGCGCGCAACGCGCTCGACTGCGCGCTTTGGGATCTCGAAGCCAAACGGAGCGGCCGGCGCGCATGGGAACTGGCGGGCGTCGCGCTGAACTCGCCGCTGACGACCGCCTACACGATCAGCCTGGCCAGTCCCGCGGACATGGCTGCCGATGCGCGAAGCAACCGCGACCGGCCCCTGTTGAAAGTGAAGCTTGGCAGGCGGGAGAGTCTCGCGATCGTCGAGGCCGTGCGCCGCGTCGCGCCCGATGCGCGCCTGATCGTGGACGTCAATGGAGCGTGGAGCTTCGACGAACTGACGCGCGCTGCCGCTCCGCTGGCGGATCTCGGCGTCGAGCTGATCGAACAGCCGCTCCCGGCCGGCGGCGACGCACAGCTCGCCGACTATCGAGGTCCGGTGCCGCTGTGCGCTGACGAGTCCTGCGTAGACGCCGCCTCACTGGAGGCGCTGAGCCGGGGATATGCTTACGTCTGCATCAAGCTGGACAAGACCGGCGGCCTGACCGAGGCGCTGCGGCTCGCCAAGTTAGCGAAAGAAAGGTCGCTCCGGGTCATGGTCGGCTGCATGAACGGCACGTCGCTCGCCATTGCACCCGCGATGGTGATCGGCGCCCTGGCCGAAATCTGCGATCTCGACAGTCCCTTGTTGCTCGCAAGGGACCGCGCGCCTGGCCTGCGCTACGAAGGCAGCCGGATTTTTGTACCGGCACCTGACGTATGGGGGTAATCGTGAAGAAAGTAGGGTGGCTGCTGGTCGTCCCGCTGCTCGCCGCTTGGGGCGGCGTGGCCGGCGCGGACGAGCGCGAATCGCAACTGATCCTAAATGCCAGCCTCATCGACGGCACCGGCAGGCCGGCGCGTACGGCATCGGTCCGCATCAGCGGTGAACGGATCGTCGAGGTGGGCGAGCTTTCGCCGCGGCCCGGTGAGGCGGTGGTGGATGCGAAGGGTCTTGTCCTGGCGCCGGGATTCATCGATAGCCACAGCCATCACGGCACTGGACTTTTCGAAATGCCGGACGCGCTTTCGGTCGTGAGCCAGGGTGTTACGACGATCGTCGTTGGGGTGGACGGCGGCTCGGAATGGCCGCTCAGGGCGTTTTTCGACAAGCTCGAGCGCTCGCCGGTCGCGGTCAACGTGGCCTCCTATTCCGGCCACAACACGCTGCGCTCGGGCGTGATGGGCGACGACTACCGGCGGCACGCGACGGCGCCGGAACTGGGGAGGATGGAAGCTGCGTTGCGGGAGGACATGGCAGCCGGCGCACTCGGCCTGTCGACGGGTCTCGAATACGACCCCGGGCTCTACTCTCATACGGACGAAGTCGTCGCGCTCGCCCGCGTCGCCGCGGAATACGGCGGCCGCTACGACAGCCACATCCGCAGCGAGGACATCCACCAGGAATCGGCCATGGACGAGTTCCTCACGATCGCGCGCGAGGCCCGTCTTCCCGCGCACATCGCGCATATCAAGCTGGCGAGGCGAAGCCTGTGGGGCCAGGCCCCGGCCCTGCTCGCCAAGCTTGACCAGGCCCGGAGCGCGGGACTCGACGTCACGGCTGACATTTATCCGTACACGTTTTACGAATCCACCATGCGAATCCTGTTCGCGAAGCGGGACTTCGACAACCGGGAAAGCGCGGAGTACGCGCTGAATGAGCTGGTCCGCCCGGAGGGCCTGACGCTGGGCCACTACGAGCCGGATCCGGCCCTAGTGGGCAAGACCATCGCCGAGATCGCGGCGATGCAGGGCCGCGACCCCGCTGTCGTGTTGATGGACCTGATTCGTCGCGACATCGAGCACGAGAAGACGCTGGAAGGCGGCCGCAAATCCAGTGAGTCGGCGATCGGCGTCGCCATGTCGCAGGAAGACGTGGACACGCTGATGCGCTGGCAGCACGCGAACATCTGTTCGGATGGCGACCTCAAGGACGGGCATCCGCGGGGGCGTGGCGCTTTCCCGCGCGTGCTCGCGGACTACGTTCGCGAACGGCGCGTGCTGACGCTGGAGCAGGCGGTTCAAAAAATGACGTCGCTGTCCGCGGCGCACGTCGGCATCCGGGACCGCGGGGTCGTGGAGGCAGGCGCGTATGCGGACCTCGTGCTGTTCGATCCGGCGACGGTCAAGGACCAAGCGACGATGAGCGACATCAACCGGATATCGACCGGAATCGCAAAGACCTGGGTCAATGGCCGGCTCGTATTCGCGGAAGGAAGCACGACGGGATCGCGGCCCGGGCGGGTGATTCTCCGAAAAGGTTTGTGAAGGGGACGCACCCCTTCATATTCGTGAAGGGGACGCGCCCGTTCATATTCGCGAAGGGGTGCGTCCCCTTCAGAAGCGGTAGCCGACTCCGAGGTGGAAGCCGTAGGCGAAGTAGTCTTCGTGACGCGCTTCCGCGCCGGAGACGAAATCCACCGGCTCCCAGGCTGCGAAGTGCTGGTCGGCGCGGAGCGTGAACTCCGCGAACCAGTTATCGCCGAAGCGCTGGCGGACTCCGCCGAGCAGCGAGGCAATCAACTCGCGATCGACCTCGGTGTGGATCTCGAAGGTGCCGCCGGTGGCAGTCGGGCCGGTGACGACCGGCACGTCGGTAAAGGCCATGCCGAGTTCTCCGCCCAGGAACCATTCCCTGCCCGCCTCCGGCGGCGAAAACGAGCGCAGGACCGAGACACCCACGATTTGCTGGTCAACCTTGGCGTCGACCGGTGGGTCGTCAGGATCGAGCGGAATGCCGAGACGCCGCGCGGGTTCCTCGTAGTCGAACTTCATCTGATCGAAGCTGAGGCCCACCGCCCATTCGTCGTTCAGCCGGTAAATGCCATAAATGCCGTAGCCCGGCATGTCGTTGGCCGGGACGCCGCTCGCGAGACCGAGGCGGAGGCGCAAGCCCACGTCGAACCTGGGCTGGTCGTCGGCCAGGGCCGCCTGAGGGGACAAGAGCAATACGAGCAACCAGGCAGCTCGTGACCGCGACAGCAAGTTCGGCATGGGCGCGCCTCCTAGAAAGCAGGGCTGCTCTCCGGTTGGACGTTCGCGCGGGGGAATTCCTTCGCTCACTTGATAAAAAGGGACAGTCACTTTTAAAGGTGACTGTCCCCTTTTATGAAGGGGACGCGCCCCTTCACGAATATGAAGGGGTGCGTCCCCTTCGTTAAGTCATTGAATACGGCGGATCTCGGAGAGCAGAGCGTCGGGCGAGAGCGGGCGTCCCAGCAGCTCGTCCATGAGCGTCTTGGCGGTTTTCTCGGAGCCGTAGCGCAGGAATTGCGCGCTTGACCACGAGTACCACCTCGGATTCCCCGCATCGAACGGGCCGATCGCCGCGGCCGTCGCCTTGCGGATCTCCGCCGTGAGCACGGCGCCGAGACCGTAATTCACCATGTATCCCGGCCGGCTCACGAGCTGCACGCGCACCGCCCACCACGCCACTTCCGGGTGCGGCTTGATGTGCAGGTACTCGCGCGTGATGTCGGTCCAGACGACGTTCGGGTCGGCCGCGGGATCGCGCAGCATCCGGATCTCGAACAGCGACCAGGCGACGTCCATCATCACGCTGCCGTGCAATCCCTTGAGCGACATGCCGACGGGCAACGACGTGGCGAGGTATTTCTCTTGCCAGGCCGGCTCGTACACGCTCCATGACGGCACGTCCGCGAAGGCTTCGGTAAAGAGCGTGTCGGTCCAGTCGGTGAAAGCCGGGCGATTGCGGATCGCGCTGATGTGCACGGCGTGGCCGTTCTCGTGCACGAGCTCGTTGAGCGAGCCAAGGCCGCCGTCCTCGTAGCGCCCGACAACGCGCGCGATGGTCTTCTGCCATTCGCCGTCGACGTACTTGCCGCGCTTCAGGAAATCCGTATACGCGAGCGGCGACTTGTCGGAGCGGCTCTTGATGTCGTAGACGACGCCGAGTGCGTCGAGGTCGACGCCGAGGTCTTTATAGAAACGGTGATCGACGGCGACGATGTCGCCGCCGGGGAAGCTCGAGGCGAGCTTGCGGTTCGCCTCACCCACGGTGTGGCGATAATCCCAGGGCTCGACCATTGCGGGGCCGGTCGCATCGCGCCAGGCCTCGAGAATCTGCACGAGCCATTTTTCGACATCCGGGACGGTGACGCCGATCGCGCGCGCGGCAGCTTCGACGCCGGATCCGTTGGTCGCCTCGGCCGCGGCGGCCAGCTTGATCAGGCGCCGGTACGGGCTGTCGCGTTCGTTGTTGCCGTTCAAGGCTTGCCAGAGCGGCAGGAAGGCGTCGAAGAGCGCTTTGCGGCGTTCCGGTTCTTCCAGGTCGTAGAGCAAACCCAGCGCTCCGCCGCGATCGATCGTGCCGTCCTCGAATTCGAGCTGGTTGCCGATCTCGCGGTAGCAGCACGAGAGCGCGGCGGAGAGACCTTCGTAATCGAGCTTCGGGTCGTTCCGGTCCTCGCACTCGGGATCGTCGGACTTGTTCGCGACCGCGGGGCTCGGGTCGCCGAAATCGGCCAGCGTAATGCGGATCGCTGCGACGGCGGCAGTGTCGGCGGGCTTGAGCTTCGCTGGATCGAGTGCGGCGAGGTTCACGAGCAGCGCTTTGTGCTTGTCGAGCAGCTCGGCGTCCCAGGCTTCGAGCTTCCGGCCTTCGTACTCCGCAACGTGGCCGGAGTTGAGGTAGGCGACCGCGTCGCGCGCGTCGAGGAATTCGAGGAAGAGCGCTTCGGTCGGTGCGAGCGGGCCCGCATCGGCCGCGAGCGCTGGGCCTCCGATCAAAATGCCGGCGAGGAGAAGGGCTCTCATGATGCCGGCGTAGTTTACATTCAAAGGGGACGCGCCCCTCTAGAGGGGCGCGTCCCCTTTGAAGGTGAACGTCCCCTTCGTTCAGCCGCGGGCGGATTCCTCGGCAGCGCGGGCGTTGCGGTCCGCCTTCATGCGCCGCACGTCGATCGGCTGGATCTCCTCGATGCGGCAGCGGTCGCCCCTGACGAGCACGGCATCGTGCGTCGAGATCGAGCTGCCGGTCGACGTCACGCTCACTGCGTTCGTAGACATCATGTTCGGGCAGTTGTTGGTCACGGTAAGCAGGTAGGCGTCGTTGATGCTGGTCCAGAGCACGAGCTGGTTGCGGCTGAGCGGCTGCCAGGACTCCTGGCGGAATGCCGTGAAGCTCGAGACGGGCTCGCCGACGTAAGGCTCGTACCGGTCGAGCAATTCCTCGCTCCGCGAAATCCCGCTGCTCGACGCACAGCCGCTCGCGAGCGCGGCGGCCAACAGGATCGCTGAAAAGGTTTTCATGGCGTCTCCTTCGAAGTGAAGGCCTGAAGGGGACGTTCACCTTTGCTGAAGGGGACGTTCACCTTCATGCGGATTGAAGGTGAACGTCCCCTTCAGCAAAGGGGTGCGTCCCCTTTCGAAGGATTAGACGCCAGCGGTCAGGTCAGGTTCCGGCGTCCGAGAGATCGGCGAGGGTTTCGAGGACGAGCGGTGCATCGGGGCTGCGGAAGGCGATACCCCGATAGAAATCCGACAACTTAGGCAGAAAAGCGTTCCATTCGAGCTCGGGTGCCGTCTCGGTCATGATCAGGAAAGTCTGCTTGCCCCGACTGAAGACGACGAGACCTCGCACGGAATCGAGCCGGGTCGGCAAGCCGGTCTCCGGGTCGTTCCTGAACATCGACGATCCGCGCGGCAGGTGCATGACCGCGAACCAGGCGGGCGCGCCGTCAAAGGTGCCCGGCTCCTCGTGAACGATCGAAGCGCCCGGAAGCTGGCGCGCGAAGAAGAGCGGAAACGTCGCGTCGTGAAACCAGTTGCGGAGGATCGCCGCGTCCGTCTCGAAGTCGTTGTCGGCGCCCGCGAGCACGTCGAAGTTCGGCGTGCAGATGAGGCCGTAGAGCTCGCCGCTCTCGTCGAGGAAAGTGACGGCGCCGGTCAACTCGTCGAAGCTGTCCACCAGGATCGGGGTCGGCCCGAGCGGCGACTTGACCGTGAACAACTCGCCGGGAGCCGTGTAGGTGCCGGCTTTAAAGGCGCCCTGCTCGTTGGCAAACAGGGGTTCGGCCGCGAAGGCGAGCACGAGCGCCGCGGCGGTGATCAAGCAATGGCGTAGTGTCGTCGCCATGGAACCGAGTCTCCGGACTGGATGCCGGGGACGGAGTGCGACCGATCACATAATTTTGGGACAGCAGAAAAGCGTGATCGCCTCGTGGTTTTTGTCTCGGGAAAACGGCCAGTGACCCAACTGGTCAATTTCTGACGAAAAAGGGAGCAGTCACTTTTGAAGGGGACGTTCACCTTCAATGAAGGCGGCTACCCCTGAAGGTGAACGTCCCCTTCACAATTGGCGGCGCCCGGATTGCCCTTGCCGCCCCAGGCGGCCTGTTTCGGACACGGGCAGAGCGGCTGCGTGTAGATTACGAATTGACGACCCGGCACCGAGGGGATGCGATGCAGACAAATTTCCTTTGGCTCCTGACCCTGTTCGCGGCGCAGGCGTTCGCGGCGGAGGGACCGGGATCGAACGTCACCGTCATCAACGGCGTGACGCTCATTCATCCGGAGCGCGAGGGCGCGGCGGCGGTCGAGCCGATGGCGACGCTGGTGATCCAGGGCGACCGGATCCAGCTCGCGGGCGCAGGCATCACGCTCGAGCTGCCGCAGGGCGCGAAGATCATCGACGGCCGCGGCAAGTGGGTGGTGCCCGGCCTCGTCGATTCGCATGTTCACTTCTTCCAGTCCGGCAACCCGTACACGCGCCCGGACGGGGCGGACTTCAACGCCGTCGTACCGTACAAGGACGAGGTCGCGCGCAACAAGGCGCGCCTGCCGGCCACGTTCAAGGTCTGGCTCGCGAGCGGCGTCACCGGCGTCGTTGACATCGGCGGGCCATTCTGGAATTTCGACGTGCGAGACCTCGCGGTCGCGTCTGATGCCGCGCCGCGGATGGCGGTCGCGGGGCCCCTCTTCTCCTTCGTGAGCCGGCCGGCACTCGATCTCGGCGATCCGCCGATCGTCGAGACGGACACCATCGAGGCGGCGCAGGCGCTGATCGCAAAGGAGCTCGATCGCAAACCCGACTATTTCAAAGTCTGGTTCATCCACCAGAAAGGCGACGACCTCGCGGCCCAGGAGGCCGTGGTCAAGTCGATCGGGGACGCGGCGCACGCGGCGGGCAGGAAGCTCGCGGTGCACGCGACCGAGCTTCTCGTCGCGAAGGCGGCGCTGCGCGCCGGCGCGGACTTCCTCGTGCACTCGGTGTTCGATCAGCCGGTAGACGATGAATTCGTCGCGCTCGCGAAGAAGAACGGCGTGATCTACTGCCCGACGCTCTTCGTCACGGACGGTTACCTGCTGACGCTTTCCAATACCTGGAAGGCGACGCCGGAAGAGGCGCGCCGTGCGGACCCGCAGATCCTGGCCGCGATGGATGACCTCGGCGAAATCCCGGCGGACAAGATGCCGGAACGGGTCGCAAAGCTCGTGGCCGAGCCTCGCGTGCCTGTGCCGCCGAAAATCGCGATGGAGAACCTGAAGAAGCTTCAGGACGCGGGCGTGACGATCGCGATGGGCACCGATGCCGGCAATATCGGGACCCTGCATGGGCCGTCGATCCATCGCGAGATGAAGATGATGGTGGATGCCGGCTTGACGCCGCTCGAAGTGCTGCGGAGCGCCACGAAGAATGGCGCGAAGGCGCTCGGGCTCGAGGGTAAGGCGGGCGAAATCAAGGCCGGCATGCTCGCGGACCTCGTGATCCTCGACGCCGACCCGCTCGCGGACATCGGCAATCTCGCGCACGTGCATCGGACTATCAAGAATGGCGTGATGTACGACCCGGAGCAGTTGATGGAGTCGATCCGTTAACACCGCGGCCGGCACGATTCGCGGGATCTTGCCGGGACTCGCCTTCGCTGTCGCCTTCGCGGTGGTGGCAAAGACCTTGTCGACGGCGACGGGTGGGGCGGTCAGCGCGATTCTCTGCGCGGTCCTGCTCGGCATGCTGTGGCGGAACCTCGTGGGAACCGGCGCCTGGGCCGAGCCCGGGCTCGAGTTCGCCGGTCAGACCCTGCTGCGCATCGGCATCGCGCTGATCGGGCTGCGGCTCACCTGGACGGTGCTCGCGGAATCCGGCATGACGGCGCTTCCGGTCGTGATCGCCTGCGTTTCCGTCGCGCTAATCGTTGCGATGGGCGTGGGGCACTTGCTCGGCGTCCCGGTGGGCATCCGGCGGCTGCTCGCGGCGGGCACGGCGATCTGCGGCTGCACGGCAATCATCGCGGTCGCACCGATTTTGCGGGCGGAAAAGGCGGAGGTCGGGATCGCGATCGCCTGCGTGGTGCTGTTCGGCTCGATCGCGATGGTCGCGTATCCCTGGCTCGCGGGTGCGGTGTTTGGGACCGACGCCGTGCACGCGGGAATGTTTTTCGGCGCCTCGGTTCACGACACTTCGCAGGTCGTCGGCGCGTCGCTGATTTACGCTCAGCAATACGACGCGCCGGACGCAGTCGCGGTGGCGGGCTTCACGAAGTTCCTGCGGACGTCGGGACTGCTGGTGCTCGTCCCGGTCGCCGCGATGTGGATGGCGCGGACCGGGCGCGAGGCAGTCGCGGATCAGCCGAAGGAACTGCGCCGGCGCGCCCTGCCGTGGTTCGTGATCCTGTTCATCGCGTTCGCAGGATTGCGGGCGCTCGGCGATTGGGTGACCGCGGGCACGGAATGGTCCAGTTTGTGGCAGTGGAAGCTCGACATCGCGCAGCGCGTGTCGGAAATCCTGCTGCTCTGCGGCCTCGCGGCGGTCGGGCTGGGCATCACCTTCGCGCACCTGCGCGAAGCCGGCTGGCGGCCGGTGCTGCTCTCCTTCGTCGCGGCGCTGGCGACCGGCGCCACCGCCCTCTTGCTGCTCCGCTAAAGAATCGAAGGGGACGTTCACCTTCGCCCAAAGGATCGAACGCGAAGGTGAACGTCCCCTTCGATTAAGGTGAACGTCCCCTTCGAATCTATAGAAGTGGTCCAAGCGAGCGTATTCTCTCGACACGCTCTCGCGTCGGTGAGGTGGCCCCATGAAACTCGACATCAATGGCGCAACGAGTGAGGTCGAGGCGCCCGCGGACATGCCGCTTCTCTGGGTGTTGCGTGATCTCCTGCATCTGACCGGCACCAAGTACGGCTGCGGCATCGCGCAATGCGGTGCCTGTACCGTGCACGTGGACGGCCGGCCGCTGCGCTCCTGCGTGACCCCGGTCGGCGCGGTCGGTGGCCGCAAGATCACGACCATCGAGGGCCTGTCGGCGGACGGCAGTCATCCGGTACAGCGCGCCTGGGCAGAGCTCGACGTGGTCCAATGCGGCTACTGCCAGTCCGGGCAGATCATGTCGGCGGCGGCATTGCTCGCGGCCGAGCCGAATCCGAGCGATGCCGCGATCGACGCCGCGCTCACGGGCAACCTCTGCCGCTGCGGCACATACCAGCGCATCCGCGCCGCCGTGCATCGCGCGGCGGAACTCGGGTCGACGGGAAGCTCGTCATGAACGACTTCGCCCTGTCGCGCCGTGACTTCCTGACCGCCAGCGCCCTGATCGGCGGCCTGGTGATCGCCTTCTTCATTCCCGCTGCGCGCCGCTTTGCGCATGCGCAACCGGCGCCCGCCAAGCTGCCCGCGCCCAACGCCTTCCTGCGCATCGGCGCAGACGACCAGATCACCGTGATGATCGCTCACTCCGAAATGGGCCAGGGCATCTGGACCGCGCTGCCGATGCTGATCGCCGAGGAGCTGGACGCGGACTGGGGCCGGATCCGCGTCGAGCACGCGCCGGCCGCTCCCGCTTATGCGCATACGGTCTTCGGCTTGCAGATGACCGGCGGATCGACCAGCACCTGGTCGGAATTCGATCGTTACCGGCAGGCCGGCGCGCTGGCGCGCGCGCTCCTGGTCTCGGCTGCGGCGCAGCGATTCGGTGTGAGCGCCACCGACTGCCGCACGCAGAACGGCGTCGTGATCTGCGGCGAGAAGCGCGCGCGTTACGGCGAACTCGCCGAGGCGGCCGCGAAACTCGAAGCACCGCGCAGCGTGGCGCTCCGGGAGCCGAAGGACTGGAAAGTCATCGGCAAGCCCACGCGCCGGCTCGACACGCCCGAGAAGACGACGGGCCGCGCGCAGTTCGGCATCGACGTGCAGTTCGACGGACTGCTGACGGCGGTTGTCGCCCGCTCCCCCGTGTTCGGCGGCAAGGTGAAGTCCTACGACGCGACGAAGGCGCGGGCGGTGCCCGGCGTGCGTGACGTCGTACAGGTGCCAAGCGGCATCGCAGTCGTGGCCGATCATTTCTGGGCGGCAAAGCTCGGGCGCGATGCGCTCGCGGTCGAATGGGACCCAGGTTTGGGCGTCGACTTCGACAGCACCACTCAGTGGGATGAGTTCCGCCGGCTCGCCGGTACGCGAGGCGCCGTCGCGGCCCGCGCCGGCGATGCGGCGGCTGCGCTCAAGCGGGCGACGAAGGTGCTCGAAGCGGAGTACACCGTGCCCTATCTCGCGCATGCGACGATGGAGCCGCTCAATTGCGCGGTCCGGATCGGCACGGACAAGTGCGAGACCTGGACCGGCACGCAGTTCCAGGGGATTGACCAGCAGGTGGCCGCCGGGATCACGGGGCTGAAGCCCGGACAGATCGAAATCCACACTCCGTTCCTTGGCGGCGGCTTCGGCCGGCGCGCAACGCCGACGTCCGACTTCGTCAACGAGGCGGTGCATGTGGCCAAGGCCGCGGGCAAGCCGGTGAAAACGGTCTGGACGCGCGAGGACGACACGCGGGGCGGCTACTATCGCCCCGCGTACCTGCACCGGCTGCGCGTGGGCGTCGGCGCCGATGGCCTGCCGATGGCCTGGGCGCACACGCTGGTCGGCCAGTCGATCCTCGTCGGCACGCCGTTCGAACCGATGATGGTCAAGGACGGCGTCGATGCGACGTCGGTCGAGGGTGTCTCCGACTCGCCGTACATGAAGGAGATCCGCAATCACCGCGTGGACCTGCACTCGCCACGCACCGTCGTTCCCGTGTTGTGGTGGCGCTCGGTCGGGCACAGTCACACGGCGTTCGTGATGGAATCCATGATCGACGAACTGGCAGCGAGCGCCGCCCGCGATCCCGTCGAGTACCGGCGCGCGCTGCTGAAGCAGCATCCGCGACACCTGGGCGTACTGAACCTGGCCGCCAAAAAGTCGGGCTGGGATGCGAAGCTCCCCGCCGGTCGCGCGCGCGGCATCGCGGTGCATGAGTCCTTCGGGAGCTGGCTGGCGCAGGTCGCGGAGGTGTCGATCGAGGGCGGCCGCATCCGCGTACACCGCGTGGTCTGCGCGATCGATTGCGGGGTCGCGATCAATCCCGCCGGTGTCGTCGCCCAGGTAGAAGGCGGCGTCGCCTTCGGGCTCGGCGCGGCGCTGCACAGCCGGATGGATGTCCGCGAGGGCCGGCCGCAGCAGTCGAATTTCCACGACTACCGCGTGCTGCGTCTCGACGAGATGCCGGCCGTCGAGGTGCACATCGTGCCAAGCACGGAGCGGCCAGGCGGCGTCGGCGAGCCCGGCGTCCCGCCGATTGCACCCGCGGTTGCGAATGCGGTGTTCGCATTGACGGGCCAGCGCCTGCGCGACCTGCCGCTCGCGCCCGCAAGCTGAGGGAGGCGGTCATGCGTCACGCGATCCTCGCACTCGCCCTGTCCCCGCTCATCGCCGCCTGCGGACCCACGCCGGAGGAGCGCGACGCCGCGGTCGCTGCGTTTGCTACCGTCGAAGTGGTGTTCCAGCACCCGCGCTGTGCCAACTGCCACATACCCGGCGATGCGCCTGGCGCCGGTTGGACGCATCCCATGCGCGTCGCGCGGGGACCGGTTGGACATGGCGCGCCAGGTTTGCCCTGCTCAACCTGCCATGCAGAAGAAAATTTGCCGGCAAGTTACGGCGCGCATGCGCCGCCCGGCGCGCCTCACTGGGGCCTGCCGCCGCCGGATCAGAAGATGGCGTGGTTCGGGCTCGGCGCGAAAGGTCTCTGCGAAATGATCAAGGACGAGGAACAGAACGGCGATCGCGACCTCGACGCGCTGGTCAAACACGTCACCGAGGACAAGCTCGTGCTCTGGGGCTGGAACCCGGGCGGCGAACGCGCGCCCGTGCCGGTCGCGCATGCCGAGTTCGTCGCCAAGTTCAGGCAGTGGACGGACGCGGGAGCGCCCTGCCCGGCTTAGGGGGACACTTATGATCGAAGGGGACGTTCACCTTCAGCGAGAAGTCGCTGGCACGGCCAGTATCTGTTACTGAAGGTGAACGTCCCCTTCGATAAAAGTGTCTGTGCCCTTTCACTGCTGCCAGGTGGCTTTGCGCTTCATGACGCCCCAGTGGATCTTGGCGCCGGTCAGCCAGCCGTAGAGCGCCTGGAGGCGCCACACCGACATGACCTGGCGGTAGCCGAAGTTTTCCAGGATCGAGACGATGAACAGCACGACGAGGTGCCGCGCCTTCGGATAGGTGTGGAAGGAAAGCTCCTCGAGCAGGAGCGCCGTCGTCGAGAGCATGAGCCCGAGCGCGAATGCCGCCGCCAGGAAGGCGAGGAAGTTCGCTCCCGACATCATGCCGAGCGCGAAAGCGAACGCCATGACGACGAGCCCGCCGACTTCGATCACCGGGCTCAGTAATTCGAACAGCACGAAGAACGGATACGCGAGCCAGCCCGCGGCGCCGCTGCCGCGCGCGAAGCAGAGCTTGCGGTTCTCCCACAGGCTCTCGGCGAGCCCGCGCTGCCAGCGCTTGCGCTGCTTCGCGAGCGTCGCGACGTCCTCGGGCGCGTCGGTCCAGCACACGGGATCCGGAATGAACGCGACGCGATAGCGCTGCCCGCGCGCCGCCAGCGTCCGGTGCAGGCGCACCGTCATTTCCATGTCCTCGCCGATCACGTCGGCGCGGAACCCGCCTGCCTGCACCACGGTGTCGCGGTGAAACACGCCGAAGGCGCCCGACACGATCAGCATGCCGTTGATCGCGCTCCAGCCGAGCCGCCCGCCGAGGAAGGCGCGCAGGTACTCGACCACCTGCACCAGCGCGAGCGGATTCCTCGGCAGGCCGACTTCCTCGAGCACGCCGCCGCGCACCTTGCAGCCGTTGATGATGCGCACCGTACCGCCGCAGGCGACCGTGCGCGGATCCTCGAGGAAAGGCCGAACGACGTGCTCGAGGCTGTGCGGATCGAGGATCGAATCCGCGTCGCCGCAGTAGAAGATCGGGTGGCGCGCGGCGTTGATGCCCGCGTTCGTCGCGTCCGCCTTGCCGCCGCCATTCTCCTTGTCGATCACGCGCAGGTTCGGGTACTTGAGCGACCGGTAGACGCCGCGCACGGGCTTGGTCTTGATCTGCACGCGATACGCTTCCGGGAACGGCGTCAGCTCGAAATCGCGGATCATCGTCGCGAGCGACTCGTCCTTCGAGCCGTCGTTGACCACGATGATCTCGAAGTGCTGGTAACGCAGCTGCAGCAGCGCCTTGATCGAGGTCGTAATCGTCGCGGCCTCGTTATAGGCGGGCACGACGAGCGATACCGGCATCTGCAGGTGCGAGTAAACGCGCTCGGAGGCGCTGATCCCGGACATGTAGCGCCTGAGGCCAAACAGCGCGATGAAAGCGAGGCCGAGATAGATGACGTTCAGCACGATGAAATAGCCGAGGAAACCCCACTGAACGGCGGTGATGAGATGGCGGAACGCGTTCATGCGATCGCCGCCTCCGCGCGGACGTGCTCGAGCATGTCGCGCGCATAGGGATCTGTCAGGTGCTCCCGCACCGCCGCGAGCCGGTCCGCCGTCATGCCCTTCAGTCGCAGCAGCGCCTGGCCCGCGCGATAGCGCACCCACCAGACGCGGTCGCACATCAGGCGGGTAATGGTTTCAGTGTCGCCGAGACCGCCGAGACGCCCGTAGGCGATGGCGAGGCTCTGGCGCACGTCGGCATCCGTGGAATTCGCGAAGCGCGCGATTTCCGGCAGGACTCCGGGGTCCAGCACGACGACGAGCGCCGCCGCGACGATGTGCGTGTCGTCCGGATGGCGGCGCAGCAGCTCGATCGCGACTTCGCTGCCGAGCACGGCGTCCACGTGCGAAAGCCAGGGCAGGAGCGGCGGCACCTTGGATGGCGCGAGCGAGAGCATCAGCGCGCGGATCGGCTCGCGCGCGACTTCGGCGCCCGCGTCCGTCAATAGACGCGCCATCGCCTCCGCGGGCCAGCTCTCGCGCTCGGCAAGCTGGCTCATGATGCCGGGCATCGCGCGCTGCGCGTCGATCTGCACGAGCGCGGCCGCGGCGTAGAAGGAAACGAGCGCATTCACCGAGCCGAGCAGTTCCTGCAACGGCTTCCACGACGAGGGGTCGCGCAGCTGCCCGAGCGTGCGAATCGCGAGAATGCGCCGGCCGATGCGGCGCGAATGCATCAGGCGGCGCGCCGCGATGTCGAAGCCGAGCTTCAACGCCACCGCATTGAGGCGTGCGGACGAGTCGCCGCGCACGGCGTCGTGCAGCGAGTTCCACTCCTCCATCAGGTAAGGGAGGTGGCGCTGCGGAAGTGCAGGCAGCACAGGCGCCTCTTCGCTTTCGATCGCGATGCGCGCCAGGAGCGGCCTCCAGGTCGCGATCACGCGCGCGTGCAGGCGCGCTTCATATTCGAGATAGCGCCGCACCATCAGCGCGATGAGCAGAAGCGTCGCCGCGGCGAGCCCCGCGAACTCGGCGCTGCGCCAGGCGAGCGTGACGATCAGCTCAGAATCGGTGTTCAAGGCCGAGTCGCACCCGGATACGGTCGTAGAGATCGCCCTGCTCGTACCAGCCGGCTTCCCAGGAAATGCCCCAGGCGGCACTGGTCCAGTGCAGGCCGTTGAGCGAGACGCTTCGCGTGTCCGTCACCTGCACGACGCCGGGCGCCACGGTCTCTGCCTCTTCGCCGAAGCCGAAGACGAGCGCGACTCGGCTTTCGCGGCCGTAGTCGTGACTGACGCGCACCAGGTGGCCGAAGCTCGCGTCGTCGATGTCGGATGTCTTCGCGATGTTGAGCGAGTAGCCGACGCTGACCAGGTCCAGGTACTTCTCGACCGAGCCCGAGAGCGTCTCGACGTCGACGGCCTCGTAGCTCGCGTGACGCAGGCGGAAGCCGATGCCCCAGGCATCCGGCAACGGACGGCCCGCCTCGGCGGAGAGGCTCCATTGCGGCAGGACTTCTGCATCGGGCGAGGCATCGACGCTCACGGCATATGACCAGTCGTCGTTCAGGCGGTCTGCGAAGGCAAGGATGACTTGTTCGTCGCGGGTGTCGAACCGCTCTTCGAGGTGCAGGCCGGCGAAGAGATGCCGCGAGCCCTCGAGACGCCGGTCAAGACCGATGGAAGCGCCGCGCCAGGCGGGACGTCCACCTGAGAGATCTTCGTAGCTCGCGTCTGCCGAGAGTCGCGTGCCGCGCTCGAGCAGGCGTCGCTCCGCGAGGGCGTCACGGCGTTCGCGCGGCCAGGTGGCGGTCGGGAATTGCCCGGCGGCGTCGCGCAGCAGCGCGTCGGCCGCGGCGAACTCGTCGAGCTGATCGAGCGCCGTGGCGTTGAGGCGCCAGACGTCTTCGTAGGCCGGCGCTCGCTGCCGCGCGTCTTCGAGCAGCGGCAGCGCCTCGCGCGCGCGCCCGAGCGCGACGAGCGCCTGGGACTTGCCGAGCAGCCAGTCGACGTTCGAAGAATCGACGGCGAGCAGGAGGTCGTATTGCAGGAGAGCAGCCTCGTGCCGGCCCGCCCGCGCGCACGACCGCGCGAGCGGGTCGCGGGCGTCGGAGTCGTCCGGCTTCGCCGCGACGGCGGCTTCAAGCGTTGCGTCGCAGGCAAACGCCGTCGGCGCCGCGAGCATCGCCGCGATTACAAAGGGGACAGTCACTTTTGAAAGTGACTGTCCCCTTTCGAAGGTGAACGTCCCCTTCGTGAAGGGGACGTTCACCTTCAAGGGAATGCGCCCGCCTTGCTGCCACCGTTTGCTCAAGCCGGCACCTTCCCCGGCCCGATGCGCCGCCGGATCCGGGCGACCAGCTCAGCGGGGCTGAACGGCTTGGTCAGGTAGTCGTCGGCGCCGAGCCCGAGCGCGCGTACCGCGTCGTGCTCGCGCGTGCGCGAGGTCAGGATGATGACAGGCACCTTTTTCCAGGCCTCGTGCGTGCGAAGCCGCTCGAGCAGCTCGAAGCCGTCCGTGTACGGGAGCATGACGTCGAGCAGCACGAGGTCGACGGCGTCGCCGCGGTCGATTCGCTCGCAGGCCTTGCGGCCGTCCGAGATCGACTCGACGGCGAAGCGCTCCTTCTCGGCCAGGTAGCCGAGCAGGTACGCCATGTGCACGTCGTCCTCGACGATCAGCAGCCGCTGTACTGGACTCGAATCCAAGGTCTTGACCCGAAACCGATTTTGGCAATAGTAGGGCGTACCGGCCCTGTCATTATGTGAACTGCATCCCGATGGCCAATGCCTTGAACGAGTCCCGCGACCCCCGTATTGCCGAACTTGAGCGGCAGCTCGCGGAACTGCAGACCGCCCTGGTCGAGGCGCGCGAGCAGGCCGAGGCCGCGAGCCGGGCGCGCAGCGAGTTCCTGTCGAACGTCAGCCACGAAGTTCGCACGCCGATGAACGGCGTGATCGGCATGACGACGCTGCTGCTCGACACCGACCTTGATCGGCGCCAGCGCGAATACGCGAGTGTCATCAAGTCGAGCGCCGATGCGCTCCTCCTCGTCATCAACGACCTTCTCGACTACTCCAAGATCGAGGCGGGCAAGCTCGAGCTCGAGCGCATCGAGATGGATTTGCGTGCGCACGTCGAGGAAGTCGCGACGACCCAGGCGGCCGCGGCGGCGGCCAAGCGCCTCGAGCTCGTGGTCGACGTCGGCGCGGACCTGCCCGAGCGCGTGCTGGGCGATCCCGGGCGCATCCGCCAGGCGATCGCGAATCTCGTGTCGAATGCGATCAAGTTCACGCACGAGGGCGAGATTTCGATCCACGTCTCGCGCGAGCGCGGCCCGGTCAAGGACCTGATCCGCTTCTCCGTGCGCGACACCGGCATCGGCCTCACGCCGGTGCAGCAGTCGAAGCTGTTTCGTCCTTTCGCGCAGGCCGATGCTTCGACGGCGCGGCAGTACGGCGGCACCGGCCTCGGGCTTTCCATCGTCAAGCGGCTCGCGGAACTGATGAGCGGCGAAGTCGGCGTCCAGAGCAGCCCCGGCGCGGGCTCCATTTTCTGGTTCTCCGCGCGGCTCTCCGCCTGCGCGCGCGAAGTCGTCGAACGGGAGGTCGCGGAGGACGCTCCGCCGCCCGCTCCTGTCGAGGGCCGACGCGTGCTCGTCGTCGACGACAACGACACCAATCGCCGCGTGATCGGCGAGCTGCTCGAGGCAGCCGACTACGAAGTCGAGACGGCATCCTCGGGCAGTGAAGCGCTGAGCGTGCTGCGGCGCTCGGTCAATGGCGGCAAGCCATTCCAGGCCGTGCTGACCGATCACCGCATGCCCGGCATGGACGGACTCGAGCTCGCGCGCCGGATCCGGGAAATTCCCGCGGTTGCGGAGCTGCGCCTCGTGCTCTACAGCTCGATCGACGACCGCTCGAGCCGGCAGGAACTGCGTGAGCTCGGCTTCGCCGGCCATCTCACGAAACCCATGCGGCGCAAGGAGATCCTGGCGACGATGGAGCGCGTGCTCTCGCACGCCGGGCTCGAGTTTACGCAGCGCGTGCGGGCGATCGTCACGCGCGACGTGATCGTCGAGGACCACCAGCGGCGCGGGCGGACCGTGCTGCTCGTCGAGGACAACGCGACCAACCGGCGCGTGGCGGAGCTGTTCCTCGAGCGCGCGGGCTGCGAGGTGGTGCTGGCGGCCGACGGGAGCGAGGCGCTCGGCGTGCTGCGCGAGCGGCGCGTCGACCTCGTGCTGATGGACGTGCAGATGCCGGTCATGGACGGGCTCGAGGCGACGAAGCGGATTCGCCTGGAGATTACGGGTGGGGCGCGGCTTCCGATCGTCGGCCTCACGGCGAATGCGCTGCGTGAGCAGGTCGAGGTCTGCCGCATGGCCGGTATGGACGACGTGATTGCCAAACCGCTCGAGCGCGAGCGGCTCGAGGCCGTGCTCGAGCGTTACGCGCCGGCGATCGGCACGCGGACGGGACGGCACGTGATCCGCCCGCCGGTCGAGCGCGCGGCACCCGCGGCGGCGGGCGCCGAGATTTCCGTCCCGCGCTTTCGCGAAGTGACGGGCGGCGATGCCGTGCTCGCGCGCGGGTTAATCGAAAGTTTCGAGGCGAGCGCGGGACAGGCCTGCGGCGAGATCGAAGCGGCGCTCGGCAGCGGCGACTTTTCGCTCGCGCGGCGCGCGGCGCACACGCTCGTCGGGGCGAGCGCGAACATGGGTGCGACCACGCTCGAAGCGGTGGCGACGGCGATGGAAGAAGCGGCGACGAGGCAGGATGGCATCGCGCTCAGGCCGCTCGTGGCCGCGGCTCGGCGGCGATCGGAGTCCGCGCTGGCGGAGTTGAAATCTATTCCGCTTTGAGGGGGACGTTCACTTTCTGAAGGGGACGTTCACCTTGCGAAAGTGAACGTCCCCTTCAAACCTTCGGCCATCAGACGAATGCGCGGATGGCATAGAACTGGACGAATGCCAGCACCGCGAACATCACGGCAATCGGCAGACCCCGATACAGAAATTTCGTCAACATGATCTTTTCCTTCTTGCTTGTGGTCTTTTTCAGTGGCGCCTTTATACAGGGAGTTCGTTACGGGCGCGTGAGCGCAATCGCAAAACACAGCGAAACTTTGCTGCATCATAACTATATGTTTTTATTGAGCTTTTAGTGACCTGACGCTCTTGTAAAGTTGGCGCAACTTCCAGGCGGCGCGACTCCTTGGCTGTGGCCGTCCCGTTTGCGCACGCCTCTACCTCGCGTCAAGTCAGAAAGCGCCGACACGAACCCGCGTGAATTAGCCGGTATCGGCGGTCGCGCCCCGCTGCGAATCTCGCCGCGGGGAGAAAACAAGATTGCGGATTAGCCATGTTAGGGTCCCGGCACGCGTCATCGGCCTGATGTTCGCATGCCTTTGCGTGCCTGCCGCCCTCGCCAGTGCGAGCGGCCAGGAACCCAGCGACCGGCCCGGCTGCAGCGGGCCCGACGATCCGATGGAGATCGTTCTCCCCTTCGACATGCAGGCCACGCTCTTCCACTCGCTGCCGATCGCGGGTCTCATGGTGACCCCTGATTCGATCGCGCAGCTGGTGCTCCTGAACCCGCGTTTGCGTGCCACGACAGGCCGTTCCTCTTCCGGCAATGGCACGGCCCACCCGATTCACGGATCGGACGTCGTGGACACGCGCGCGGACCGATGTGACTGATTGCTTGTCCGCGACGCCAGCCCGGCCCCCCAATCCAAATCGGGCCGGCGTCTAAAGCCAATTCGGGCGCCTCTGGCGCCCGCTTTTTTTGAAGGGGACGTTCACCTTTTTTGAAGGGGACGTTCACCTTCGTCACTTTCTCGCCCCTCGCGCAATCAAGTTAACGAGCGAGGCATCCTGTTCTGGCTATTGTTCAAGCGTGCCACGACATGCTCGTGTTCTGTTTCCGTGCGTGCCTCACCATGTGACCCAGCGTGGCAATCATCGTGAGCGCGTATTCTTCACTCGTGGCGACCGCGCGGCGTATCTGAGCCTTCTTCGAGAACACGCTGCAACAAACTCGGTTGAGGTCGTCGCTTACTGCCTGATGCCAAATCACGTGCACATCGTGGCGGTCCCGACGGACCCGGCAGGACTGCACTGTCTGTTCAAGGCTGTGCACGGCCAGTATGCGCAACGTGTCAATAGAATGAGAGGGCAAAAGGGTCATCTTTGGCAGGGTCGCTATTTTTCATCGCCACTCGATTCTGACTATTTCTTGAATGCAGTCCGTTACGTTGAGCTGAACCCCGTTAGAGCCAAACTGGTCGCAAATGCGGAGGAATACGAGTGGTCGAGCGCCGCTGCTCATTGCGGCCTTTGCAGCGATCCCGTCGTCGAATCGCAGCCGCGGTCAACCATCCTGGCCGGCATCGTTAACTGGTCACGATGGCTAGCTGCCGGTATCGCCGACGAATCAATTGAGATATTACGCAATCATGGGGGACAGAACCTGCCGTGCGGTTCCAAAGAGTTCATTGCACATCTTGAGAAATCTGCAGAGCGAGAGCTGCGATACAGGCCACGCGGAGGGCAGCCAAAACCACGTGCGACATCGAATGAAGGTGAACGTCCCCTTCGAGAGACGCTTAAGGGGACGTTCACTTTTGAAGGTGAACGTCCCCTTCGAAGGGTTACATCGTAACGTTAACCGGCGAGTCGAGCGTAAAGCCAAGCACGGTGCCCGCGGGAAGCACGACTTCCTTGCCTGTCTTCTTCGCGGCGGCAGTGCCGGCCGCGGCGCCGAGGATGGCGCCGATGACCTTGCCCTGATCGCTGTCGATCTGGTGACCGATCACGCCGCCGGCGACCGCGCCGCCCGCGATCTTCGCGGTGTCGCCGGCCTTGTCGCTCTTGGCCGCGACCTGCGTCAGGCGCCCGTTGATCGGCATGTCGCCGCCGGCAAAAGTCATGTTGTCGAAGGTCAGCGCGAGCGTCGGCTTGCCACCGATCGTCTTGCTGCCCGAGATGACCTCGGCGATCGAGCCCTGGACCGGCGCGCCCGCGCGCGCGACGGTCACGCCGTTCACGACGAGGTCGGACGTGAGATTCGCGGTGAAGCGCTGTCCGACTTGAGCAGTCTTCGTCGACATTTCCGCCGGGATCTGCACGGAGACCGACGTTCCCGCCGGAACCGTGTAGGTCTTCGGCCCCGCGGCGACCGGCGTCGGCGCCGGCTTCGGAGCGGGCTTCGACGGCGATGCCGCCGGCTTCGGCGCCGGCTTCGGCGCACTCGCCTTCGCCAGCGCCGCCTCGCGGTCCGCCAGCTCCTTCTCCTTCTCGCGAAGGGCGAGATCGGCCATCTGCCGATTCAACTCTTCCTCGCGCGCCTGCAGCTCGGCGTCGCGATCGATCTGCGCCTGGACTTCAGGATCGGCGGATGTCGGTTCCTCTGCAGGCTTCTCGCCGCAGGCGGCCAGCGCAAGCGCAGCCAGCGCGATCGTCATGAATACTTGGGTCTTTCTGAAGGGCATTGTCGGCATCTCCGTGTTCACTCCCTGATTGCGGTCTCAGGAACTGAATGCGATCGTACAGGGCCTCGAGCTCCGGCACGAATCCATTCCAGTTCGCTGCGTCCGCATCGTAACTCCAGTTCAGCTGCGATGACCGCTAACTTGCTCACATGACTGCCAGTTTAGCCCTGGATGTCCCAAACCAAGACTCCCGGCCTTTGTGGGACAAGCGCGGACGCCGGGGGTTTCATTGGGTGCCACCTTGGGTGCCGGGTCGTAGCTTCGTCATCTAGCGTCCGGGCTGGAGTACGAAAGTGCGACCCGGCACCATAGCTCCATGGGTCCGCTTGCCGGCATCAAGGTCCTCGATCTCAGCCGCATCCTCGCCGGGCCGTGGGCCACGCAGTGCCTCGCCGACTTCGGCGCGACGGTCTGGAAAATCGAAAAGCCCGGCAGCGGCGACGACACTCGCCATTGGGGCCCGCCCTGGATCAAGGATGGCAAGGGCAAGCCGACGGCGGATTCCGCCTACTTCGCGAGCACGAATCGCGGCAAGCAGTCGCTTGCCATCGACTTCACGAAGCCGGCGGGCCAGCAACTGATCCGTTCGCTTGCGCTGCGCGCCGACGTGCTGATCGAGAATTTCAAGGTCGGCACGCTCGCGAAGTACCGGCTCGGCTACGAGTCGCTGCACCGTCTCAACTCGAGGCTGATCTATTGCTCGATCTCGGCCTATGGCCAGGACGGTCCCGCCGCCGCGGAGCCCGGGTACGACGCGATGATCCAGGCGGTCTCCGGCCTCATGAGCGTGACCGGCGTGCCGGACGGCGAGCCGGGCGCAGGACCCGTCAAGGTCGGCGTCGCCGTGTCCGATCTCGTCGCCGGTCTCTATGCCGCGATCGCGATCTCGTCCGCGCTCGTGGAACGCGAACAGTCGGGCCGCGGCGAGTACATCGACCTCGCGCTGCTCGACACGCAGGTCGCGGCGCTCGCGAACCAGGCGCTCAACTACCTCATGACGGGAAAGCCGCCGGTGCGTCGCGGCACCGCGCACCCGAACATCGTTCCCTACCAGGCCTTCCGGACCAAAAATGGCTGGCTCATGCTCGCGGTAGGAAACGACCGACAATACGAAGCGTTCTGCATGACGGCGGGCAAGCCCGCGCTTGCGAAAGACAATCGGTTCCGGACGAACGCCGACCGGGTCGCGAATCGCGAAACGCTGATTCCCGCGATTGAAAAGTTGATCAGCCTGAAATCGACCGATGCCTGGCAGAGGCTCCTCTCCGCCGCCGGCGTTCCTTGCGGGCCCATCAACAACCTCGCGGAAGTATTTGATGACCCGCAGGTCAAGCACCGCAATCTGCGCTTCGAATTGTCCCACGCGCGTGGAGGACGAATCCCACAAGTGCGTAATCCAGTCCTGTTTTCGCGCAGCCGTGTCGACTGTCGCGAGCCTCCGCCGTTGCTCGGCGCGCATACGAAGGCCGTTCTTATCAGCGAACTCGGACTCACGGATGCCGAAATTCTGTCGCTGAAAACAGACGGCGCCATCGGTTAATTGATCTCCAAATAGTGTCTCATGGGTCCTGCCGGATGCGGCCAACCAAATATTGAGTGAAGGAGATTTTGCAATGAAGATTCGTCACGTTTTGATCGCGAGCGCTGCGCTCGCCGTCGCCCCTGCCGCCCTCGCCGAAGAGGCCGTGCAGGGTACTTCGGACTGTGCGTCACTGCAGGCGCAGTACGACCAGGCTGCTGCCGCTGCGTCGGCTGAGCAGCTGAGCCAGGCGAAGGTTGCTCGCGATGAAGGCGAGAAGCTTTGCACCGAAGGCAAGACCGCCGAAGGCGCGGCCAAGCTGAAGGAAGCGATTTCGCAGATTTCGGCCCCGTCCCAGCAGCCCCGCTCCTAAGAGCGTCGACTGACTGACGACAAGCGGCGGCCGGGTTGCCCCGGCCGCCGTTTTTTATGGTGCCGGGTCGTACTTTCGTCATCTAGCGCGAGGCTAGATGACGAAAGTACGACCCGGCACCACAGCTCAGCGCCAGAGTTTTCGCGAGCTGCCCCTCAAGAGCTTCGCCGCGAGCCGTTCCTTTTTCTGTTCGACGTCGCGCGGCTTCGGAGCCGCGGCGCCCGCTTGCTGTTTTTCCTTCAGCTTCTCGGCGAGGAGAACCTCCGCGCGTGCCATCGCCTGGCGGCGGCGCACGTCCTCGAGCGAACCGCCCTTCGGCACGATCGCGACGGCGACCGTGCAGCCCATCGCGCTCGCGAGGCGATCGAGGCTGGCCAGCGTGATCCTGCGTCGCGCTTCGGCACGCTCCATCTGCTGGACCGTCGCGCGCGAGACGCCCGCACGCGCGGCAAGCTGCGACTGCGAAAGCCCGAGCGCCGTGCGGATCTCGCGTATCCAGCCGGCGCGCGGAACCGCACCGGCTTTCATGCGCGGGAATGCGCGCGAATCCTTGGCGAGCGCCGCGCGCTTTCCGAGTGGCCCGCGATGCGGGATGATTTCCTTCCTTGCGGGCTTCTGGCTCAAGCGGGAATCCCCCGACGGATGCTTATAAACATCGTATAGCAGCGTGAAACCATGAATGCAATTGCGACGGCGATCGATCCGGCCCGGCTCGAGGCCAACAGGGGTTCCGGATACCCGGAACCGTACCGCTCACAGGTCCTGCCGCGCGAAAAGCGCGCGCTCGGCGACGCGGCGGGGCTGACGAAGATCGGCATCAACCACACGACGCTCGCGCCGGGCGCCGCGTCCTCGATGCGTCACTGGCACACGCACGAGGACGAGCTGATCTATGTGCTCGCGGGCGAGCTCACGCTCGTGACGAACTCCGGTGAGCAGGCACTTCGGTCAGGACATTGCGCCGGGTTCCCGGCCGGCCATCGCGACGGGCACCAGTTCGTCAATCGCGGCGCGACGCCCGCGGTCTATCTCGAGATCAGCAATCGCGACGAAGCCGACGCCGCGCACTACCCGGACGTCGATCTCGCCTGGAACGCACCCGCGGCCCCGGGCGCGTATTCGCACAAGGACGGGACGAAATACTGAGCAAGGCGCATTCGGCGCCGGGAATGCGGCGATTTACAGGATGGCTATGACCATCCGATCCTGGTTCAAGTGACTGAGCACCGTGCCGCCCGGGCATCGCGCGCCCGCGAAACCCGGGCGGCACGGGAACCGACGGTCTCGGCCTTACTTCTTGACGACTCTCCTGCGCACCAGCACCCAGACCAGCGCGATCACGATAACCAGCACGATGAGCCAGAAGAACGGGTTATTCGTGAGTGGCCTTGGCAGCGGCGGGCCTGATTCCTCTTCCGTCACCTCCGCCGCCGCCGCTTCATCCGCTGCGGCCTCCGGCTCACCGACAGGTTCTGCGGCCGGCGTTTCGGCCGCTGCCGCTTCGGTTTCCGGAGCCGTTGCAGCTTGCGGCTCCGCGGCGGCCGCTGCGAGCTCTGCGTCCACGGCCTGCGCCGTGAGAATTTCCGGCTTGCCCGCGGATACGATCGTCGCGGAAATCCGGTCGCCCCGCTGCAGGTCCCGGATGAGGACCGCCTTGTCCTCCATGTACAGGCGGACGCCGCGCGCATCGATTTCAGTTTGCGTGAAGCGATGTACCGGGCCGCTGTCTTCCTTGATCACGACCGTGCGTCCGGTCTGATTCGTCACGGTGCCGAACTTCACCTCCGTGACGTACACGGGCCGCTGGATCGTCGTGTTGGTGATTGTCGCCGTGCCCTTCATGCCGGCTTTCAGGTCACTGACCGCCATCGACTTGCCATCGACGGTAAACCGGAAGTCCGGCGGCACGGTCAGCTCGCGCGTGCCCCTCTGGTCGCGCACTACCAGGTTGTTCCCGTCGACCGCAATGATTTCGAAGTTGCTCTCTCGCGTGGTCACGGTCGTCTGCGCATGCGTCGCGATCGGGCTCAAGAGCGCGAGCGCGAGCAGCAGCGAGAGGCCGCCACTCTTATTGACCTTGAACATTTCGTCCTCCCCTTGTTTCTTTATTGACCGTGACATCGACCGGGGCGCGTGGGCGTGCCCGGCAGCTGGCCCCAAGTCCCAGCGCCCGTTAGCGTAGTCCCATCTGCGCCCCCCGCAAATTGGCCCTTCGGCTTACGTCGCCGGGCCATACTGAAGCGGACCGGACCGAGCCCTGCCAGCCGTGCCGTCGGAATTTGTATATACGCAGACAGGATCGGCCTCGTTACGCATACGAAGCCCAAACGTCTTTGGGTGCGCGAGGGCTGAGGCAGGACGGGTGGCGCATGCCGGTCACCGCGGAACAGTCGCGAGCGGCCAGTTGTATATACGATCGAGGGGGTCACCGCGCTTCGACTTGGCGCCAACGCCTGACAGCGGGGCCGCGCGCCGCTCCCGAAGCATCGAGAACCGCCTCGCTCGCCGGCCCAAGGTGGAGGTCAGCCCGCGAAAATTCGCCCGCTGCGGGAATCCCGATCTTGCGGGGGCGCCACCCTGGCTATCGCGGCTCTCGGACGGTCGGAGCGGGTGGACGCTTCCTTGGCCGCCTTGCCCCGGGGAGGGCATGGCGGTTTTGCGCATTTTCAGATGGGTAAGAACATCCGCTTTGGATGTAAGCGGAGGTCAGGCAACGATTCCGTTAGTGAGATCGCTGAATTGCGTGTTTCAGCAGCGGAAACCGCTTAACTCGAAGCGTCCTTGTACGCCCGCAGGACGGCGTTCATCCGGGTCTGATAGCCCGGTCCCTGGGCCTTGAACCAGTTCAGGACCTCGGGATCGACACGAAGCGAAATGGCTGATTTCCGGCGCGCCCGGGAATGGGCGTGACGGGCGATTCCGCGCACGGCCTCGGCCACGCCCGCGGCGGCGGCGGCGGCCGCTTCCGCCCGCGGCAAGACGCCCGGGGCCAGGCTATCGACCTGTCCCGTCCGTCCAAACCGCGAGAAAAATCCCTTCTTCATGGCCGACCCCGACACCCAGTTCCAAGTGCCTTAGACCGAGGCGAATTGTATATACAAACCCTCAAGAGCGCCAGCCGGCGTTTGACACACAGGACCTTGACGCTGGAGCCGAATCATGAACCTCAGTCGATTGCGCGCCTTCGCTGCCACGGCCCTCCTCCTCCCCGTATGCGCCTTCGCGGGCCAGCCCGTCGACGTCGAAATCCGCGACCGCACGACCGGCCAGGTGTTGCCGGTGTACTGGCACGGCGGCGACCGTCATGTCGCCGGCGAGCCGGGCCACGAATACGAGATCCGTATCCGCAATGGCGGCAATGGCCGGGTGCTGGCCGTGACTTCGGTGGACGGCGTGAACGTCATCACCGGTCGGACCGCATCGCCGGACCAGAGCGGCTACGTGGTGGAGTCACGGGGTCGCGTCGAGATCGACGGCTGGCGCAAGAGCATGGACGAAGTCGCGGCGTTCTATTTCACCGACTTGCCCGACTCCTACGCCGCGCGCACCGGGCGTCCGGACAACGTCGGAGTCATCGGCGTGGCCTGGTTCCGCGAAGCGCCCGTCTACGTCCCCATGCTCGAGCGTGAATCGGCGGCATCCGCGGACGCCGCGCCGGCGCCCGCGCAGAAATCGGGCGGAATCCGCGAAGGGCGCGCGCGCGAAGAGTCCCGCCTCGGCACCGGCCACGGCCAGCGCCTCGATTCCGGTGCCGTCTACACGCAGTTCGAGCGCGCGAGCGCAGAGCCCGACGAGATCATCCGCATCTACTACGACTCGCGCCGCAACCTCGTGGCCCGCGGCGTGATCCCGAAGCCGCACCACCGCTACGCGCGTCAGCAGCCGGATCCGTTCCCGCAAGCCTTCGTCCCCGATCCCTAAAGGGGACGTTCACCTTCGTTGCAATGCATCCGCGAACGTCGATCGATGCATAATGATTTGCTGAAGGGGACGTTCACCTTCGTTGCAATGCATCCGCGAACGTCGATCGATGCATAATGATTTCAGCGAAGGTGAACGTCCCCTTCAGCAATAATGATTTCAACGAAGGTGAACGTCCCCTTCAGCAAGCCCATGCCGACAGAGTTGTTGTTCCGCGATGACGCGTACCTGAGAACCGCCACGGCGCGCGTCGTCGCCGTGCAGAACGGCCAGGTCGAGCTCGATCGCACGATCTTCTATCCGCTCGGCGGCGGGCAGCCGGGCGACATCGGCCAGCTCATCCGCGAAAACGGCGAGCGCATCGCCGTCGCCGATACGCGCAAGGGCGCGGCGCCGGGATCCGTCGCCCACATCGTCGCCGCGGGCGGCGCGCTGCCCGAGGTCGGCGAGGGCCTCGCGCTCGAGATCGACTGGCCGCGACGCTATGCGCTCATGCGCCTGCACACCGCGTTGCACGTGATGTCGGCGATCGTCACCGCGCCGGTCACCGGCGGCAACATCGCGCTCGACAAGGCGCGCCTCGATTTCGACATCGACATGACGCTGCTCGACGCGGAAAAAATCGCGCGGGGCACGAACGAGCTGATCGCGCGCGGCGTCGCGACGGAGTCCGTGTGGATCACCGACCAGGAGCTCGACGCGCGGCCGGAGCTCGTCAAGACCATGAGCGTGCAGCCGCCACGCGGCGCGGGACGGATCCGGCTGCTGCGAATTCCCGATATCGACCTGCAACCCTGCGGCGGCACGCACGTCGCGAACATCGCCGAAATCGGCGGCATCCGAGTCATCCGCATCCGGAACGAAGGGAAGCACAACAAGCGTGTGGAAATCGCACTCGCGGGCTAGACTACGCGACTTTTTCGCCACGGAGGGATCGTCATGCGGGGTTCGCGACTACTGATTTCAGTGACCTGCGGCTGGCTCGTTTCCGGCGCAGCAATGGCCGACTGGACCGGTAAGGGAACCTTCGGCGGCGTGCTCGCGCGCGGCAACACCGAGACCGAGACGATCAACCTGAACATCGACATCGCGAACGAGCTCGAGAAATGGACTCACAAGGCCGGCGCGTCGATGCTTCGCTCGTCCAACGACAACGTCGATTCCGCGAACCGGTGGGAATTGCGGGGTGAGACCAACTACAAGCTGACCGACCGCAGCTACCTGTTCGGAACGCTGCGCTACGAAGACGATGCCTTCACGGATTTCGCCTACCAGGCGACGCTCGCCGGCGGTTACGGCTATTTCTTCATCAAGTCCGACACCACGAAGCTCGAGGGCCAGATCGGTCCCGGCGTGCGCCGGACCGAGCTGCGGCTCACCGGGGGGATCCAGGAAGACGTGATCGTCCGCGGCGCGGTCAACTACGAGCACAAACTCACGGCAACGACGCTGATCTACGACCGCTTCCTCGTCGAAAGCGGATCGGAGAACACCCACCTGCAGAACGCGCTCGGCATCGAGGTGAAGATCGCGGAGCGCTTCGCGCTCGGCCTCGACTATTCCGTCCGGCATAACACCGACGTGCTGCCCGGCACGGAGGAGACCGACCAGGTCTTCACCGCGAACCTCGTCTACGGCTTCTGAACCGCGTCGAGACCGGCATCGCTTGTCATCGCAACATCAGTCACTGCAAACCGGCCGCAGCCGGCCTGTCTCGGCGGCTGCGCGCACCCAGCTGAACACGCCGCCGTCGCTCACGTAGTAGTACACGATGCCGCTCGGCAGCATCGCGACGACGATGCCGCCATAGCCGGCCATGAATGGAATCCACGCCGGCTTCTTGCAGCCGAGGTATGCGGCGATGTTCCACGCATACACGCCGTCGTTGTACCGGAAGCTCCCGTCCCTTGCCGGGTATCCCGTGTCGTCGGCGTCGCGCTGCAGGCTCGCCCGCACCATCTGCGGATCGAGCAGCGTGTCCTTGCCGAGCTTGCCATCGCCGATCGCGAGGAATCCGCCGAGCTTCACGATGTCGTCGCGCCGGAGCACGAGACCCCAGCCTGAGAATGGCTGGGCGGCCTCGTCCAGCGTGCGCCGGCTCGTCGCGATCTCGGGGCTGAGTCCGAGCCGCCGGTACAGGGGCTCGACGAGGAGATCACGGAAGAAATCCGCCTCGGGTCCTTTCTCCTTCCGCCACCACGCGCCGAGCGCAGTGCCGAGAATGTAGGTGTCGCTCGTGTGATAGACCCAGCGCCTGCCCGGCGGCTCCTTGCGTGGATAGACCGTGCAGGAAATCCGGATTTTTTCCGCGTGCGTCGTGCCGAGGAAGAACCGGCTCGTGTTCAACGCATCCTCGTCGACGTCCGTTCCCGCGGAATCGTAGCGACCCGTCGCCATGTCGAGCAGGTTCTCGAAGGTGACGCCGTCCCAGCCGCCCGCGTCGCGGCATTCCGGAACGTAGTCCGTCACGAGCAGCTTGCGCACGCCCGGATGAACGGCTTCCGCGCGCATCAGCGCGAAGCCGGCCATCACCGTCTTCGCGAGCGAATACGAGGGCAGCGGCATCTCGTCGCAATACGGATAACGGCCATGGCGGGTCTCGCAGCCGCCGCTGTAGTGGACGCCGCGGATCAGCACGCCGTAGACCGACATGTCTCGAGGCGCGATGTCCTCCGCCGTACCGAAGCTCCCGGGATCGAGGCCGGGATAGTCCTTTCGGAGGAGTTCGATCGGCTTCACCGGGAGGCGGCGGGAAATCTCCCTTCGGTAACCCGCCCTAACCGCAGCATGGTCGATGGCTGCATCGACCCTACGAGTCGCTGCCCCTGTCCCCCATGCATTGAACTTGAAGTAGAAGCAGGTTTCCTGCGAGACCTGGTACGCGACGCGCGAGACTTCCGTCTCGCCGCGGTAGCGGAAGCTCAGCACGCCCTGGTGCATGCAGTTCGCGTTCTTTTCGATGAGCGCGAACGGGATCGAGGCGCGCGACCAGTCGCCGTCGTCGCCCTGCTGCCAGACTCTCCCCGGCCCGACGATCCAGTCCCACCACTCGCCGTCGCCCGTGACGATGCCGCGCTCGACCGGGACGAGCCGACCGTCCACCTGCACGAAACCGAAATCGAACGTGGGTGGCCTGGCGTACTCGCGGCCCGGCGTTTCGATCTTCTTTGAGTCGAGCAGGACCTCCGAACGGGCATCGCCGGGCTGGACCGCAAAGCGCAGGCGGCCCTTGAACTCGTTTTGCGCGGCTTCCGCGCCGAATGGCATCGCGTAGGACGTCATCTCGACGGGGTTCTTGTAAGTCGCATTGCCCGTGAGGATCGCGGCATCGAGCGGCGGCGCGACCGCGGCATTCGCGCCAGCCGCCGCAAGGGAGAGCGCGAGCACCGCCGCCCGGCGGATCACTCGATCCGCACGCCGTTGTGCGCGAGCACGCGCGCGAGCGGCGCAAGTTCCTGCCGGTAATTCCGCCACAGGTCGAGCGATTCGCGGTAGATCGGCCGGCGCACCTGGGCCGCGTTCAAGGTCGTGGTGGCCGCGGGATTCTCGTGAAATCGCAGGCAGGCGTCGCGCCAGGGCAGCCCGCAATGCTCGAGGAGCCTTCGGGTCGTGCCTTCCTGGTCCTCGACGAGCGATTCGTAGTCGAGATCGAGGAAACGCCCGGGCAACAGCGAGCGCCAGTAGTTCATCAGGCGGTGGTAGGCGATGTAGTAGCGGCCGAGGTCTTCGAGGTCGTACGAGAACGGATAGCCCACGCGGAATAGAGCCTTGAACATCGCGTAGCAGGACGCCATCGGCTGCCGGCGCAGGTGCACGATGCGCGCCCGCGGCAGAGCGCGCGCGATCAGGCCGAGATAGAGATAGTTGAGCGGCGTCTTGTCGACGACGAAGGCCCGCGAGTGTCCGTAGCCCTGGATCGCGCTCCAGTAGGACTCGCCGAGCGCGGCCGGCTTGATGCCGGTCGCGGACCTGATCAGCTCCTCCTTTCCTTCCTTGGGGCCGGCCGCGCGCATGATCGCGAGCGCCAGGTCGTTGACCTCGCCGACGGTCGCAACCTGCTCGTGGCGGATCAGGATCCGCTCGACCAGCGTCGTGCCGCTTCGCGGCAGGCCGACGACGAAGATCGGCCCGTCGACTTCGAAGCCCGGCCCCGCGCCGTCGTACCACGCGCGATCGTACGAGCGGATGATCGAGGTGATCGCCTGCTCGTCGGACTCGACGCGGTATTGGAGCACCTTGCGTCGCGCCGCGGCGCCTTGCGCGAGCACCGCGAAGGATTCCGCGTACTCACCGAGGTCTTCGAGCTCCTTGGCGAGCGCATAGTGCAGCGCCACCGGGGCCGAGCCGGGCGAACGGGCCGCGAGCACGGCGCGCAGCGCCGCGACGTGGTTCCTTTCCTGCGTCTGGCGCCGCAGCGTCGCGCGGTTGTACCAGGCATCGGCGTCCTCGGGCGTCTTCGTGATCAGCTCGTCGAGAATCGCCTCGGCTTCCTCCATGCGCCCGACGGCGATCAGCGCGCTCGCCTTGGTGTGCGCGGCCTGGCGGTCGTAGGGCTTGAGCGTCGCCACGCGGATCGCACAGGTCGCGGCCTGCTCGTGCTCGTTCAGCTGCGTGTGGAACTCGGCGAGCCGGCGCCAGGTGCCGCTATCCGCGCCGGCGGCACCTTCGATCTCGGCAAGAGCCGCGCGCGCGCCGGCCACGTCGCCCGCGTGCAGCCTCCCCTCGGCCTCGGTGAATTGCGCGATCGTGCTCGAGGGCTCGAGGGCGAGCGCGCGCCGCGCGGCGTCGAGCATGCCCGTGAAGTCGCCGGATTGCTGGTTAATTTTCGCGAGGAGAAGCCAGCCCTCCGCAAGCTCGGGATGACGCATCAGTATCGCGTCGCAGAGCGTGCGCGCCTCGGCCACCTGCCGTCGCTGCAGCAGCCCGTCGATGCGGCGGATCTCGGCGGCGGCGGCGTCGCCGCCCGGGGATTTGATCACTTTGGAGGCATCGGCCCGGCGGGATCAGCTCCTTCGAACCGATGCCGAAGCAGCCGATTTCCGCCGTCTTGACCACGCAGGAGCGGGTGAAGATGCCCGAGACGCCGTCGCGGTTGAAAATGCTCTTGACTCAAGGTGAGACATTCCATTTGCCCGCGGCGAGAGTAAACGTTGTCTCGCAAATCTGGAAGTTCTCCAGGTCGACAATGCCGGCGGCCGTCACAGAACGAGCCTCGCCCTCATCGTGCGCGACAGGAGATACAGGCTCAGCAGCGCCTGCACCCAGACGCTCGCGACCGACAGATACCACACGTGATCGATCCTGAACCCCGGCAGCGTCGAAATGTAGAGCGCCGGCAGCGCGAAGGTCAGGACCCGCGAAGCCGTGCTGCCGAGCGCGGGCCAGGTGTGGCCGAGGCCCTGGAAGATGCCGGAGCAGGTGAAGATGATTGCCGAGGCCGCGAAGTTGAACGAGATCAGCCGGAGGAAATGCGACGCGACCTCGATGACCTCGGGCTCGTTCGTAAAGCCCTGCACGAGCCATTCCGGCCGCCACTGGCAGATCAGCGTGAGGGCGAGCATCACCACGACGCTGATGGTCGCCGCGGATCGGAAGGTCTCGCGGATGCGCGCGAACTGCTTCGCGCCGAAGTTCTGCCCCGCGATCGGGCCGGTCGCGAAGGCGATCGCCATCGCCGGCAGGAAGATCGACTGCATCAGGCGCGTGCCGAGCCCGAATCCTGCCTGCGCGGCGGCGCCGAAATCGCGGATGACCCAGTAGATCACTGCCATGAAGACGAACATGAACCCGAACTCACCGCCTGCCGGCAGGCCGATGTCGATCATGCGCGACCACACGGACAGGCGCGGCTTCCAGAGCGCGGGCCGGAAGTGGATGTATTTCTCGAGGCGAAAGAAATAGAGACCGAGAAGGACCGCGCCGAATGCGATCGAGATCGTGCTCGCGAGCCCCGCGCCGGCGACGCCCATTGCGTGCCCGGTCAGCCAGCCGGCGATCAGGATCGGCGCGAGCAGCGCGTTCAGGAGCACGGTCACCATCTGCACGACCATGGTCGGCTGGACGACGCCCGTGCCGCGCAGGCCCGACATCATCACGATGTTCACGTACTGCAGCGCGAGACCGGGCAGGAACCAGTAGAGATAGGTGGCGCCCGCCGCCGCAGTCTCGGCATCCGCGCCGACCGCCCGCATGTAGGGACCGGCGAGCAGGTAACCGCCGACGATCGTCGCCAGCGTGCAGAACCCGGCGAGCGACAGCGACTGGTTGAAGACGAGGTCGGCGTCCGCCGGGTCCTTGCGCCCGACGGCCTGAGCGACGAGCGCCATCGCGCCGACGCCGAGCGTCTGCGTCATCGCCATCACGACGAACATCGCGATGCCGGCCGCACCCACACCCGCGAGCGCGGTGTCGCCGAGCCGGGCGACGAAATACAGGTCGATCAGGAAATAGAGCGTCTGGGCCAGCATGCCGGCCGCGATCGGCGCGGCCATCGCCACCAGGTGGCCCGGAATCGGGCCTTGTGTCAGGTCGCGCATGGAGAGGCGTACGATGGTACACGACGCCCCTCCAGGGGGCCGGATTCACAAACCAGGGAGAATTCGATGATGCAGTGGAAAACGGCCGCGCTTGCGGCAGCAGGATTCGTTGCGCTCGCGGGATGCCAGCACGGCGGTACGGATTCGGCTGCCGTCGAAAAGCAGGCCAAAGCTGACGTACGGGTATTCATACCCGCGTTCAACAATGGCGACGTCGAGACGCTCGTCGCCATGTATGCGCCGGACGCCGAAGTGATGGCACCCGGCAACTCGCGTGCGGTCGGGCATGACGCCATCCGCGCGATGCTGACGAAGGAAAGCGCAGCCATGAAAGCGGCGGGCGTTTCGCTGGAGCTCAACGACGACGACAAGGGAGGCGCGTCTGGCGACCTCGGTTATCACTCGGGGTCGTTCGCGGTGAAGGATGCCTCCGGCAACGTCGTCGACAGCGGCAATTACCTCGCCGTCCTGAAGCGCCAGGAAGACGGCAAGTGGCTGTTGTTCCGCGACACCTGGAATTCGGACAATCCGCCGCCCGCCGCGGCACCGGCCGCCGAACCCGCCTCGGAAGCGCCCGCGAGCTGAGGACGCCGCAAGAGGGGACAGTCACTTTTAAAGGGGAAAATTTAAAGGGGACGTTCACCTTTATTTAAAGGGGACGTTCACCTTTGCTGACTGGAAACCTGTAAGGCCCCGCCTCAGCAAAGGTGAACGTCCCCTTTAAATTACGTCCCCTTTAAATTTTCCCCTTTAAAAGTGACTGTCCCCTTTAGAAACGCCAGAGCACACCGATCGACGGGATCAGCGGCAGCGATCCGCGCGTCTCGGCGTCGAAGAAGACTTCCTCTTCCTCCTCGTCCTCGAGCTGGTACTCCACGCAGCAGTCGTTGTTGCGCTTCGTCAGGTTGTTCACCTCGGCAAACACCGTGAGCTCGCCGGCACGTTCGAATTCGAAGCGCCGGGCGATCCTGAGGTCGAGGCGCGCGTAATTCGAGACTTTCGATGCGTTTCGCTTCTCGACGGCGATGAGCGGGAACGGCTCGAGCGTTTCAAGCTCGGTTTCGGTGGTCGGCCAGCCCGTGTGCCAGATGGTCGCAAGCGTGACCTCCCACAAGTCGCCCCGCCAGGTGAGCCCGCCGCTCGCGTAGTCGCGCTGGTCCCAGCTCCGGTGCAGCCACTCTCCGTCCACGCGATCGAGCACGCGCGCATGCGTATACGAGATCCATCCGGCGAAATCGCCCGCGTCGTAGTGCAGCGATACCTCCGCGCCCTCGGCGACCGCGGCATCCGGGGTGATCAGGATGCGGTCCGGCTTCAGCTCCGGCAGCACGACCACGGTGTTCAGCAGGTTTTCGTGGCGGGCGAACGGCCGGTCGTAGTCCTTCCGGTAAAGCTCGCCGCGAAGCATCAGCGCGGGCGTCAGGTCCCGCTCGATGCTCAACACCTTGTGGGTCGCCTCCTGCGCGCGCTGGTACGCCGTCTCGCCGTCGGGCACCTGCAGCTCGTTGATGCCCTGGCCCTGGTGATAGCGGCCCCAGCCGAACCGGACGCGCGTCTTCTCGCCGGGCCGCCACATCAGGACCGCACGCGGGCTCCACTGGCTGGAGTCCTGCTCGGCCAGCGTCTCGCGGTCCCAGCGGATGCCGATGTCCGTCGCGATCCAGGGCGCGGGCTCGAATCGCCAGTTGGCGTAAGCGCCGGCCTGGTGGCCATCCGGCCTCAGGTGAATCGAACGGCTGCGCTCCGGTTCCGTCGCCGCCCCCGGCGTCAGGAAAAGGAGCTCGAACTCGGCCACGTCCTCGTAATCGTAGCGCCCGCTCTGCACGCGCCATTCGGCGCCGGCCTGCAGCAGCGAACGCGCGCCCACGCGCCACCAGCCGTCGGCCTGCAGCGAGTTGATCGTGAAATGCCGCTCGTCCAGCATGACCCCGGTGCCGACGCCCGGCAGGTCGGCCGTGCCTGCGCGCTCGCTCTCGATGTCGGTGTGTCCGGCCAGGACGCGCCCGCCGAGGCCGTCCGCCGCGCCGAGATCGAAGCGCATCCAGTAGTACTGGTCGCTGTACTCGGCTTGCGCTTCTTCTTCCTGGTCGCTGTCGAAAGCGAGTATGCGGTCGTTGAAAGCGAGCGCGTTGGCCGAGATCGCGATCCAGTCATTGATGCGGCGGCCCGCGTGCGCATAGAAATCGTGGTAGTCCGGCTCCCCGAGCGGCGAATCAACGAGATCGAAGAAGAGGTCCATGTTGCCGCGCCGCGCGGAGACCGCCCAGTCGCCGGCGCCCTCCGCAAAGCCGCCGTCCAGAACGACGCCCGCCGTCATCATCGACGCGACGGCCTGGCCGTGCAGTTTCTGCGCCGGCAGGCGCGGCGAGATGTCCACGACGCCGCTGCTTCGGTCCCCGAAGGCGACCGGAAATCCACCGGTGTAGACGCGAATGTCGCTGATAATCCCGGGATCGATGCTGCTGAAGACGCCGAAGAAATCCTTGAGATGGTAGGGGTTGTACAAGCGGAGGTCGTCGAAGCGGAACAGCGTCTCCTCCGTGGTCCCGCCGCGCAGGTGCACCTGGCTCGAGAAGTCCTGGCCGGCGACACCCGGCAGCCGCGCCAGGGCGCGCACCGGGTCCTCGCCGATGTCGGGCAGCGACTCGAGCTCCGACGAGCCGATCACCGTCGGTCCGAGCAGCGGCTCGTCGCCGAAGAAATAATGGCTTGCGCTCACGACCACCGCGTCGATGGGCGCGGGCGCCGGGCTGTGCGAAGAGCCTGGATTGGAGTGCCGGGGTGCGCGCGTCGCTTCGCGCACCAGCAACAAAGTGTCCTCGGGACCCGTCGCGACCGTGATGCCATGCGGCGCGAGAACTTCCGCAAGCAGCGCCCGCGGCTCGATCGCGCGCGGCTCCTGCTCGATCCGCATCCAGGGCTTGATGAGGTCGCTGCTGTAAAGCACCTCGACCCCGTTGGCCCTGAGGCTCGCGAGCAAGTCCTCGACTGCCATGCCACGGTAGGCGGCCGCCTCCGCGGCCGCCGGCAGGAGCAGGAGCAGGAGTGGGAGCTTTGTCACGGCTCCGGTGTGTTGGCGCTCCGGGAGCGGATCTCCATTGTATCCCCCTGCAGAACGTATTCGAGGTCGGTGGTTGCCAGCATGGCTTCGAGCGCCGCAAGCGGCGGCAGGTGCCGGATGTTGCCGTGCAGGATCACCCTCGCCGCGCGGCGTTCCACGAGCGGCGATTCATAGCGAAGCTCGCGCCCCGTCTCGCGCGCGACCCAGGAAATCAGCGTCGATGCCGGCTTCCCGTCCATGTCGGGAACGGGAGCGATCGACTCCGCCCATTGCCAGGCCGGTGCATCGGGGGAGATCGCCTCGCGCGACACGCCGCCGAGCGAATCGATCGCGATCTGCTCGCCGGCCTTGCCGGTGAGCGACTGCCCGCCCCGGTCGATCACGACCGCGCCCTCGCGCACGCGAAGCCGCAGCGCGCCGCCGCCGACCTGCAGCTCGAACTGCGTCCCGATGTCGCGCGCCGTTCCGGCGGGCGTGACGAACTCGAGGTGCCGTCCCGGCCGCGCGCCACTGTCGACGTACACCGTGCCCTCCTGCACGTAGATGCGCCCGGGCGCGTCCAGCATGATCTCGGTATCGCCCGCGAGCCGCAGCGACTCGCCGCCCGCCATCGCGAGTGCCGCGCGCCCATCCGCGCGGGTGCGCAGTCGCCTCCCGGTGCCGAGCGAGGCCCGCGGGCCGGCCACCGGCTGCCATTCGTCTCCGACCGCGACTTCAACGCCGCCGATCGCCCGCTCCACCTCGGCGAGCGCCCCACCGTACAAGTCGGGCGAGTTCCAGTTCGAGACCAGCGCGATGCCGAGCAGCAGCGTGGCCGCCGCCGCAGCGCCGAGGAACCACCGGCGCTGGCGCCGGCGCGCCGCTTTCTCGCGGAACGCGGCGGAGGCCGCGACGTACACCTGGCGGTAGGCGTCTTCGGGCGGCTCCACGCGCCGTCCCGCGGCCGTGATCAGCGATTCGACGATGTCCGGTTTCGTCACCTGTGCCCCCTCATACCATCCCGGCGATCGCATCGCGAAACGATTCGCGAGCGCGCGTCAGGAGCGATTCCGCCGCCTTGTCCCCGAGATCGAGGCGGCCCGCGATTTCCTTCACCGAAAGCCCGTCGATGTATTTCCATTCGAGCACGTCTCCATATCGTCCCGGCAGCGCGTCGAGCGTCGCCGCCACGAGCCGCTGAAGCTGGCTATGCCAGGCGCCGGACTCGGGCTGGTCCGACGCCGGGGCCGCCAGCGAATCGAGGATCGCACGCGCATTCGGCTGGTCCTCGAGCAGCACCACCCGCGCGTTCCCGCTGCCATGCCGCCGGAAGTGGTCGGCGAGCACGTTGCGGCAGATCTGGCAGAACCACGTATAGAGCGCCGCCTCCCCGCGATAACTGTCGAGACGCTCGATCGCGTTGCAGAACGTCTGCTGCACCACGTCCTGCGCCGTGTCCCGATCGCCGCCGAGGCGCGCCAGCGCGAAGCGGTAGAGGCGCGGAAAGAAGCGGTCGAAGACCTCCCGAAACGCTTCCTCGTCGCCCCCCAGGATCTTGCGGGCCACGGCCCGGTCGACGTGCACGAGTTCCGACATTGTCAAATTGGACGTTGCACGGGCGGAAATCCTTCTGTGGAAAGGATTTTTTCGTGGATTGCGTCTCATCAGTCAAGCACATACCGCGCAATTCGCAGTGGGAGGAATCCATGTCAATGCCTAAACGGTCCGCAGCCCTTGTCCTGGCCGCCCTGGCCCCCCTGGGGGCCGCCCTCGGCGCCAATCCCGATGGCTTCACCCTCGAGTTCCCGATTGCCTCCTGCGATTGGGCATCGAGCGGAGGCAATGCTTTCCTGAAGCTCAGGGTCAATCGCCAGCTCTACCTGAGCAACCAGGAATGCGAGGAATGCGTCGCGGAGGACGGACTGGAGGAGCTCTGGATCACCATCCTGCCGGAGACCCACGTGGTGACGTGGCCGCACGGCGGCAAGCTTCGCACGGTGCGCACGCGCGTGATGGAGGAGTACGAGACGGTGGACGGCGAGCTCGAGGAAGTGTCCAGGAACTTCGTCGCGGACTGCAATCCGATGAATGACGTCTATTACTTCGGCGAGGAAGTCTTCGACGGCGACGGAGAACCGCTGGATGACGCCTGGCTCGCGGGCGTCGATGGCGCCAGGCCCGGCATCCTGATGCCGGATCGCGCTTATCTCCTCGGGTCACGCTATTTCCAGGAGTTCGCGCCGAATGCGAAGGATCGCGGCGAGCACACTTCGCTGGGCTTCGACGTCGAGGTACGGGCGGGCTCGTTCAAGAACTGCATCGAGGTGACCGAAACGTCGCCGCTGGAACCGGGGAGCGAGTCGCTGAAGACGTATTGCCCCAACGTGGGCATGGTGCGGGACGGCGACCTCGAGTTGATCGAGGTCCTCGAGGACGCGCAGTCGCCCTCGGTCAGCGATTGATGAGATCGAAGGGGACGTTCACCTTCACGGTGTGACGTCTCCTTCGCTGGGCAGGGGACGTTTCACCCTGAAGGTGAACGTCCCCTTCGATCTAATCCTCGAGCCGTCGGTCTTTCCAGTTCCACCACTTGAGGAGATCCGGCTTCGGCTCCGGTGTCCGCGCCGCGTAAGTCGCGCAGCGGAACGTGTAGAGCAGGCAGGGCTCCTGTTCGTGTCCGGTGATTTTCTGGAGTCGCTGGAAAAGTTGTTCCGGGTTGGACTCGGCGAGTTCCCGGATGGAGTGAATTCCCAAGTGTCGAAGGTCGGCTGCGATCGCGGGCCCGATGCCGGGCAACGTGGTCAGCTCGTCGTGCATTGGCAGGATCCTCCTACGGCTTATCCACGCTTCCAGATTACACCCCCGGCTGGGCCGGCAGGCAAGCACGAAAAAAAGCGGCGGGAGATCGCTCTCCCGCCGCCAGGTTGTCACCTTACTTAATTACTTCTCGATTTCCGCGTCGGCTTCAACCGAGGAGCCGGCATTGGCCGAGGCCTTGCCGTCGCCCGATGCCGAAAGACCGCCCTTCGCGTCGGCCTTGCCGTTGGCCTTGGCCTTCGGCTGCGGCTTAGGCTCCTGCTTCACAGCAGGCTCCGGCTGCGCCTTCGCCGCCGGCTGGGCGGCAGGCTTACCGGCGGACTTGTCGCGCGGCTTCGCGGAACGGTCCGCGGCCGGCATTTCCTCGCGAACCGGAGGCTGCTGGCGCTGCGCCTTCGCATTGCCCGAGCCCTGGCCCGAGAGCATCGCACCGGCATCGGCAGGGCCGCTCGCGACGTCCGTCATTCCGCTGAGTTCGCCGGCGCCATTGCCGGCCACGTCGCCGCCCACGCTGCCCGAAAGGTCTTCGGTCGCGAGATCGGCGCTCGAGCCGACTTCGCCTGCGGCGTCGGCGGTTGCGGAGACCGCATCCGTCGCGTCCGTCGCCGTGCCGACCGCTCCGTCGGCCGTGCCGGAGGCCGTCGCTTCGGCGCCCGCGACTGTGGACTCCGCCTGGCCCCGCGCACTCTCCGCGGTGTTCTTCACGCGGTCCGTGGCGCGCGATCCGATCTCGCGCGTACGGCCAAGCGCGTCGGTACCGCCACGAACTGTGCCGTTCAGCGTTCCGCTGCCGGTCGCGCCGATGTTGCCGAGGCCGCCCGTGACCGAGCCGCCGAGCCCACCGGTCGCGCCACCGCCCAGAATCTGGGCATTGGCGATCCCGCTCGCAGCCAAAACGGCGGCGACAAAGGCGCTTGTCAAAAAGTTTCGATATTTCATGGACTTGCTCCTGTGACCCCGCGGCCATTCCGCGGTTCTCACCAGCAAGTACGACCGGGAGGCTAGGTTTCTTCCCGCCGGCCGGGGTGCAATTCGGCACCGACCAGGCCTTTGCCATAGGACGGGTCGACGCCGTTGTTGCCGATATCGATGGCCGTCGACTCGAGGGCCGTGAGCGTCTCGCGAGCCTTGGCCGGGTCCGGGGACTGCAGCGATCCGGCGAGCAGGGCCGCGACGATCGGGGTCGCGAAGGACGTGCCGCGAATCTCGCTGAAGCCGCCGCCGATGTCGGCCGCAACGAGGCCGGAGCCGACTGCCGCAAAGTCCACCTGCTCGCCGCGGCAGGCTTCCGGCAGCACCTTGTGCTTCGCGTCCACGCCCGTCACGCCGACGACGTCGGGATAGGCCGCGGGGAAGAGCGGCGGCGCGGTCGGCCCGTCGTTGCCGACGGCCGCGACGAGCAGATAGCCCCGCGCCGTCATGGCGCGCACGAGCCCGGTCAGCAAGAGGCTCTTCGCCCCGACCAGGCTGATGTTCACGACCGCCACTTTTTCGCGCGCCATCCAGTCGAGCGCGACCGCGAGCAGGGACATCGAACCGCCGCCGTGACCGCAGAAAATATCGGCGGCGTAAAGGATCGCGCCCGGAATGACGCTCTCGAACCCGTCGGCCCGCCCGACCAGGAGCGAGGCGACGGCCGTGCCGTGCCGGGCTGGAAACGACTTGCCGTCGCAGCCCTGCCTCACGATGCTCGCGCCGGCGAGCACGGGATGTGAGCCGTCGACGCCGCTGTCGATCAGGCCGATGCGCAAGCCGTTTGGCGCCGGCGGCACAGCGACCGTGTCCTGCGGCGTCGACGCCGCGGACTCGGGCGACTGGAATCCCGAATCGAGATAAATGTGGTTGTAGTCGTACTCGCCCTCGGGGTCGAGCTCGCGCATTTTCTTCAGGGCGCGGCGGGTCGAGAGTCCTTCGGGCGCCTGCAGCACGACGAGGCTCTCGCCGAGTCCTTCGAGCGATTCCGTGCGCAGCACCGTGAAGCCTGCTGCGCGCGCGCGCTCGAGTGCCGCTGCGGTCGGCGACAGCGCGCCGATCTGCCGCCGCACGATCGGCTGGCCATCAGGATCGGCCTCGACGGTCTCGCGCTCCGCGCGAAGCAGCTCGCGGACGCGAAGCTTGCGGGCCTCGGTGAGGGTCGACTGCGCGGTGCGAAGGGTGCCGGTCACGGGATCCGTCCCGACCGGCAATCGCGGCAACTGCGGCAATGGCGCGCCGGGGACATTCACTTGCGCGGAGGCGAGCGCCGCCGCGCCCGCCGCGACGAGCAATGCCCCCAGGATCCGGTACAGCCGCTTCATGCCCGCTCCTCAGGCCGGATTGCTCGCGGGAAATGCTAGCATCCCGGCGCTCCGGCCCTGATCCCTATACGCTTCCCGCATCTCTTTTCATCCCCGTGGAAGAACCGGGCCACGCTGGACGTTCTACACCATGAGTAAGACAACGCCCGCCGACGAAGTGCGTGCGCAATTGGGCGACTTGCTGCCGCGGCTGCGGCGCTTCGCCCGGGTGATCACGCGCAACGTCGCGGACGCGGACGATCTCGTGCAAGTGGCCGTGGAAAAGGCCCTGACCCGTGCCGCGCAGTGGCGGCCCGGCTCGCGGCTGGACAGCTGGATGTTCGGAATCATGAAGAATGCCTGGATCGACGAGATTCGCGCGCGCCGCAGGCGCGACCGGGTGCATGCGCCCGAGGACGCAGGACTCTCGGTCGGCGACGCCTCGGCCGTGTCGCGCGACATCGCGCTCTCGGTGCAGGCTGCGATGGCGAGGCTGCCGGAGGAACAAAGGATGGCGATCGCGCTGGTGCTCATCGAGGGCCTGTCCTACAAGGACGCCGCTGAAACGCTCGCGATCCCGATCGGGACGTTGACGAGCCGGCTCGCGCGCGGCCGCGAGGCCCTGCAGGCGCTGCTGGGCGGCGAAGGATAAAGGCCATGAAGTTTTCAGATGAAATGCTGATGGCTTATGCCGACGGCGAGCTCGATCTCGTCGCCCGCGCCGAAATCGAGGCAGCGATGGCCCGCGATCCGAAGGTCGCCGAAGCGGTCGAGCGGCATCGCGCCCTCGCCGCGAAGCTGCGACCGGCTTACGACGCGGTGCTCACGGAGCCAGTGCCGGACCGGCTCGCGGAGCTCGTCGCTTCGCCCGGCTCATCGGCGATCGTCGATATCGCAGCGAGGCGGCGCGCGTCGGCATCTGCGATTGCCGTCGGTCGTTGGCGCGTGCCGCAATGGGCCGCGCTTGCGGCTTCCGTGCTTGTCGGCTTGTTCGTCGGCGTGCTGCTGATGCGCGGCGCTGATGCGCCCTACCAGGAAACGGCCGCTGGGCTCGTTGCGCGCGGCGAGCTCGACAAGGCGCTGACAACGCAGCTCGCCGGCAGCCTCGGCACCGGCAGGACACAGATCGGCATCAGCTTCCGCGGCCGCGAGGGCGATTACTGCCGCACGTTTCACATGCACCAGGAGGCGCCGATCGCCGGGCTCGCCTGCCGCAGCGGCGAGGAATGGAAGCTGCAGGTGCTCGCGACGGCGCCCGCGCATGAAGGCGAGCTGCGCCCGGCCGCGGCGATGCCGATGGCGGTGCTGCACGCGGTCGATGCGGCGATCGACGGCGAGCCGCTGAATGCGGCGGCGGAACAGGCGGCGCGCGATAAGGGCTGGCGCTAGGGTGCCGCGTGACGGCGCGCCGACACGGCTCCCATGGCCCAGGTTATGACCGGCATGCCCAGATAGGTTGCACCGATGTCAGCGAGGTACTGGCCGAATGACATCTGCAGCGGTCCGCCGGGCAGCATCAGCGCGGAGTCGATGAGCACGCAGACGATCACCGCACAGCCGCCCAATCGCAGGCCGTCGCGGCCTGACGCGCCGCGGACGCGGACGAAATAGAGCAGCCCGACGGTTGCGGCGGCTATCACGACGGCGACCGTCATGATGGACTCGAACAGCGGTCGCGCCGATTCGCGCAGCGGATAAGCCGCGATGGCGGCCAGCATCGGCACCGCCCACGCGATCACGCCGAGTCCGAGAGTCAGCAGCAAGTTGCGCAAGCGCGTCCTCCGACGGCCGTGGCGCCGGGCCGGGCGTCAGAACTCGTACTGGATCCCGAACGAGGGCAGGATCGGCAGCCAGTAGTCGAAATTCGGCGCTGCGACGAGTTCGCCACGGGGCGTGCGCACGGCGTCGAAGTCCTCGACACAGCATGGATTCTTTGAGTCCAGCAGGTTGTAGATTTCCAGGTACCACGTGAGCGCGCCGGAATCCGTGCGCCAGGTACGGCTCGCGCGCAAGTCGATGCGTGAGAAAGAGCCGAGCCGCTTGCTGTTGCGCCGGCCGAAGAAACCTCGCACCAGCGGGTCGCCGTTCCCGTCCACGGTTTCCTCGACCGTGACAGGCGTCGTCGGCCAGCCGCTGTGCCAGTTCCAGGCGAGGCTCATCCGCCAGCGGCTTCCGGTCCACGCGAAGCCGCCGGTCAGCGCGTGCTCCTGGTCCCACAGTCGCGGGTAGCCGGTGCCGTCCTCGCGGTCCTCGCTCCGGCTGTAGACGTAGTTCGCCCAGAAGTGCGTGCGGTCGGTCGGCGAAGCCTGAATTGACAACTCGACGCCGTACGCGCGCCCTTCGGAGGCGCCGATGCGGACGCGGTCCGGCTCGGCCTCATTGATCAGCTCGAGTGAGTCGAGCAGGTTTTCGAAGCGCGGCCGCAAGTCCTCGTAACGCTTGTGGTAGGCATCCACGCGCAGGTTCGCCGCCCGGCCGATTCGCTGCGTGAGGCCGAGTGAAAGCTGGTCCGCGCGCTCGGGTGCGAAGAAGCGGGTCACTCCGTCCTCCACCTGCAATTCGTCCGCGCGCTGCGCCTGGTGCACGCGCGACAGCGCGAGCCGGTACTGCCGTGTCCCGCCCGGGTCATAGACGAGATTGAGGCGCGGGCTCGCGCGCGCGGCATCCAGGTCTCCACCGTAGCGCTCGTAGCGGAGGCCAGCCTCGCCATACAGCCCGACCGCGAGCTGCGCTCGCCAGGCTGCCCAGGCTGCGAGTTCCGTGGTCGTCGCCGCGACAACAGCGCTGCGCGAGGTGTCCTGCGGCGGACCGCCGGTGATGGACGGGTCGAGGATGAAGGAAACGAGGTCGTAGTCATAGTCGGCCCGGTAGCGCGCTGCATATGCCCCGAATCGCAGCAGCTGCCGGTCGGTGACCGGCCAGCCGAAGTCCTGACGAAAAGTCGCGAATCGCAGCTCCCGCGCCATGTCGAGGTCCGCGAACAGGCGGCCGGGATCATCCTTGAGCGCGGCGCGATCCTGGCCGGCGCTTCCGCCGGCCGCGACTGCGCTCGTTCGCAGCCCATTCTCGAACTCGTGGTCGAGCGTCAGCCAGAAATGCGCGGTGTCGGCATCGCCCGCGCTGTTTTCCTCGCCATCGTCGGTCAGGTAGGTCATCTCGTCGCGGCCGGCCAGCGCGCCCGCCGTCAGCGTGGTGCGCTCGCCCAGCTCGTAACCCAAGCGCGCCATCGCGTCGTGGTAACGCGGAGCGAATTCCTCGTCATCCTCGGATACGCGCTCGAGAACGAGGTCCAGGTAGCCGCGCCGCAGCGCGAGCAGGTAGTAGCCGCGATCGTCGGCGAAGCGCCCGCCGCTGCGCGCGAAGGCGTTCACGAAGCTGATGCCGATCGCGTGGCGCTCGGCATCCCCGGACTGTGGCACGCGGGTCGAGATGTCCACGAGACCGCTCATGCGCCCGCCGAAGTCCGCGGTCAGCCCGCCGGTCGTGAGGTCGAGGCGTTCCACGAGGTTGGTGTCGAGGAGTCCGATCGGACCGTCGAGCTCGCGAAGGTGGAGAGGATCGTGCATCTCGACCCCGTCCACGCGCACCGCGACCTCGTCGCGGCGACCCCCGCGCACGTGCAGGCGCGCGCTGAAGTCGCCACCCGAGACGCCGGGCAGCACGCGCACGGCGCGCAGGGCATCGTCCGTCAGGTGCGGGTGTGCCGCGATCAGCGCGCGGTCGAGGAAGAGCGGCACGTCGGCCTCGGCGTCCACGAGGCCGTAGCGCGCCGCGGTGACATCCACCTCCGCAAGGACCACCGTGGGTGAGGGTTGATCGGCCTTTGCCTCGCCGCGGACGTGCGCCGCGCGCACCACGCGGAAGCCCCCGCCGCTCAGGCGCTCCGCGATCAGCCCCCAGGGTTCCAGCAACTGGCGCAACAGCGGTTCGATCAGTACGGCGTCGGGGACCGCGGTCACACGCATCTCCCGCTTCACGAGCGCGGAGCTGAACGCGATGCGGTGCCCGTGCGCGTTGAGGCTCACGAGCGCCTCTTCCAGAGGCTGCCCGACGGAGAATTGCGGCAGCGTGCCGTCGGGCCACGCTCCGGCCGCCGCGGTGCGGGCCAGGAGCATCGCCGCCAGAAGCGCGCCCCCGATCCGTGTCCGGTTCAAGCCGACGTGTCCCGGGACGTCCGGCTCACGGTAATCTTGCCGGCGTCCGCGTCGAGCGCGATCGAAAGCTCCGAGATCGCCGCGACGAGCGCAAGCGCATCCTGGGGCGCAAGTCCCTCGATTGAGCCACGCAGCAGGATGGCATCGAGTTCTCCGGCCTCGAAGCCGGCGCCGGCTTCCCATCGCCAGCCGTATTCGCGGCAGATCCAGTCGAGGAACGCGCGCACCGACCGGCCGTCGATGCGAATGGGCGCGGCGGCCTCCGCGGCCCAGGCCCAGCTCGCATCGTGGGCGGACAACGACGACCAGGACGGATCGCGCCCACGGGAGAGCTCGAGCTGTCGGCCGCGCGTAACGAAGAGCGGCTCCGCCGGTGTCTCGCCCCTGCGCTCGAGACGCAGCGCGCCTTCCCGCACGGCAATCCGCGTAGCGGAGCCCCGGACCGTCACGCGGTATTGCGTGCCGACGTGCTCGATGACCCCGGCCGGCGACGTGATGCGCAGCCGCCGCGATCCCGCAGTGCTGCCGGTATCCACGTAGACGCTGCCCTCCAGAAGCGTGAGTCGCTCGCTGCCTTCGATGCGCAGTCGCGTGTAGCGGTCGAGGCGCAGCGACAATCCGCCCGGCACCGCGGCGGCCAGCCGCCCGTCGCCGGTCATGACTTCCATGCCGTGCACCAGCCCGGTGCCCGCCGCGAGCATTCGCGCCGGCTCGCCTGCCTGCGCCGCCCGGGCGATGCCCGCGAGATGCTCGACCGTGCCGAACACGACGCCCGGCGCGGGCCCCTCGACCGCGCGCGGCCACAGCAGCCAGGCGCCGGTGGCGATGGCCGCGGCCGCGGCCACCGCGGCCCAACCTGCGAACACTCGCCGGGACGCCGCCTTACGCGTGCGCAGCAGTTCGCGCCACCGCGCCTGCGCCGCCGCCTGCGCGCGGGCGCGCGCCTGCGCGGACGGCTCTGGACGCGGAGGCGCCGATCGCAGCCAGTCAGCGATGCGTTCCTCGACAGGATCGGGATGGGATTTCATCGGTCTCTCACTCGCCAAGTGCGTGCGCCGCACCCGGCCCGTAAAGTTGCGTGATCGCGTCATGAAACGTCTCGCGCGCCCTCGACAGCAACGACTCCGTGGCCTTGACCGTGCGCCCGAGCCGGGCGGCAATCTGCTCGACGCTCTCGTCGCGCAAGTACTTCGACTCGAGTGCCGTCGCGTAATCGTCAGGGAGATAGTCCAGCGCGACCTGCACGGCCTCCGCCCGCTCGAGCCGGCCGGCCGCGCGCTCGGCGTCGTCGAACGCGGCGCCACCCAGCGATTCGAGCCCCGCGCGTACCTCGATTGCGTCCTCGACACGCGTCAGGCGTGTCTCGATGCGGCTTGCGCGGCGCCCGGCGGCGATCTCGCGCCGGCAAAGCGTGAAGAGCCAGGTGAGCAGCAACGCCTCGCCGCGATAAGTGGGCAGCGATTCGATCGCGCGCAGGATCGTCGACTGCGCGACGTCCTCGGCGGCAGCGCGGTCGCCGCCGAGCCGCCGCAATGCGAAGCGGAAGAGGCGCGCGTGGCAAGCGTCGAAGAACTCATCAAAGGCGCGTGCATCGCCCGCGAGGATGCGCCTCGCGAGCGCGAGGTCCTTGCCTGCCTGCGCCATGTCAGTACGACTCGGCAACGTATTCCTGCCCCTCGATCAGGCCGTCCGGATGCGCACGCGTGTTCAGATAGCTGACCGCCACGGTCTCGCAACCGGAGCAACGCTGCACGTGAAAGTGCAGATGCGGCTCGGTGCTGCTGCCTGTATCCCCGGAAAGCCCGATCAGGTCCCCGCGTCCCACCGCGTCGCCCACCGCGACCAACGCGCCGTCCTGCGTCAGGTGGACGTATCCGGCAATCGAGCCGTCGTCGTGCACGATGTTCACGAAGTTCTCTTCGCCGGGCACCCGATTGCCGTCCACATATCGCTCTTCGACCAGCAGCACGCTCCCGTTGCGCGAAGCGAAGATCGGCGTTCCGATCGGCATCAGGAAATCATAGGCGTACTGCACGATCGTTCCGAACCCGTGCGAATCGGGCGAGCAATTTCCCTGGCCGACCGTATATCCCTGCCCGACCTGGTATGGCAGGACGTAGGGAGTCGCAGATTGCAGCGGATACGGGCCGCATTGCGCGGTCGCGCCGCCGTCGCCTCCCTGCCCTCCCGATCCGCAAGCCTGCGCCGCCGCAGCCATGCACGCCAACAGAATCCGGCGCCCCATGCAGCGTTGGTGGCGGGCGCGTTGAGAAATCCTTCGCGGCCCCGGGCTGCTTTGCCATCGGAGGCGGGCAACTCGTCATAATGCCGGCACACATGCGCCTGATCGCCCGTTTCCTGTGGCCACTGGCCGTCGTCTCGTTGCTGGCCTGCGCACAGATCGGCGTCCATGTCCCACAGGCCCAGGCGCCATCAACGGCCGGCGTCGCGGCCGCAAATCCGCTCGCGGTCGATGCGGGTCTCGAAGTGCTGGCCGCGGGCGGCGGCGCGGCCGATGCGGCGGTCGCGATCCAGGCCATGCTCGGCCTCGTCGAGCCGCAGAGTTCGGGCGTCGGCGGCGGCGCGTTCATGCTCTATTACGATGCCGCGTCGAAGAAGCTCACGGCGTTCGATGGGCGCGAGGCGGCGCCCGCCGGGGCGACAGCAGACATGTTCCTCGACGGGAAAGGCGAGCCGCTGTCGTACCGGGACGCCGTGCTTTCCGGACGATCGACCGGCGTGCCGGGGGCGATCGCCATGCTCGGTGCCGTGCACGCCCGGCACGGCGAGCTGCCCTGGCAGAGGCTGTTCGAGCCCGCGATCCGCGCGGCCGAATCGGGAATTGCCGTCCCGAAGCGCATGGCCCGATTCGTGAACGGCGACGTCCCGCAGTCGAGCCAGCCCGACTTGCGCGCCCTCTTCTCGCGCGCCGACGGCAGCAGGATCCAGGCCGGCGATCCGTTCTGGAATCCCGCCTATGCGGGAACGCTGCGGCGCATTGCGAGCCAGGGACCGCGCGCCCTGCTCGAGCCGCCGCTGCGCGATGCGATCATCGCGCGCACGACGGCAGATCCGCGACCCGGCACGCTTGCGGTCGCGGATTTCGACGCCTACCAGCCGCGCATATCCGATGCGCTCTGCGGGCCTTACCTCGTGTATCTCGTCTGCGTGCCCCCGCCGCCGTCCTCCGGCGTGTCGCTATTGCAAATGCTGGCGATCCTCGACCGCACGGACATCGCGAAGCGCGGTCCTGAAGATCCCCAGGCCTGGTTCCTGTTCGCGATGGCGAGCCGGCTGATGTATGTGGACCGGGACCAGTACGTCGCGGACCCGGAGTTCGTTCAAGTGCCCGTGCAGGGAATGATCGAGCCGCACTACATCGTGCGAAGGGCCGCGATGATCGGCGACATCGCGGGCCCGGCGCCTGCTGCCGGCGATCCCGTGTCGATCGAGCGCGGCGCCGATGCAACGGAGGAGGCTGCCGGCACGTCCCACTTCGTCGTAATGGACCGCGAAGGCAACATCGTGTCGATGACGACCACCGTCGAGTCCCTGTTCGGATCGGGGCGCGTCGTCGACGGTTTCTTTCTGAACAACCAGCTCACGGACTTCTCGTTCCGGCCTGCGATCGACGGCAAGCCGGCTGCGAATGCGGTTGCCGGCGGCAAGCGCCCGCGTTCGTCGATGGCGCCGGTGATCGTGCTCGACGCTTCGGGCCAGCCCGTCGCGGCGCTCGGCTCGCCCGGCGGCTCGTCGATCCTCGCCTACAATGCGAAGGCGATCGTCGGGTTGCTCGCGTGGAAGTTGCCTCTGCAACAGGCGATCGACCTGCCGAACGTGGTCGCTCGCGGCGAGGAGTATTACGGCGAAGCGCCGAAGCTCGCGCCGGGCGTTCTGGAGGCGCTCGCCGCGCGCGGTGTCGTCGTGAAATCCGGCCGCGGCGAGGAATCAGGCCTGCAGGCGCTCGTCATCAACGCCGACGGCACGGCAACCGGTGCCGCCGACCCGCGCCGCGAAGGCGTCTGGAAAACCCTGAACTGAAGGGAGAAAATTGAAGGGGACGTTCACCTTTATTGAAGGGGACGTTCACCTTTACTGAGGGGAAGCCTTTGAGGCTCCTCCACAGTAAAGGTGAACGTCCCCTTCAATAAAGGTGAACGTCCCCTTCAATTTCCGGAGACGGAGAGGAGCGAGAGCAGCTCCTCCTGCGCCGAGTAGCGCTTCCCGGCCTTGGGCACCTGGCGCCTGTAGACGCCCTCGCCGTCCATGATCCAGCCCTGGCAGTTGTCGTCGAGGCAGGGCTTCAGCCCTTCGCGGATCACGCGGCGCTTGAGCCCCTCGTCGAGCACCGGAAAGGCGAGTTCGATGCGGCGGAAGAAGTTTCGGTCCATCCAGTCGGCGGATGACAACCAGACGTTGTCGGCGCCCTCGTTGCTGAACCAGAAAATTCGCGAGTGCTCGAGGAATCGCCCGACGATCGAGCGCACGCGGATGTTCTCGGACAACCCCTCGACGCCTGGCCGCAGGGCGCAGATCCCGCGTACGACCAGGTCGATCTTCACGCCCGCTTTCGACGCCGCGTAGAGCTCGTCGATGATCGCGGGCTCGAGCAGCGCGTTCATCTTGGCGACGATCCTCGCCGGCCGGCCCTCCCCCGCAATACGCGCTTCATTTCGAATCGCCTCGACCACGCGCTTGTGCAGCGTGAACGGCGATTGCCAGACGTGCTTCAGGCGGCCGGCGCGGCCGAGGCCGGTCAGCTGCTTGAACACCTCGTTCACGTCGCTGCACATGTCCTCGTTCGCCGTCAGGAGGCCGAAGTCGGTGTACTGCCGCGCCGTCGCCGAGTGGTAGTTGCCGGTGCCGAGGTGCGCATAACGCCTGAGGACGGTGCCCTCGGGCCCCGGCTCGCGGCGCACGATCAGTGCCATCTTCGCGTGCGTCTTGTGGCCGACGACGCCGTAGACGACGTGCGCGCCGACGGCCTCGAGTTGCGCGGCCCAGTTGAGGTTCGCCTCCTCGTCGAAGCGCGCGAGCAGCTCGACGACCACGGTCACTTCCTTGCCGGCGCGAGCCGCATCGAGGAGTATCTGCATGAGCTCGGACACCGCGCCCGTCCGGTAGACGGTCTGCTTGATCGCGACCACGCGCGGGTCGAGCGCGCTCGAGCGGATGAAGTCGAGCACCGGCGTGAACGACTGGTACGGGTGATGCAGCAGGACATCCTGGCGCGCGATGGTCTCGAACAGGTCGTCGTCGCCCATCTCGATTGACGCGGGCACGGATGGCGCGAACGGCGGGTACTTGAGGTCGGGCCGGTCGATCTCCGTCAGCACCTCCCTGAGCCGATAGAGATTGACCGGCCCATCGACGTGGTAGAGATCCTGCTCGTCGAGCTGGAACTGCTGCAGCAGGTAGTCGATCATCGGGGCGGAGATTTCCTCGACCACCTCGAGGCGCACCGCATCGCCGAAATGCCGCTGCAGCAACTCGCCTTGCAGCGCGATGCGCAGGTTCTTGATTTCTTCCTCGTCGACGAAGAGATCGGAGTTGCGCGTCACGCGGAACTGGTAGGCGCCCTTGACGGTCATTCCTGCGAACAGCTCGTCGACGTGCGCGTGCAGCACCGACGTCAGGTAGACGAAGTTGTATTCGCCCTCCGCGATGGAGGGCGGCAGCCGGATCGCGCGCGGCAGGATGCGCGGCGCCTGGACGATCGCGACGCGCGAGCCGCGGCCGAATGCATCGCGGCCCTCGAGCTCGACGATCAGGTTCAGGCTCTTGTTGAAGACGCGCGGAAACGGATGGGCCGGATCGAGGCCGATCGGCGTCAGGACCGGCAGCACCTCGCGCGTGAAGTAGTTGTGCACCCAGGCGCGCTGCGCGTCGTTCCAGGTGCCGCGCCGCAGGAAGCGGATCCCCGCCGCCGCGAGCTGGGGCAGCAGCGCGTCGTTCAGGAGGTCGAATTGCCGGGTGACGAGCTCGCGCGCCTCGCGCGTCACGATCGCGAGCGTCTCCCTCGGGGTCATCCCGTCGGGCCCCGGATCGGTGATGCCGAGCTTGATCTGCTCCTTGATGCCCGCGACGCGGATCTCGAAGAACTCGTCGAGGTTCGAGGAGACGATGGTCAGGAACCGCAGCCGCTCGAGCAGCGGCACGGACTCGTCGGCCGCCTCGGCGAGCACGCGGCGGTTGAACGCGAGTATGCCGAGCTCGCGGTTGAGGAGCGGCACCCGTGCCGCGGTTTTGCCCGTCATGCGGCGCATGAGCATCCGGTTCCGAGGTTACATTCCGATGACAGCGGCAGTTTACGCGCCGAGCGGGCGGGTGTTACCGTGCCCGCCGCATGGCGCGCCACGAAACCCTCGCCGCTGTCGACCTCGGATCCAACAGCTTCCATCTCCTGGTCGGGCGCATCGTGGACGGCCAGATCTACCCGCTCGACACGCTCCGCGAGCAGACCCAGCTCGGCGCCGGGCTCACCGCGGACAAGCGGCTCGACCGCGCGAGCCAGGCGCGCGCGCTCGAGGTGCTCGCGCAGTTCCGCGAGCGCCTGCGCGGCCTGCCGCGCGACGCGGTGCGCGCCGTCGGGACGAATGCACTGCGCGTCGCCAAGAACTCGGCGGCTTTCCTGCGCGAGGCGCGCGAAACCCTCGGTTTCCCGATCGAGGTCATCGCGGGCCGCGAGGAAGCGCGGCTCATCTATCTCGGCGTCGCGCACGCGCTGCCGCCCGCGGAAAACAAGCGCCTCGTGGTCGACATCGGCGGCGGTTCGACCGAGCTGATCGTCGGCCAGGGCCTCAAGCCGAAGCTCATGGAAAGCCTCTACATCGGCTGCGTCAGCTCGAGCCTGAAGCACTTCCCGGAGGGGCGGATCGACAAGAAGAGCCTCAAGGCATCGGTGCTCGAGGCGCGCCAGGAGCTCGCAGTGGTGTCGCGGAGCTACCTGCGCTCCGGCTGGCAGGAAGCCGTCGGCTCCTCGGGCACGGCGCGCAGCATCGAAGGGATCCTCGTCGAGAACCGGTACGCCGCGAATGGCATCACGCGCGAGGGCCTCGACAAGCTGTGGGACCTCCTCATCGACGCCGGCCGCGCCGACCCCGACCGCATCCCGGGCCTCAAGTCAGCGCGCGCGCCGGTGCTGCCCGGCGGCTTCGCGATCATGTACGCAATCTTCGACGAGCTCGACATCGAGAGCATGACCGTCTCCGAGGCGGCGCTCCGCCATGGCGTCCTCTACGACCTGCTCGGGCGCGTCATGCACAGCGACATGCGCGAGGCGACGGTCACGCAGTTCATGCGGCGCTACCATGTCGATGCCGCGCAGGCGGCGCGCGTCCAGGAGCTCGCGCTCCGGATCTACGACCAGCTCGCCGGCAAGGCTGCCAGCGAGGACGACGCCGATCGCATGCTCCTCGGCTGGGCTGCCCGCCTTGCCGAGGTCGGCCTCTCGATCGCGCATGCGCAGTACCACAAGCACTCGGCCTACGTGCTTTCCAACGCGGACATGCCGGGGTTCTCGCGCGTCGAGCAGCAGCGGCTTGCGCGCATCGTGCTCGCGCACCGCGGCAAGCTCGAAAAGGTGCGCAGCGACGGCGTCGACAACGGCGACTGGAACCTCGTGTTTGCGCTCCGGCTTGCTTCCACCCTCCTGCGCAGGCGCACGCGCGTGCGGCTGCCGGCGCTGCGCGCCATCGCGGGCGATTCGCGCTACTCCCTCGAGCTGCCGAAGTCCTGGCTGGCACGCAACGCGCTGACCGCCGCCGCGCTCGAATCCGAGGCGGGGCAATGGGAAGCCGTCGGACGCCAGTTCGCGGTCCGGCGGATGTCGTAACGATGGAGCTGATTCTCTGGCGCCATGCGGAGGCCGCGCCGGGCGAGCCTGACTCGGCGCGTCCGCTCACGGATCGCGGCCGCACGCAGGCGCAAGTCATGGCGCGCTGGCTCGCGCCCCGATTGCCGGCGGAGCTGCGCGTCATCGTCTCGCCCGCGCGGCGCGCACAGGAAACCGCGCTCACCCTCGGCCGCTCCTTCGAGACGATCGAGGCGCTTGCACCGGGATGCGATGTCGCGACCGTCCTCGGGACCGTGGGCTGGCCGGATGGAGAGCGCACGGTGCTGCTCATCGGACACCAGCCGACGCTCGGCGAAACCGCGGCGCAGCTCATCGACGGGCAGGAAACTTCATGGCGCATCGGCGCGGGCGCGGTGTGGTGGCTGCGGAGCAGGCAGCGCAAGAGTCGCGGTGACGCGGTCCTCCTGCTCGCGCTCGAACCGGAAATCCTCGAGCGCGAGAGTTCAGCTCACTGAGGCCGCGTCGCGATGCGGTCGCGGATTTCCTTCAGTTTCGCCTTGACGCGCGCCGCGTTGCCCGGCCCCATGCGAATCAGGAGCTTGCGGCCCGCCGACTGTGCCTCGAGCGCGGGATCGGCGAACTCGTAAAGCACGTTCGGCCGCGCGAGCGCGATCGTTGCCGGAGCCTCGGGCGCCGACACGAGGTGGTCGATCACTTCGATCACCCGGTCGTTGAAATAACCGTCGGGGTTGCCGAGATTCTCGTAGGCCGACTGGAACTGCGGGTAGAGGCGCTTGTAGAGCGCGGCCGTCGCGTCGGCGTCGAGCGAATCCACGAGCTCGATCCAGGGCGTGTAGCGCGCGAAATTGTCGGCGCCGAGCACGATCGAATCGCCGCTGCCCGCCGTCACGAATTCGCCCGCGGGATTCTTCGCGGGATTCATGCGGGCCGCGATGTCCTCTCGCGCGAGGCCGTCGACGGTCGCGACGAGCTTCTTCACGAAGTCCTCCGGCACGAACAGCGCCTCGAAGCGCGGCGTGCCGACGAGCGTCGCGACCTGTTCCGTCGCGGAGAGGTTCGGGTCGATGTCGTCGGGCGGGACGATCGGGTTCTTGATCCTGGGCTCGGCGGCGACGGGCTGCGTCACGGCGCCCGGGGTCTCCTGCTTGTCGGCCTGGCGCTTCTGCCAGTACCAGGCACCGGCAGCGATCGCGAGCAGGATGACCGCGCCCAGGATCCACCGGCCGCGGTTTTCATCGGAAGACCAGGAGGTTTGGCGCTTTTCTGCGTACATGGGGCCCACTGTAGTTGATAGCCGCGGATCCGGCATCATCCTAGGAGACCACGCCAAGACCAAGGGTTCCCTTGACCCGGATCCCGCTGACACCCGAGATGCCCCCGAAGGAATGCGCCGACTGCGCATTTCTCCTCGATGCCGTGGGCATTCCCTACGAGCGGCGCACGACGGCGACCGGCACGAGCCTGTGGGTCGAGCCCGAGCACCACGCGCGCGCGGCGAGCGAGCTCGGCGAGTTTCTCCGCGAGAACCGCCGTCCGGTGCGGCCGCCCGTCATCTGGCCTCGGCATCCGCACGCGCTGTACGGCGTGATCGGCTATGCCCTCGTGCAGATTGCGGTGACGATCGCCGCGGTCACGTATGCCGGCGACAAGGGTTGGACGTCGGCCGGCGTGCTGGACCGCGGCTTCCTCGACCGCGGCGAATGGTGGCGCACGCTGACCGCGCTCACGCTGCACGGCGACATGCTGCATCTCCTCTCGAACCTCGCGTTTGGGGCGCTCTTCGGCTACCCGGCCGCCCGGCTCTTCGGGCCGGGCGTCGCGTGGCTTCTCATACTGCTCGGCGGCGCTCTCGCCTACGGCATCGACGCCCTGCTTCATCCGCCGCAGCACTACCTGCTCGGCGCGTCCACCGCGGTGTTCACGGCGCTCGGGTTGATCGCGGCCTACGGCTGGCGCCGGCACCTGCGGGACTGGACGCCGTGGATGCGCAATGCCTCGCCACTGCTTGCGGGTCTTGCGCTGCTCGCCTTCACCGGCACCGGCGGCGAGAACACCGACATCCTCGCGCACTTCGCGGGATTCCTCGTCGGCGCCGGGCTCGGCGCGCTTTGCGCCCGGCTGCCGATGCCGCCGCCGGGCCGGAGCGGGCTGCAATGGGCGGCGGGCCTCACCGCCTTCGGTATGCTCGCGGTTGCGTGGGCATTGGCACTTGCATAGCGGGACCACTTTTGAAGGGGACGTTCACCTTCAATTTGTCGATGAACCCGCTGAGGGGAGACGATCGTGATTGAAGGTGAACGTCCCCTTCAAAAGTGGTCCCGGTCCCGCGCTACGATTAGTGCATGCTCCCGCACTCCGATGCCTGCGAACGCAACAAGGGCCCGATCCTCGAGGTCCTGCGGCAGGTGTTTGCCGGCTGCAAGCACGTGCTCGAGGTCGGCAGCGGCACCGGCCAGCACGCCGTGCATTTCGCGATCGAGATGCCCTGGCTTGTCTGGCAGCCGTCCGAACTCGCGGAGGGCATGCCGGCACTCAGAAAGCGCATCTTCAACGAGGGCCCGTCGAATCTCCGCGCGCCGGTCGTCATCGACGTGACCGAGCCGCCGTGGGACGTGCGCAAGGTCGACGGCGTGTTCACCGCGAACACGCTGCACATCATGCACTGGCACCAGGTCGAGGCTTTTTTCGCCGGCCTTCCGGCAGTCACGAAACCGGGCGCCGTGCTCGCGATCTACGGGCCATTCCGCTACGCCGGCAATTACACCTCGGCGAGCAACGACTCCTTCGACACGATGCTGCACGCGCGCGACCCTGCGTCCGGCATCCGCGACTTCGAGAAGGTCGACGCGCTCGCCCGGCACGCCGGTTTCGAGTTCCTCGCCGACCACGCGATGCCGGCCAACAACCAGACCCTGGTGTGGGTGCTACCAAAGTCGCAGCTGCGATAGCATCCGCACATGACCAGCATGCGCGAACAGATCCACGACAACCTGCTGGCGATCATCAGCCTGGTGGTTGCCTTCTCCGCGCTTGGCTATAACACCTGGCGCAATGAAGTGACCGAGCGGAATCGCAATATCCGCGTCTCCGGAATCGAGCTGATCTCCGAGATCGGGTCGCTGCAGCAGATCATCTTCTATGCGCGCTACACCGAGGGCGACCCACGAGGCGAGCTGCGAATGGGCTGGGCCGACATGCTGACGATCAAGGACCTTGCAGCATTGATGCCCGTGCAGGTCGCCCGCGACGCCGAGAACCTGTATGCCGTCTGGGACGCGAACGCGGCGGGCCTGGTCGACGAGCCGCGGACGAACTCATCGCGCTTCATCGAGGGCGAGTCGAGCTCGACAGAACCCATCGATCGCGACGAGGCATTCCGGCGCATCGACGAGGCGATCGACCGGCTCCGTCAGACGACGCTCGAGGCGCTCCGAAAACTCAGATAGCGGATCGGCCGCGCTCAGATCGCGGGCTTCAGCACCATCAGTGCGAGGCCGATCACCGGCGTGAGCGTCGCGACCGCTCCCCAGATTTCCCATTGGACAGCCATCCGGCGATAGCCGTCGAAGTCGAACGAGCCGCTCGTGGCACCGGCCAGCGCGTAGGCCTGCAACTTTCGCTGCAAGGGTGCGAGCCGAATCATGAAGACCAGGCCCGAGATCGCGAACAGTACGAGCGTCCACAGGATCCAGCCGGTGCCGAGGATCGGGAAGCCGCCCTTCACGGCCGCGAAGATGCCGCTCGCGAGGATCAGCAGGACGCCCGGCATCGTGAACAGGCGATCGCTGCGAATGACGCCCTCCATCGTGTGCGCGAGCAGCCGGGGGTTGCGCGTTCGCTCGGCGTGCCTGTGCCAGAACACGCCGGTCACGATGTTGCCGATGAACATCACGACGGCCAGGATATGGATCAGCTTCAGCCACAGGTACATCGTCTCAACCTCCTCGCTTCGCCGGCTCCCGCTGCATGCGGGCGAGAGAGCGCAAGAAATAACGCGGTGCGAGCCGCTTGAACCGCCACAGCCAGCGGTAGCTCGCCGGCAACACGATGTGCGTCGCGCCGGCGGCGGCGCGCTCGAGTATCTCGCGCGCGACCGGTCCCGCTTCCAGGTTCGAGCGGTGCATCAGCTTGGCCGCATCGGCGAGGACGTCGGCCGGCGCGCGCGCATGTTCCATGAGCCGCGTGCGGAAGAATCCCGTCATTGCGACCGCAACGTCAACGCCTCTCGCCGCGAACTCCTGTACGAGCGTTTCCGACAGCGCCACCACCGCCGCCTTGGACGCATTGTAGGCGCCCATGCGGCCGAGACTGGCGAAGCTTGCGGCGCTCGCGACATTGATGACGAGTCCGCCGCCCGATTCGAGCATGTGCGGTATTTCCGCGCGGCAGCTGTGCACCACGCCCATCACGTTGATCTGGAGGATCCACTGCCAGTCGGCGGGCGGCGTCTCGAGCAGGCCGCCTGCGACCGCGACGCCGGCGCAGTTCATCGCGAGGTCCAGTCCTCGGAGTCGCGCGGCAAAGGAATCGACCGCGAACCGGACGGCCGCTTCATCTGTCGTGTCGATGTTGAATGCCTCGCAATGCGGGCTGCCCATCGCGCGAAGCGACGCGGACGCGCTCGAAAGGCTCGCTTCGTCACGGTCGAGCAATGCGAGACGCCAGCCGCGCGCCGCGAGATGCTCGGCGGCTGCGAGGCCGAGCCCGCTCGCGCCGCCGGTGATCACGGCGCGCTTCCCGGGAAATCGCGTATCGAGCGTGGCGAGGCTCATGGGACCGGCTATTGGCGGACAGGACAAGGCCCCGACCCTCGCGGGCCGGGGCCTCGCCAGTGTATGCGTCAGGCTTTGACGGGCGCGAGTTTCTGCGCGACCACACCGAGCACGATGCCGGCGATCAGGTGCATCCAGATGCCCTCGATCAGCCACCAGGCCCAGATCTTGCTCGGCAGGTTGAAGACGCCCCAATAACCGAGCGCAGAGACCAGTCCGAAGATCCAGCTGATGACGCCGAACTTGAGGCCGCGGATGACCGGCGTGCCCGCAAACGACGAGCGGATGATCGAATAGATCCCGGCCAGCAGGAACGAGCTGAGGAGGCCGATCGGCACCCACATCTTCATGAGCGCGGCCATGTCCGGCGGAACGGCATTCAGCTCCGGCCGCCAGAAGGACGCGAATTCCTTGTAGATCGGGCCGAGCACGCCGTCCGGCGAATGGATGACCAGGCTGCCGATGATCGAGAGCAGGAAAAAGGTGACGTAGTAGGCGACGCCGCCGATGAAGACGAGTTTCCAGTTCATGGGGCTCCCCCGCGGTTCGTATCGTGCGGGGCGCATGTTGCGCCGGTGTTACCCGCCGGCGCAATGATGCGCTGCAAGATGGTGCCGGGTCGTACTTTCGTCATCTACGGCTGGGCGTAGATGACGAAAGTACGACCCGGCACCGCTTACGCCGCGCGGGCGTTTTCGTAGTCGAGCACGCCGGCCACGGCATGCATCACGGAGGCGATGCGCACGGCTGATTGCACGGCCTCGCGGCCGATTTCGTGCTGGCGCAGCACGCGTTCGTGCGCTGTGACGCACTTGCCGCAACCGTTCACCGCAGAGACCGCGAGCGAGATCAGCTCGAAATCGGCCTTCGCGATCCCGGGGCTGCCGATCACGTTCATGCGCAGCCGCGCCGGCAGCTTCGAGTACTCGTCGTCCTCGACGAGATGCAGGAAGCGGTAATAGACATTGTTCATGCCCATGATCGCGGCCGCGGCGCGCGCGGCTTCGATCTCCGCCGGCTGGAGCGTGACCAAAGCTGCGGCTTCGATGGCGCGCGCGAGCTCGGCGTTGCGCGATGCAATCGCCGAAGCGAGCGCAGTCATCCAGAGCTGCGATTCTGAAAGGCCCGGGGCGCCCTGCGGCGTCAACACCGAAGAGAGGTTGAGCCGCAGGTCGCGGGCATAGTCGGGGATCCGGTCCCTGAGCGAATCCATGCTCAGGCGGCCTTCAGGGTGTCTTCACCCTTCTGCCAGTTGCAGGGGCAAAGCTCGTCGGTCTGCAGTCCGTCGAGTACGCGCAGCACTTCCTCGGGGCTGCGGCCGACGTTCAGGTCGGTCACGTACACAAAGCGGATCACGCCTTCCGGGTCGACGATGTAAGTCGCGCGCTGCGCGACGCCCGCCTCCGGATCGAGGACGCCGAGCCCGCTCGAAAGCTCGCGCTTAATGTCCGAGAGCATCGGAATAGGAAGGTCGCGCAGGTCCTCGTGCGACTTGCGCCAGGCGAGGTGCACGAAGTCCGAGTCCGTGCTGACGCCGAGCAACTGCGCGTCGCGGTCCTGGAAGGCGCGGTTGAGCTTGCCGAAGCCCGCAATCTCGGTCGGGCAGACGAAGGTGAAGTCCTTCGGCCAGAAGAAGACGACGAGCCACTTGCCGGCGTAGGTCGAGTTGCCGATGTCCTTGAACGCCTTCGTCGCGTCGTTGCTGACGACGCCCGTCAACTTGAACGAGGGAAACTTGCTGCCGATACCCAACATGATTCGAACTCCTTGTCTCGTGTTGCCCGTTTGCTTGTGGCACAGGATGGCGGTCGGTGTTCCATTTGTACAATCGATATTTACGATATTTGTGATAGGCTGTATCTATGACATTGCGGGATCTCGAATACCTGGTCGCGCTCGCGGAAACGCGGCATTTCGGCCGCGCGGCCGAGCGCTGCCACGTCTCCCAGCCCACCCTCTCCGCCCAGCTCAGGAAGCTCGAGGACGCCCTCGGCGTTGCCCTGGTCGAGCGCAGGCCGCGAAAACTCTCGCTCACTGCCGCAGGCGAGGCCGTCGTCGAGCGCGCGCGGCGGATGCTTCGCGACGCCGACGACATCCGCACGCTCACGCGGGCGAGCCAGGATCCCCTCTCGGGGCAGCTGAAGGTCGGCCTGATCCCGACACTAGGACCCTATCTGCTGCCCCGCGTCGCCCCGCGCATTTCGCGCGCATTGCCGAAGCTGCAATTGATGCTGCACGAGTACCAGACGGCGTCGCTCATCGAGCGCACGCTCGCCGGCGAGCTCGACCTCGCCATCCTCGCGCTGCCCGCGAACACGAAGGGCCTCGTCACGCGCTCGCTGTTCGCGGAGGCATTCCTCGTCGCGATGCCGGCAAGCCACCGCCTCGCCGCGAAAAAGCGCGTGAGGTCGCAGGATCTCTCCGGCGAGAAATTGTTGCTGCTCGAAGAGGGCCATTGCCTTCGCGACCAGGCGCTCGACGTCTGCGAGCGCGCGGGTACGCAGGAACAGGATTTCCGTGCGACGAGCCTCGAGACGCTCCGGCAGATGGTCGCGGCCGGCCTCGGCATCACGCTGCTGCCGCGGCTCGCCGCCGAGGGTCCGTTCGCTTCCGCGCGCGGCCTCACGGTGCGACCGTTCGCGCCGCCCTCCCCGAACCGCGTCATCGGTGCCGCCTGGCGGCGTTCCACGTCGCGCCTTCCGGCGATAGTCGCGGTCTGCGACATCATTTCCCGCGCGGGCTGAATCTCCGCGAACGCATTGCGTGTCGACGGCCGGCCCGCCGGGGCCGATGCTATCGTTGAATCGATGCGCGCTTTGCCATCACTGCTGGTACTCGCCGCGACGGCCGCGTGGGCTGCGCCACCGTTGCCGCGCCTCAACCTACTGCCCGGCAGCCTTACCGTTTCAGGCGTGTCTGCCGGTGGCTACATGGCGACGCAATACCAGGTCGCCTACTCGAAGGACGTGATCGGCGCCGGAATCATCGGCGCGGGTCCCTGGCTTTGCGCGCAGGGCGTCATCACGCGCGCGCTCAATGAATGCACGCAGGGCAGCGCCGGCGGGCCGGATGACCGCGCGCTCATCGCGACGCTGCGCGCGAGCGCCGCGGCCCGCGTGGTCGACGATCCCTCCTGGCTCGCGCCGGACCGCGTCTGGATCTTTCACGGCAAGCGTGACCTGAAGATCGGCGCCGCGGTTTCGGATTCCCTGCTGCGCTTCTACCTTGCATTCATTCATCGTGAGCGCATTCGCTACGAAACGCAGGTTGCGGCCGCGCATGGATTCCCGACGAACGATGCAGGCGGCGCCTGCGACGTCGACGAGCCGCCGTGGATCCTCGACTGCGATTTCGATGCCGCGGGCGAGATGCTGCGCCACCTTTACGAAGGCCTGCGCGAGCCTGCCGGAGAGGTCACGGGTGAATTGCGCGAGTTCGACCAGGCACGCTATGCGGCACGCGAATCTCTCGCGTCGTTCCACGAAACCGGCCTCGTCTTCGTTCCCAGGGACTGCGCCGCCGGCAAGCCCTGCCGGATCCATGTCGCCTTCCATGGCTGCCGCCAGGGCATCGGCTACGTCGGCAAGACCTTTGCGCGCCAGGCCGGTTACATCCGCTGGGCCGACGCGAACCGCATCGTCGTGCTCTATCCGCAAGCTGCGCAAAGCCTGATTGCTCCGCTCAACCCGCGCGGCTGCTGGGACTGGTGGGGCTACTCGGGCGCCGACTACGCGACACGAAGCGGGGCACAGCTCGCGAGCGTGCACGGCATGCTCAAGGCGCTCGGTGCCAAGTGACGGTGCCGGGTCGTACTTTCGTCATCTGGCTCGCTCCAGATGACGAAAGTACGACCCGGCACCGTCAAATTACGGCGGTCGCCTCGATCTCGACCTTGGCCCGTGGCTCGAGGAGCGCCGCAACGACGACGACGGACATGGCCGGGAAGTTGCGGCCGATCAGCTCGCGATAGCTTGCGCCGATCTCCACGAGCGCGTCGTTGTACTCATCGCGGCTCGTGACGTACCAGGTCATGCGGACGATGTGCTCGGCGCGCGCACCCGCGCAGGCGAGCACGGCGACGACGTTCGCGAGCGCCTGGCGCACCTGCGCCGCAAAATCGTCGCTGACGATCCGTTGCTGCGCGTCCCAGCCAATCTGACCCGCGACGAAGACCTGACGGCCTTCCGCCGCGATGCCATTCGCATAACCGCGGGGCCTGGCCCAGCCCGGCGGCTGGAGGATGTCGCGGCTCATTTCAGGAGCTCTCGGCCGATGATGAGTTTCTGCACCTCGCTCGCGCCTTCGTAGATGCGGAGCGCCCTGATCTCGCGGTAAAGCCGCTCGATGATCTCGCCGCGCACGAGGCCGCGGCCGCCAAACATCTGCAGCGCGCGGTCGATCACCGTCTGCGCATTCTCGGTCGCGGTCAGCTTTGCCATGGCCGCGGCAACCGTGAATGGCTGTCCGGCATCGCGCAGCCAGGCGGCGCGGTAAGTCAGGAGCTCTCCGGCGTCGAGGTCCGTCGCCATTTCGGCGAGCGCCGACTGCGTCAACTGGAAGTCCGCCAGCATGCGGCCGAACATGCCGCGGGATCGCGTATGGCCGAGGGCCTCGTCGAGCGCGCGGCGAGCGAAGCCGCAGGCGGCGGCAGCAACCGAGGTACGAAAGATGTCGAGCGTGCGCATCGCGGTCCGGAACCCCTCGCCCTCCTCGCCGATCAGCCGCCCCATCGGAATTCGACAGTCGTCGAACGAAATCCGCGCCAGGGGATGCGGCGCCATGGCGTCGATCCGCTCGGCAATCGCGAACCCGCGATCGCCCGGCTCGACGACGAAGGCGCTGATCCCGTCGGCCGAAACGCTGCCGTCATGGCGCCGCTGGCCCGGCGCCGTGCGCGCGAACACGCAGTAGAAGTCCGCGATTCCGCCATTCGAGATCCAGGTCTTCGAGCCATTCAGCACGTACGACTCGCCGTCCCGGCGCGCGCTCGTCTGCATGGCTGCGACATCCGAGCCGGCGTCCGGCTCCGACAACGCGAAGGCCGCGATCGCCCGGCCTTCTCCGACGCGCGGCAGGTAAGCCGCGCGCAGGCGTTCGCCGCCGGCGAGCGACAATGGCGCGCTGCCGAGCCCCTGCATTGCGAACGCGAAGTCCGCGAGCCCCTCATGGTAGGCAAGCGTCTGCCGCAACACGCAGATGGAACGGACGTCGAAGTCCTCCGTGGCGCCGCCGTCCGCCGCGCGCAGGCAGTGGCGTAGCAGCCCGGCATTGCCGAGCCTTCCGACGAGCACCCGGCAGCGCGCATCCACGGCCGCGCGCTCCACCGGATGCGCTTCGCCCGTGAGCGTCGCGTCGGCCCATCGTTCCGCCTCGGTCGCAAGCCGCCGGTGCGGCTCGTCGAAAAAGGGCCATTGCAGGCGATCGTCGTGAGTGGCCATCAGTCTCCCTCGAACACCGGCTTCTGCTTCTTCGAGAATGCCTCGAAGGCGCGGCGGAAATCGTTGCTTTGCATGAGGCCCGCCTGCGCGCGCGCCTCGGCATCGAGCGCCTCGTTGACTCCCATGTTCCATTCGAGATGCAGCATCTTCTTCGTCAGCGCGTGAGCGAGCGTCGGGCCTGCGGCGAGCTCCGACGCGAGCTTCGATGCCGTCGCCAGGAGCTGGGACGCGGGCACGACCGAATTGTGGAAGCCGAAGTGCTCGCCTTCGCTTGCGTCCAATGCGCGGCCCGTAAAGAGGAGTTCCGCGGCGCGTCCCTGCCCGATGAGCCGCGGCAGCAGCGCGCAGGCGCCCATGTCGCAGCCGGCGAGCCCGACGCGCACGAAGAGGAAGGCCGTTTTTGCCTCAGGCGTCGCGATGCGAAAGTCCGAAGCGAGCGCGATCATGGCGCCCGCCCCGGCGCAGACGCCGTCGATCGCCGCGATGATGGGCTGCGGGCAGGCGCGCATCGCGCGGACCACGTCGCCCGTCATGCGCGTGAACTCCAGGAGCTCCTTCTCGTCCATCTTCGTGAGCGGGCCGATGATCTCGTTCACGTCGCCGCCCGAGCAGAAATTCCCGCCGGCGCCGTTGATCACGACGACGCGCACGCCGCAGCCGTCGTGCAGCAGCCGGAACAGGTCGCGAAGCTCCGCGTAGGAATCGAAGGTCAGCGGATTCTTCTTTTCCGGGCGATTGAGCGTCAGGTAGCCGACGCGGTTTTCCACCCTCCATAGAAAGTTCCTGGCCGCGTACCCCGTCAGGTCCGGAATCTCGGTCTTCATGCGTCACGCTCCTCGAGTGAACGGACATGGGTCTTGAGCCGAGCGAGCAGCGTCGCCATCGTCGCCATCTCCCGGACCGAAAGCTCGCGGAAGGACTCGACGATCCAGCGCTCGTGCTCCTCGGCCATCGCCGTGAAGGCCCGCCTGCCGGCCGGCGTCAGCCGCACGAGCCAGGCGCGGCGATCGGCCGGGTCGGCCGCGCGCTCGACCAGGCCCTCTTCCTCCAGCATGTCCGTGATGCCGGTGACGTTCCCGCCCGTGACCATCATGCGCTTGCTGAGTTCGCCCATCTTCAGTCCTTTCGGCGCGCGCTCGAGCTGGGCCATCAGGTCGAAACGCGGCAGCGTCGTCGCGTAGCGCTCCTGGAGCAGGCGGCGCGTGCGCGTCTCGACCAGGCGGTTGGTCGCGAGCATGCGCAGCCACAGGCGGATCGCGCCGTGATCGTCGCGTTCCGCGCGCGTCTCGGCGTCCATCGCGGGCCGCGGCATCAGGTCACTTCCCCGCCGGCGATGGCGATGCTCTGGCCGGTCACGCTCTCGCTCCCGGTCGCGCAGAGCCAGACGACGGCGTTCGCGACCTCCTCGGGCTGCACGAAACGATGCTGCGGATTGAATGAGATGAGCGTCTCGCGCGCCTCGGATTCGCTGCGGGCCGATTGCTCGCTGATGGCGCGCACCGCGTCGCGCACGACGCCGGTATCGGTGAATCCCGGGCACACGGCGTTGACGGTGATCCCCGTCCTGGCCACTTCGAGCGCGAGTGCCCGCGTCAGGCCGACGACGCCGTGCTTGGCGGCGCAGTAGGCGGTGCAATAGGCATAGCCGCGAAGCCCCGCCGTGCTCGAGACGTTGACGATGCGTCCCCAGTTCGCGGCGAGCATCGCCGGGATCGCCGCATGCGTGCAGTTGAAGACGCCGTTCAGGTTCACGTCGACGATCGACCGCCAGAACGCCTCGTCGCTCTTCGCGAGCGCGCGGCTCGCCGGACGGCCCGCATTGTTGACCAGGATCGCGATCTCGCCGGCGGCCTCGCGCGCCTCGGCGAATGCGCGCTCGACCTGCCGGCGATCCGTCACGTCCGCGGTCACGGTAACGGCGTTCCCGTCGAGCGTGATCGCCGTTTCGTCGAGCTCGTCCGTATTGCGACCGAGCAGCGTCACGCGCGCGCCGGCGGCGGAGAGTGCGCGGGCAATCGCTGCGCCGATGCCGCGTCCGCCGCCCGTGACGAGCGCGTGCCGGCCTGAAAGTGCCTGCTTCATGTGCCCTCCTTAAACCGGGCCGGTCATCTGCGCCGCGCGCTCGAGGTTGCGCTCGAGTTGCCGCTTCGCGGATTCGTACTGCGGCGGCCACCATTGCTCCTGCCAATGCTGTTCGGCGGCGGCGCGCAGCGTCCACGCAGGATCCGCCAGGTGCGGGCGCGCGAGCGCGCAGAGGTCGGCGCGCCCAGAGGCGATGATCGAGTTCGCGTGGTCAGTCTCGTAGATGTTCCCGACGGCGATCGTCGGGATGCCGACGACGTTGCGCACGAGGTCCGAGAACGGCGTCTGCCACATGCGGCCATAGACCGGCTTCTGCCATGGCACGGTCTGGCCGCTACTGAGATCGAGCATGTCGGCCCCGGCGGCTTTCATCGCGCGCGCAATCTCGAGCAGCTCGTCCTCGGTCAGGCCGCCCTTCGCCCAGTCGCTCGAGGAAAGTCGTACCGAGAGCGGCTTGTCCGCCGGCCAGGCCGCGCGCACGGCGGCGAGGATTTCGAGCGGGTAACGGAGGCGGTTGCCGGTCGCGCCGCCGTAAGCGTCCTTGCGCAGGTTCGTGAGCGGCGAGAGGAAGCTCGCCAGCAGGTAACCGTGCGCCATGTGCAGCTCGAGCATGTCGAAGCCGGCATCCGTCGCGTAGCGCGCGCTTCGCAGGAAGTCGGCGAGCACGCGGTCCATGTCAGCGCGCGTCATCTCGCGCGGCGCGGTGCTGATGCCTTCGAAGTAAGGCAACGGCGACGGCGCGATGGTGTGCCAGTTGCCCGACACGAGAGGCGTGTTCTCTTCTTCCCAGCCGAGCTGCGTCGAGCCCTTGCGGCCGGAATGACCGAGCTGCATGCAGAACTTCGCACGGCTGTTGCGATGGACGAAATCCACGATGCGCCGCCAGGCATCGCGCTGCGCCTCGTTCCAGAGTCCCGTGCATCCGGGCGAGATCCGGGCCTCGGGCGACGGGCAGGTCATCTCGGTGAACACCAGGCCCGCCCCGCCGGTCGCGCGCGCGCCGAGGTGCACGAGGTGCCAGTCGTCCGGCATGCCGTCCCTCGCCGAGTACTGCGCCATCGGCGAGACGACGATGCGGTTCTGGAGCTTCAGGCCCCGCAGCTCGAATGGCAGGAACATCGGCGGCCGCGGCGACACTGCGCCGGCGCGCTTGGCGAGCCGCGCCTCGACATCCGCGACGAAAGCGGGATCGCGGAGCTTCAGGCTCGCATGGCCGATGCGCTGGCTGCCGGTGAGCAGGCTGTAGGTGAACTGCCACGGCTCGAGACGCGTGTAGCGCGCGACTTCCTCGAACCAGCGCATGCGGTTGCGCGCCGCGCTCTGGAGCCTCAGTGCCTCGGTCGAGCGCTCCTCCTGGTAGGCCGCGAGGGCTGCGGGCACGTCGCTGCTTCCGGCCGTGCGGGCGACGAGCGCGATCGCGTCCTCCATCGCGAGCTTGGTGCCGGAGCCGATCGAGAAATGCGCCGTGTGCGCCGCATCGCCGATCAGCACGCGGTTGCCATGGTGCCAGCGCTTGCAGAGCACGCGCTGGAAGTTGAGCCAGGCGGAGCCGCGCAGGTGGGCGGCATTGCTCATCAGCTTGTGGCCGTCGAGGTACCTGGCAAAAAGCTTCTCGGAGAACGCGATCGATTGCTCATGGTTTGCCGAATCGAGGCCGTGCGCCCGCCAGGTTTCCTCGCGCGTCTCGACGATCACCGTCGAGAGCGACTTGCTGAACTGGTAGGCGTGGACCTGGAACCAGCCGTGCCCGGTCTCCTCGAAGGCGAAGGTGAATGCAGGGAAGGGCTTCGTGGTTCCGAGCCAGATGAAGCGGCATTCGCGCGTGTCGATGTCCGGCTCGAACACGGATTCATGGCGCTTGCGCGTCCTGCTGTTGACGCCGTCGGCCGCGACGACGAGATCGGCATCGGCGAAAGCCGCGTCGTCCTCGACCTCGTGCTGGAAATGATGGGTGACGCCGAGCTCTGCGCCCCGGTCCTGCAGGATGCCGAGCAGGCGTTTCCTTTCGATGCCGCAGAAGCCGTGGCCGCCGGTGGTCGTGGTCGTGCCGCGGTAGTGGACGTCGATGTCGTCCCAGTGATGGAAGCTGCCCGTGATCGCCGCGTGCGAGGGCGCGTCGGCGGCCTGGAAGCCCTCCATGGTGCGGTCGGAGAATACGACCCCCCAGCCGAAGGTGTCGTCGGGGCGGTTGCGCTCGTAGACCTCCACGCGGGCCCGCGGCAGGGCCTTTCGGAAAAGGATGGCGGCATAGAGCCCCGCGGGCCCGCCGCCGAGGCAGACAATGCGCTTCACGGCGGCATTACAGGCCTGAATAGTTTAAATGTCAACTAACTAGCTGGTGCCGGGTCGCACTTTCGTCATCTGGCGTTTCTCCAGATGACGAAAGTGCGACCCGGCACCGTCATGGCTGGCGGAGCGCCTTGCGCTGGAGCTTGCCGGTCGCGGTCTTCGGCAGGGCCTCGAGGAACTCGATCACGCGCGGGTACTTGTACGGCGCGATGCGCTGCTTCACAAAGTCCTGCAACTCCTTCACGAGCGCGATATCCCCCGCCCTGCCCGGCGCGAGCACGACGCAGGCCTTCACGATCGTCCCGCGCTCGGGATCCGAACTGCCGATGACCGCGCATTCGCGCACGGTCGGGTGCGCGAGCAGGGCCCATTCCACCTCGGGACCGGCGATGTTGTAGCCCGCGGAAACGATCATGTCGTCGGCGCGCGCGACGAACCAGAAGTAGCCGTCTTCGTCCAGGCGGTAGATGTCACCGGTGACGTTCCAGCCTTTCTGGACGTAGTCGCGCTGACGCTCGTCGTCCAGGTAGCGGCAACCCGTCGGTCCGGTGACCGCGAGGCGGCCGGTGGCGCCGGGCAGCATCTGTTCTCCGTCCTCGTCCAGCACGCAGGCCTTGTACCCGGGAAGCGGCTTGCCGGTCGAGCCGGGACGGATGTCGTCGCCGGCGGACGATATGAAAATGTGGATCATCTCCGTCGCGCCGATTCCGTCGATGATGCGGATGCCGGTCTTCTCGAACCAGGTGTCGGACACCGACTTCGGCAGGTACTCGCCCGCCGACACGCAGCATTTCAGCGAGCTGAGGTCACGGCCCGCGAGCTCGGCGGCAAGCGCGCGATAGGCAAACGGCGCGGTGAAGAGGCAGGTGACGCGATGCTTCTCGATCGCGGCGAGGACGGCTGCCGGCGCCGGCGCCTCGATCGGCACGGTCGCCGCGCGAAAGCGCAGCGGAAACACGAGGAGCGCACCGAGACCGAATGTGAAACCGAGCGGTGGGCTGCCGGCGTAGACGTCGTCCGGCCTCGTCTTCAGGAGATGCCTCGCGACGACGTCCGCCATCGCGAGCACGTCGCGGTGGAAGTGCATGCAGGCCTTCGGCTGGCCGGTCGTGCCAGACGTGAAGGCGAGGAGACAAACGTCTTCAGAGGCGGTATCGGCGTTGACGAAGCGATCGGAAGCTTTTGCCATGCGTGCTTCGAGGTCGCCGTCGCCCCAGGTGATGACGGTGCCGACGTTGCCTGCTGCCGCGACACTGGCGAGCTCCCCGAGCAGGCGATGGTCCGAGAGCGCGATCGCCGGCTTCGCCTTCCCGATGATGGCCGTCAGCTCCGGCGCGCGCAGCATCGGCATCGTCGTGACCGCGATGGCGCCCGCCTTCATGACCGCGAGCCAGGCGGCATAGAGCTCCGGGCCGTTGAAGCCGCGTAGCAGCACCCGATTGCCGGGGACGACACCCGCGCCCGCGAGGACGTTCGCGATGCGATTCGCGCGCGTCAGCAGCTCGCGATAGGTGATGGTGCCTGCGGCCGTCAGGATCGCCGGCCGCTCGCCGTGACCCTCGGCGACGGCATCGTCCAGGAGCACCGTCGCGCAGTTGAGCCGCTCGGGATACTGCAGCTCCGGCAGGTCGAAGTGCAGCCGCGGCCACAGTTCCTTCGGCGGCAGGCGGTCTCTCGCGAACGTGTCCATCGCCGCATTTTAGTGGCGTTGCTGCCGAAGGGGACGTTCACCTTTGCCGAAGGGGACGTTCACCTTCATCGACCTGTGGCGTGGAAAGGCACGCAAGCGTTCTAGATGAAGGTGAACGTCCCCTTCGGCAAAGGTGAACGTCCCCTTCGGCAGCCGCACCGGTAGAATCCGCCGATGCCCGCGTACCTGGAGACGGAACAAGAGCTGTCGCGGCTGGCGCGGCGCGCCGCGGGCATGCGCGGCGGCCCGCGCCTCTTGATCCTGCCGGGGATGATGGGCTCGAGCATCGGCCTCCTGCGCAAGAACGGCGGCGTCGACGTCACCTGGTTCGACCCGGTGGAGATCGCGCAGGGCCAGCTGATCAAGCTCGCCCTACCCGCCGGAAATCGCTACTGGGCGGTCGGCGTCCTGAAATTCGCCTACGAGCGGCTGCGGCTCGTGCTCCGCATCGCCGGCTTCGACGCCGTATTCCATCCCTACGACTGGCGCCGCGACGTCCTTTGGAACGGCCGCGAACTCGCAGACCGCCTGTTGCGCGAGAAGCGCCAGGACGTCGTGCTCGTCGGCCACAGCGCAGGCGGCCTCGTCGCGCGGGCGGCGCTCGCGCACAAGGGCGGCGAGCGCATCGGCCGCATCATCCAGCTCGGCACGCCGAACAAGGGCGTCTTCGTCGCGGTGCAGGCGCTGCGCGGCACCTACCCGCTGATCCGCCGCGTCTCGATGCTGGATCTGAAGCACAGTGCGGACGAGCTCGCGCGCAAGATGCTGACGACTTTCCCGGGACTCTGCGACCTCCTGCCCGCGGCGAATCTCTGCAAGGACTTCGATCCCTTCGATCCGGACCATTGGCCGGATGGGCCGAAGCCGGGCGCGGGACTTCTGGCGGAAGCGCGCGACGCGATCGGCGCACTACCGCCGCCCGACGAACGCTTCCGGCTCATCGCGGGCTTCGGCCAGGACACGGTGCTCGGCCTGCGGCGCCTGAACCGCAAGCTGGAATTCGGGCGCGGCCCGGCGGGCGACGGCACGGTACCGCTCGCCCTCGCGCAGTGGCCGAACCTCAAGACCTGGTACGCCGAGGAAAGCCACGGCTCGCTACCCGGCAATGCGGAGGTCGGGCGCGCGGTCGTCGACCTCGCCCGCAGCGGGTCGACGCACGCACTGCCGCAGGTACTGCCGCGCCGCCGCGGCGTGCCGACGCTCTGGCAGGAGGACCTGCGCGCCGCGCCGACGCCGAAGATCGCCTGGAACGACCTCTCGGAGCGCGAGCAGCGCGAGTTCCTGCACGAATTCGTCGGTGTCACGCAGCCCTCGACCGCCGCCGCGCCGAAGCGCGCGGCGTCGGCGAAGCCCGTCGAGCTCTCTTTCATCGAGGGCAGCATCACGCAGAGCAGTGCTGCCGCGATCGTGCTCGGCGCCTTCGCGAACGTGGAGCCCGCCGGTGCCGCGCAGGCGATCGACCGCATGTTGCACGGCGCGATCAGCGACCTTGCGCGCCGGCGCGCGATCAGCTCGGCCGCGGGCGAAGTCTTCGTGCTTCCGGTCGGCCGCAGCGGCCTGGTGCCGCGGCTCGTCGTGTTCGCGGGTCTCGGGAATTTCGGCCGCTATGGCTCGGATGTGCAGCGCCTCGCCGCGGCGAACGTGACGCGCACGCTCGCGCTCGCCGGCATTGAAAACTTCGCGATGGTCCTCTGGGGCACGGCGTCGGGCACCGAGCCCGCGGACGCCGCGCGCGCCCAGCTCGAGGGCGTCCTCACGGCCCTCGCGGATCTCGAGCCCGAGCAACGCCTCAAGCGCATCACGATCGTCTCCCGCGATGCCGACCGCATCGCGGCGGCCCGGCGCGTGGCCGAGGACCTGCTCCGCCTGCATCCGGCGGCGCCGCTCATGCGCATCGCGGGCGAGCGCAAGCCGGCCCGGAAGCCCGCGCGCGTCCAGAAGCCGACGGCGACGCCGCTCGCCTGGCTCTTCGTGCAGGAGTCCGCCGCACAGCTGCGCGTCGCGCTTCTCGGGCCCGCGCCGAAAGCAACCGCGCTCGTGGCGAACCGGCGCCTCGACCTGCGCCTGCTCGAGCGCGAGCATTCACGCCTCGTGCCGGGGATGTCGGTTGCCGACCTCGAGGAGTTCGGCGAGCGGCTCACCGGGCTCCTGCTGCCGGACGAGATCGCGGAGGCCCTGCACTCCGTGAAATCCTCGCCGCTCGTCGTCGTCCACGACACCGCGAGCGCCCACTGGCCCTGGGAGGTCCTGCGGCTCAAGGACTGGTCACCGGCGGCGTCCAAGGGCCTCAGCCGGCGCTACGCCGCGGAGGGCATGTCGGTCGCAAAGTGGCGTGAACAGCGCCGGCGCGCGCGCGAATTCAACGTGCTGCTCGTCATCAACCCGACCGGCGACCTGCCGGGCGCGGTCGAGGAAGGCGAGCGCGTCGCCGCCATGCTGACGCAGCTCGAGGGCGCCGGCATCACGGCGATTCGCGGGGCTGACGCGACGCGCGCGCGGCTCCTCGCGGAGTTCCGCTCGGGCGACTACGACGCGATCCACTTCGCCGGCCACGCCTGGTTCGACGCCCAGGCGCCCGCCTCGAGCGGAATCCTCTGCGCCGGCGGCCGCGTGCTCTCCGGCGCCGACCTCGCGGCGATGGACTCGGTGCCCGCGCTCGTCTTCTTCAATGCCTGCGAATCCGGGCGGCTGCGCGCGACGGTGAATCCGCTCCGCCAGCTCGACCGCAGCGTGGGCTTCGCCGAAGCCTTCCTGCGCGGCGGCGTCGCCAACTTCATCGGCACCTGGTGGCCCGTGTCCGACAACGCGGCCTCGGCCTTCGCGACGACGCTCTATCGCGACCTCGCGAAGGGCGAGTCGATCGGCAACGCGCTCAATGCGGCACGCTCTTCCGTGCGCGCACTGCCCTCGGCCGACTGGGCGAACTACCTCCACTACGGCAGTTTCGACTTCACGCTGAAAGCACCCAAGGCCTGAAGATCCCGCCATGGCGCGAATCGCGTCCCTGCATGTCTACCCGGTCAAGTCCTGCCGCGGTATCGACGTCGACTCGGTCCTCATGACGCCGACCGGCCCCGAGTGGGACCGGCGCTGGATGATCGTGACGGCCGACGACCGGTTCATCACCCAGCGCACGCATCCGAAGCTGGCGACGATTGCAGTGCGCGTAGGCAACGGCGAGCTGCGGCTCACCGTCGAGGGCCGCGAGCCACTCGTGCTGGACGCCGGCCACGCGGGCAATTCGCGGCGCGTCACGATCTGGAACGACAAGTGCCTCGGCGTCGACGCCGGCGACGAGGCGGCTGCCTGGCTGTCAGGCGTGCTGGGCGAGGCGCTCCGGCTCGTGCGGCTGGACCCGGCGGTGCCAAGGCTCGCGAACCCGAAGTACGCCGGTTCCGCGCCGCACCCGGTGACGTTCACCGACGGCTACCCGATTCTGCTGGTCTCGAGCGAATCGCTCGCGGAGCTGAACCGCCGCCTGCCGGAGCCGATCCCGATGGCGCGGTTCCGGCCGAACGTCGTGATCGAGGGCGTCGCCGCGCACGCGGAGGACGCGATGACGCTCTACCGCTTCGGCCCGATCGTGCTGCGAGGCGTGAAGCTCTGCACGCGCTGCCCAGTCACGACGACCGACCAGGTCACCGGCGCGCGCGACGCGCACCAGCAGCCGCTGCGCGCCCTCGGCAAGTACCGCCACGATTACGTGCTGAAGGGCGTGACCTTCGGCCAGAACTGCGTGGTCGAGGCAGGCGTCGGCGAGCGGCTGCGCGCCGGCGCTCTGCTGACAATCGACAACTACCAGGTATAGCGCACGCGATAGGTGACGACTGCCTCGCCGCCGGCGGCGATGCGCACCGGGAACTCCACGGTCCGCGCGTCCATCTTCTCCGGCGCCTGCGACTGTTCTATCAGCGTCCACTGGCTCCAGCGATAGAGGTTCTCGCGCACGATCACCTCGACCGGCTGTTCCTTGTGGTTGCGCACCTTGATCTCGAAGGCCTCTTCCATGACGCGGCCCTTCGTGTTCACGACGAAGTCGGTCTGGCGGCGCTCGCCGACGACATCGAAAGCCGTGCCGAGCTTCACGCGCACGTCTTCGTCCATCGGCGTGTGGTCGATCTTGTCCTCGCCGATGAACTCGAGGCTGCCGTCTGCCTTGTCCTGCTGCGACACGCGGATGCGGCCGGCGGGCAACGGCATCCCCATGCCCGAGGATTTGTCGTTCCTGAACTTGAGCCAGACGTCGACCTTTGTGTTCGATGTCGGGCCGAACTCGCGATCGAGCATCGGCGAGCCGTAGTAGACGTCAAAAACCGCGCCGTAATAGACGAGCTGCTTCTTCGCAGGCACGCGCGTCGCGGAGTCGAAGAGCTCGATCTGCTTGGTCGAGTTGTTCGGAATCGTCGCCGGGCGGCCGAGCGTGTAGAGGTGATACTCGAAGAAGGATTTTTCCTCGAATCCCGGCGCCGCGGCGTCCGCCATCATGGTCGTTACCACTCCCTCGCGCGCGAACTTCCGTGCCGCCTCGACGCGATTGACGTCTCCCGCGATGAGCTTCAGCTTCGCATCCTGGTAGCGCGCGCCCGATTGGTTGAGCAGGCTCACCCACGCGCCCACATCCACGAAACCTGAATTAGCGTCGGCGCCTTCGGTGAAGATCAGGTTGTAGTCGGCCCACCAGGTGATGCCGCCCGTCTGGTACGAGACGCGCGCTTCCTGGGTGCCGCCCTTGCCGGAAACGACGTCCCACTCGAGCGTCGGCCGCGTGATCAGGCCGCCCGGCAGCTCGCCGAATCGCATGTTGCTCCATTCGCGCAGCGCGTGGATCTGGCCGTCGCCGCCGCGGATCACGAGCCCGTCGTTGGACGAAATGAGCGTGCCGTCGACGACCTTGATGCCGTCGCCGCTCTGTTGCTCGACGCTGACCTGCCGGTCGATGTAGCGCGACAGCAGCTTTTCCTGGCTCACGAGGTCGAACTGGAAGTTCTGCTCGAGCACCTTCGTGCCTTCGGGGTCGGAGAGCGACAGGAACTGCACGGTGGTCGGGTCGATCAGCGCCGCGACGTCGGTGAACTGGATCGTGCCGCGCCCGCGGGGAATCTGGAGGTCGCGGTCCATGCGCACGAGCGCGAAGCCCGGCAGCTGGCTGGCCTGCGGGCTGCCCATGCCCGGCAACGGCCGGTACCACTCGGCGGGAATGCCGCCCGGCTGGGCCGAGCTGTATACGGTCAACGAGACTTCGGGCTCGGCCGCGACGGCGTTGAGCGAGAGCAGGACGCCAAGACAAAGCAGGCCGGAACGTGCGACAGGCAAGGACATGGGGCCCTCCTTGGGCAGCGAATGCATAGAATAAACGGAGGAGCGCCCGGAGTTGGGTCAATGCACACGGAAATCTCGCCCTGGATCGAGAAGCTGAAACCGCACCGGCTCACGATCGGCATCTGGGCGGCGATGCTCGTGCTGCTCGTGGCGCTCGCGTGGGTCGCCTGGCGCTGGAGCGTCGCCGAAGACCGCATGGCGATGATGCAGAAACAGGCCGAGACAGGGTTTCTTCAAGCGCCCTCGTCCACCAGGACGGTGCGAATCGACCTGCGGGCGCCCCGGGTCATTTCGGTCGGCGGCGGCGAATTCCCGGAGCGCATCGACCTGCTCATCAACGCGCGCACGAAGCAGTACGCGCGTTTTCGCGTGAGCGTCCTGCGCGACGACGGCACGCTTCTCGTGCACGCCGACCAGATGGTGCGCGACTCGAACTTCGATCTCAGGCTCTCATTCAACACGTCGGTGCTGCCCGCAGGAGCCTACCTGGTCCGCGTCGAAGGCTACGCCCGCGGCGGCGTGCTGAAGCCTTTCGCGGAAGCGCGCCTGCGCGCATCCGGTGGCTAGGCGCCGAAGGGGAGATCCGCCAGTGATCACGGCCAGTCGCACGTCTCTTTCGCTCGTCCTCGCGCTCGCTGCCGGCATCTGCGCCGACGCATGGGCGCAAGCGGCGCCCGACGAATGGCCCGCCTATGGGCGCGATCCCGGCGGCGCGCGATTCTCCCCGCTCACTGACATCAACCGCTCCAATGTCGCCAGGCTCACGCCCGCATGGACTTTCCGCACCGGCCATCTCGGCATCGAGACCGACAGCGACTCGCGCTTCGAGACGATGCCGATCGTCGTGGATGGAAGTCTCTACCTGACGACGCCGCTTGGCGAGCTGATCGCGCTCGACCCCGCGACCGGCGCCGAGCGCTGGCGCTTCGATCCGAAATCCCGCCGCAAGGCTGACTACGGCGATTTCGCCAATCGCGGCGTCAGCACCTGGCTCGATGCGAAGGCGGCCGCGGGCGCACCGTGCCGCCGGCGGATCTTCGTCGCGACTATCGACGCGCGCCTCTTCGCAGTGGACGGAGCGACCGGGCGCGCGTGCGCCGGCTTCGGCGCGAAGGGCATGATCGACCTGCGCAAGGGACTTCGGCGCGCGCCGTTCGAGTTCCCCGCCTACCAGGTGACTTCTCCTCCGCTCGTGATCGGAGACCTCGTCGTCACCGGCTCCGCGATTGCGGACAACAGCCGCATCGCTCCCGCGAGCGGCGAAGTGCGCGCATTCGATGTCCGCACCGGCGAGCTTGCCTGGCGCTGGGATCCGGTCCCGCAGGATCCGAAAGATCCGGCACATGCGACCTGGGAGAACGGGAGCGCGAAAAGCACCGGCGCCGGCAATGTCTGGTCCGTCATGGTCGCGGACCCCGAACGGGGACTCATCTTCGCGCCGACCTCGAGCCCGGGGCCGGACTATTACGGCGGCCTGCGGCCCGGCGACAACCGCTACGCGAATTCGATCGTCGCGCTGAAGGCGGCAACCGGCGAGGTCGCCTGGGCATTCCAGACGGTGCATCACGATCTCTGGGACTACGACAATGCCTCGCCTCCCGCGCTCGCGACGATCCGTCGTGGCGGCGAGTCGATACCGGCGGTGTTGCAGGCGACCAAGACCGGCATGTTGTTCGTTCTGCATCGCGACACCGGCGAACCGCTGTTCCCCGTCGAGGAGCGGGCCGTGCCCGCGAGCGACGTCGAGAGCGAGCGAGCATCGAAGACGCAGCCATTCAGCTCCATCCAGCTGAGCCCGCACGGAATTGCGGCGACCGAGCTCGGGCACCTCGGCGAAGCCGATCGCGTGGCCTGCGCGTCGGTCATCGGGGAGCTTCGCAACGAAGGCATTTTCACGCCGCCCTCCGGGCGCGGAACGCTCGCGCGGCCCTCCAACATCGGCGGCGCGCACTGGGGCGGTCTCGCGGTGAACGGCGACCGGCAGATCGCAGTCGTGCCGGTCAACACGATCGCCTCGATGGTCCAGCTGATGCCGGCAAATTTCGACGAAGGCGAAGCCGAGCAGGAATCCGATCGCTTCGGCCTCGGCTACGAGTACACGCACATGGAGGGCACCGGCTACGTGATGCGACGCCGCTTCCTGCGCGGTCCGTCGGGCGCCTTCTGTTCGCCGCCGCCCTGGGGCGCGCTCGTCGGCGTGGACCTCGTCGGCGGCCGCAAGGCCTGGGAAGTTCCGCTCGGCGCGCATCTCGACGGCTCGGTGGCGGGATCCCCGAACCTCGGCGGGCCGATCGTGACCGCCGGCGGGCTGGTTTTCATCGGCGCGACCGTCGAGAAGGCGTTCCGGGCATTCGACGTCGAGACCGGCAACAAGCTGTGGCAGGCGGAGCTGCCGGCGGGTGCGCGCGCGACGCCGATCACTTATCGCGCCGGCGGCCGGCAGTTCGTCGTGATCGCGGCGGGCGGCGGAGATCTGTTCGGCGAGGGCGACTACCTCGTCGCCTTTGCCTTACCGCGTTCCGATTAATGCTCGCGCAGGATGCTGATCGGCGGGTGATTGATCACGTTTCGCGCGGCGAAAGTCCCCGCGCCACCGACGACTATTGCGCCCGCCGCAAGCCCGATCACCCAGACCCAGGGATCGATCGAGTAGGAAAGCTCGAAGACTTCCTTCGCGAGCAGCCAGCCCGCGAGCGTCGCGCCGATCGCCGCCAGCACGCCTGAGAGCATCCCGAGCGCCGTGAACTCCGAGGCGACGCCCGCGAGCACGACGCGACGGCGCGCGCCGAGCGTCCTGAGCATCGCGCTCTCGTAGCGGCGCTCGTCGCGCGTCGCCTGGATCGCGGCGAGCAGCACCGTGATGCCGGCCGCGAGTGTGAACAGGAAGACGTACTGGACCGCGAGCGAGGCGCGATCGATGACGTCGCGTACCTGCGCCAGGATCTGGTCGATGTCGAACACGGATACGGAAGGGAAGCGACGAACGAGATCGACGAGCATCTTCCGCTGCTCCATGTCGAGCTTCATGCTCGTGAGCCAGGTGCCAGCGAGCCCGTCCAGCGTGCCCGGCGAGAACACCAGGAAGAAGTTCGGGCGGAAGCTGTCCCACTCCACCTCGCGGAAGCTCAGGATTTCCGCCTCGATGGCCTCCCCGGCGACGTCGAAGCCGAGCCTGTCGCCGAGCTCGAGCCCCAGGTCCTCCTGGTACTCCGAGGCGACCGACACCAGGGCCTTGCCGCGGTCGGCTTCGGTCCACCAGCGGCCGGCGACGATCCGGTTGTCGACCTGCGGCATCTCGGCCCAGGACAGGTTCTGCTCGCGCTCGGCGAAGCCCTGGCCGCGGTCGGTCGCGGGCTCGATCTCATCGATTGGCCTGCCGTTGATCGAGGTCATGCGCGCGCGGATCATCGGGAAGAGCCGGGGCGCCGGCAGGCCGCGGTCCCCGATGAACCGCACGAAATCCTGCGTGTCCGAGGCCGGGATGTTGATCATGAAGAAATTGGGCGTGTCCGCGGGCAGGCTCGCCCGCCAGTCCTCGAGCAGGTCCTTGCGCACGACCGCGAGCAGCAGGAGCACCATGAGGCTGAGGCCGAAGGCGACGACCTGGACGACGCTCTCGCGCCCGCGTCGCGCGAGATTCGCGACGCCATAGCGCCAGGCGACGCCGACAGCGCCGCGCAGCCGCCCGGCCAGGCGCACGAGCAAGAATCCCGCGCCGTAGAGCACGGCCAGCATGCCGGCGATCCCCGCCGCGAGGTAGCCGACGAGCCTGGCGTCGCGCACCAGCCAGAACAGCACGCCGAGGATCGTCGCCACCGCAAGGCCGTAGGAAACCGAGTAGCGCAGCGGAGGCGGCTCGAGATTGCGGCGCAGCACCCGCGCGGGCGGCACGCGCTTCAATTGCAGCATCGGCGGGAGGGCGAATCCGACGAGGATCGCGAGCGCCGTCGCAAGACCCAGGATCGCGGGAGCCAGCGTCGGCGGCGGCAGGTCGGCCCGCACGAGGTCGCCGAGAAGCCGCGTCAGCAATTCCTGCGCGGTGAAACCGAGCGCGCTGCCGACTAGGGCCGCGATCAGGGCGATCAGTGCGAGCTCGATGACCGTGACCCGGAGCACGAGCGACTGCGGCGCGCCCATGCACTTCATCAGCGCGACGTTGTCCAGGTGGCGCTCCGTGTAGCGGCGCGCGGCCATGGCGACGGCGACCGCCGCGAGCAGGACCGTGATCATCGCGGAGAGATTCAGGAAGCGTCCCGCCCGGCGCGTCGAGGACTGGATCTGCGGGCTCTCCTCGGAAACGCCGACCAGGCGCTCGCTCTTCGCCTTCCGCTCCACGAGCGTCGCGCGGAACGCGCGAATCGCGGCCGGCTTCCCCGCGAACAGGAGCGAATAGGTCGCGCGGCTGCCGACACCGAGGAGTTCCGTCGAATCCAGGTCTGCGAGTGGAATGATGAGCGACGGCGCGAGGTCGACGAAGGCCGTGCCCTGGTCCGGGCGGTAGTCCAGGACCTGCGTCACCTTGAACGCCTGGGCTCCAATGCTCACGCGATCGCCGATGCCGGCACCGAGCCGCGCGAGCAGGCGCGAGTCGAGCCAGGCTTCGCTGCGGCCGGGGAGCCGACCAGTCGCGCGCGCGACCTCGAAAGGCGCGTCCGATATCTTGATGCGGCCGCGCAGCGGATAGCCCGGGCCGACGGCGCGGATTGCGGTCAACGCCGATTCCGCGCCGAAGTAGACGACGCTCGGGAAGGAGATGGTGCGCGCGGCCGCGATGCCGCGCTCCGCCGCGAGCCGGTCATAGTCCGTCGAGAGCGGCCTGGCGGAGCGCAGGCGGAGGTCCGCCGCAATCACTTCCGCGGCCCGCTGGTCCACGGCCTGGCCGATGCGGTCGGTGAAGAAGCCGACGCCGGTCAGCGCCGTGACGGCGACGAGCAACGCCGCGAGGAGCACGGCAAGCTCGCCGGAGCGCCAGTCGCGCAGCAGGGCGAGCAGCGCGAAACGCAGTGCTCTCATCAGTTCACCAGCCTGCCGGCGTCGAGCGCGATCACGCGGTTGCAGCGCGACGCGATCGCGCGATCGTGGGTCACGAGCACGAGCGTCGCGCCGTTCGCGTCGTTGAGGTCGAACAGCAGTTCGATCACGCGGCCGCCGGTCGTGGTATCGAGGTTGCCGGTCGGCTCGTCGGCGAAAAGCACTGAAGGGCGGGTGACGAACGCCCTCGCGATGGCGACGCGCTGCTGTTCCCCGCCCGAGAGCTGGCGCGGGTAGTGGCCGAGCCGCGGCCCGAGCCCGACCTGCTGCAGCACGGCGCGCGCGGCCGCGCGCGCATCGGCCCGGCCTGCGAGCTCGAGCGGCAGCATCACGTTCTCGTGCGCCGTCAGCGAGGGCACCAGGTGGAAGGACTGGAACACGAATCCGACATGCCGGGCGCGCGCAGCCGCACGGCCATCTTCGTCCAGCGCCGACAGCTCGATTCCCTCGAGCCAGACCGCGCCCGCGCTCGGCTCGTCGAGCCCGGCGAGCAGCGCGAGCAGCGTGGATTTCCCCGCGCCGGAAGCGCCGACGACGGCGACCGACTCGCCGGCTGCGACCGTGAAGCTCACGTCGTCGAGGATGGTCAGCATTCCCTCGGGGCTGGTAACCTGCTTGCGCAAACTTCTGGCTTCGAGAACGGTCTTCCTGTCCATGCGTCGCGTACTGGTCCTCGCGCTATGCCTCATCGCCGCGGCGCTGCCCGCGCGTTCCGCCGAACCGCCGGTGATCCTCGTCGTGGGCGATTCGCTGTCGGCGGGCTATGGGCTCTCGCCCGGCCAGGGCTGGGTCACCCTGCTGCAGCAGCGATTGAAGGAAGAAGGGTACGGTCACCGTGTCGTCAATGCCAGCGTCAGCGGCGAGACGACGGACGGCGGGGTCGCGCGGCTCGATCGCGCGCTCGCGACGCACAGGCCCGGCATCGTGATCATCGAGCTCGGCGGAAACGACGGGCTCCGGGGCCTGCCGGTTTCGCGCGTCCAGGCGAACCTCGGACTGCTCATCACGAAGAGCCGCGCCGCGGGCGCCGAGGTGCTGCTGCTCGCCGTCCGCGTGCCGACGAACTACGGCCCGCAGTACAGCAGTTCCTTCCAGCAGATCTACCGGGACCTGCAGAAGCGATACAAGATCGGCGTCGCCGCCCTCATGAGCCCGGAAGTCGCCCTCGATCTCGCCTACTTCCAGCCGGACGGTATCCATCCGAACGCGAGGGCACAGCCGCTGCTGCTCGACAACGTCTGGGTCCAGCTCACGCCGCTTCTCAACCCCTAGTCAACGGGACGCGAAAGCCGGACGATTGCCGGGCGGGATGACCCGCGCCATTTTGCGATGCAGCAATGAATGACTCGAATCCGGTCGCCGAAAAGACCTGGCTTCGCGACTACCCGCCCGACGTGCCGGCGGAGATCGACCCGGACTCGATTCCGTCGCTGAAGCATCTTTTCGAGGAAGCCTGTCGCAAGCACGCGGCCTCGACGGCGTACGCCAACATGGGCTGCAAGCTGAGTTACGCGGATGTCGACGAGCAGTCGCGCCGCTTCGGCGCCTGGCTGCAAAAGGAAGCCGGGCTCGGCAAGGGCGACCGCGTCGCCCTCATGATGCCGAACATCCTGCAATATCCGATCGCGATCGTGGGAAGCCACCGCGCCGGCTGCACGGTCGTCAACGTCAACCCGCTCTACACCGCGCGCGAGCTCGAGCACCAGCTCAAGGACTCGGGCGCGACGGTGATCGTGATCTTCGAGAACGCCGCCGCGACGCTCCAGCAGGTGATCGCGCGCACGCCCGTCAAGCGCGTCGTCGTGACCGGAATCGGCGACATGCTCGGCTTTCCCAAGGGACCGATCACCAACTTCGTGATCCGCAAGGTCAGGAAGATGGTGCCGGCGTACTCGCTGCCGGGTGCGGTCCGGTTCAATCAGGTTCTCGCGCGCGGCGGTTCGATGAAGCTCGATCCGGTAGACGTCGGCGGCGAGGACATCGCGTTTCTGCAGTACACCGGCGGCACGACCGGAGTCTCGAAGGGCGCGGTGCTGACGCACCGGAACATGGTGGCGAACACGCTGCAGGTCGTCGCGTTCATGCCGGAGCTCGCCGAGTTCGAGAGCCCGGCTGTCATCACGGCGCTGCCGCTGTATCACATCTTCGCGCTGACGACGAACCTGCTCGTGTTCACGGAGGTCGGCGGGAACAACGTGCTGATCACGAATCCGCGCGACATGCCGGGATTCGTCAAGGAGCTGTCGAAGGTGCGCTTCACCTTCATCACCGGCGTCAACACGCTCTTCAACGCGCTGCTCAACACGCCGGGCTTCGACAAGCTCGACTTCAGCTCGCTCAAGGTCGCCCTCGGCGGCGGCATGGCGGTGCAGGCGGCCGTGTCCGAGCGTTGGCGCAAGGTCACCGGCCGGCACATCTGCCAGGGCTGGGGCCTCACGGAGTCCTCGCCCGTCGGCACCGCGAACCTGCCACGGACCTCGGAATTCACAGGCTCCATCGGCTATCCCATTCCCTCCACCGAGATTTCCATCCGCGATGACGACGGCAATGCACTGCCCGTCGGCGCGGTCGGCGAGATTTGCCTGCGCGGGCCGCAGGTGATGCGGGGCTACTGGAACCGCCCGGAGGAGACGGCCAAGGTGATGCTGCCGGGCGGATGGCTGCGCACCGGGGACATCGGCCGCATGGACGAGCGCGGCCGCACCTTCATCGAGGATCGCAAGAAGGACATGATTCTCGTGTCGGGATTCAACGTGTATCCGAACGAGGTCGAGGGCGTGGTCGCGCAGATGCCGGGCGTGCTCGAGGTCGCCGCGGTCGCGCAGCCGGACGACAAGTCCGGCGAGGTCGTCGCGGTTTTCATCGTCAAGAAAGAGCCCGCGCTCACTGCCGAGGACGTCGTCGCGTTCTGCAAGCGGGAGCTGACGGCCTACAAGGTTCCGAAGCACGTCTATTTCAGAGACGAATTGCCGAAGACCAACGTCGGGAAGATCCTGCGCCGGACGCTGCGGGACGAACTTCAGAAACCCGCCGCCGCTTAGGACGAAGGGGAATGAAGGGGACGTTCACCTTCAATGAAGGGGACGTTCACCTTCACCGGTCCTTCGGGTGAAGGTGAACGTCCCCTTCATTCCGCTTCGTTCTAGCTAGCGGTGGTAGTTTGGCGAAAGCTCGTGGACCGCGGCGATCATCGCGGCCACGTGATCGGGATCCACGCCGGGCTGAATACCGTGGCCGAGATTGAAGACGTGGCCTGCGGCGTGGCCATAGCTTTCGAGCACACGAGCGACTTCGGCACGGATCGCCGCCGGCGGCGCGAACAGGACGCCCGGATCGAGATTGCCCTGTAGCGCGACGCGGTCCGCGACGGTGCGCCGCGCACCCGCGAGCTCGGTCATCCAGTCGACGCCGAGCGCGTCCACGCCCGTCATCGCCATGCGCTCGAGCCAGGCGCCGCCGCCTTTCGTGAACAGGATCACCGGCACGCGCCGTCCTTCGCGCTCGCGGATGAGATCCGACGCGATCTGTTCCATGTAGGCCAGCGAGAACTCGTAGTACGCCGGCGTCGAGAGAATCCCGCCCCAGGTGTCGAAGATCATCACCGCCTGCGCGCCCGCGGCGACCTGCGCGTTCAGGTAGTCGGTCGTCGCGCGCGCGAGCTTCGCGAGCAGGCGGTGCAGCGCCTTCGGCTCGCCGTAGAGAAGCGCCTTCGACTTCGGAAAGTCGCGGCTGCCGCCGCCCTCGACCATGTACGTCGCCACGGTCCATGGGGAGCCGGCGAAACCGATCAGCGGCGCGCGGCCGGCGAGTTCGCGGCGGACCAGCGCAACCGCCTCCATGACGAATTTCAATTCGCGCGCGGGATCCGGCACGGGCAAGGCGTCGATGTCGGCTGCCGAGCGCAACGGTCGCTCGATCCGCGGCCCCTCGCCCTCCTCGAATGCGAGACCGACGCCCATCGCCTTCGGGATCATCAGGATGTCGGAGAAGAGGATCGCCGCGTCGAGTGGGAAGCGCGCCAGCGGCTGCAGGGTGACTTCGCAGGCGAGCTCCGGGTTCGTCGCCAGTCCCAGAAAACTGCCTGCCCTGGCGCGCGTCGCACGGTACTCCGGAAGGTAGCGGCCCGCCTGCCGCATGATCCAGACCGGCGTCCGGTCCACGGGCTCGCGCGCGAGCGCGCGCAGCAGCCGGTCGTTCCGCAATTCGTTCATCTTCCCGGAAACAGCCCGGCAATCGTCGCCTGGATCGCCTCCGCCGCGATCTGCGGATCCGCGGCGTCGCGTATCGGGCGACCGACGACGATGTAGTCGGCGCCGTTCCCGAAGGCCTCGGCGACGCCGACGACGCGCTTCTGGTCGTCGGTCGGCCGGTTCTCGACCGGGCGGATACCAGGCGTCACCACGATCAGGCGGTCGTCGACGCCCGCGCGCAGCGTCTTCGCCTCCAGGCCGGACGACACGACGCCGGCGCAACCCGCCGCGAGCGCGCGGCGCGCGCGGGAGAGCACGAGCTCCTCGACGTCGCACTGGAAGCCGAGGTCGTCGAGGTCACCGCGGTCGAGGCTCGTCAGCACCGTGACCGCGAGGATACCCACGCCGTCCGCGGCCTCGACCGCCGCCTCCATGATCGCCTGGTTGCCGTGCACGGTCGCGAAGGTGACTCCGCGATTGCGCAGGTTCCGCACCGCGCCCGCGACCGTCGCAGGAACGTCGAAGAGCTTGAGGTCCAGGAAGATGCGCTTGTCGCGGCCGACCATCCAGTCGAGCAGCTCGAAAGCGCCACCCGACATGAAGAGCTCGAGCCCCAGCTTGTAGAACGTCACGGAGTCGCCGAGCTGGTCCGCGAGGCGGCGCGCGGCATCGGGCGTCGGCACGTCCATCGCGAAGATCAGTCGGTCGCGCGCAGGTACGGCGGCTCTGGGCACTGACTCAGTTCTCCTGGCGGGCGCTCATGCTAGCAGCCTCGCGTGCTCCTGGAAGGCGTAGCGATCCGTCATGCCGGCGATGTAGTCGGCGACCGCGCGCGCCCGGCCGGCCATGCCCGATTGCGCCTCCATCACGAGCGCCGCGTCACGGTGCTCCGGCGGCATCCGCGTGACGTCGGCCATGAAGCCGCGGAACAGATCTTCGAGCGCCTTGCCCGCACCCGTGCGCATCCCCTGCATGCGCTCGTGGCGGTAGAGCTTCGTGCGCAGGAATTTCTTCATCTGGTGGTGATCGCGCTCCCGCGCCTCCGAAAATCCGACCAGCGAGCCCGGATGCGCTCGCACGGCGTCGATGTCCGCGGGCTGCGCCACCGCGAGGCGCCGCGCGGATTCCTCGATCAGGTCGCTCACGACCTCGTGGATCATCCGCCGGATCACCTCGTGCACCAGCCGGCGGCCGGGCAGCTCGCCGTAGCGCGCCGCGACCGCGTCGTGGTGGCGCGCGAACAGGCCGACGTCGCGCAATTCCTCCTGTGTTACGAGCCCGGAACGCAGCCCGTCGTCGACATCGTGGTTGTTGTAGGCGATCGCGTCGGCAAGGTCCGCGATCTGGGCCTCGAGGCCGGGCTGCCTGCGCTCGATGAAACGGGTCCCAAGCTCTCCCAGCTGGCGCGCGTTCGCGAGCGAGCAGTGCTTGAGTATCCCTTCGCGCGTCTCGAAGCAGAGATTGAGCCCGGGGAACTCCGCGTAGCGCTCCTCCAGCTCGTCCACGACACGCAGCGACTGCAGGTTGTGCTCGAAGCCGCCGAACTCGCGCATGCAGTCGTTCAGCACGTCCTGGCCGGCGTGGCCGAAGGGCGTGTGACCGAGGTCGTGCGCGAGGCAGATCGCCTCGGTCAGCGGCTCGGAGAGCGAGAGCGCGCTCGCGACCGAGCGGCCGATCTGCGCGACCTCGATCGAATGCGTGAGCCGCGTGCGGTACATGTCGCCTTCGTGGTTGATGAACACCTGGGTCTTGTAGACCAGGCGGCGGAAGGCGTTCGAATGGATGATGCGGTCGCGGTCGCGCTGGAATTCGCCGCGATAGTCGGCGGGCGGCTCGGGATGGCGCCGGCCGCGCGACTTCCGCTCGAGGGCGGCATAGGGCGCGAGCCCGGCGTCCGGATCGCGGCCCTTCCTCATGCGCCCGCCCGTTCCTCCAGCAACGTCTCGAGCGCCTCGCGGGGATAGTCGGAGGTGAGGGCGGCCTTGCCGATGCCGTCGAGCAGCACGAGCCGCAGCTCGCCGCCCTTCACCTTCTTGTCCATGCCCATGAGGTCCAGCATGCGCGCGCGGCCGAGCCGCGGCGGATCGACCGGGAGGCCCGCGGCGGCCAGAAGCTCGCGTATGCGACGCGCATCGGCGCCCGCGATGCGGCCGGTGCGCGCGGACAGCTCCGCGGCGAGCACCAGCCCGGCGGCGACCGCCTCGCCATGCAGCACGTTGCCATAGCCGGCGCCGGCCTCGATGGCGTGGCCGAAGGTATGGCCGAGGTTCAGGAGCGCGCGCCGGCCCTGCTCGCGCTCATCCGAAGCGACGATCGCCGCCTTGATGCCGCAGGCGCGGCGGATCGCCTCTTCGAGCGCATCGGCTTCGTGCCGCAGGAGGCGCGGCATGTTCGTCTCGAGCCAGTTGAAGAACTCCACGTCCGCGACGAGCGCGGCCTTCACGATTTCGGTGAGTCCGGCGCGCAGCTGCCGGTCCGGCAGCGTCGAGAGCGTGTCGGTGTCGGTGATGACTGCCGCGGGCTGATGGAATGCGCCGATGAGGTTCTTGCCGCCCGGATGATTGACGCCGGTCTTGCCGCCGACCGAGGAATCCACCTGCGCGAGCAGCGTCGTCGGCAGCTGGACGATCGGGATTCCGCGCTGGTAAGACGCCGCCGCAAAGCCCGCGATGTCGCCGATCACGCCGCCGCCGAGCGCGAGCACCATGCCGTCCCGGTTCAGCCGCGCGGCGACGAGCGCATCGATGATGATGGCGACGTTGCCGAGGGTCTTCTGCTCCTCGCCCCCGGGCAGCACGCAGATCTCGTACGCGCGTCCCGCGAGGCCCTGCTCCAGCTTCGGCATCCAGATGGGCCCGACGACGTCGTCGGTCACGACCAGGAGCTTCGCCGCGCCGGCATGCTCCGACAGCACCGCCGGCGACCCGAGCAGCCCTGGACCGATCAGGATCGGATAGGCGCGCTTGCCGAGCTTCACTTCGAGCCGTTTCATCAGGACTCTCTGTTTGATCCCCGCGTGGAGCGCGTTACGCGCGCGCCTTGGCGGGACAAGGCGTGAGCCGAAGCCCCATAACAGGGACTATGGGCGAGGCGAGCAACAAAGTCCCGCCAAGGCCCGCGCGTAACCCACTGGGACCGGGCGATATTCGTCCCCGGCTTCGTTGCTCGTCGCTCATGTATCGCCTGATACACATCGCTCCTCGCGCCTTGCCGGGGGCGAATATCGCACACGGTCGCGCCCACGCGGGGATCAATCAGAGAGTCTTAGGATTCCTCGAGCGCGCGCGCGATGTCGCCGGCGACCGCGGCAGGCGCGCGCCCGTCCGTCCTGATCGTGATCGCGGCGATCGAGCGGTACAGCGGGTCGCGTGTTCCGGCAAGTTCCTCGAGCTTTGCGCGACGGTCGGTCCCGGCAAGCAATGGCCGGTGCCTGCTCCGTCGCGTGCGCTCGAGCTGCTGGTCGATGGTCGTGTCGAGGAAGACGACGGTCCCGCGCGCGGCGAGCCGCTCGCGGTTTTCCGGCAGCAGGATCGCTCCGCCGCCGGTCGCGAGCACAATGCCCGCGGACTTCGTCAATGCGTCGATCACTTCGCGCTCGCGGATGCGGAAGCCCTCTTCGCCTTCCCGCTCGAAAATGTAGGCGATGTCGACACCGGTGCGAGACTCGATCTCGGCGTCGCTGTCGACGAACGGCAGGCCAAGCCGGCGGGCCAGCGCCCTTCCAACCGCGGTCTTGCCGGAGCCCATGGGGCCTATGAGGAAGACGCTGCGCATGACGGTGCCGGGTCATCCATTTCGTACTTATTGGATTCTAGACCGTCCGCGTAGGCACGAGTCGCAAGGCAATAAGTACGAAATGGATGACCCGGCACCAAAGAAAACGGCCGCCCGAAGGCGGCCGTGTGGCTCGGTCGCCTGATGCAATTACTCGATCTGCGAACCCTCGCGCAGGATCTTCGGGGTAACGAAGATCAGCAATTCATCGCGATTATTGATCCGGCTCTTGGACTTGAACAGGTTGCCGACCACCGGCACGTCGCCGAGGCCTGGCACCTTCTTGACGGAATCGCGGCGCTCCGTCTCCATGATGCCGCCGAGCACGACCGTCTGGCCGTCCTTGACGAGCACCTGGGTCTGGATGTTGCGCGTGTCGATCGAGGGCACGAAGCCGCCGGTCGCCGACGGCACCAGCTGGCCGACGCTGTCCTTGGTGACGACGAGGTCGAGGATCACGCGGTCGTCCGGCGTGATCTGCGGCGTGACCTTCAGCGACAGCACCGCCTTCTTGAACTGCGTCGTGGTCGCGCCGCTGGAGGCCGACTCCTGGTACGGGATCTCGACGCCCTGCTCGATGATCGCCTCGCGCTGGTTGGCCGTGATGACGCGCGGGGTCGACTTGATCTCGCCGCGGCCCTCGTTCTGGGCGGCCGACAGCTCGAGGTCGATCAGGAAGTCGTCGAAGTCGAGGATCGACAGCGCGATGCGGCCCGCGGGGTTCGCGACCGGCATGTTCACGTTGTAGCGCTCGAACGCCGGGCCGAACGGCACCTCGACCGGGAACGGCTGGCCGCTCGCCGCCAGGTTGTCGAGCGCCGAGCCCATGATCGTGTCGGTCGCCGTCGCGCTGCCGCTGACCGCCATCAGGTCCTTGATGTCGTCGGAGACGCGGGTGAAGCCTGCGCGGACGCCGAGCTCGCGGGTGAAGTCGTCGGCGACGATCACGATGCGCGACTCGATCAGCACCTGGCGGACCGGGATGTCGAGCGTCGCGACCATGGAGCGGATCGCCGTCAGGTTGTCCGCCGTGTCCTGCACGAGCAGCGTGTTGGTGCGCTCGTCGACCGTGACGTTGCCGCGCTCGGAGAGCAGCGACCCGCCGCCCGTCGACTTCACGAGGCGCGCGATCTCCGACGCCTTCGCGTAGTTGACCGTCAGGAACTCGGTGCGCAGCGGCGCCAGCTCCTGGATGTCCTTC
>Ga0187892_10000444_pt1 | contig 107434 bp, 81 predicted proteins | sample MA1701073metaG_FD_139345 | JGI IMG/M metagenome (GOLD analysis project Ga0187892, IMG submission 139345) | Bio-ooze microbial communities from a basaltic lava cave in the Kipuka Kanohina Cave System on the Island of Hawaii, USA - MA170107-3 metaG ... | reverse complement strand
AGCGCGTGTCCGGCCAGCCCGTTCACGTGCGTAGAAACGATCGGCTGCGATCCTACGAATGCTAATGCTGATCCCGTAACCGGCTGCATATACAGCAGAAACGACGCCACCTGCGACGATGGGTTCAGTTGCACGACCGACGGCTGCGATCCTACCAACGCTAACGCTGATCCCACCACGGGCTGCGTTCATTCTCGTAACGATGCGGTTTGCACGGCCGGTCCCGGAGGCGTTGACGGAAAGACCTGTACCGACGACGGCTGCAACCCCGCAAACGCTCCTCCCGGCTCGACCACCGGCTGCCAGTCGTCGAGGAACGATTCGAACTGTTTCGATGACGAAGCCTGCACTCGCGACGAATGCAACCCTGATCTCGGCGACCCCTCGTCTCCTTCCGGTTGTGTTTATCCCCTCATTGATGACTGCTGCCAGGAAGACGATGACTGCCCGCCTCCTTCGGACATTTGCATGAAAGTAACTTGCGAGTTCTTCGACAAGGAGGGAACTCAATGCGTGGAAACTCCCATTCCCCACTGCGGGGCCAGCCCCCGCGTCAGCAGCAGCTACAAGGGAAGTCTGCTCTACTTTTCGAAAGTCGAGCTCAAGTGGGATTCCCTGGGGAGGCTGACACAGGATACGTTCATCACCATCGTGAACGATTACCCGGAAGCCGTCTTCGTTCAATGGTATTTCATCAATGGCGAGCGTCCCACGCCGCCGTTGTTCACGGGAAGCCCGCCGATCCTCGTGGAGCGATCTCATCGGGGATGGAACTGGTTTGACTGCACGACGAAGCTGACTCAAAACGAATCGACGTACATGTCCGCTGCCAGGGGTCTCGCGCTGGGCTGCCAGCGTTTTACCGCTCTGGACGTGCCGCCGCGTTCGCCATTCTTAATCACGGACCCTCTCACCTATCCCGGTCGCCCTGATCCGGACCCCACCATACCCGGGAACCGTGTGTTGAGGGGATATGCCATCGCCTTCGCCGTCGATGCCAACGGCCATGAGGTCAGTTGGAACCACCTGTCCGGCAGCGTGGACCTCGTGAACTACCTCGAACGATCCGCCTGGGAGTACAACGGGTATGCGTTCCAGTGTTTGGTTGAGCCGACTCCCGGTCTGCCGTGCGGCGCGGACAACGTCCTTGACTTGAACGGGATTGAGTACAGTTATCCCTATGACAGGCTGCTGCTCGACTTCTACGCGGTCAATTCACTTGCCTTTTCGCCCGGCGAAGTCCTTCCCGGCGGCGTTGTAACCGTTTCCCACAATACAGACCTGACACTTTTTCCGGTGAGCGTGGACCTGCGGCAGGATAACGACGGCCCGATCACAACCAAGGCCAAGTTCGACATCTGGAATCAGAACGAGGAGAGCTTTTCGGGAACGACTCGTTGTATCACGTGCTGGGACCAGACGCTGCTCAGCAATTACGGTTCACCGAACAATTTCCTGATTTCCAACCTTCACACGGACAAGGGCAAGGCCCGCATCGACGGCATCGCCAGCGACGTGTGTGATCCGCCCGGGTCGTGCTGTAACCTAAGCTCAGACCCCGATTGTTTCCCATCGGTCAACCATCCGTTTATCGACAAGGGTTGCAGTCAGTCCGCGGCGCTGCTGGGCGTGTCGGCCAAGAGCCTGTTCTTCGCGGGTCCGGGCGCTCAAAGACGACAGTCGGACGCGGGGATGAACCTCGTGGGCCAGGGCAACGAACCGGCCACCGTCCGATGGGACATCATCACGCCGCCTCAGCCTTTATCGACGGACTCGAATGACAATATTTTTCCCGTGCAGGCCGGCGTCGAGAGCTCTACGGCCACTCCAAGGGATTCGTCCCGCGGGAATCGACGGGGCAAAGAATAAGGGAATGCGATCGGCCGCCGGCGACCGTAGATGGCTATGGTGCGGGCCGCCAATCAAGATCCCAGCCTAGACCAAGACTTTCACTCTGAACGATGCGAAGGAGTTCGGTTCACGGGAACCGAGTTTCTTCGCTGCGCTTAGAATGACGCCATCCGTCGCGTCCACCGCGTCAATTGGCTATAATAATATGGAAACTACGCAAGTAGAGCCTCGTTATGGGTACGCTGACCAGCCCGGCCTCGATGCGCTTGAAGGAGTTGCTGGCCGACAACACCATGATTTCGGCAGAGCAACTTGTAGTGCGCGGGGACGGGGGGCAGGTGCAATGTCTGGCCTGCGGGCATCGGTGCTGGATTCTGCCGGGCCGGAGTGGAGTCTGCCGCGTTCGTTTCAACGTGGACGGTGAACTGCGGGCTCCGGCGGGATACGTGGCCGGCGTCCAGATCGACCCCATCGAGAAGAAACCCTTCTATCACGCCTACCCGGCCCGTGACGCCCTGTCCTTCGGGATGCTGGGCTGCGACTTACATTGCGGCTACTGCCAGAACTGGGTGACCAGTCAGGCCTTGCGCGACGACGCGGCGGTCTCTCTCCCGAACTTCGCGGCGCCCCAGCGCTTGATCGAGTTGGCCGTGAAGAACCACATTCCCGTCATGGTGAGCACCTACAACGAGCCGCTGATCACCGCGGACTGGGCCGTGGAGATTTTCAAGTTGGCAAAGTCCGAGGGGATCGTCTGCGGGTTCGTCAGCAACGGCAACGCCACGCCGCAGGTCCTGGAATTCATCCGTCCCTACGTGGACCTCTACAAGGTGGATTTGAAGGGCTTCAACGACCGCAACTACCGCAAGCTGGGCGGGGTGCTGCAAAACGTGCTCGACACCATCAAGCTGCTCAAACAGTTGGACTTCTGGCTGGAGATCGTGACGCTGGTCATTCCCGGGTTCAACGACGGCGATTCGGAGTTGAAGGGCATCGCGGAGTTTATCGCGGGCGTTTCGTGTGACATCCCCTGGCACGTGACGGCATTCCATCCGGACTACAAGATGACCGACCCGCCGCGGACGCCGGCCCAGACGTTGATCCGGGCGTACGACTTTGGTAAGGCCGCCGGTTTGCATTACGTCTATCCCGGCAATGTCCCCGGCGGCGTCGGTACAAGGGAGAACACGTATTGTGTTTCGTGTTGCAAGCTGCTCATTCGCCGCCGCGGCTTCGTGGTCGAGGAAAACCGCATGAAAGGCCCGGCCTGCCCCTTCTGCCAAACCGCCGTCCCCGGCGTCTGGGAGGACAACCCGCCCGATCGCACCTACGGGGCCGGAATCCCCTTGCCCGTAGCGGTGGTGGATGAACGATGCGGTTAGCACGACCCGTTTCAATTCGCTCTGCCACCACGATTCTAGCAGTAACAGGCGCACTACTTGGCGGAGCGGCGATTGCTTGTTTTAGACCAATCTCGGCGTATGAGATCATGCTAGTGGTAGTTGTTGTGCAAGCGCCTCTTTTCATTGTTTGGTTGATCCATCTTCTGGGTATCAAGGCTTGGGAGAGAAGGCGTAAAAACCTCTGGCTCGCGCTCCAGTGCCCGCAATGCGAATACAATCTGACCGGCAATGTGTCGGGAGTTTGTCCGGAGTGCGGAACGCCGATCTTGAGACGATCCAGAGTCTTGCCCCTGTGGAACCCCTATACATTCGATCGGCCTGAAAGCGGGAAGCCAGTGCGCGGACCGTATGACGCGATCTGACATTGCATATCGCCCGGAGGGCGATCGAACTTTGCCAGGGACTTCAAGTCCCTGGTAGAGTGGACCAAGACTCTTCCTTCTTTTTTTTCTTTTCCGCCCGTAGGGCGGACGAAAGGCTACGATGCCCAGCGCCTGGACACAGAACTTCTATCACACGGTATTCAGCACCAAGCAGCGCGACGGCATGATTACGCATGAACTGGAATCGCGCCTTTACCCCTTCATCGGCGGCATTCTGCGAGATCTGCGCTGCAACTTGCTGGCCGTCAACGGCATGCCCGATCATGTGCATCTGCTCATTCGCTATCGAGCCGACCTCTCGCACTTGGAGATGCTTCAGCAGATCAAGGGTCGATCCTCGAAGTGGATCCATGAGACCTTCTCGAATTTGCAAGGATTTGCCTGGCAGGAAGGGTATGGGGGATTCACGGTGAGCAAGTCGGTGGTTCCATCCGTAGAAGCCTATATCGCCGGACAAAAGGAGCATCACAAGCGGCAGGATTTCAGGACTGAGTTCTTGGAGTTGCTGCGTCTGCATGGAGTCGAGTTTGATCCGGAGGATGTTTTTCGATAGGGCCCGTCCGCCCTCCGGGCGGAAAGAAACATGAGGCCAGATTACCGGGGACTCGAAGTCCCTGGCAACGGACGCGCACCCTCCGGGTGGAAAAAAAAGATGCAGTCGAGCGACATTCGCCGGGCTCTCACCGTCGCGGCGCGTGCTTGAAATGCGGCTACATCCTGACCGGCAACATCTCCGGTGTTTGCCCCGAATGCGGGACGGCGGTGCAAAAGGCGAGCAATGTGAATTAACCTTGCGGCAGTCTGCCCGGAAGACAAGCGAACTCTTGCATTTCGCCCGGAGGGCGATCGAACTTTGCCAGGGACTTCGAGTCCCTGGTAGAGTGGATCAAAATCTTTCCTCCTTTTTTTCCTTTTCCGCCCGGACGGCGAGCGAACTGTTCCGAAGAATTGAAACCGCTGATTTCTACCCTTAACCGCCCGGGCGGCGGAGGAGGACTTCGACCAGGGTGGATTGGCGGATCGTGCCCGGCAATTGGAATACGAGGTTGCCGTCGATATCGCGGGCCGTATTGCCAAGGATGAGATGGTTCACGTAGACCCAGGCCTCCTGGTCCCTGGCTCCGAGGATTCGGAAAGCGGGTGAAAACATCGGACGCTTCCGGCCGTCGATTTCGAAGCGCACCCGCCCCTGATCGGGGTGAAGGTCGAACGTGCCGGTGGAGGGATCGAACCCGTCGGTCCGCGATGATGAGCCGGTCCCAACGGCGGGCGAGCCGACTTCGACGCGGATCGGGGCGGGCTGAGCGTATTCGACTGCGCGGAGCGCGGCGTCGGCCTCTGAGACTTCTCCCGACGCGGCCAGCACCAACTGACACGCCCATTTCACTTCCTCTCCCGGCATGTACTGTCGAGTGGATACGAGCGATACGCGGCGCGCCGCCGAATCTGCTTGCTTCACGAATCGTGTTGAAGCCGCCGCAACATCTGGCATATACACAAGCACCGTGTCCCTGGCCGGACTGCGGGCCGTCGCGAATGTCGGATTGGCGGAGTCGGAGGCCGCATCGGTCGTCGCAGGCGTCAGAACCGTCCATTCATCATCCGTTGATAAAGCGACGGTCACGGCCAGCCCCAGCCCCGGCGGCGTCCAGGACTTCGTCATGCCCGTCGCCTCCACGGCCACAAATATCTGGCCGCTCGGATAGACCGTGTAGACCCAACGCTGAAACGGACGGTCGTCCAACGACCGGTCGGGGTCATCGACGAACCGCCATTCAGAGGCGACGACCGCGCGGACCTCGTTCATCTCCACGATCCGCAGCCGGGCGACCACGGATTTGCCCAGGGCCGAAAAATCGCCCAATTCCGACCCGCCCGAACCCACCACGACGGGACTAGGTCCCAGGGTCGTACCCCGCACCAGGTTCCAGACCCGATTTGGGTCAACGGCGAGGTTGTACCAAGCGGCGATTTGTCCGTTGGCGAAGGTCAATTCGAAGCGCCCCCCGGCCCCCACGTTCCACCGCCGCCCCACCCGCTGGACATATAGCGCGCCGGAGTTGTTTCGTGAATCGCCCAACAGATCCACTCGGCTTCCGGTCAGTACAATGTCGTCGAAACGAACCTCCACCGGCTTGGATTCGCCCGACAGCGCGAACCGAAGCTCGCGCACATCGTCGAGGGTAATTTTTTCCGCCACCTCGGCGAGGTCGATGCGAATGCCGTTCCATCCGCGGCGCAAGGGGATCGACGACTGTGCGGAATGCCTTCGCTCCGCGGGACCGGAACCGATGACCAAATCCAATGCGAGGTCGTGTCTGGGAGATTGGACGGATAAGAGCAGCAGATCGTATGCCCGCCAATCACGCTTCAGGTACCACTGCGCGTCGGGAGAATTGGCAAGCACCAGAGTGTCGTCGGGCGAAGCGGCGGCGAATTGCAAACACGCCTTGCCGGTCTCGGCCCGCCCTCCCTTTCGATCCAGATCGTATCCAGCTTGGTCGGATACACCGATCAGTTGGAACAGGTCCATGTGCTTGGCGTCTTCGAAATCGGCGATGATCACGAACCGTCCACTTTGCAGTTCGGGGTAGACCTGCATCAGCGTATCTGCCCGAGTCGGGCCGCCTTGCGGAGGGCTCTTTGCACTTACACATGCACCAGGCAACACGGTGCAACTCAGCGCGAGTAGCAAGAAACACACCCGGCGAATCTGCATGGGAGACCACGTCATGCTCATCGCGGATGAGCCTATCCCCAAATTCGCAGGGCCGCCACCGGCTGGTGGATTTCGGCGGAGGCGGCAATGGCACGTTTTGTCGGACTCGGCAATCTCGGCGACGGCCCATTGTGAAATCATGGGGGCTTGGCCTATAATCGTACTTCCGATTCCGACATCAGGCCCGCAAAGGGGCCTTGTAAATATCCCGGCGCGCGGCTCAAGGGCCGGATTCAGAGGAGGAATCAACGATGACGACAGGCACAACCGAAGTCCAACATGCGGCCTTGTGGCTGATCGGTCCGGACATGCCCGGGCTTCTTCGCCTGGGGGCCAAGTTCGTGGCCGAACGCGGCGGCAACATCGACAAGGACATCGCCGACAAGTTCGGCGAGAAGGCAGTGGTCTTCATGAGCATCACGGCCAAGCCCGTGGATATCAAACGCATGGACCAGGACAAGGAGGCGCTGAAGACGGCCAGCGGTTGCGGCGTCGTCTTCCAGGCCATGAAGCAGCCCACGATCCCGGAAGAATTCCAGGGCTCGCTTCACGGCTTCGATATCGTGACCGACGACTCGCCCGGCCTGGTTGCGGAAATCACGACGCTGCTCTCGGAGTTCGGCGTTCTCATCGTGGGGCACACCGGTGAACGACGCATCATCCCCGGCCCGCGTACGAAATATCAGGCCGGTCAAAAATATGTCGTCATGCTGCCGCATGACTTCGACCACGTCGGCTTCACCCGCGCCATCGACGCATTGGCCCGGCGTCACAACGGAACCATGAAAAGCCCTCTCCGCGCGGTCCCCGGGCTGCTGTGGTGGTGGTGATAATTTGAATCTGGAAGAGCGTTTCCGTGGGGTGCGACTATCGGTATACTCCCACGATGCAAAGCAAAGCCGCCACCGTCCGCCAGTATCTCGCCGAGTTGCCTCCGGACCGCCGCGAGGCCATTCAGGCCGTGCGCGATGTCATCCTCAATAATCTCGACAAGGACTATGAGGAGGGCATGCAATACGGCGCGATCAGCTACTATGTGCCGCACTCGTTGTATCCCGCCGGATACCACTGCGACGCCACCAAGGGATTGCCTTTCGCCGGCTTGGGATGGCAAAAGCACCACATGTCCCTGGGCATCATGTGCATCTACGGCGGAAGCGGAGAGGAGAAGTGGTTTCGCGCGGCCTGGGCCAGGACCGGCAAGAAGCTCGACATGGGCAAGTGCTGTATCCGCATCAGGAAGCTCGACGATGTGCCGCTGGAAGTCGTCGGCGAGGCCATCCGCCGGATGCCGGCAAAAAAGTACATCGCATATTACGAAACGACGTTCCGCACCTTGAGCAAGCGCGCCCGTGCAAAGACGAAGTCGAAGCCATCGGCCAAGCCCAAGGCTTCGACCGCGCGATCGAAAAAATCCTCGGCCGCCACCGCGAAATCAGCCAAGGCTAAGTCATTGCGAAAAAGATCATAACCCTCGGCACCAGCCCCCGCGCCCGTAGTCATTCCCGCGAAAGCGGGAATCCACGGCCGGACCATCCTTCTCGCCCGGAGGGCGCACGTCCATTGCCAGGCGACTTTAGTCCCTGGAACGCGGTACAATGTTCGGCACCTGTTCGCCGCTCGACACATGCGAAGCGACAAGGAGGCTTGATGATGGATCGCCCCGACGAGAACCTTCCCACCCAGGTCAGATCGTCCTTTGAATCCCTGAAACGACTGAACGTCCATGCCGCCGAGTATTGGTCAGCACGCGACCTGATGCCCAAGCTGGGATACCGCCAGTGGCGGCGTTTCGAGGATGCGATCCGACGCGCCGCAACCTCCTGCCAACAGTCGGGCAATGACCCGTCAAACCATTTTGCCGGCGCCGGCAAAATGGTCCCCTGGGTTCAGGAAGCGTGCTATGTCCCGGAGGGACACGCGAACTTAGCCCATCGTTTCAACGTTGGGTTGGCGGTCTTTAGTGTCGGGTGACTCCTGGTTGAACGAAAAATCCAAAACGTCCGAAGGGGAAATCCGATCGCAGTCCTTCACTTCATTTCCTGCTGGGGTAATATCCACTGATACAAAAACATCTGCCAAAGTCTTAACCTCGGTCTGCTGTGGTATCTCTGCATAGTTGTTCATGAGGATTCTTAGTAGCTCACTCAAAGAGACATTAGATGGGCCAACATGCAAATGAACAAGATCAACAGGTGCATCGAGTGTTTGCCCCACGGGGTTTACCGAGGGAACTATGGCTTTCTGATAGGGCAGAGACCCAGCGACCAAGGAACAAACTCGTGCACTTACAAGCGAGTAAACCCGAGTCCAAACTAATATGCCAAGGAATGGTCGAGTGCCTTTTTCGAGTTTTTGAAAATGATCAGTGGTGTCTGGATGCTGCATATAGTTTCTTATGTCGTTCAGCGGTTTTGTCTTTGCCAAAAAAACCTTAATTGACGGGTCATGGCACTTTAGCCCCGGTAGCGAGCGCAGTATTTTCTGGTACCTGGATATGGAATCGACGATTGACCACGCATCCAGAAAAGCGGATGTAAACCCGGTCGGTCCTGGGTTTCGGGTATCACTGATTGAGGTGAGAACACTTCGAAGGCGCGTATACGCAAGAGAAGCCATATTCACGGAATATCGTAAACCGTCGAGATAAAGATGCCGTCGTAGTGCGAAAGCCGGTGGCGTAAGTATCGGCTGAGGTGGTGGCTGAAAGATCCCATTATGGACGTTCTCGCGCAACAACTTTTCTAGATTGGTTTGCTGTGCAGGAGTAATACCGGGAACGCTAATCTTAAGATTGCGTGCGGAGTCCCAGTCCGAGGAGATCTCTTTACCGGGAAACATCATTCGCACGTGGCTCATTACCTGACTGACCAGTCGGTTTTCCGTACGCACGGCAATGAGCTGGTCATCAGGACTCGTCTTGTTGGCGTGGTAGGCACAGGATTTCACTACTTGAACGTTCGTTTCCGTTCGTTGGTTGGTCGGGACGGAGTCGTCCCATGTGTATTCAAGCTCACACTCGCATGTTTCCGGACGCCACCGAGTGGTGTGAATTGTCATACCTTGCCCTTCCGATCGGAATGAGCGACTTAGCGCCACAACCGTTCGTTGAAACCGGCCACGAACTCGGCGTTGGTGGGGAACTTGGAGAGGGCGCCTGTAAGTTGTTCCATGGAGCGGATGGGGTCTTTGTCGAGCAGCGACCGGCGGATTTTGTGCGACACGGCCAGGGCTTCGGGAGAAAGCAATCGCTCCTCTTTGCGCGTGCCCGACTGGTTGAGATCGATGGCCGGCCAGACGCGGCGGTTGGCCATCTCCCGCGAGAGCATGATCTCCATGTTCCCCGTGCCCTTGAACTCATTGAAAATGACTTCGTCCATGCGGCTGCCCGTATCGATCAAGGCGGAGGCGATGATGGTGAGTGAGCCGCCATGCTCGACGTTTCGGGCGGCGCCGAAGATGGCCTTGGGTTCGGTCAGGGCGCGGATGTCCAGCCCGCCGGACATGATCCGCCCGCTGGTGCGGATCGCGGCGTTGAACGCCCGGCCCACGCGGGTCAGCGAGTCGAGCAGCACGAATACGTCGCGTCCGCACTCCACAAGGCGCTTGGCCTTCTCGATCATCAAGCGGGCGATGCGGACGTGGCTGGCGATGTCCTGATCGTTGCTGCTGTAGACGACTTCGCCGTGGACGGTGCGGCGCATGTCCGTTACTTCTTCGGGCCGCTCGTCGATGAGCAGAACCATCATGTAGACGTCGGGATGGTTGGCGGCGATTCCCGCGGCCATCTGTTGCAGGAGCATGGTCTTTCCCGTTCGCGGCGGGGCGACGATAAGGCCTCGTTGACCCAGGCCGATAGGAGTCATGAGGTCCACGACGCGCATGGAAATCGAACCGCCCGGAATCTCGAACCTGGCCGGCGTCTGCGGGTCGATGGCGGTGAGGTCCTCGAAGGGTTTGGTGTCGAGGTAATCTGTGACCGAGCGGTCATTGACCGACTCCACTTCATTCAGCTCGCCGCCGCGTCCTTGATGCTTTCGACCGCCGGCTCGAACCGATCCGATGATGCTCTCTCCGCCCCGCAGCCGCAGATCTCGAGTAAGTTGCGCGGTTACAAGTACATCATTCTGCTGGACTCGGTAGTTTGCATCCTTGGAGCGTAGAAAGCCGCCCTCTCGGCCGTTCGGCTCGAAAACGCCATTCGCATTTACGGCGACATCTCCCATTTTATCAATCCGACAAATTACCTATTTTTCCAACGCTATTGTGACAATCAGGTTACAGCCAACCGAATGTGTTCGAATCGAGCTCAAATCCGCCTCATGAATGAGGTTACGAAACAGTTTCTGTTGAACCAATGACAGCAAGGGCAACGGACCGATGCGATATTAATACCTTCTGCAGCTGCTCGGCGCATCATAGCAAATCCTGTGTTAGGGCAATAGTATTTTTTTTAAGATTGATGGGATTTATATGCTTGACACGGATTGGCAAGTCTGCCAATATTCTGCTTCGCTCGAAGGGAGTCGAGGGAAAGTGTGGGCTGTTCAGCGGCTACCCTAGTAAATGGAATAACGCACTAAGCGGTAGTACACGAAGTACAGGGCTAAAAACCTTTATGTTGGATGAGGGTGATGCCCGATAAGAGCCTAGATGTCGTCAATCGTCGGCGCGGGCGAATGGCGGCGTGGAACCCGTTAGGCCTCGCAGGATCAATCGGCGGTTAATTGGTATTCTGCAGGAAAAGGCCGAGAAGCTTTACCTAAAAAAAAGGGCTTGAGTGGCAACTTGGTGCGGGGGTGGACCCGCTCCGAATGAGTGGTTGGAATGAGCCGGGTCGTATCCCGGTGAGGCAAGTTTGCTTCTTGCTGTGGTGTATCGATCCGGGCGTAACTCGGGTAGGCGAGAATCGCAAACCGTTTATCAAAAGGAGATTTGCAGATGCGTAGGACGAAGAAGGGTGCCTTGGTTGCGGCACTGATGGGTACGACGCTGTTCGCCGGCTGCCTGGGCGAATATTTTGGCTGGATCGCACAAGGGCTTCCGGGCACGGTGATTGCCGAATGGCTGCTCGACAATGACAGCGTTTTCGATCTGTTCGAGGACGGGGCCACCGGCTGATAGTCGATTCTTAGGCAAGTTCGCCAAGCCGGTTCTCTTAACGAGAGCCGGCTGGGCGTGAACGATGGTTTTGGAACGCGGGATTGGCGCATGCCGATCCCGCGTTCTGCTTTTTACCGCCTACTTCATTTTGAGCGAAGCCCAGCGTCTGTTTCCGGATCCCGGATCGCGGGCCGGTCGGAGTTGCGTTGGCGTCAGGATTGGGAGCGTGCCTGCGACATCGGCTGCCACCGTCCGTAAGCAAGTGAACGCCACAACCATTCGCCCGGACCGTATCGAAACCGCCGAAGCCAAACCGGCGACAGGACTAGCTGTCCGCCCCATATGAGCAGGGTGATGAGAACTTGCCCCAGATGGTCGACTTTTCCGACGAGCCCGAGGCCGTGTCCATAAAAGATCAGCGAACAGATGACCGATTGCATGAGGTAATTCGTCAGCGCCATTCGACCAACATGTCCTAGTGCGGCGGTTGCTCGGGGTAGTTTTCCATACCGGCAGATCAGCATGACCCCTCCGATCAAGCCCGCTGCAATAATAAAATAGGAAATTTCCCTGAAAAACCAACCGGGGAAGAATCCGTCGGCTAGTCTCCACTGCCGCGTGGAGTTCCACACGAAGCTGTAGATCAACAGGGGGAACCCTGCCAGCAGCGCCAGAATGATCATCAGGGTATAGCCACGGCTTGAACCCCGGGCCGTAAAAACGCCGTGTTTCTGCATGGCCATTCCGAGAAGCATCATTCCTCCCGCAATCCAGCCCATGCAAAGAAGTACGTTGGTGGTCTCGTTGGCAAAGGCATCAGGGATGCGTTGCTGCATCTGCGTGAGCCAGCTTCCGCCGTAGACTTCATTGAAATGGGCGATGGCTTCGGCGCTGGGCTGAAACAAGGAAAGGAGTGAATCCTGAAAGCTGCTTGGAAGATGCGGTATTACAAATTGTGCCGAGCCGAGCAAAGCCAGGGGTACAGCGCATGCGATGATTCCAAGCAGGGCAAGGATGGAGGGGCGGAGATTGCGGAGCAGGTACACCAGCGATCCGCATAGCGCATAAGTTACGAGGATGTCTCCGGCCCAGATCACGTAGGCATGGAATAAGCCGAATACGGCCAGGACGGCCATCCGACGATAATGCAACGCCGAACCTGATTCCGCGGGCACGCGGCTCGATTCCGAAACCAGCAGAATTCCCGCGCCGAAGAGCATGCTGAAGATCAGCAGGTCCTTGCTGCCGAAGAACACGCGAACTAGGGTCCAAACCGTGATGTTGACGTGGTCGGTGTAGTCGCCGGCGTAGGGATAAAACACGGTCGCGGGGAACAGCGCGAAAATCTGCATGTTCATGGGCAGAATGCCGAGGACCGCGATCCCGCGAAGCACGTCCGTGGCCAACACCCGATGGGTCGGAGTCGTGGGAACGACGAGGGCCGGAACCAGGCTCGAAGCGGATTGCACGTGCGGCCGATCCGTTCGTACAGCAAGCAAATCGACTGCCGGGTTGCGTTGACGAACCCACAGCCAGGAGACCAACGTAGCCGTCAACAGAATGGCCGTTACGATCAATCCACCTTCGGGCCCGAACTCCCGGCCGGTCCATAGATTGGTATCCAGAGTGGTGGTGAACAGGAGCTTCGTGGGCTTGCGGCCGCTCATGGGCATCCCAAGCACGAACGCCTCCACGAAGTTCCACCCGGTATGCAAGCCGATGGGCAGCCAAAGGCTGCGCGTGCGGAGGTAGCAGGCCGCGAAGAATATATGCAGGAGGAACAGGTTGGCGAGAGCAATGGGACTGGTGCCGCCGGTGTTCAGATAGTGCATTCCCGCGAAGACCAGGCCACCGAGGCAAAGTGCCGAGGCGGGGCTACGTCGATACAAGACTTGAAAACCGTATCCTCGGCAAACGAGCTCCTCCTGAACTGCGGTGGCCGCGCAGAACACCATGCCGATGCACAGGAACAGCCATCGACTGGAGCCTCGTGCCGGGGTGTCAACGGTCCGCCAGCCGCACCAGCCGTAAACAAACCACGCCAACGTGATCAGGCCTCCACCCAGCAAGCACCCAACCGCCAGATGCCGGAGCCAGGGGCGGTCGAAGCCGATTCCTATTGCTTGCAGAGAAAGGCCTTCGATACGACGCGCCAGAAAGCGACTTACCAACAAGACCCCGAACCCGCATAGCGCGATAGTCGCGATTTCACCAGCCCCTTTACTCGCTAAGGCGATGGCCACAGGGAGGGCCAAAGCAATCCCGACGCCGTGGGCTAATAGGGTCAAGGCAATAAATGACCCCATTTGCCAGATCAGCCCGATGGTGGATTGCCCGCCGACGGCGAGTGTGGGCTGAGGGATTGACTGGATGGGTGTACCGGGATTGGCCGAAGCGGGGGGGCGTTCCATTCAGTGCTTCCATTATGGGAGACGATGTCGGGCGTCAAATCAGCTTGTTTGTCAGGTGTAGAGCCCTAAGAAGGCTCGGCAGGAGCCTCGCCCTCCCTCCATTTCACAGGTCGAGTGTCCGGGAAACCACCGGGCGCTGGGGCGTGCCGTCGAGGGCGACGCCGGCGATTTTCGGATCGTGGGGGAAGGCGAGAAGCCAACCCTTCTCGATCGCGCCGCGGAAGAGGGTTTCTTTTTCGGCGATCGTTGTGAGCGGGAACAAGTCATAGGCCATCACCCAGCCGAGGCGGAGATGGGCCGCCGTGGGGATGAGGTCGCCGACGAAGTAGAGCCGTGTGGGACCGTCGGTGAAGACGGGGTGCAGATGATAGGGCGTGTGGCCGTGGGAGAGGAACCATTCCATGCCCGGCCATGGAGCTTCAGGCTTGTCGCCATCGACGAAGCGGAGCACTCCTGCGCTTTCCAATCCATCGAAGTCTTCTTTCAGGTAGGAGGCGCGGTCCTTGGGGTTGGGATGATGGGCGTGGTCCCATTGGTTCTTGTGGATCCAATGTCTGGCCCTGGGGAATCGGAGCGTGGTCGGACCGCCGGGGTCGTCTGACCAATCGGTCAGTCCGCCGTTGTGGTCGAAGTGCAGATGCGTGACCACAATGTCGGTGATATCGTCGACGGAAATCCCGATCGCCGCGAGGGCGTTAGGGATGGCGTCGCGGTTGTGGATGATGGCGAACCGTGCGGCGTGCTCCTTGCTCCACTTCGTGCCGCAACCGGTGTCGGCAAGAATCACGCGTTTCTCATTGCGGTCGACCGCGAGCAGGGTACGGGTTGCGAGGTAGATACGATTGAATTCGTCGAACTGGACGGCGTCGCCCCAAAGGACTTTGGGAACCACTCCGAACATGGCCCCTCCGTCGAGGCGGAAGGCGCCGGTGATGACCGAGTAAAGCTCAAAGCGTCCGATGCGTAACATCGGGGCGATTGTAGCATCAATTGCAAGAGTCGCTCCATGGGGATCGAGCGAGATGCGCTGATTCGCAGGTTCGCCGCGCGGGCTGGTGCAATTGCGCGCCGGCAGCGCGGACATGTTGGTTGATTGCTGTCGGGGACACCGTTAAGGTGATATGGATATTGGGGGCAATCATGGCGAGCGAGCAATCCATTGGCATAGCAAATCCCCCGGAAATAGCGCCGTCCTCGATGGCTTCATCCGTCGAGGCAACGGAAGTCGAGCCGGCGGGGCTGAATGGCTGGGCTTACCTCACGTTCACCCTGGCCCATGCGGTTGGCAGTGTGCTTCTGGCGGTCCTCCGCCTGCCGGGACTGCATTGGTTCGGGCGGGTGTTGGGGACAATTGAGTGGCTGATTAATTACAAACGTCGGCGGCGGTTTGCGGCGGCGTTGAAGCAAGTGTTGGGGCGCGAAGCGACCGGGGCCGAGCGAAGGCAGTGGACGCGGGAGTACTTCACCCGAAGCCGGTGCGACAAGCTTTTCTACTTGATCTTTGATCGAATCCCGCGAGCCAAGGCGATGTCGTTGCTCTCGATTGAAAACCGGGAGTTGCTGGACCGGGCACTCTCCAGCGGTCGGGGGGTCTACCTGGCGATGTCGCATCACGGGTCGCTGTACGTCGCGTCGCTATTGATGACCGTCTGCGGATACAAAACCGCCGGGGTGCGCGATCGTAAGGAAGGAGCGATGCGGCGATACGTCCAGCAGCGTTTCGACCGACTGTATCCGGAGTTCGGGCGGATGCGGATCCTGTTTGCGGATAGTTTTCCCCGGGAAATCTACCGCTGTTTGTCGGAGGGGTACGTTCTATACAGTACGATGGATGTGACCTGGGTGCGTCATTCCCATCAGAGAACGGAGGAGGTCACGCTCTTCGGGGAAACCAGAGGATTTCCTTCGGGGCCTCTGCGGATCGCCTATCGGTGTCGGGCGCCCGTTTTGCAGGCGTTTGTGTATCCAGAGAAGGGATTCCGTTATCGAGCCGAGATCGTTGGCACGCTGATCGACCCAGACCATGCCAAGGATGAGAATCTGGCCGTCGCGGAGGCGATGCGAATGTATGCGGCCAACGTGGAGAAGTACGTTCGCGCGTCGCCGAGCCTGCTAACGCGGGTTTGAACGATCCGCTTCCGCAAATCGCTCCATCAGGCAATCGACTATTCTTCCTCGAACTTCGTCAAGTGAGCCGGTGATGCGAGCGCCGGAGGCTCGCTTATGGCCGCCGCCGCCGAAGGTTTGCGCCAAGGCGGCGACGTCGATGTCGGGTTGGATTGGTGCGAGAACGGATTCTCGCACCAGATTGTGAGCCGAAGCCCGCGGCTCATGCGGCGGCTTGCTGCGAAAGCTGGCACGGACCTCGCCGTTGTCGTCTTCCACGAGCAGCACGGAGGCGACGACCGATGCGATTCTCAGCGGCTCGTTGACGATATCTTCGGTGTCGGCGGCGGTTGCGCCGGCATCGGCGATGGCACGCCGGGTGAGGGTCATCACGGCCGCCCGGTCGGCGGCGAGTAATTCCAGGGTCGCCACCGCGGCGCATTGCAGGCGTACGCGGGCGGCGGATTCCCTCAAATAGAGTGCCTCGTAGAGTTCAGGGGGCCTGACGCCGCGGGTGACAAGATCGGCGGCAGCGGCCAGGACGCGATGGTCGATGTTGGAATGTCTGAACCAGCCGGTGTCCGTGGCCATTCCGATGAACATGGCCTGGGCGGTGTTCGCCTCGATCGGCCAATTCGCGGCAATCGCCCATTCATACAGGATGAGGCACGTGGCCGCGGCGGATTCGTCGATGAGATGGAAGTCGGCGAGGTCGTCGCGGGTCGCGTGGTGATCGACGGCGAGTTTGGGTTTCGGGGCGGCGCGGAGCCAATCGGCGAGGGGACGAAGCTGGGTGTAGGTGCAGGTGTCGAGGACGATGACGGCATCGAAGGCATCTAGATCGGACAATTGAAGATCACGTCCGAGGATGGAAATGGCCGGAAACCGTCGGAATAGTTCGTAGCGAGCGGGGATTATGTCGAACAAGAGGGCCGTGGGTTGAAGGCCTTGGGACTGCAGGAGGGCGCGCATGGCGGCCAGCGAGCCGAGAGCGTCGCCGTCAGGCTTTTCGTGGGTAACGAGCAGGGGTCGTCGCCAGGATGCGACATGTGAAGCGGCCTCGATGAACCGTCGGGTGTTCAACGAACTCGGGGGTCGGGGGCCGGGGATTGGGGATTGGGTCGCTTTCCCTTGTCGCTGGCCCCCTGACCGTGGTCCCTTTTCAGCTTTCGCCACGTGTCATTCTCCATTCGCCACGGCGAGGATGTCGCGGTGGAGTTGTTCGGCCAGAGCCTCCGGCGAAGGAAACTTGCGCTGCGGGCGAAGCAGCCGGCCGAATTCCACACGGATCGTCTTTCCGTAAATATCGGCGTCAAAGTCGAGAAGGTGCGATTCCACGCGGGACCGGTCGCCGCCGAAGGTCGGGGTGGACCCGATACTCGTCGCGGCGGGGAAAGGGGCGTCGTCCACCCATGCCCGACCGGCGTAGACGCCTTCGCCGGGAACAAGCTGGTCGCGGATGTCGAGATTGGCGGTGGGGAAGCCCAGGGCCCGCCCGCGGGCCGATCCACGAATCACGGTTCCAGTCAAGGAATAGGTATAGCCGAGACACCGGGCGGCTTCGCGCACTCGGCATTGTAAAAGCAGATTACGGATCAGCGAGCTGGAGACCATTACGTCATCCCCGTTGTCGAGGATTATCCTGACCGGCTCGACGATGCATACCTGATATCCAAAACGGGGGGCGAGCTGGGCAAGCAGTTCGGGTGTTCCCTTGCGCCCGCGGCCGAAGCCGAAGGAGGGGCCTTCGACGATGTGCGTGGGGTGGAATTGGCGAACGAGGACATCCTCGATGAAGCGTTCGGCGTCGAGGGTAAGCAGAGCTGGTTCACTACGCGCGACGACGGCGATGTTTGCGTCCGCTTCGGCGAGTAGGCGGAGCTTGTCATCGGGAAGGCAAAGCCGGGGCGGGGCCTTGGCCGGGGCGACGATAGTAAGTGGGTGGGGTTCGAACGTAAGTACGATTACGGGAGCGCCTGTATCGACGGCGAGCAGGGAGGCGTCGTTGAGCAATTTCCTGTGCGCGAGATGGACACCGTCGAAGTTGCCGACGGTGAGCACCGACCGTGTCAGCGGCGGATGGATCGCCTCGAGACCGTATATGACCTTCACCGCGAAGCCCCGTCCATTGCCAACTGATGAACCAGGTCGGAAAGCCGCAGCATAGCGCGGGCGGTTGGGAGTTGCAAGGAATCATCGCCAGTTGACAGGTGGAAAGTGCGATGCTGTCATGGTGGATGTGCCCGAGACGACGGAGAGTGCCCGGCCTCCCACGGTGAACGCCGCGCTCTGCGTGGATGGTTCGGCGTTGAATCGTTTCGGGCGGGTTCTTCGGCATTTCTGCGTGGGGCTGGTCGATCAAGCCGTTTCGGTCCGGCTGGTGAGTCCCGATGCAAGGGTGAAATCATTGGCGGTGGGCCCGATTCAGGCGTTGGTTCATCAGCCCATCGCGTGGCCCGCGGCCGGACGGCGGACGGAACGGTTGCTGGAGGGATTGGCGGCGCAGCCGCCGACGGTCGTCCACGGCATGTCGCAGGAGTCGTACCATGCGGCGGGCAGCGTTGCGGATGCTTTCGATGCGGACCTTGTCCTGGGGGTGACTTCCCAGGCGGACTGCGAGCGAATTCCTCCGCTTGCGACCGGGAAACACGTTCGATTTCACGCCTTCAGCGCGCCTCTGGCGGCGCTCCTTGAAACGCAATTCAAGATCGCTCGTGAGCAGATTGAGGTCATACGGCCGGGCTGCCCGGTCGCGTCGCGGGCGGCGTGTTTCGCTCAGCCGGGGCGGGTGGCGACGTTGTTGTGTACGTCAGGGTTTGAACGCGAAAGCGGCGTGGACCGGCTGATCGCGGCGGTGGGTCTGCTTGTGCAACGCGGGTACGGATTGCAGGTTTTTCTGCTGGGGGAAGGGACGATGGAATCGGCCCTGCGGCGGTCGGTTCGCACGCGCCAATTGTCTTCCTTCGTGACCTTCGCGGCGCCGATGAGCGACCTGACGGCGGCCATGCAAAGCGCCGACATTTTCATTAGGCCATCGGCGGATACGCACTTTACGTCCGACGGATTGCTGGCCATGGGAGCGGGATTGGCGGTGGTCACCGATCCGAGCTCGATCTGCGATCACGTTCGACCGGGTGAAACGGCCATTGTTTGCGCGCGTCCGACGGCGGAGTCGCTGGCGGAGACGATCGAGGGGGTGCTGAACCATCGCCAGGAGACGATCGGTCTAGCAACGTCGGCGATAGCATACGTGCGCGAGCATCATGCCATGAGCGCCATGGCTGAACGAACCGCCGCGGCGTATCGCCGGCTAGCGCTGACGCATTCCACGTTCGCCATTCGGGAACTGTAACCCATTGAACGCACCCTCATTCAGCCTCCCCGTGCAGCGCGGCGACGAGCCGGCCATCGCGCGTCGACTTCGCGACGTAGTTAAGGGCGAGGTTCGCTTCGATCGACTTTCGCGGACGCTCTATTCCACGGATGCCAGCATTTATGAGATCATCCCGCTGGGGGTGGTGCTGCCGCAAAACGTTTCCGACGTGGTGGCGGTTGTAAATGAGTGCCGTGCGGCGGGCGTGTCGATCGTGGCTCGCGGGGCAGGGACGGGGCTGGCGGGCGGGGCGGTTGGACCGGGCGTCCAGCTTGACCTGTCCCGATACCTGAACCGGATCGGGCCGGCGGACCTTGAAGCCCGAATGATCGAAGTCGAAGCGGGCGTTGTGCTCGACGAGCTGAACGCCCATGTCGCGCCACACAGGTTGCAATTCGCACCCGACGTGGCCACGAGCAGTCGTGCCACGATCGGAGGGATGATCGCCAACAACTCCTGCGGGGCGCATTCCATCGTTTATGGCCGGACGGTCGATCACGTTGTCGAACTGACCGTCGTATTGGCGGACGGGCGGGTCGTTTCGTTGCCGGCGCGGGAGGACGACGACGGCGCAAGGCTTCTAGAAGCGACATTGGGGCGCATCCGTGACGAATACTTCGAGGAGATCGGTTGGCGATTTCCGAAGGTGATGCGCAGCAACGGCGGGTATGGGCTGGACCGACTCGGACCGCCGGGAACGCCGGTCGATGTGGTCAAGATTCTATGCGGCAGCGAAGGAACATTGGGCATCGTCGTGGGCGCAAAGCTGCGCCTGGTGCCGATCCCGCAATATACGGGGCTGGTTGTGCTGCACTTCCGTTCGCTGCTTGATGCGCTTACCGCGACCCCGGCGATTTTGCGGCACAAGCCCGCGGCGGTGGAGCTGGTGGACAAGCTCATCGTGGATGCCGGCCGGATGAACGCGGCATTGGCCCAGCGATTCGGTTTTCTGGAGGGAGACCCGGAAGCGCTGATGGTCGTGGAGTTCTTCGGCGATAGTGACACAGCTGTGGCATCGCAGGTCGAAAAGCTCCTGGGCGACAACGAGGTGACGCGGGCGACCTATGCGGCGCTCAGGGTTCTTGAACCGGCGCGGCAGGCGGAGGTGTGGAAGTTGCGCACCTCGGGGCTGGGATTGTTGATGTCCAAGCCGGGCGACGCCCAGCCCTATTCGTTTGTAGAGGACTCGGCCGTCGATCCCTCGCGCTTGCGGGACTACATCGAGCGCTTCGCGGCGATTCTGCACCGTGAGGGGGTCCACGCCGGGTACTACGCCCACGCCAGCGTGGGGTGCATCCACGTCAAGCCGGTGCTCAATCTGAAGGAGGGCGCGGACGTCGAACGGATGCGGCGGATCGCGGACGCGGTGAGTGATCTGGCGTTGGAGTTCGGCGGAGCGATGACCGGCGAGCACGGCGACGGAATCGTGCGTTCCTGTTGGATCGAAAAAATGTACGGCCCGCGGATCACGGCCGCCTTCAAAGAGGTCAAGCGGTTGTTTGATCCGGAAGGCATTCTGAATCCCCACAAAATCGTGGACCCCTGGCCGATGACGGAACACTTGCGATACGGACGGGGGCATTCGACGCGGGCGATGAAGACGCACCTGGATTTCGCCGGATACGGGGGAATGGCGGGACTGGCGGGAATGTGTTCGGGGGTCGGTCAGTGTCGACAGAAGCTGGTGGGGACGATGTGTCCTTCCTACATGGCCACCGAGGACGAAACGCATACCACTCGCGGGCGGGCGAACGCCCTGCGTGTCGCTTTATCGAATCGAGGGCTGCTGAACGGACTCGACGATCCGCAGCTTGCGGAGGTGATGGACCTCTGTTTGACGTGCAAGGCGTGTAAAACGGAATGTCCCACGGGCGTGGATATGGCCCGTTTGAAGGCCGAATTCCTCGCTCGGCGCATCCTTACCGACGGAGCGAGCCGTCGGGCGAGGCTTATTGCGGAATTGCCGAATCGGCTGGCACTGGCCGCAAGGTTTCCGCGATTGAGCAATCTGCTCGCGGGCTCGACGTCGTTTCGTTCGATGGTCGAGCGGTCCTATGGCCTCGACCGCCGCATTCGGCCTCCGCGATTGGCGAGTATGACCTTTCGCGCGTGGTATGGAAAGCATCAGCGACGGCCCGCGGAGGGGAAAGGTCCGCGCGGCAGGGTAGTCTATTTTGTCGACACGTGGACAAACTACTTCACGCCGCAGGTGGGGATCGCGGTGGTCAAGCTCCTGGAAGCCGCCGGATTCTCCGTTTCTTGTCCGCGGACGGTTTGCTGCGGCCGTCCGGCGATCAGTCAAGGTTTGCTGGCCGAGGCGCGGCATCTGGCGGAGATCAACGTCGATCGACTGTTACGGGCGGCGCCGGCTGGCGTGCCCATCGTCGGCAGCGAGCCGAGCTGCATCCTGGCGCTCGTCGATGAATATCCGCAGCTTGTACGGACGCAGGGGGCGCGGCGTGTTGCGTCGCAAACTTTGACCATCGAGAGTTTTCTGCTTCGTGTTCTTGATGAGCGGCCCGATGCTCTTCGATTTCGACAACCGGAAAATCCCGTTCTCTACCACGCCCATTGCCATCAGAAGGCGCTCGTCGGCTCGGCGGATGCCGTTGCCCTCTTGAGAGCGACATGCCGCGACGCCGCATCGGAAATCAACAGCGGCTGCTGTGGCATGGCCGGCGCGTTCGGCCACGAGGTCGAGCACTACGACGTGGCCCGAGCGATCGGCGAGCAGCGTCTTTTTCCAGCTGTTCGCGGTCGGGGATCGGCGGAGGTCGCGGTGAGCGGGTTCAGTTGCCGGCAGCAGATCGAGCACCACACCGGTGTACAGGCGAGGCATGTCGTCGAGTATCTCGCCGATCAATTGATATGATCGGTCCGTCCCGCGCTTGTAGAGAAGGGCGGGGAGGTTATAGTTCCCTTCGTTGATCCTTAGATTCGCAAGAAATGGAAATAACGACTTCATGCATCGGCGTCTGAAATCATCGTTCGGGGCGGCAACTGCATTCGCCTTCTTCGCCGGCTGTATGCCGGCCATGGACGTCGAAACGATGAAGCAAATGAGGCCGCCGCGGCCCCCGGAGATGGAACACCTCGCGGCTTTGATTGGCCGATGGGAAACATCAGCGGAGACGAGAATTCCTTGTTTGAAGCTGGTCCTGCCGGTCAAGGGCACCACCGAGAACTCCTGGGATGCGGACGGCTGGTCCATGGTCGAGCGCGGCGCATACGAAATGGGCGAACTGGGAACGGTCCATGAATTCGGCGCGTGGACCTGGGATTCTTCGGCGGAGCGATTCCACATATGGCGATCTGACAGTTTTGGCGGCCTCCGGATCGGGACGGCGAAGTTCGACGAGGGTTCGAGGACCTGGACATTGAAGGCCAAGAGGCGAAGTTCGTGGGGATCATCGACGGATCGCGGAACAATCAAGATTGTGGACGACAGGACGTTGGAGTGGACCTGGAACGAATGGCCCGCATGGGACGTGCTGCGCCTGTTCAAGATGGCGGAGTTCAGCGGGACGAGTAAGCGAAAATAGTTGTTGCGTATCCTTGGGATCGGCAGGAGTATTGACGGCATGAGATTCGTTCGTGTGATTTCTATGGTATTGGCCCTGGGATCTGCCGTCGGAATTGCGTTCGGGGAGCAGAAGACTCATCCTTTTTCCGTGCATGACATGTTGGCCATGGACCGGTTGAGCGATTGGCAGGTTTCGCCGGACGGCAAGTGGGTGGTGTTCACACGGCGCACGACGGACCTCGAAGCCAATCGCGGACGCACGGACCTGTGGATGACGGCGGTGGACGGCTCCGACCCCAGGCGCTTGACTTCGCATCCCGACAGCGATAGCTCGCCGCATTGGTCGTACGACGGCAAGGAAATATACTTCCTTTCGACGCGTTCCGGATCTTCGCAGGTTTGGAGCATCCCCTTCGACGGCGGCGAGGCCGAGCAGGTCACCAACGAGCCGCTCGACATCGGCGCATTCGTTGCCTCCCCCACGGGCTCCCACCTTCTCATCAGTATGGAGGTCTTCCCCGACACCTCCCTGCCGGACGAAACGAAAACGAGGCTCGATAGGATCGCTGATCGCAAGAGCAGCGGACGCATCTACGATCGCCTCTTCTTTCGCCACTGGGACACCTGGAAGGACGGCCGGCGGTCGCACCTGTTCGTAGCCGCGGCCCGCGGGATTGGCACATCTTCCAAGATGAAAGGAATGGACGCAGATTGCCCCTCCAAGCCGTTCGGCAGCGCGGAGGAATTCACCTTCACCCCCGATGGCGAGACGATCGTATTCGTCGCTCGGGACGCCGGGCGCGAGGAGGCCTGGTCTACAGATTTGAACCTGTACGTCGTCCCGCGCGGCGGCAACGAGAAGCCTAAGTGCATCACCGAGGCCAACAAGGCTACGGACACGCACCCGGTCTTTTCGCCCGACGGCAAGACGCTGGCGTACTTGGCGATGTCGCGTCCGGGCTATGAGGCCGACCAATTCCGGATCATGCTCATGCCCTGGCCCTGGGGCCAGCCGCGCCCGCTGACCGAGAAGTGGGATCGCTCGCCGGGGAGCATTGCCTGGTCCAAGGACGGCAAGACGATTTACACGACGGCCGACAATCTCGGCCAGCAGTCGCTCTTCGCCATCGATGTGGCCAGCGGCACTGTGCGCACCATTGTGGAGAAGGGCTACATCACCTCACCGTGCGTTACCGGTGACGGCATCGTCTTTGGCATGGATTCGCTGCACTCGCCCGTTGAACTTTGTTACGCCAAGCCTGACGGCACAGAGTTACGATTCATCACCGGCCTCAACGGGGCCAAAGTCTTCGCCACCCGCATGGGCGAGGCCGAGCAGTTCACTTTCGACGGCTGGAACAACGAAAAGGTCTACGGCTACATGGTCAAACCGGTGGACTTTGATGCCTCCAAGAAATACCCCGTGGCGTTCTTGATCCACGGAGGTCCGCAGGGGTCGTTTGGGAATCACTTCCATTATCGTTGGAATCCTCAAGCGTATGCAGGGGCCGGGTATGTGGTGGTGATGGTCGACTTTCACGGTTCAACCGGGTATGGGCAGGCATTCTGCGATTCGATTCGCGGCGACTGGGGCGGGAAGACACTGGTCGATTTGCAAAAAGGATTGGCCGCCGCCATAGAAAAGTACAAATGGATGGATGGTGACAGAGTGGCGGCACTGGGGGCGTCCTATGGCGGATACATGGTTAACTGGATCGCGGGGAACTGGCCCGACCGGTTCCGCTGCCTGGTCTGCCATGACGGAAACCTCGACGAGCAGATGGCCTACTACGACACCGAGGAACTTTGGTTTCCGGAATGGGATCACATGGGAACGCCGTGGGACAACCCGGACCACTTCCAAAAGCATAATCCCATTAACTATGTTAAGAATTGGAAGACTCCGATGCTGGTGATTCACGGGGCCTTGGATTATCGAGTGGTGGATACCCAGGGAATGTCCACGTTTACTGCATTGCAGCGGCGGGGCATTCCCAGCAAGTTCTTGTATTTCCCCGACGAAAACCACTGGGTGCTCAAGCCGGCCAACAGCATCCTGTGGCATGAGACGGTGATCGGATGGCTGGATCAATGGACGAAGAAATAACAAGAGAGTGACGAGTGACCAATTACCAGTTGCGGGCTACGGTTGCACGTCGGGATTGGGAGTGGATATGAACGCTATCAATAGACTCAATGCAATGGGTCAATCGGTCTGGTGCGACAACCTCAGCCGAAAGATGATCGACTCCGGCGAGTTGCTCCGTCTCATCGACGTCGGCGTCGTGGGGATCACTTCCAACCCCACGATCTTCATGAAGGCGATCACCGGCGGTGATGACTACGACGATGCTTTGCTCAAAGTGCTGGACGACACGCAAGACGTGGTGAGGACTTACGAGCGGTTGGTCTTGCCGGACATCGCCGACGCCGCGGATCTGCTGCGGCCGGTGTACGAGGGCACGGACGGAGTCGACGGATACGTAAGCCTTGAAGTCAATCCCAAGCTCGCCTACGACACCCAGGCGACGATCGCCGAAGCCCGGCGGCTGTTCGCGGAGCTGGACCGCCCCAACGTATTCATCAAAGTGCCCGCGACTGAGCAGGGTATCGGGGCCATCAAGACACTGATCGGCGAGGGGATCAACGTCAATGTGACGCTCATCTTTTCGGTGGCGATGTATGGCAAGGTGATGCAGGCGTATATCGACGGGCTGAAGCGCTATGACAAGGCGGGTGGGAACTTGAAACAAGTCGCGTCGGTCGCTTCGTTTTTCGTCAGCCGAGTGGACACCCTGATTGACAAATTGTTGGTTGAAAAAGGCAAGGGCGGCAAGCAAGTCGAGGGCCTCCTCGGCAAGGCGGCTGTTGCCAATGCGAAGCTGGCTTATGCCCGGTTTGCAGAGGTTTTCGACGCATCGGGAGAATTCGGTTCACTTCTGGCAAAAGGAGCCCGCGTCCAACGTCCGCTATGGGCCAGTACGAGCACCAAGAATCCCGCCTATCCGGACACGAAGTACGTGGACGATCTTGTCGGCCCCAACACAGTCAACACCATGCCGCCGGAGACGCTGACGGCCACGCTCGATCATGGCGGGACTGTAGTCACGATCGACCGCGACGTGGAAGCGGCGCGGGCGGTGCTGGCTCGGCTAGAGGAAGTTGGAATTAGCCTCAAGGCCGTTACGGATCAACTCACCGTCGAAGGGGTCAACGCGTTCGCCAAATCATTCGATGAATTGTTGATGCACCTCACCGCGAAGCGGACGCGGCTCAAAGCCGTCGCCCGTTAAGGCGCGGCACACGGCGAATCAGGGATTGCCGATCAGGAAGTCAATCCCCGGCGTCGATCGGTTGCCGATGCTTGGCTCAACCCCCGAAGGGGTTGGGGTCGATCTCGTCGCGCTTGTTCTCTACCTTGGAGGCCTCCTCGGCGCTTGGAAGCGGTTCTTTTTGGGCGTCGATAACCGGCCACTGGGGGGCGTACTTGGTGTTGATAGCGATGAAGTCCTTCCACTTTTCGGGGAGATCCTCTTCGGCGAAGATCGCGGTGACCGGGCACTCCGGCGGGCATAGCCCGCAATCGATGCAAACCTCCGGGTCAATCACCAGCATGTTGACCCCTTCGTGGAAGCAATCGACGGGGCAGACCGCGACGCAGTCGGTGTACTTGCACTTGATGCACGGTTCGGCGACATAATGGGACATCGGACAGCTCTCCGTTACGAAACAAGCCAAGCTCGCCTACGGCGAACCACTAGATAGATACGTTCTACCACAAGTTTGTCAATCCGAAAAACACGGATTTCCAGGAGACACCGGATAATATCCGTTTCCGTGCCATTCTGCTCCTTGTCAGGATGATCGGCCAAACTTATCGTGCGCTCGATGGCAAAACCCGGTCGATTCCTGCAGTCCGCTTGGTTGATCGCGGCATTTACCCTGTCCTCCCGACTTCTGGGGCTGGTCCGCGAGTCCCTCTTTAGCTATTACTTCAGCACCAGCGAACTGCTTTCCGCCTTTCGCATCGCCTTTCAGGCTCCAAACCTTGCCCGACGGCTGTTCGGCGAGGGGGCCCTTTCGTCGGCGATGATCCCAGTGCTTACCGAGAGCATTCAGCAACAGGGCGAAGAGGCCTCGCGCCGGTTTGTGGGGACCATTCTCACCATGCTTGCATGCGTTTTGGGCGGTGCGGTGATCGGTATCGAGATCCTGATCGCGGTGTGGCGATGGCTGCACGACAACCTGGCGTTGCAATTGACCGCCGCCATGATGCCGTACATGGCCCTGATTTGTACGGCCGCCGTCGCCGGCGGTGTGCTTAACGTTCGCAAACATTTCGCCGTGCCGGCGGCTGCGCCGACCATTCTCAATATCGCCATGATCGTTGCACTGTTGGGGGGAGCGCTAGTAGGCGACCTTTCTCCGCTTTCATTGATGTACCTCACATGCGGCGCCGTGTTGTTAGCCGGCGTTCTCCAGGTGCTCATCACCGGCGCGGCGCTTCGCTGGGTGTCTTTTTTTCCGATCTTCGGCGGCGCTTGGCGCGATCCGCAGGTTCGCCGCGTGTTTTCACTGATGGCTCCCATGGCGCTGGGCCTGGCGGCCGTGCAGGTCAACACGTTGATGGACCTGTTGATTGGCTGGATATTCGTCCTCGACGAGAAGGGTCAGCGAGTGGGGCCGGCGGTGCTGGGGTTCGCTCAATTCCTGTATCAATTGCCGTTGGGAGTGTTCGGAATCTCGCTGGCCACGGCGATTTTCCCGATCCTGTCAGGAAAGGCCGCTCAAGGGGACCGAATGGGAATGGGCGAAGTTGTTCGACACGGGATCCGCATGAGCTTATTCATCGCACTACCGTCGTCGGTCGGACTCATTTTTGTCGCCCATCCCCTGGCAGCGACATTGTACCAACACGGGGAATTTGGGGCGGCAAGCACGCAACGGGTCGCTTCGGCGCTTGTGTACTATAGCCTCGGCATTGCCGCGTTTTTTGCCCAACACATCGTGGTTCGGGCGTTTTATGCCTTGCAGGACAGTCGAACACCGGCGCGGATTGCGTTGTACATGGTCGGTCTGAACTTGATGATGAATCTTGCCCTGGTACCGGTGATGGAGGAACGCGGGCTGGCCCTTTCGACGTCAGTGAGTGCGGCTGTGCAGATCATCTGGTTGGTGGCTAAGCTTCGGCGTGTCCTTCCGGAAGTGGGTTGGGCCCGACTGTTGATGCAATTGTCGCGGACGGTGCTGGCCACGGCGGTAATGGCCGTCGCACTTGGAGTGCTAACGAAGTCGGGGCTGTCCGTGGATCGCTGGGTCGAGAAATCAGGACTCCAGTTGTTGATCCTCGTCGTTACAGGGGTCGGAGTCTATTATCTGGCCGCATGGTTGCTGCGAATCGAAGAACTTTCAACGGCCTTCCGCCGCAGTGCGAACGATGACAAGCTTCACAGTTGATGACAATTGTGAAATGGACCTATCGCTTACCTAAGTTTTCCTTTGCTATTCTTGCGTTGCGTTGGAGCATGTCAAGCTTCGCGCGGGTCATGGCCGATCCGTGGAGTTGTTCGCGGTAGTCGTCGATCGAGCAGCCGAGTAACTCATTCAAAGCCGGTCGCGGACCGGGAGGACGGACGGCGAAGCGCGGTTCGCGGGTCTTCGGGGCATCACGGTTGTAGGGGCAGACTTCCTGACACACGTCGCAGCCGAAGACCCAGTCGCCCATCATCTCCTGAAACGGCTTGGAGATGTCCCCGCGATGCTCAATGGTGAGGTAGCTGATGCAGCGCGAGGCGTCCATCTCGTACGGCTTCGGGAAGGCCCGGGTTGGGCAAGCGTCGAGGCATGCCGTGCAAGTGCCGCAGTGGTCGGGCAACGGCTCGTTGGAGGCGAGGTCGAGCGTGGTGACAATCGCCCCGAGAAAAAAGTAGCTCCCCAGCTCCTGATGGAGGACCAGCGTGTTCTTACCGATCCATCCGACCCCGGCGGCGGCGGCCAGTTCGCGCTCCAGGATCGGGGCGGTATCGACGCAGACCCGTGCCTCGAACGGCTCCGCGAGTTGCTCCCGCATCCGCTCCGTCAGCTCCGTTAGCTTGGACCTCAGTACGTCGTGATAGTCGTCTCCCCAGGCGTACATGGCGACGCGTCCGCATAAAGCAGTTTCGGTCTCGACATTTGGAATCGCGGGTTGGTGATAACTCAAGGCCACGACAATCACGCTCTTGGCCCCTTCCAGAATGGCGGTGGGATCGGAACGAATGTTAAAGTATCGGTGGAGATAATCCATCGATCCGGCGCGTCCGCTGTTGAGCCAATCGGCCAGGTACGCGCTACGTCCGATAGGTGCGGAGGGTGCGACGCCGCAGCGTTCAAAACCCATTGAAGCGGCCAGTTCACGGACCAGGCGGGCTTTGGCGTGAGGATCCATGCACACATGCTACGGGGATGTATAACCGATACAATCCCAGCCGGCGTGCGCGTAAGTTAATGTGTTAGCGGTCTAACCGTCCAACAATCGGGCCGACGGTGAACCTAGAAGGGGCTGTGTTCATGTTCAACTATGACTGGTTCAACGGCCCGGCCTTCCAGGAGCAACAGGACGAAGCCAAGTGGCGTTGTGCGGTCAACCACTTCCCCGATGTGCCGCCGGAAGAGCGGGCGGAGAACGAGGGGATTCAGAAGCTATTCGCGGAATTGGAGACTCGGACGCTCGTTTACCTCCGCGACGGGTTCAGCTATGAAGTGAAGGATATCGCGGACGTCGGCAGCAAAGCCCACCTGGTTTTTGAGTGCATGCCGGTGGACGATCAATACAAGGTCGGGGCGTTCGTGGTGTCGCTGCCCTACGAGGAGATCGTCCGCGTGGAGGTGTTCGCCGTCCATCCGAACGAAAAACCGGAGGACGTCCCGCAGATCACCGGCTTCCGCGGCCACCCACCCGATCAAGCAGACCGCAAGTTCGCCGATCCCAAACCTGTCAAACCGGGGCGGTAGCAACCATCCGCAGCGCGCCCACGCCGCCCAGTGTTATCTACCAGGCTCAGGCGGTCCGGTGTAATGGTCATTTTCTTCCTTCCACCATGCACGAGCGTGCGCGGCATCGAGGAAGGACTCTCCTGTCCAAGTTTTAAGAAAGGAGTAAAGGACAACATTATCGAACCTGTTATCCGTACCGGCAGTTTCCCACAAGGCAATGTTCCGCTCGATCGCCAAGCGCCCGATTTCGACTGGGCGCAGTTTATTGTGTCCTTGCCACCAGGTTTCCCAATACTTCCGAAGTTCCTGCAAGATAGTGGCATTACCGGTCAAAAACTGCCGCATCGAGTGCTGTAGCCCTGTGCCGCTTTGTTCCGACAACTGAATGCCCTTCCACAGCGTTCGCTCAATGTTCAAGTATGCGAGGCGATCCCCAATGAAGGCATCGAGCCGAAGGCAGATACCTACGAGGACGACGTCCGAAGGATCTCCTCGTGCGCGACGTCGGACAATCAAGTCCGTATCGAAGCTGGAGATTAGAACTGGAATGAGGTCGTGAAGGTACCGGAAAAAAACATTGCTTTCGTGATCGTGAACGAGTGCAAGAACCGCAGCGGCCCGAAGGTACTTGTCGTCGCTCTTAATCGCCTCCAGGAGAACTTCGACCATAGCTGCAAACTCCGGCGTATCGTGGTCACCCCTCTCGCCCGCGCGAGTCAACTCGTAGACAAGGGCCGCATAGGTCTTCTCGGTTTCGGTGCCGTTCAGCAGCATTTGTTTGGCGAATTCCCGCCCATTGCCACTGAGAACCTCAAGCAACCGCGGCTTTAACTCCCAATCCGCCGTCGGCAGCTTCCCAAAAAGTACAGGCACGATGTCCGCCCCCAACGTCTCCAACTTCTGCTGCGCCTCGCGTGAAGCGTCTGCATCCTTTGACGTCAACTCCTTCACGAACATTTCGATTCCCGAATCGTTCGAGTTGCCCCCTTCAGTCCACCGGACCGACAGCGCAAATGTCAAGCAAGCAACGATACTTAGTGCGATTCGACTAGTATGCATAACCTGATCTCAGTAGCGGGGCTCCCAAGCATTCGTTTCAATATACTACGAAGTCATTCCATTCCAAACATTTGCAAAAACAGAGATAATCCATTCAGTGAACAACATGCGAAAGTGCGAATGTGCCAGATGGGCGAGAAAGTAATGAAAAGGTCGCAAGCAAAAGGTTTGACCGGCTACCTCTGGACGGAAGAGGGTGAGTCCGAGATGGGCATCGTGGCCGAGGTGGCCCCGATCCTGCCCGTAACCCATACCTATTCGTTCTGCGTACTTCCGGAAATGGAGGAAACCATCACGCTTGGTCAGCGAGTGATGGTCCCCCTGGGCAAGCGGGGGCGGCAGATCATGGGGTTTGTCGTCGGGCTGGATCGAAGGACATGGGACAGCACGCTGCGCCCTCTTGGTTCGCTGGTGGATTCGGCAAGCTACTTGACCGCCGACCTCATCGAACTCGGACGTGAAATCGCGGCGCACTACTGTTGCCCGCTGGGTCAAACTCTCAAGGCCATCACCCCTGAAGCCGTTCGCAGGCAGCGCGGATTGAGCAGGGTGCGTTACGCGCGACTAATTCAAACGCCGGATGAAATCCGTGGGAGCGCGAAGCGCATTGGTGCCAAACGGCAGGCATTGATCGAAGCACTCGCGGCCACGATCGAGCCTGTCCGAGTCGAAAATCTATTGCAACAGGCCGCGTCGTCGATGGCCGTGTTGAACGGGATGGTGAAGGAAGATTGGGTGGAGGTCGCCGTCCGGTATGAGTTACAAGCTGATACGGGGGCGGATAGGCCCACGGTGGAGCCCGGCTTTGAACTCAACGAAGAGCAGCGAAACGCACTGGGACAGATCAATGCCGCGGTCGAGGCGAGCCGTTTCTCGGTGACGCTGCTGTTCGGGGTGAGCGGTTGCGGCAAGACGGAGGTTTACATCCGGGCCATGCGTCGTGTGCTGGAACGCGGCCAGCAGGCAATTCTCCTGGTGCCCGAAATCGTGCTCACTACGCAGCTCGTCGGGCGACTGGCCGCCCGCTTTCCGCACGTCGCGGTCAACCATAGCGGATTGACGGAGGCCGAGCGGTCGTTGCAGTGGCGGCGGATCGCAACCGGGGAGAAAAACGTGGTCATCGGAACGCGCAGCGCCGTGTTTGCGCCCTGCCCGAAACTCGGACTGATTTGCGTCGACGAAGAACAGGAGACCGGCTTCAAGAACCTGCAAGCGCCGCGGTTTCACGTCCGCGACGTGGCCATCATGCGCGGCAAGCAACTGAACATCCCCATAGTCCTCGGCTCTGCTACACCGTCCTTGGAGACCTGGTACAGGAGCGAGCACCGATCGGATCATCAGCGGATCGTGATTTCCCGCCGCGTCAAAGACCTGCCCATGCCCAAAGTTCATGTCATCGACATGGAGAATGAGCAAGCCGAGTTGAAGAAACCCGTCGTCCTGTCGCGGACGATGGAGAGGCTGTTGGGAGAGACGCTTTCGCGCGGCGAGCAGGCGTTGATCCTGATGAATCGGCGAGGGTACGCCCATCGGGTGTATTGTGCGGCGTGCCGGACGCGATTGAACTGTCCCAACTGCAACGTAGGGCTGGTCGTCCACACGGCCATCGGGCAGTCCATCTGCCACTATTGCCGCAGCCGCGTGGCGACGCCCACCGTCTGCCCGAACGTGACCTGCGGGGAGCAGCTGGTGCAGGTAGGGCTGGGAACACAGAGGGTGGAGTCGATTTTGGCTTCGGCGTTTCCCAAGGCACGTATGCGGCGGGTGGACAGTGACACGATGAGTCACCGGGCGCATTATCAGCGGATCGTGGATGAGTTCGAGGCCCGCAAGATCGACATTCTGGTGGGAACGCAAATGATCGCCAAAGGGCTGGATTTTCCCTTCGTGTCGTTCGTGGGCGTCGTTCATGCGGACACGGCGGCGCTGGCCACGGATTTTCGCGCCCATGAACGGCTGTTTCAACTGATTACGCAGGTCGCGGGCCGGGCGGGTCGGGCCGATGCCCGCGGACAGGTCGTGGTCCAGACCATGACGCCGGAAATGCCGGCGCTGTCGTTCGCGCTTCGACACGACTATCAGGCGTTTGCGGAGGCGGAATTGAAGGTGCGGGAGCAGGTCGGGTTTCCTCCGTTCCGGAGGCTGGCAAGGGTCGTTCTGATGCACCCACGCGAAGAAACGGCGCGGCGCGAGGCGGAGTCGCTTGTGGCTCGGATTCATTCGGCGCTCGAGACCTTGAAGCTCGCCGACGCGGACATCATCGGTCCCAATCCATGTACGCTTTCACGATTGCGGGGGCGATATCGGTACGATGTTCTGGTGCGGACGCTGAACGCGAGTGACATGCGGAGGCTGACCGCACGACTGGAATCGGATGGCGCGCTGCGTACCAAGGCCGAGTCGATCGTCGTCGATGTCGATCCGGTGTCGTTAGCGTAGGAGTAGACTCTACGGGGTTTCATTCCGAGCCGCAGGCTTTAGCCTGCGCGGAGGTCCGCGCGAGCTGAAGCTCGCGGCTCGCTCCGACGAATAAGACTTCGCTTCCGATTAGGCACGCACATTGCGTTTGTGCTCGGTCATGCAGAACCGGTCGGTCATGCCCGCGATGTAGTCGCAAATCACTCGTTCCACGCCTTGCTCCGCGATTCGTGCGGCGAACCGCGGAGGGAGATCCGACGGATTGCGGCGGTAGGCGTTGAACAGGGCGCGGATCATGGTTTGCCCCTCGGTGTCCGTCCGCACTACTGTGGGATGGCGATAGACCCGCTGGTGCAGGAATTGTTCCAGTTCCGTGAGCCGGCGATCTGCGGATTCGGGCATTGCGACCGACGGCGTGGATAGTTTGCGAAGATGGTCCGGGGAATGGATCGCGGCAAGGAGTGGACGCGAAGTCGCGATGATGTCCGCAAGCAATTTGTTCAGCAGTTCGTCGAGTATGACGCGGCGGATGGCATGGATGTTTTCGGCCATGCCGTCCATTCCAGCGTCATCGAGCGCCCCACGCACCAAAACAAGCTCGGCCAGTTCCGGCAAAGTGGTGAGTTCCGCGCCAATGGCGTCCTCCAGATCGTGGCAGTTGTAGGCGATGCGATCGGCCAGGGAGACAATTTGCGACTCGACGGAAGGGGCATCGTGCGCCGTTTGGGCGGTGTCGTACCGCGTGGCGTGCGTCCGCAGGCCGGCGAGGACTTCGAGAGTAAGGTTGAGTCCGCGGAATGCGGGGTAGGGATGCTCCAGGTATTCCACAACGCGGACGGAGTGGGCGTTGTGGTTGAAGCCGCCGTGGTCGGCCATCGCGTGGTTAAGGGCGGTTTCGCCGGCATGGCCGAAGGGCGGATGGCCGAGGTCGTGGGCCAGTGCGATGGCCTCGGCGAGCGCTTCGTTTGCGCGAAGCGCGACGGCGAGGCAGCGCGCGATTTGGGCGGCTTCCAGGGAGTGGGTCAGCCGCGTGCGGAAATGGTCGTGGAACTCCGGCGCGAAGACCTGCGTCTTGTGTTCCAGTCGCCGGAAGGCGGTGCACTCAATAATGCGATGGCGGTCCAGCTCAAACGGGCCGCGCAATGGATCCGAAGATTCAGGATGGACGCGATCACGGGCATCAATGGATCGTACGGCGTAGGGTGCAAGAGAATCATCACTCGTGGGCATCGAATGGTATTCTACGCTCGCGGCGCTGAATCGTCCCCCAGAAAGGATTGTGCCTTGGATACGGAAGCTAGTCGAGGTCTAGCAGCCCGTTGAAGAATGGTTGCGGCAATGTGTGGCACCGGCTTCTAGCCGGTGAGAACACGGGCTGGAAGCCCAAGCCACACTTTTTTCAATGGTCTGCCAGGGATCGAAGGAAGCGGAAGTCGAAGATGCCGGTGTTATGTCCATCGGAATAATCGAACTGGATGGCGTAGCTGCCCACCAGGCGGGCGTTTGTAACGCGGACCCCGGTGGGATCGGCCTTGAGGATTCGTAGCGGATTGCTCGCCTGTTGCTCACGCTCGGTACGGCAGGTCGCGCAGGGGCAGACGCGGCGAAGCTGAGCGAGAGAATACTCGCTATGCTTTCCATCATTCCATTCGATGAGCAACCGCTGCTCGGCGATTTTGACTTTCAAGTCCTTAGGGGTAGCGGAATCGTCGTGCGGACCGCGATGCGTCGGTGAGCCGGCGGTTACGGGCGGGTCATCGGTCATAGGACTCGCATTTTAGAGTCACAATGGCACAAAGCCACGGAGCCACTAAGGGGAAAAACAAAGTATAAGACGGAACAGAGATGCTCTCTCGACATTTCTGATCCATCATTCGATGACTCCAGAACATGGTGGACGACCCTGGAGCACGCGGACTACGTCCTCTACCACGTCGTTCATCCGCGCGAGGCCCGCGAAGGAGCGGGACCCGATATGGGGGGTGAAGAGGGTGTTGGGGGCTTTCATCAATGGATGGTCGGTCGGCAGAGGCTCGGTGTCGAATACGTCGAGGGCCGCTCCCGCGAGCACCCCGGTTGCTAGCGCCTCGGCCAAGGCGATCGAATCCACAACGCCGCCTCGGGCCGTGTTGATAAGGAAGGCGTCCTTCTTGATCTTGCGCAGGGCGGCGGCGTCGATCAGGTTTCGCGTGCTTTCGGTCAAGGGGACGTGCAGGGAGATGATATCGGCCTGGGCGAATAGCTGGTCCTTCGTGACGGGCGTGGCGGCGAAGTCGAGCCAGCCGGGAGGCACGATGTCGTTGTATAGGACGGTCATTGCGAACCCGTTGCGGCAGCGGCGGGCGACGGCCCGCCCGATCCGTCCCATGCCCACGATTCCCAAGGTCAGCTCGGACATCTCCCTTGAACAACTCTGCTTGCGCGCTTCCCAGAATCGTTCATCGCGTACCATTGCGTCGCAATCACGGACGTTTCGCAGCATGGCGAGCATCAAGCCTATGGTGAGGTCGGCCACGGCGTCGATCGAGGCGTGGGGCGTGTAGACCACGGCGATCCCCCGTTTCCGTGCGGCCTCCACGTCGATGTTGTCCAAACCCACTCCGCCTCGTCCGATCACCCGCAGGCGGGGCGCGGACTCAATCACGGCGCGAGTGACGCTGGTGCGCGTGCGGACCAGGAGGGCGTCGCAGTCGGCGACGGCCACTTTCAGATGAGCTTCATCGCAAGTGTCGAGAAGGACGACTTCACCGACGGCGCGGAGTTTCTCCACGGCGGCGGGGTCAAACGCTTCGGCCAATACGATGCGCGGGCGGTTTTCCATCTTCGTTATCGATCATGTGCGGCTCGGAAGGGGGAGTCAAACCAGGCGGTGTGGACTCAGTGAGAACTCACAAAGGACGCGGATGGGCGTCTGATTCAATTCGCATGGTCACGCACGCGTGGACCATGCCACCCGGTTGCCCATTCAATGTCCGGAATTATCGCAGACCGTCACGCTGAGACTCGTCGGCGAACGGTGCGCGAACGTGCTCTAGGAACGCGCTCGGCGGCAAGGACGAGTTCCAGCTGCACATCTCTCTCCGCCCAGAGGGCGCTGATCGCATCTCGTAGCATGTCTACCAGTTCGTCAAGCGTACGGCCTTGGGTCGTTACGCCGGGGCGTTCCAGCACGCGTCCGATGTACCATTGGTCCTCTCTGTGGACGGCGACGTGATAGAGATTCATGATATTTCGGCCCTGAAAAGTTCCCAGTCCACGTTGGCATCCTCTGCGATTCCGCGAACCGTCCCACGCTTGAGTTCTTTGTGGCGTGGAACCGCAATCTCAGTGCCATCCTTTCCTCGGACAATTGTATGCTTTCCGCCTTCTCGGACAACTGAGAAACCATGCGCCCGTAACGCCTTGAGCACCTTCCGTTGCGAGAAACTCAAAGAGTTCACTCCATGTGTTTAACGACCGCAAGTCCGAATTCGGAGCAGCGGAGGAGTTTGACCGGCTTGCCGTCCTCGCGCATGAGGCGTTCGAAGTCATAAGTGACCTCGCGGGCGGAGATTGCACCATCGACTCCCTTGATGATGAGGTCGGCGGCCTCCTTCCAGCCCATGTACCGGAGCATCATTTCGCCGGAGAGGATGACGCTACCGGGGTTGACCTTGTCCTGATTAGCGTACTTGGGGGCGGTGCCGTGGGTGGCCTCGAAGATGGCGTGGCCGGTGTGGTAGTTGATGTTGCCGCCGGGGGCGATGCCGATGCCGCCGACCTGGGCGGCGAGGGCGTCAGACAAGTAGTCACCGTTGAGATTCAGCGTGGCGATGACGTCGAAATCGGTGGGGCGGGTGAGCACCTGCTGCAGGGCGATGTCGGCGATGGCGTCCTTCATCAGTATCCTGCCGGTGGCCAGCGCTTTTTCCTGTTCGGCATTGGCGGCTTCTTCGCCTTTCTCCTTCTTGGTGCGTTCCCACTGCGACCAGGTATAAGTCTTGTCGGCGTATTTCTGCTCGGCCAACTCATAGCCCCAATCGCGGAAGGCGCCCTCGGTGAACTTCATGATGTTGCCCTTGTGTACCAGGGTAACGCTCTTGCGTTTGTTCTCGATGGCGTAGCGGATGGCCGCGGCGATGAGACGCTTGCTGCCCTCGCTGCTGACGGGCTTGACGCCGAGGCCGCTGGTGGCCGGGAATCGAATCTTCTGCACGCCCATCGCGTCCTGAAGGAAGGCGATGACCTTCTTCACTTCGGGCGTTCCGGCGGCCCATTCGATGCCGGCATAAATGTCTTCGGTGTTCTCGCGGAAGATGACCATGTCCACGAGCTCGGGATGCTTCACCGGCGAGGGGACGCCCTTGAAGTAGCGTACGGGCCGCAGGCAGACGTAAAGATCGAGTTTCTGTCGAAGAGCGACGTTGAGGGAGCGAATGCCGCCGCCGATGGGGGTGGTGAGGGGACCCTTGATGCCGACGAGGTAACTCTTGAAGGCCGAGATCGTATCTTCCGGCAGCCAGGTTCCGTACTTGTCGTAGGACTTCTGCCCGGCGTAGACCTCGAACCAAGTGATCCTTCGTTTTCCACCGTAGGCTTTTTCGACGGCGGCGTCGAAGACTTTGACGGCGGCCCGCCAGATGTCGGGGCCGGTGCCGTCGCCCTCGACGAAGGGAACGATGGGCTGATCGGGTACGTTCAATCCGCCGCCGGTAATGGTGATCGGCGAACCAATGTCAGGTGCTTTCAAATGCTCAAATTTCATGGTGGCGATGTTATATGTTCACCGATCGGTCGTCAACGAAACGCCGCTTACGCCTGAGACGTGCGCAAGAGGCGCAGGGCGTTGAGGGCGACGACGACGGTGCTTCCTTCGTGGCCGACGACGGCGAGGGGAAGTGGGATGTTTCCCATTGCGGCGAAGACGCTGAGGGCGGCGATGACGGCGATGGCCAGGGTGAGATTTTGTCGAACGATGCCCGCGGTGCGACGCGCATGGCGGTGCAGCCAGGCCACGTCCTCGATGCGGTCCTTCATTAGCACGATGTCGGCGGCCTCCATGGCCACGTCCACGCCTCGCGCTCCCATCGCGATTCCCACATCGGCGTGCGTGAGAGCGGGGGCGTCATTGATCCCGTCGCCGACCAGCACGACGGACCCATGCGCTACCCGCAGCTCGTCCACGGCTTTCAGCTTGTCCTCCGGGGCCAGTGAAGCGCGATACCCGTCGAATTGCAGCCGTGAAGCGACCTTCTCCGCGACGGTCGCGTGATCGCCGGTCAACATCTCGATCCGTCGAATTCCCTGCCGGCGAAGCCGTTCAACGCATTGGGCAGCGTGGTTGCGGACGGTGTCTTCGAACGCCAAAAACGTGACTGCGCCATCAATCACCATGGCCGATGCCGTTTTGCCCTCACGACGGAAGCGTTCGGCGCGTCCGGCCGCGTCCTGTCCGGCGTTCGGAGAATGCTGCCCCACTGATTCCGGTCGCCCGATCCAAACGGAGCGGCCTTCGATTCTGCCCGCCGCGCCGTCTCCCGGCGTGGAATGGTAGTCGGTGACGCGGGCGGGGGTCAGGGAGCGCTCCCGTAATGCTCGATTGACGGCCTCGGCCAGGGGGTGCGTGCTTGTACCTTCGATGGCCCCGGCGATTCGCAGGGCTTCCCTTTCGCCGATCCCGTCGCGGACGTCGATATCGGTGAGGCGAACCTGGCCGGTGGTCAGGGTACCGGTCTTGTCGAACGCGACCGCGGACGCCTTGGCGACGGCTTCCAGGTGAGCGCCGCCCTTGACGAGCACGCCGCGGCGGGCGGCGGCGGCGATGGCCGCTAGGTAGGCGACGGGGGTGGCGATGATAAGCGCACAGGGACTGGCTACGATGAGCACGGCAATTCCGCGACGGACGGATTCGTCCGCGGCGATGCCGAACAGGAAGGCTGAAGCCAGGCCGACGGCGACCGCGGCGAAGATGACCACGAAGGAATAGGTCGGGCCGATCCGGTCTATCATGCGTTGCGCTCGTGCTGGAAGGTGCCGCGCCTCCGTTACCAGGTGGACGATGCGGGCGAGGGTGGTATCCGCGGCAAGCTTGGAAACTCGCACCTCAAGCCGTCCATTGAGATTCTGCGTCCCCGCGAGGACAGTATCCCCGACCGAACAATCGCGGGGGATGGACTCCCCGGAGATGGCGGACTCGTCGAGAGAAGAGCTTCCGGCCTCAATCGTCCCATCGAGCGGGATCTTTTCGCCGGGGCGCACGAGAATTCGCGCCCCGATGGGGATTTGTCGCAGGGGCACGCGGTGGGTGGTATCGCCGTCGATCCGGAGGGCCTCCTTGGGGGCGAGGGCGCGAAGGGCGATGATGGCCGACTGCGTCCGCCGCAATGCCAATTGCTCCAACCCGCCTGAAAGTGCGAACAGAAACAGAAGCAGCGCCCCTTCGAACGGGCTTCCAATGTGGGCCGCAAGGGCGGCGCCGAGAATCATCAACAGGTCAATATCGATCCGCAGACCGCGGAGCTTCGACCAGACGGTCTCAAGGGCAGGGACACCGGCGATGGCGAAGGCCAGGAGGGTGAAGAGCGATTGCAGGGGTCGCGGTCCGTCGGCACGGCTGATTGTAAAGGCGATCAGGAGGCACACGCCGGCTGCGGCGGCGACGATCATGGCCATCTGTTGTGCGATGCGCTGGGACAGTGGCGTGTAAAATACATTGACCGCCGCGCCGTCGGTTTCGATCATGGGATCGTCGGAGAGAATTGGATTGAGAGCGCGACGGGCCGGACTGATTAGAGGGAGCTTGGACATAACGATTTAAGCGTCAGCTTACCGTTGTCTAAGCAAGTTGAGTACCGCCGCTGAATCGAGAGGATGCAGTCGCGGATAGTTAACAAGATGGGATGGACAACACACCTGCTCATGGGTGACGTCCATTCCCAATCATGATTGTCCGGCGGGTGTTGTTGAATCAGTGCAGTACCGCAGCGCGCGACTCAACTCATGCCGAGGACGTCATGGGCGATATCTGGTCGAGAAAGCCTTCGAGCTTTCGGGATCGGACGGGATGCTGGAGTTTGCGGATGGCCTTAGCCTCCACCTGCCGAACGCGCTCCCGCGTCACCTTGAAGATCTTGCCCACTTCTTCCAACGTGTAGGTATATCCGTCGCCGATGCCGTAGCGGAGCTTGATGATCTCCCGCTCGCGGTAGGTCAAAGTCTTGAGCACTTCCTCGACGCGGTCCTTGAGCATTCCGCCGCCGGCCGTTCCCACCGGGGAGTCGGCGGCATCGTCTTCGATGAAGTCGCCGAAGTAGGAATCTTCGCTTTCGCCCACGGGGCGATCCAGCGAGATGGGGTGCCGCGAAATCTTCAAGACCCGGCGACACTCGCTCACCGGCATCTTGGCCTTCAGGGCGATTTCCTCGATGGTGGGTTCGCGGCCGATGTCCTGGAGGAGCTCCTTGCCGATGTTCCGCAGCCGGCTCATGGTCTCGATCATGTGCACGGGGACGCGGATGGTCCGGGCGTGATCGGCAATGGCCCGCGTGATCGCCTGCCGAATCCACCACGTCGCATAGGTGCTGAACTTGTAGCCGCGCTTGTACTCATACTTGTCCACCGCGCGCATGAGGCCGGTGTTGCCCTCCTGAATGATGTCCAGGAAGCTCAGCCCGCGATTGCGATACTTCTTTGCGATGCTTACCACCAGGCGGAGGTTACCGCCCGACAGTTTGCGCTTCGCGTCCTCGTATTCGGTGAACACGCGATGGATGGAGAGGAGCCGTTCGTTGAGGGCGTCGGACTTCTCCAAACAGAGCGATTCGATTCCGGTCAACTCCTCCTGCATGGCGACCATGTCTTCGTCGGGCAGGGTACGGCGCTTTTCCTGTCCCGCAAGGCGCCGCTCGAGCTCCATCATTTTTCGGTGCAGCCCGCGAAGCTTTTTCATCAGCGGCTGGATGCGGCTGGTGCGGAGGGATAGTTCCTCCAGCAATTTGGAAATCTTGCGTCGGCGGTCGCGCATCGTCGTAGTGAGATGCCGCCGCGTCGCCCCGGCCAGGCGCACGGCCTGCAACTGCGCCCATTCCTGTTCGTTTTGCTTCATCAGCGCGCGGACGGTCTGGAGGTTCACGGGGATGCAGGAGCCGATCCGCGACTTGGCCGCGTGCTCCGCCGTGGAAATCTTCATCGTCCGGTCGAAGGGCAGGACGCCGTCGTGCACCTGCTGGAGGATTTCAACCGCCAAACCCGCGCAGTAGTCGCTTTCCAGCACTTTCTGGCGGAAGGCCATCCGTGTCAGTTCGATCTTCTTCGCAAGCCGGATTTCCTCGTCGCGGGTAAGCAGCGGGATCTCGCCCATCTGCGTCAAATACATGCGAATCGGGTCGTCGATGCGCTTGGCCCCGACGTCTTCGGTCAATTCCGCAACGTCGGCATCGACCTCAGGCTCGTCCGATTCCGGCTTCGCTTCCTCTTCCCTCGTGATGGGGACCTCGCGCTTGGGGGGCGCCGTCTTGCGTTTCTGGTCGTAACGATGGGCGTCGATCTCGTCGAGCGTATCGATCTTCGCCTCCTCGAGGCGCATCATGATCATCTCAAGCTGCGAGGGGTCGATGGCGTCGTCGGGGAGGATCGCGTTCATCTCCTCCCATGTGACGTAGCCGCGCTTCTTGCCGCGTTCGAGCAGTTCGTCCACGGCCTGTTGAATCAGATCGACTGGTTGTTCTATCACGTCGCTCATGGTCATTTCGTCACGGCCTTTGTCTTGATGGCTTCCTCAACTCCCGTTCCCAATCCGCTCCCACCGACTACCCGACGCACCAGGCGGCGACCCGCCCAATGTTTGTAACCCTGTGCCGCCCGCGAAAAATCGTCGAGCGCCGCGCGAGAGTCCTCAAACGACTGCTTGCCGGCGTCAATCTTCGCATATTCGCTTCGGCTTTCGGAAACGGTCTCCACGTCCGTCCCCGAGCCCAGCCGTTGTAATGCTAAACGCAGCGTTGCTTCAAAGTTCCCCCTGGCCGCGCCTCGTTGCACCAACTCGGTGACGCACTGGGCGTCCGCCGGATCGTGGCAGCGGGCGAACACGTCCGCGAGCGTGATTGAGCCGCCCTCTCGCCGGGCGTCCAACAATGCGGCGGCGATTCGACGGTGCCGCAAGTCGGAAATTCGGGCCAAATCCGGGAGGGTCTCGGTCATGTTCAAGAGGTCCGGCACGTTGAGCAATACCTCCAATAGGTGCGTCCAAACCGCTTGTTCCTCATCCCGGGGCGCGGTTAAGCGTGCCGGAACCGATCCCGGCTTCGCTGCGGACGCCTGATCGCTCCGCGATGACCGCGAATTCGACAACAGGCGCGAAATCTCGTCGCCCTCGATCTGCAGCAGATGCGCGATCTGATTCACCAGCAGGCCGCGCTGAATCGCATCCACGGCGGCGGTATTCACGGCGTCGGCGACCACGCGCACAAAGTCGAGCACGGCTTCCCGTCGTCGTACATCCGAGGAGTCGATCCGAAAACGCTCGTGCGTCTTAAGCCACTTGAATTCTAGCGCCTCGACGGCCCGGTTCAACACGTCCGAGAATTCGGCGGCGCTCGCACGGCCGAGAAAATCGCTCGGATCCTTTCCTTCGGGGATGCGCGCCAGGCGGACCTTCACACAGCGCGGCAATGCCAAGGCGATGGCACGATCCGCCGCCGCCTCGCCGGCCGCGTCCGAGTCGAACAACAGCACGATCTCCTCGCCGAAGCGGCGGAGCAGGTCCACGTGGGCTTCAGTCAGCGCCGTGCCCAGCGTCGCAATCGTTTCGGTAAAGCCCGCCTGATGGCAGGCCATGCAATCGGTGTAGCCTTCGACGACGATCGCCCGTCGGCGCGAGGCGATCGCCTCCCGGGCCAACTCGATGCCGTACAGGTTGCGGCCCTTGTCGAACAGCGAGGTTTGCCGCGTATTGAGGTATTTCGCCTTGTCATCGATCAGAGTCCGTCCGCCGAATCCGACCACCCGACCGGTCGCGTCGCGGATAGGGAATATCAATCGGCTGCGAAACGTTTCATAGACTCTTCCCGAATCCTCGTCCTTGCGGAGCAGGTCGGCAGCCGTGAGGAACGCATCGCTGAACCCGGCGCGGGCGGCGGCGACTCTCATTGATGGTCCACCCTCCGCTGCCAGCCCCAGTCCAAATCGATCGATCGTAGCCTGGGAATACCCGCGGCCGAGAAGATACTCGCGCGCAGGCCGGCCGACCGACTCAGTGAGCAAGTTCTTGCGAAAGAACTGTACCGCCCAGGCGTTGAGCTTGGCGAGGTCGGCCCGATTCGGTTCGCCCGGTGATACCGGGGATCGGTGAGCGCTATCACGAAAATCGACGCCGGCCCGATCCGCGAGATGCCGCATCGCTTCCATGAAGGACATGTTTTCTCGAAGCTGAATGAACGAGAATACGTCGCCGCCCTTGCCGCAGCCGAAACACTTGAAAAGCCCGCGCTCGGGACTGACCGTAAACGAGGGCGTTTTCTCGGAGTGAAACGGGCAAAGCCCGACCCAGCGCACCCCTCGACGCTTCAGGTTAACGTGCTCGCCTACGACATCCTCAATACGGATCCGGTCAAGGATTTGTCTTTTGACTTGCTCGAAATCGTGCAACCGGACACCTTTGTGCTAAAGTCAGAACGATCACCCAGTCGCGACCGCACAATTCAAGTCGAAGACCGACAATCGGCCAGCGCCCCTGCGAATGCTAAACTATGATTTTAAGATTGCGATACTCCCAGTGCCCCTATTATACACCGAAATTCTCGGACGGTCAAATCCGAATCGCCTGTGGTGTAAAGAGTTGTGAGTTGTCCAGATTGACGACGGAATTGCACTTATCGCGGGAAGTTCCGGCCGCCGTAACCCAGGAAGTTCAAGAATACATCCTGGGTTAATCTGGGGACGGCCAGAGTCTTCGCCGAGTCCAGCATGTCGAAGTACCGAGTCCAGGCCAATGCGACTGGATCGTTGGCGGGGGCAGTGGCACCCTGGTCGGCGCCTTCGCCAGCGGCCTTCGGGCGTCGCGGAGCCTCTCCCAATATCACGAAATCAGTCAATGGCGTGAGATCCGCCGAAATGGTTCCACCCCAGTTGGCAATCAGGGATTCGAGGGTAGCGGCACCGTCGCGATCAGGCAGCCCATCACGATCAAGGTCAAAGACGCCGAGCACGACGAAACTCAACGGACGATTCGGATCGTAAACCGGGTTGGCGATGAGGTCCGATTCCAGGATCACTTCGTTGCCGGCTACTCCCACGATGCGGCACTCCGCGGAGTTGTCGGAGATTGAAACTACTTCAATCTGGGCCTTTGCCCTCCCATCTTCGGGTATTCCCGTCCGCGCCGAATAGACCGCAAAGCGCATTCCAAGCGTCAGCGCATGCTGACGACCCAGATTGATGTAAACGACGCTATCGCCCGGTACGGCGGTAAGAATCTTGCCGTCGGGTTGCCGGGCGGTGGATAGCTTTTCGGGTCCGAGGCGCAGGCCGCCGAGTTTTTCCTCCTGGGCGGACAGCCGCTTTTGCAAGTCCTCTACCGCTTTTTCCGCCGTCGCCCTTTGCTGGCGTTCCTTGGTCAGGTCGGCGTCGTTGCGCGCCCGGCCGTCCTTGAATTCGCGGGCCAACTCCTCCACGTCGTTGTCCCTTTTCTTGCGGTAATCGTCCCGTTCGGCTTCGACCTGTTCCAGTTGCCGGGCAGTGTCCTTGGCCTGCTTATCGAAGTTGTTCATCTGTTCCGCGCCGGCCTCGACGAATTGGGTCACTTGCGTCTCAAGCTCCGCGGCTCGACCCTCGGCGGTTTGTCTCAGGGCGTGTTCCGCCTTGTAGATTTCATACAGCCTGACCAAAGCATCGTGGTAAGACGCGTCAACGAATGCGTCCGCATTGGAAAGCTGCCCCTCGGTATGCATCAGGCGCAAGAGTTGGTCTCGTTTGGTTCGGACTTCGGCGGCGCTGTTTGCCGCGTCGCCGGTTGCCAACGTTGCCGTCCGGCTTCGCTCCGCTTCCAGCAACCCTACGACCGTTGGACCGGATTCGCTTGCGTCCTTGACCTGCTCAATGGACTTCGATTCAGCGGAACTGATAAGTCGCCGGTTTTCGGCAAGGAGGCGGCCGTTATGTTCGGTTATCTCCGCCTGCCCGGTATAGAGGATGACCAGGAAAACGGTGGACGTCAGCCAGAGGGCAACGAACACGATCATCCAAACCGTAATCGCGTTGACCCCTTGTGATTGCCCTTTGGCCATCCGAATCAAGCCTCCTTCGCGTAGATAAACCGGGTATTCAACGATCCACTTCCGGGTTGATCACACAGCCGCATTGTTGGGGATGGCCCGCAGGGAGTCAAGACAGCCTCGAAAAGCTCATTTGGAGTGGATTGCATCACCTGGGTATGTGGTCTTTCCGCCGGTAACCGCCCGCGGATTTTGGGATATTCGGACGGATCGCTTGCTGCTCCCGAGGCAGCAATTACGTCCAATAATTCTTGTCTGTCGATGGGTAATACCTCTGGACACGGATGGGGGCTTTGGCCTATAATGCCAGTGTCGTGAGCGTCGGTAAACCCGCCGGGGGAGAAGCCGTACCTGACACGTGGTTGACAAAACTGAAGCAATTCAGGCCCGCAAGGCTTGAATTGCCGTTAGGGAAACTATGCAATTGGGACGAGGTTTCTAGCGCAATATCAAGCGAATCACGCCAGGAACCATTTGAGTTGGGGCTTGGTTTGGGCTAAACTAGAAAGGCTGGCAACACGGCGATCTTGCATGCTGGTTGCAGCAGGAGAACGGCAGGATTGAAGTAGGGGGCAGGATGATGTCGAACGGGTTGATGCGTATGAAATTGGTCGCTTTCGGATTGGTATTCCTTGCGGCCGGAACGGTCGTTGAAGCCTCGGTTCTTTCGTTGAGGGCGGTAAAGAAAAACGACGTGGCCATCGCGGCGACCAACAACTTGGCGGTTGTCGGCGGCGACAAAATCGAAGCGGAGATTTCACTAAACACGTGGGCAAACGATTTCCCGCCTGTCCCTCCCCCTCCAAACAACTATCCAGCGGGCGTTCGCTTGTTTCAAGTGCAAATGAACTCGACGGGTTACATCAGTCCTGACAATGGACATTTGACCCCATTGGGTTGGTGCCGGCCATTAACTTTCACCCCTTGCCCTCCGGCGTGTCCAGCGGCGTATCCGACCTGCGATCCTTCTCCTGCAGTCGGATGTAGATGCACGGCGGGTCATAATCCGTCCCTAGGGTCGTTCATCACAACAACGCGTGCAGATTTTCTGCTATTCGGCTTGGATCCTATTCGAGATATCAACACCACAAGTATCAGCTACACCTATTTCGGATTGGCCCCGGATGCGGCGGTGCCCTATGCCGGAGCGGCCAAGTATCTCGCTACCCTAATCGTGACGGTATCCCCTAATGCGTGCGGTATCTTCACCGTCAGCTTCGATCCCTTCGGGACGTTTATCGGTGACGCGGCCAATCCCGCGAATACGTCCCTCCCGACTTTTCAGCCCTTGACCCTTGTCGTAAGCAACTGTGCCCGGCAACTGATGTCCTGTGATGCGCCGCATTGCAGCATTGACGCCCGCAGACACATGAACCCCAAGACCGGCGGCAGAGAAAACTACAACTTGATCGACATGACCTTCTCCAAGACGACGGCGGGAATGACTGCGGGAGACTTTGAAGTCACGGTTCTCCCGGTTGTCGAAGGGGACGTCATACCAGCGATTCAGACGGTCACTCAGGACGGGATGAATCCCAACAAGACCAGGCTTACATTCCTTCCCCGCATCCGGGAGTCGCGTTGGACCTGTATCCGTGATATTGGGAGCAACAAGCGTTGCTGTCTCGGCAGCCTTCCTGGGGATGATGATGATAACCGAATCAGTAATCTGAACGACATCTTCAAGGCGCTCGACAATCTCCTCGGGACTATTCCACCTCTTCCCATAACGAAGTGTGACACCGACCGTAGCCAACTTTGCGCGCCGGCCGATCTGCTCATGATGGGCGACCTGTTTACGGGGGCGGATCTGTTCGATCCGAGCCTGAACCAGACGCTCCCCACGCTCACAAACAATGCGTGCCCGGACATGCGGATACCTCCGTGACGGCGAGCAGGCTCTAAGGGGATTCCAGCGTACAACGAATTTCGGCGGCCTCATCCTTCATGTGGTTTTCGACACAGAAGGATGCGGTCGTCGACGAGGCGACTTACGCTTTAAAGGTGTAGCCGTATTCCCGCTGGGTGGATGGGGATTATCGTCTCCACCGTCACTTCGATAGAACCATTTGGAAGGTGTTTCGTCGAAACGTATCGGAACGGAGGAAGGCGTCCGTGCCGGCGGAGTTCCAGCTTCGTGGCCAGATTTCGTAGCGCAGAGACCTCCGCCGCCCGCCGGGCCAGCAGACGCGCCTGGGCGCCCTTCACCCGCGATGGCGGAAACCCGGTTCCCACGGCCCGGACCAAGGTGGGGGCAGTGGATATTGGTCCCTGGCCAGGATAACCGCCTAGGATCACAATCGACAGAATCAACGCCGTATTCATGGCCTTTCCGCATGGCTCTCGTAGTTTCGCCAGGAATCCTATCTCCTTAGACATGGCGAACGCCGACTTGTTGGCCTTATTTATAGTCATCTCCCACGAATTAAGCGGCGGAAGGCCATTTTCAGATTCGAAAGAGAAATCCGAACATTCCAACGACATCCGCAGCCAGGAGTACTAACATCATGTAAATCAATGAGTTAGATTGCGTCCGCATGATGCTTGTTCTGGGCAACTTTCAAAGAATTGACCTCGGCACATCTTGACCGCACACCAGCCCCTTGGCACAATGGATCGTCTGTCATCGAATAGGGTTGGTGAGGATATGGGTTTACATCGAACGCATCGCAAGCATCTGGACCAGATGGACGCCGTGAACACCAAGGCGCGCAACCGCATCTTCAAGGATCGCGAGCGGACACGGCGCGACGCAAGAATGGTCAAGGCGGTCCGGGCCGGCAAACTGCCCTACGCACCCACGGTGATGAGTTGGCTCAGCCGTAAGCTCGACAAGCCTTCGACCAGGATCACCTCCGCGGACGTGAAGACTCTTCTGACGTAGTTCGCAGCGAATGGAAGCGCTCGGGAACACCCGAGTGAATATGGAGTAAAGGGAGCGCGGCCGGTGTGGAACGACACTCCGGTCGTCGGCTGCGCGAGGAATCCCATTTGCCGGGAAACTGGACCGCACAGACAGTAATTCGCGGGAGCGTTGGGGATGATGACGGAGACGGAAGCATGAAGCCCAGGATCGCCGCAAGTCTATTCTCTCTCGTAGTTCCGTTGGGGATAGCGGACTCAGCGATTGCCCAAGTCGGTCCTGACATCATCGTTGGAAACCTTTACCAGGTCGCCAGCTATGGTAGCTCCAATGAGATTTCAGCTTTTGCGGTTGGGAACATATCTTGTAACAGTGGTGATGATTGGGTGAAGTATTTTTCTTTTACCAACCAACACCCGGTCTTCGGGCAGAACATGTATCGCCTGAAAGACGGCCGTTTTGAGCAGATCGGGCAAAGCTGGTTGAATCACTCGTTCTTTGCACTGTCGGAAAACTACTGTTTTTCAGATTGTCAACCGACGAATGGACAGCACTTGGGGGTGCACTGTTCCGATCCTTATTCGGCGAGTGTCAACGGGATACAGTCGAACATGGGACCGAGGTATCAGGTGAACGCCCATACCGGCGCGTTTCCATTCCCGCCGGCCAACCCGCCCTACTCCGGGACCATAGACCGGCGATTGCAGGTGAAAAACGACGACCTTGATCCTTCGTTGAATGTCGGTGCTTTGTATTTCGTGGAGGGGCAATTCGTGACCCCCGATGATGCCGACGCAGGCAACCAGAACAACAACGCATCCTACCGCCGCGTGACGATTTCACTCGGCACGGGGGGGCTATCGTGTCCAGCGGGGCGGTACTGTCTCGCATTGGGCGGAACGACGCAAAGAGGTCAACCCGCCATTCGGGCGTGGAAAAACCACGACCCATTTGTGACTGAGACCGACGTTCAGATTCCGGACGAAGGTTTGTTCATCGTTGGCGCGAGGGTCAATAATCTTGGCGACGGATATTGGCATTATGAGTACGCCGTTCAAAACCTCAATTCCGATCGTTCGGGCCAGTCGTTTTCCGTGCCGTTACCAGATGGGGTCATCATCCCTCTCGAATCCATTGGTTTTCACGACGTCGATTACCACAGCGGCGAGCCCTACGACGGGACGGTCTGGACGGCGACGGTGGAAAGTGGCGCGATACGCTGGTCAACGACCCCGTTCGACGTGGACCCGAATGCCAATGCCTTGCGCTGGGGCACTCTGTACAACTTCCGCTTCGACGCAAACATTGGTCCGGACACGACGATGGTCACGCTTGGGCTTTTTAAACCTGGTTCGCCGACCGACGTTGCGGTGAGTACGGTAGGTCCGGCCTTGGAAGCGATTGACTGTGACGGCAATGCAGTGGCGGACTGGTGCGATATGAGTTGCAATGCACTGGGATGCAGCCCCTCGTGCGGCGGCGGATTTGATTGCAATGACAATGCGTATTCTGATGACTGCGACAAAGTCCGCCTTGCCGAGTGCATCACCGGCCCGTCGCTGGTCAAGGAGCCTGCCCCGGACTGTTCCAGATTCAATTTCAATCGAGACAACGCCGTGGATTTGGCGGATGTGGCGGTATTCCAGCGTAGTTTCTCGCGTACCATCTGCCCACGTTAGTTTATTGACGACACGTTCAGGTTAGCGTCACTGTTTTGGACCTGGGATCGTAGGCGTCGCGGAGGGCATCGCCGATGAAGTTGAGGGCCAGCAGCGTCAGCACCAGCGTCGCGCAGGGGAAGACGATCAACCACCAGTATCCGACGAAGGAATTTACGGCTTGAACCCCGTCGGCGGCGAGCCTGCCCAGCGAAGGCGTGGGCTGTTGAACGCCGATGCCGAGGAAACTCAGGAACGACTCCTGCAACATGGCCTGAGGGATGGCCAGCGTTGCGTATACCGCGATGGGCCCGATCAGGTTGGGCAGCAGGTGTCGGTAAAGAATGCGAAACGACCCCGCGCCACACGCTCTGGCCGCCTCGACGAATGGTTGGGCGCGAAGCGACAACACCTGGCCGCGGATCACCCTGGCCATGGTCAACCAACTGACGCCTCCGATGGCGAGCAGCAAGATAACAAGGTCCGCGCCTCGCGTGTGACCGCCGAACAGCGTTGCCAAGGGTCGTGTGAGGCCGATCTTCAGCAGAATCACCATCAAAATGTAGGGCAATCCATAGAGTACATCGACGAACCGCATCATGATGAAATCCACGCGCCCGCCGGCCAGTGCGGCCGTGGCGCCCCAGGTCACACCGATGGCGACGGCCATCATGGCTGCGGCCAGTCCCATGGCCAGACTGACCAGGAACCCAGGCAATAACCGGTACAGCAGGCTCCGCCCCAAATCGTCATGCCCGAACCACGAAACGGTGTAGTGAGCGATACGAGCCACCGCGGGGAAACGCGAGTCAGCATCGTATTTCTCGTAGGGCACGATCGGGCGCGGGGAGGGGGCATGTCGCACGGCGATATCCAGCTCTTGCACGTTGAACCATTGCAGCGACACGGGAAGCGTGCCAATGCTTGTCACCAGGGTAATGCCCAGCCATAAAAAACTGAGAAGTACGAAGCGGCCTCCGCGCGGGCTGACCCCCGATCGGAGTCGGGGGCAGGAGCCGGCGGCACGGGGGTCAGGGATATTCATGGCCGCGGACTCGACGCGCATCAGACGGCCCCTGAAATCCGCGGATCGACCCATGTATAGACCACGTCGATCACCAGGTTGAACGCCACCAGCATGGCCGCGAACACCAGCACGGTGCTGAGAATCAATCCGGGATCACGGTTGAGCGCCGCGTTGACGAAATGCTGTCCGATACCGGGAACGCCGAAGACTTTTTCGACGACGAAGGAACCGGTCATGGCCTGAGCCGTCGCGGGTCCGAGGTAGCTGAGCACCGGCAGCAGGGCAGGCTTCAAGGCGTGCTTCCACACCACGGTCCTCGGCGGCAGTCCCTTGGCCATGGCCGTGCGGATGAAGTCGCCGCCCAGCACGTCCAGCATCCCCGCCCGTGTCAGCCGCGCGATATAAGCGATAAACGGCAAGGAAAGCGTGAGCACGGGCAGAGGCAGATGAGCGAACGTTCCCCAGCCGCCCACCGGGGCGATCCGCAGGAACACGGCGAAGAACGTAAGAAGCGCCGTACCCGTGACGAAGGTGGGAAGCGATATCCCCAGGAGCAGGATGGTCAGGCTGGTTGCGTCGAGCCAACCGCCGCGGCGTACGGACCCGACAACGCCCAACGGCACGCCGATCATCAGGGCGACGAGGATTGCCAGAAACCCGATCAACACCGAGACGGGCAGGGCGCTGGCGATGATTTGATTGCACGTCCATTCGTTGTAGGTGAAGGTGGGGCCGAAATCCCCTCGCACCGCCCCGGCCAGGAACTCTCCGAAGTAGACCCAGTTGTTGTCCATGTGATAGCGGGCGCGGAGCGCTTGTTCAGCCTCCGGCGGCATGTTCCGTGTACCGCTCTGAAATGGGTTTCCCGGAATCGACACCACCATGAGGAAGGTCACGGTGTAGACGCAGGCGACGGTTGCGACCCCGGCGATGAGTCGGCGGATGATTCGGGCGATCATTGCTCGATGGTGACGTAGCGGAAGGGAAACTACAAGCGGCTGGCCGAGCGGCTATCCTGCATCTTGATTCGGCAAACCCAATCCGAGCCGCAAGCTCAAAGCGAGCGGTTCAGAGGCGGCGCGTAACCTCATTTGCTGAATTGTGGTAATTAGGCTGCCAGTACCGCAATCGCGCGTTCCAAGACACCGACCAAGGCCATATCTAGTTCTGCAGCATTTGCGTGCAGGCCATCGTCATTTGTTCCGATAGGATCCGATGACCACCTTATGGGCTTCAACTGCGGACCAACCGGCCCGCCGGTCGCGAAGCTCGAAACAATTATCCCCGATGGTCCATCCGAATGCTCAATAAGATGATTCCGGACATTGCGGATTCCAACGGCCTCAAAGGACCCGAGCCCTTGCAGCACCGCGCGACGGTCGCGCAAGATATCCCGGACTCGAAACGCGCAATAGTAGAACGCCTCCAGCAATGCACGAAGCTCATCGGCGCTGCTGAAGGCGACTTTTCCCTCGCGGAAATCATCATTATGCGGCCGTCCACCGTCTGAGAAGACGCACTTCATGACATCCGGCTGTGCCTCGCTGGGCGGAATCGACGCCCTGGCTTCTCCCTCAACCTGCTTGTCTAGGTCTACAAGGCGCGAATGTAGCCATTGCAGAGTTCGAAGTCGAGCACGGAGCTCATGGATTAGGTGCTTAGCACGCAGGGACATTCCCTTGTTCAACAGGGCGCCGTAATACTGCTCGAGTAGGATGCGGGACCGTTCAAACATAGATTTGCGACTAGCGGTAGCATCAAAGGCGGGCGAAGCCTGTCCGCTGCATGCAGTTTCTAGCCCGCTCCACGTCGGATGACCTCCACGGAAAGCCCGTAGTAGGAATTCGTTGCGCATTCCTTCGTCCAGAGGGTTCTAAACGGCTCGCGGTCGAAGTACCACAGCATCCCCGCACACCATGACCGCCAAGCCTCGGGCAGAATGTACCCCTTCGAGAAAAAGAGGTACTCCACGGCAAACAGGTTGAAATAGTCGACTATGGTTTGGCGATCGTCACTGTCCAGGCTGGCCAGCTCCTGACTGGATTCTGATGCTGCGATCTCGGCAAGACGATCATTGAGCGCATCGTACCGCCGGTTGAAGTCGGTGAAGAGAGTCCAAAAGAGGGTGGTCTCTGAGAGCTTCTGCTGCAGGACGAAGTAGCAGAACCCCAAAATTGCGACAATGACCGATCCGATGATCGCCATCCTATCAGCGGTGGCAAACACGAGGACCGCTGTGATTCCAATCGCCCCGCAAATAACGGCAATCACCGGATAATATCGAAAGATCAAATGGCGGTTCATACGTTCCCTGTGGCGGCTAACGCTCAGCATCAACGGCGGCGCGCAGCGTCGTCTGCTGCGGCGCCAGATGCGGCCCGACTGTCCTCGATCACCTGTCTGACCTCCTCGATGCTCCGGCACCGCCCGCCGAGATGCACGACCGCATGGCAATTCGGGCACACCGGCCGTAAGTCAGCGACGGCATCGACGACGTACTCGCGGCTGCGCTCCGACAGTGGGCGGAGGTGATGGACTTGGATGTACCCTTCGGCCTCCGCCCCGTATACTGTCCCGAAGCTGAACCCACAGATGCAACAGGCGGTACCGTGCGCCTCGATGCACCGCTGGCGCGCGTCCGGGTCACGCTCGTAGGCGTTGACTATGACTTGGCGGACCGCGCCCTCAACGAACGTGTTGGTCTCGGCTACTTCCTCCGGCAAGCGCCCGCGAATGCCCTCGTGCAGCCCGCTACTTTCGGGCGCGGGCTTGCAGTATGAGCAAATCTTGACCTGCAGCCTCGTGCTTTGAGCATATTCGCTTGCTTGCCTGTACGTCGCGTGGTCGCGATACGTGCCTTGGCCGTACTTGTGCTGGCCGCCCCTCTTCGCGATCTGGCCGCAGCCGGTCGCGTGGATAGTCACATGCGGATTGCTCTTGTTCTCGTATGTTACGAACGACATCACAACCGGTCTCCTGGGCCGTCCAATCCCTACGCCGACTCGGCCAACACTCCAAACACGGCTCAGAGTAGCCGCTTAAGCCACGGGCGAAATCGGAGGTGATTAATGCGGAATTCGTCGCCCAGCGGCAATTGTCGTGCGGAACTCTTCGGATCATGTGATCATGGCCTCTTTGCAATCAGCAATAGACCCATCTTGTCCGAGGATGTCAAACCGCGGCGGTAGAAGTAGGGTCCGCTTCGCGGACCACTACCCTTTTCCAATTTCGTGCCTCTAGTTTCCAGACTTGATCGGTCCTACCGCCTCGCGCGACCGAGCGCCCGTCACGTTATTAGGGATGAAGGCAGCGCCCCCTCCGCGCGCGGTACGAGGAGGAACATGGATGCGCGCGAAAAAGCGCTAATACCAAACGAAGCCAGTTGAGATTGACGTACCTGCTTGACGCATAAGAACTTACGGAAAAATGTTTCCGGAAAAACGAAGTCAGTTCGAAGCCAAACGAACCCACCGTAGTCTAACGGATACCTTCGCGCCTACAGGCTTCAGCCTTCGGACTCCGTCGCTTCGTGCCTTCCAGGAAGTGCCATATGCTGACACTACGCAAGAAAACTGTACTCGCAAAACGAACCCACTTGAAACCGATGCATGAAAAAGAGAAGGGAGAATGTTTGTCCGACCTATCGCTCGAGGACGCTCCCTCCTGGACCCTCCCTCCCCGGTCGGCTCGTCTGACGGTCGCGCCGTCCGACGGTGACGAAGCGGAAGGGAAACCACAAGCGGGCGTTGGCGTGCAGTCCCTTTACATAGGGCTTAATCGCCAGAGTCTGGGAGTAGTGCAGGATGGGGAGGATAGGGCAATCTTCCTCGACGATGATGCCTTCGGCCTTTCGGAGAAGCTCGAAACGGGTCGGCGGGTCCGTGGCTACGCTCGCCGCCGCCAGGATTTCGTCGTACTGCGGATTGGAATACCCGCTGTCGTTGTTGCCGTTGCCTGTGCCCAGACAATCCAAGAACGTGGTCGGGTCGTTGTAATCCGCATACCAGTTGCCGCGGGCGATCATGAAGCGATGCTGGGCCTTCTCCTCGGCGAAGGTCTTGCTCTCCTGGCTGCGAAGTTCGACGCGAACGCCGAGCGCGTCCTCCCACATCCGTGCCAGCGCCTGGCATATTCGCTCGTCGTTTGGGACATAGAGAAGTTCAATCGGTCCGAGGTCCGCTCCTTCGGTGTAACCCGCTTCGGTGAGCAGGCGCCGTGCCTCATCCACATTGCGACGAAGTCCGCTGGGAGGGATGTAGCCAGGTATCGCTCCCGGAGGTACGAAAGAATGGGCTACGGCGTCCCCGCGCTTCAAGACATTTTCGACGATGCGCTCCCGATCAACGGCCAGGGTGAATGCCTTGCGAACACGGCGGTCGGTGAAGGGGTTCCGGCGACCGTTGACCTCGGGGCTTACGCAATTAAAGTTCAGAAAATAGGTCGCCGAGAGGACGCAGGAATGAAAATCGGGCCGTTCGCCGCTTCGGGCCAGTCGGGCGATCTCATGGTCGTACGGCACGCTCATGTCCGTCAGGAAGTCCACGTCGCCCGCTTCGTAGGCCATGATGGAGGCGCTGACGTTGTCGTATTCCAGCATGTCGATCGTTCGACAGGCTAGTTCGTCCGCGGCCCGGAAGTAGGGATTCACTTGGAGTCGCGCGCGGCGCTTGAACGTCCAGTCGGCGAGCATGTACGGCCCGTTGGTCACCAGTCCGGGGTAGCCGTTGCGGTGGTAGTCGGGCTTGGTCCATTGCGGATCGTAGACGACCAGCCCCAGAGCGGTGATGGGAAGTCCGTTACTTCGTTCACGAAGCAGCTCGATACTCTCGTGACTGGGGAGAAAAGTCGGGAAGGCCGTCAGGTCGAGGAAGTAGGGGCAGGGGTGTCTCAAGTGCACCTGGAGCGTGCGATCGTCCGGGGCTTTCACGCCGACTTCGCCAAACCGTGCGTCCAGTTCCGCAGCATGGTCTTTGTGCCAAGTCCTGTCGCCGCTTGCCTCTTGCCTTCTGCCTTCCGCAACGGCGGCGTTTCGCCATTGAACGTACTCGGCGGCGCCGGCGATGTGGTCGGTGAACAAAAAGGTGTAGTCGGCGGCCGTTCCCGGTTCCATTCCCCGCCGCCAGCCGCGGATGAAATCACGGGCGGTCACCGGATCGCCATTGGACCAGCGGGCGTTGTCGCGGATGGTAAACGTGTAGATGAGTCGATCCGGCGAGATGTCCACCGGCAGAACCGCCGCGCCCTCAATGGGCATCAGCGTCTTGGCATCCCACGTGGTAAGTCCCTCCCAGATGTTGAGGGCCACGCGAAAATCCTGCGTCCAACTCATCCGCGCAGGATCGAGGGTGTGAATCCCCGAGGGATTGACGTAGGTGAAATCCGCTCGCGGCTCTTTTGTAATCAGGGCGAACAGCGACAAAGATGCGACGACCAGACCAGCGCAGACCAGCATGACTTTGGAGAACATGACGACTCAATTGGTGACCCGGACCACCTAGGGCGCGCCGAGGGCGACGTTCCAGGGTGCTTCGTTGAGAGTGCCGGGCTGCTTGGATTGGGGGTCGCCGACCCATTTGTAAGCTTCGGCCAAGACTGCCGCCTGTCGATCCTGGCCGCCGGCGGCGATTTCGTCGCGGACTTTTCCGCCTTTGCCCGACCCGACCAACTCCGTGAGGATGGCCTCGACGCTGTCCATCGACCGTTCCAGCCGATCCACCTCGTAGAAATCCAACCCCGTCCCTTCCCCGCCCAGGGCAGGGGTGTTGTATCGCTCGGCATTCGTACGAAGGAATACCGCGAGGGGCCGGGCAAGTTGTTCCTTCTGGTTCTGGTTCAGTGCCGCAAGGATGCCGGAGGTGCGGAAGAACTCGAACGCTTCGACTTCGGCGCCGTCGGCCGTGACCGCGCCGGCCCGGCGGTCCTTGAGACGTTTTTCAAAGATGGCGATGTAGGTGTCGAACACGGTCGGAACCTGACTCGAAACCGCGAGGGCCTGGTAGATGCGGCCAAGGACGATCGGACTGGATTCCGTCAGCGCGGCTGCTTTCAGCGCCCCGACCGCTTCGTCGAGCTTCGCCTTGTCGGCGGCGATGGCCGTCTTCAGCGAAGATAGCCCGTCAGCGCAAAGAAAGCGGGCAGGTTCGTGTTTTGACTTCAGTCCGGCGAACAATCCCGGCGATGCTTCGATGCCACCCATATCCACCAACACGCGAGCGAGCGCCCAGGCGGTCCACTGATCCAGATTGGCGTTTCCGAATTGAGCGGCGGCGATGGTCGCCGTCTGTGCGGCCAGTTGGGCCTTGAAAGGCGGCGAATTCGCAGGATTCTCATACTGTGTCTTGAAGGTCTTGCGGAAGGCGACCGCGGCCTTCTGGCGTTCTTCGCCGGGTGTCGCTGCCAGCTTTTCCACCTGGACCTGCACCCAATCGGCGATTCGACGCTGGTCGGCAGCGCCAATCTGCGAAAGCTGGCGGATCGTGTTGACGGTTTCGTCTTCGGGAGTCTGGCCCTGGACGGATCCCACAAGAAGCAGCGGCAGGCAAAGGACCCACGCGACCTGACAGGTGACACCGTTCCTCATAGACAACAACTCCCGTCTGGGCGATCCTCGTTCTCGGGGCTCGCAACATCGACCGGGGAATCGAAGAGGACGCTCGCCCGGACGAGCGCAGCCGCCCCATGGGGGCGACGCAAAAAGGGGTTTCCGCGCCGGTCCCAACTGGTCGGACCTTAGCCGATCCAGCCGGAGCAGAGCCTATCGAAGGCCCCGGTTTGATGTCAAGGCGGTCGCGTGTGTGGTGTCGTCAAACAAGGTACCGGCTGCGGGATAGAGTTTGGCCGTGGATTGACCATTCCTTTGGTTTTCAGGCCGTCGAAACTTGATTTTTGAACATTTGGCAGACATAGTCCACGCGCTGCCTAGAGGGCGCGAAGTATTGACCGAAGACGATGGGGCAGGGATACCATGGCCAAGTCGGAGAACATCCCTGTTCCGGCGGTTCGACGGCTCAGCCTCTACCTTCGGCAGCTCGAGTCGTTTCATTCGGATGAACGCCTGACGGTTTCGAGTCGCGAGCTCGGCGAGGCGCTGGGAGTTTCCGATGCCCAGGTCCGAAGAGACCTCGCCTATTTCGGGCAGTTCGGCCATGCGGGGATCGGCTATCGCGTGCCTGAATTGATTCAGCGGGTCCGGCGGATCCTGGGTACGGATCGAATTTCCCATGTACTCTTGGTCGGGGCGGGCAACCTGGGGCGGGCGCTGATCGCCTTTCGCGGGTTCGCCAAGCGAGGGTTTGAGTTGGTCGCGGTATTCGATAAAGACGCAACGAAGATCGGACAAAGGATCGACGGGTCGCACGCCGTCCGCATCCAGCCTTTGTCAGAAATGCCGGCGACGGTGAGGAAACACTCGATCCGCGTGGGGATACTGGCCGTGCCAGCTAACGCGGCCCAGCAGGCGGCGGAGGAAATGGTGGCCGCGGGCGTTCGCGGCATTCTCAATTTTGCACCGGTCGCGTTACAGGTGGGTCCGGATGTTGAAGTCGCTTCCGTCGATTTGGCCATCCATCTTGAACAGCTTTCGTTTCAAGTCAGTGGTTCACCGGTTTGACCACGAAATCGGTAGTTGAGGTCCGGCGATCATCCAGAAACTTGAGACTGGAAACCGGAAACTAGAACTATGGAGAGGGGGATGGAATTCCGACGAATTGGGTGCGAGAAGGGATTCTTGCACGAGCAGTGAGCTCCGCCCGCTCGCTGGCGCTCGGGGTTCGGATTGACCGCACCATAGCTGTCGCGGTACGGATCGACGCCGGGGACAGACCCGGCGCGACGATCTGCGCCACCCACGAGGGGTGGCGCTACATTGACCCTTCGCTTGCCGTTGACGCTACAATTGTCAACTCTGTTAAGGTCGTGGGTCCGTGGAGTCGGGAAGTGGTCGGTTCATCTCCAACCTCGGCAATTGAGTCCCGGGTGATGAGACGGCCATTTCGACGGGCAAGCCTTCGACGGTTGCTCGCGGTCGTTCTCTGCACTTACCTTGGCGTCGCGATGCTCGTCGGTCTGTTTCAGTCCAAGCTCATCTATTTTCCATCGCGCACCGTTGAATTGACCCCGGCAAGCGTCGGCCTGACGTTCGACGAGGTAACGCTGGCGACCCGGGACGGGGTAAAGATTTCAGCGTGGTTCGTGCCACGACAAGACTCTCGCGCCACGATTTTTTTTTCACGGAAATGCGGGCAACAACGGGGATCGGGTGCCGGAGATACGGATCCTCCATTCACTGGGCTATGCCGTCATGATGGTCGACTATCGCGGATTTGGAAAAAGTGAAGGTGCTCCGAGCGAGATCGGCACGTACCTCGACGCCATTGCGGCATGGGAACATCTAACGCAAGTTCGCGGCTTACAGGCATCAAACATCGTCATCATGGGCGAGTCAATCGGCGGAGCGGTGGCGATCGACCTCGCCTCCCGTCATGCGCCGGGGGCGTTGGTGGTGCAATCGAGTTTCACGAGGCTGGCCGATATTGCCGCGCTTCATTATCCCTTGCTGCCGGTCCGGTGGATCCTTCGTCATCGTTACGACTCGATTGACAAGGTCGGTGCAATCACGTGCCCCAAGTTGTTTTTTCATTCGACGGACGACTCACTCATCCCCATCGGGAATGGCCGGGCGCTGTATGACGCCGCGGCCGACCCCAAGCAGTTTGTGGAGACACCCGGTGACCACAACGGAGGTGGGTTCATGTATGCGGACAAGTACGAGGTCGTGTTGCGAGAATTCATCGACTCGGCGATGGCGGACGATCGGGGCGACTAACGAGTTTGTGTTGGCGGCCTAGCGCGGCCGACGACTAATGCAGCGATGAACGGCCGCTCCCTCACGGTCGCGGTACTGACCCGCACCGAGTACGCGCCCCGACGCTGCTATTGCCCGCTCCATTGCTGTCGCGGTACTGATCCAGACCCGCGGGCAGGTACAGGCATAACGGAACATCCAGTTGACTTTTGGGTAGTTTGCCGATCAAAAATAGCTTGCGGGGGGCAAAGTGTGAAGGGTTGTCACCGTAGCAAGCGTGAGAATAGAGCCTGACCCACGAAGGAATGGACCATGCTGATACGATTCGACTGTCCCGCGTGCGGCGGGTCACATTCGTTCGATATGCCGGAAACGACCATTCACATGACCTGCTCACGCACGCACAAGGTCATCCAGCTTCGCCTCACCAAGGGCGGCGACGTCAAGTCCAGCATCGTGGACGGCAGCGGGCCGGCAACCGATAAGGCTGAGGAATGAGTCGACGTGCCGAACGAACCCAGCGCTGGGGACCGACGCTGCTGGTCGCGGCGACGCTGGCGTTTTACTTTTTTCTAACCCGCCCTGCGCCTGCACCCGCCGGTTGGGGCGACGACTATCAGGCGGCGTTGAAGGACGCATCCACTTCACAGAGGCACGTCGTCATCGCGTTTTATTCTGAGGGCTGTCCTCCCTGTGCGGCCATGGATCGGACGGTCCTCGGAACAGCCGAAGTGCAAGAGGCCTTGGCGGGATACTTGCCGGTGCGCCTCGATGTGAACCGACATCGTGAACCGGCCAGCCGATATCGAGTCTTCGCCACACCGACATTCGTCATTGCCGACGAGGCCGGGAGACCGCTCGCCCAACGACAAGGCTATCAATCGGTTGCGGAGTTCGTGGCGTTCTTGAAGGAACACGCGCCACTTGCGGTCAAGAGTTCGATTTAATTCCCGGATTCCTGGACTCCGCGCGGGCTGAAGCCCGCGGCTCGCTTCGTCATCGTCAATCGTTCCTTCAGGAACTGGCCCGTGTAACTTTGGGCACAGTCTGCGATCTGCTCCGGCGTGCCTTCGACGACGATGTGCCCGCCCGCGTCGCCGCCCTCGGGACCCAGGTCGATCACCCAGTCGGCCACCTTGATGACATCGAGGTTGTGCTCGATGACCACGACGGTGTGGCCGCGGTCCACCAGGCGGTTGAGGAGGGTCAGCAGATTTCGCACGTCGGCGAAGTGCAGGCCTGTGGTTGGCTCATCGAGGACGTACATCGTTTGCGTGTCCGGCGAGCGGTGCAACTCGGCGGCGAGCTTGACCCTTTGAGCCTCGCCGCCGGAGAGGGTGCTCGACGCCTGCCCGAGGGTCATGTAGCCCAACCCCACGTCCTTAAGGGCCTGCAATCGCCGAGAAATGTTGGAAAAGTTCTCGAAGAACCTGGTACCTTCCTCCACGGGCATGTTCAGTATGTCGGCAATGGTTTTTCCGCGATAGCGCACCTCCAGGGTCTCGCGGTTGTAGCGCGAGCCGCCGCACTCTCCGCAGGGGACAAAGACATCAGGAAGGAAGTGCATGGCGATGCGCTTGACACCCTGGCCTTCACACAGTTCGCAGCGTCCGCCGGCGATGTTGAAGCTGAATCGCGCCGCACCGTAGCCGCGAATCTTGGCTTCCCGCGTGCGGGCGTAGAGGTCGCGGATGAGGTTAAAGACCCCGACGTAGGTGGCGGGGTTGCTGCGCGGCGTGCGGCCGATCGGTGATTGATCGATTTCGATTACTTTATCAACCAGCGAGCTTCCGACAATTCGCTCGAATGCTCCCGGTTTCGGCCCACCGAGGCCGATACGTCGCTTCAAGGCTCTCAGAAGAACCTGCGTGGCCAGGGTGCTCTTGCCGCTGCCCGATACGCCGGTGACGGCCACGAGGCAGCCCAACGGGAAACGAACGTTGATGTTCTTTAGGTTGTTGGCGGTGATGCCGCGAACCTCCACGGCGCGGTCGCAATTGACCTTGCGTCGTTCGTCGGGCAGGTCGATGCTCGATTCACCTGTCAGGTACTTGCCCGTGATGGACGTAGGGCAGGCCAGGATGTCGTCGAGGGTCCCCTGGGCGACGAGGTAACCGCCGTGTGCGCCGGCTCCGGGGCCAATGTCGATCAGGTGCGCCGCCCCCGCGATCACTTCCTCTTCGTGCTCCACCACGATTACCGTGTTGTCCATCTGGGCGAGTCGTTGGAGGATCGTGGTGAGGCGGCGCGTATCGCGGGGATGCAGGCCGATGGTCGGCTCATCGAGAACGTAACATATTCCCGCGAGCGCACTGCCGATCTGCGTCGCCAGTCGAATTCGCTGGAACTCGCCGCCGGAAAGCGAGGAACTGGCGCGGTCCAGTCCGAGGTAGTGCACCCCCACTTCGCAGAGGAACTCAAGGCGCCGGCGAATTTCCCGCAACAACGGCAGGGCGACGGCGGCGGCCTCGCCGGAAAAGGTGAGACCTTCGAAGAACGTGGCCGCGGATGCAATGGTCATGCGGGAGACGTCGACGATGCTCCGTCCGTCGATCTTCACGCAAAGCGATTGTTGATTGAGGCGTGCGCCCCGGCATCGTTCGCACGGCGATTCACTCAGGAATGCATGCAATCGTTGCTTGGCCGATTCCGATTCCGTGGTCTGCCAGCGCCGTTTGAGATTGGGGAGGACGCCCTCAAATGTGCCGCAGGCTTTAGCCTGCGCGGGCGTCCGCGCGGACTCAAGTCCGCGGCTCGCTTCCATCGTTCCGTTCAGCAGGATTTCCGCCTGCGGTTTGGGAATGTTTCGGAACGGGATGTCGGGTAACACGCCGAAGAGATTGCAGAATTCATGAATCATCTGCGCATAGACCGCATTGAGGCGGCGGCCCTGTTGTCGCCAGGCGGCGATCGCCCCGTCGGCGAGCGACAGGCCGGGATCGGGAACGACCAACTCCGGATCGAACTCCAGGGCGGTGCCAAGCCCGTGACACACTTCGCACGCTCCGTGCGGAGAGTTGAAGCTGAAGAGCTGCGGCGAAAGTTCGTGGATGCGGACCTCGGCGTGGACCGGACAGGCCAGTGCCGCGCTGTACGCCTGGTCGGACCACGAATCGGGTTCCACCTCGGCGCTGATGATGACACGGCCGCCGGATAAGCGCGTGGCCAATTCAATGCTGTCCGCAAGGCGCTGGGTGATTTCCGGCTTGATGGCAAGGCGGTCCACGATGACTTCGATGGTGTGGCGACGGTTGGCTTCGAGAGGCTCGGCCTCTTCCAGCATGACCACTTGTCCGTCAATCCGGGCGCGCACGAAACCCTCCCTGGCCATCCGTTCGAGGATCGCCTTGTGCTGCCCGCGTTGAGCGACCACCAACGGTGATAGCACCAGAATCCGCTGTCCGCTTGGACCACCCAGCACCGCGTCAACCATCTGGGCGGTCGATTGTCGGACAATGGGTTGATCGCAAATCCAACAGCGAGGTTGTCCGGCCCGAGCGAAGAGCACGCGCAGGAAGTCGTGGATTTCGGTGGCGGTGGCGACGGTGGACCGTGGTCCGGCGCCTGTCGAACGTTGTTCGATGGCAATCGTCGGGGATAGGCCTTCGATCCGGTCCACGTCCGGCTTTTGCATTTGCTCCAGGAACTGACGGGCGAAAGGGGAAAGCGATTCTACGTATCGCCTTTGCCCCTCTGCATAGATGGTGTCGAAAGCCAGGGAGCTTTTTCCGGAACCCGAAATTCCGGTGATGACCGTCAGCGCCCCGCGAGGAGCATGGACATCAATGTTCTTGAGGTTGTGCTGGCGCGCGCCAAAGACGCGGATACAGGAACGTTGCGTAACGGGCTGATCCTTCATTTCCATCTAGGCCGAATCCGTTGAGCGTACGCTGGAGCAAGGGCGGATTCAAACCGGCCGGCCCGGCGGACTTTGGCCTGTCCGAAAATGTCGCCGAAGCGGTGGGATGCACTGTGAGGGACCGCTGGTGCTCACCAACACCCGCCGCACAGCCGAAAGCGGGGTGGAGGCTCGCCGGCGAAGTTTCGGGCCTGTAAAGAAATGTCCCGTCGAGCGTTCGCCGGTGGACCTATATTGTATAAGATTCTATACTAGATCAGTCTGGAAAAGATCGTGTGAGGGGTAATTCACTGTTTCCGGAAAACCTGGGAAGGAGATGCCATGCAAAGCAATTCGTTCCGCGCTGACCGTTTGGGGCTATGGACCATTCTCTTCGGAGCATGGCTCATGGCGGGTTCGCTCGCCCACGGCGTTGAAGCGCAGGGGCCCGTGGCCGCGAAACCGGATGAGCTCTGGCGTCAGGGCATCGACCTAGTTTCCAAGGGAGACTTCCATCAGGCCGCCGAGACCGTTGAAAAGATCCCCGGCGGCGGCAGGTTCATGGACCGTGTCCGCACCTGGCTCAACGAATATGAAACTAAGCAGACGGCCCGCAAGGAATTGGACCGCGCTGACTTCGAGAAAAACGTCGGATACGCCAAAGCGCGGATGGAACGCAAAGAATACTCCCTGGCCCTGGACAAGGCGTTGCTCGCCGCGGACGTTGCCGAGGACCGCGAGGCCTTCCTGCGCAGCGACTGGTTGCAGCAACTGGTCAATGATTCCCTCGCGAGGGCCGACGAGCTTCGAAAGAAGAGCGATTGGAAATCGGCTTGGCATATTTACTTCGACCTGGGTCAGCTCTTCGAGCGCGAGCCCCGCTACCAGAAGTTGGAACACGAAGTCCTCACTCACCTTCGCCTTGACACCATGTTCAATGAGGACAGCAACTGGCGGGAGCGCATTGAGCGTGTGGAATGGAACGACGCGGAAAGCGCCCTGGAGTGTGTCGGCCTGTATTATGTAGACGTCCCGGATTTCAAGGTCATCACCGAGCATGGGCTGGAACAACTCGTGCTCCTGTCGGACTCGCAAAGCGCGCAGAAGACGTTCGATGGGTTGGGCAACGAGAATGACCGCCATGACTTCAGAGTGAGAATACAGGAGAACCTCGATCAGGTGCGGGCCATGCCCGCCCTGGACCGCAAGGAGAACGTGCGGCGTTTCCGGCGCGCCTTGCAAATCAACAAAGAGACCGTCCGTCTACCGGAGGAACTGGTGGTTAGTGAGCTGATGCGCGGGGCGCTGGAGCCGCTGGATGATTTCACCACCATCATCTGGCCCCAGGACGTTGACGAGTTCGAGAAGCACACCCGGGGCGACTTCATCGGGGTGGGCATCTCCATCATCAAGAATAAGGCGGGTGAAATCGAAGTCGTGACTCCCCTCGAGGACACCCCCGCCTTCCGAAATGGAATTCAAGCCGGCGACGTCATCACCAAAGTGGACGGCGTGGAAATCAAGAGCTATTCGCTCAACAAGGTCGTGGACACCATTACGGGCCTTCCGGATACGCCGGTGACGCTCACCGTCCGTCGCGGGGATTCCGAAATTGAGTTCCCCCTCGTCCGCAGCCGCGTGAAAATCCAATCGGTGAAGGGTTGGGAGAGGCGACCGGATGAATCCTGGAACCACTGGGCCGATGAGGAAAACAAGATCGGATACATACGCCTCACCAACTTCCAGAAAAATACCGCGGAAGACCTCGCCAACGTGATGAGCGGGTTAAGGGCCAAGGGGTTGAAGGGGCTGATTCTCGACTTGCGATGGAACCCGGGCGGGCTACTCGATTCCGCATGGCAGGTATCGTCGCTTTTTCTCAACCGCGGCGACGGCGTGGTCAGCACCAAAGGGCGCAATCAGGGCGAGGATCAGCGCCTGAACGCCCCCAGCGACGGTCCCTATGCGGACGTGCCGTTGGTGGTGTTGGTCGATGAGGGCAGCGCCAGTGCGTCAGAGATCGTTTCCGGAGCCATTCGAGATAACCGTCGCGGGACGGTCATCGGCGAACGGACCTTTGGGAAGTTCAGCGTGCAGAATCTCATCCCGCTCAGCTCCTCTAATGCCAAGCTGAAAATCACAACTTCGCATTACTACCTACCCAGCGGGGCGTCGCTGCACCGGGAGCCGACCTCGGAGAAGTGGGGCGTTGAACCCGAAATCCCCATCCGCCTTGCCCGGTGGGAGCGCTACAACGCCTATCAATTGCGGCGTGACGCGGACCTGCTCGGTCCGCCCAAGCCGGCGACCAAGAAGGGCGACGATGATAAGCCGTTGGATCTTTCCAAGATTGATCCCCTGACCGGCGAAGAAGTGACGTCGGAAGACAAGAGCGATGCTCAAGGCGACTCCACCAAGGCGGACAAGTCCGATGACGAGGCCGCGAAGAATGCGGACGAGAAGGTCGCGGACGCCGACGCACCCAAGGAGGATGAACTTCCCCCTCTCGAACAGCCGGACGAAAACAATCGTCCCAAGGAAGACCCGCAGGTCGATACGGCCCTGTTGTTTCTGCGCGTGAAACTCCTCGGGATTCTCCACCCCACGCTGGCCGACGCTGACGTACAGGTTCCCAAGAAGACCGCGCAGCCCTGAGGGAAGCGGGGTGGACCTCGCAGTGTGCGGGGGAGAAGAAACGTGATGATCACTCGCTAGTCCAAGTCGGCTTGCGCACTGGGGTCGGGGATCGGGGGCCGGGGAGCTGGCAATCGCAATGCGATCCCCGAAAGCATCATTCAACCGCCATGCACGGCTGAACAAAGCCGAATCGCGTTGACCGTTTCCCGGACGTCGTGAACCCGGAGGATCGCGGCCCCGGCAAGTGCCGCCATCACCGCACATGCGAGTGAGCCGGCGAGACGCTTCTTGGGCTCATCCACGCCGAGCACTTCGCCAACAAAGCGCTTGCGCGAGGCGCCCACCAGAACCGGCTGTCCAAGCGCGACAATTCGGTCAAGTTGCCGCAGGATCATCAGGTTGTGTTCGACGCGTTTTCCGAACCCAAGGCCGGGGTCGAAAACGATGCGAGATGGGTCGATGCCACGACTTACGGCGAATTCGCGCCGTTGGGATAGGAATGCGGCGATTTCGCCGATCACGTCAACGTAATGCGGCCCACCGCCGTCCTGCATGTCCACCGAGGAACCGCGACGGTGCATCAACACGACCGTGGCGCCGGATGCCGCAACGACGTCAACCATTTCCGCATCGTCGCGCAATGCGGACACGTCGTTGACCACGTCAGCACCGGATTCGATGGCCGCCTTTGCGACCGAGGCCGATCGCGTGTCGATGGAGATGGTGATCTTCTGGTCTTGCGCCCGCAGCGCCCGTACCACGGGAACTACGCGGCGCAACTGTTCCTCCGCCGGAATCGGCCGGGCCCCTGGGCGAGTGGATTCGCCGCCGATGTCGATGATGTCCGCGCCCTCGGCGATCATGGTGAGGGCATAAGCGGCCGCGGCGTCAGGGGTGAAATAGTCTCCGCCATCGCTGAACGAATCGGGCGTTATATTCAGGATGCCCATGACCAAGGGGGGCGAGGGAGGGATGGTGAAGGTTGAATCGCGCATGACGAATGATGAGGACGGCATGGGACGAGAGTCTATCTGAATAGCGGCGGCGATCGAAGGTCGTGGGGTGGAAGGCTGGATGCCCGCCCGCGCGGGCATGACGACGGGTTACTTACGGAAGGTGATCCGGCCGCGGGTCAGGTCGTAGGGGGACATTTCCACGGTGACCGTGTCGCCGGGAAGGATGCGGATGTAATACTTTCGCATCTTTCCGGAGATGTGGGCGAGGACATGGTGCTTGTCTCCGCCGGCGGTCACCTCCACGCGAAACATGGCGTTGGGCAGGGCCGCGATGACTACACCCTCGACTTCGATGGCATCAGCTTTTCCCATGAGTTCCTTTGTCAATGACTCCGGTCATCGGCGCGCACCAATGAACTTCCACGACCCTCCAGGGGATATCGACACGTTAGCCCCGACGCGTTCCGCCATTCCTCGAAGGAGTGCCGGAACGAGGTTGAAAAACCAGTATACCCCCGGATTCCCGCACCACAAGCCAGTTGGACCGCCGGTTCGACGTGCATAGAATTGATTGACTATACGGACAACGACGCCATGAAACGCTTCATAAGTCTATATCCCGCTCTGACTTTGTTGGTGATGACGGCACTTGGGGGCTGCACGAGCATCTCGGTCGCCCCCTCTTGTCCGAACGAACTTCGAGTGAATGAATCGGCCCCGTTGCACGCCAATGAGGTCAATCCCGGCGCAATTGCCAAGTATGATTGGGAAGTCATCCCCCCGGAGATCGGCCAGGTTGCCGACGCGACGAAGGCCTCGACGACGTTCAAGGCCACGGCCGAAGGTGAGGCCGTCGTCCGCTTGACCGCCAGCGACGGCCTGTATCAGGTGATCTCCCAATGTCGGATCGTCGTGGCGGGTGTGGCCCAACCGCCGGCCGGTTCGGACAACGGAAACTCCAATGGCAACGCCAACGACAACACCAACAGTAACACCAACGAAAACGACAACGATAACAACAATGGCAACGACAATTCAGGCGGCAATACCAATGACAACACCGATGAAGTCAAAGATGACAATTCCAATGACAACGGCGGTAGGCCATCCCGGCCGGGCCGTAAGGTGCGCGCCGCGCCACGCTGAACGTTACCGGCGCGGGAGAGTGCACGCCCTTTTATCGATGCCTCTCCCATGCTTGACAACAGAATCAAGTTGAAGTATGTACTTCACAGAATAGCAATTGTTCTTGAAGACTTGATCAAGGTACGGAGACCGATTGAACAGGAGAAATGAAGATGGCGCACGAACTTCCTTCGTTACCGTATGCGTTGAATGCTTTGGACCCGCACATCGACGCCAAGACCATGGAAATTCATCATGGCAAGCATCATGCAACCTATGTCGCCAAGCTCAACGAGGCCGTAGCGAAAGAGCCGAGCCTCGCCTCGAAAACCGTCGAGGACTTGCTGATCAACCTCAAGACGCTGCCGGACAGCGTTCGCGGCGCGGTGAACAACCACGGTGGCGGACACTTGAACCACAGCATCTTCTGGAACAACCTCAGTCCCAAAGGCGGCGGGGAACCGACCGGGCCGCTGGCCGATGCAATCAATTCCGCGTTCGGCGGGTTCGCGGGATTCAAGGAGAAGTTCTCCGGAGCGGCCGGCGCGCGATTCGGCAGCGGCTGGGCGTGGCTTTGCGTGGACAAGGGAAAGAAGTTGGTCATCAAGGACTTTCCCAACCAGGACAATCCACTCACCGAGGGATTGAAGCCTATCCTTGGTTTGGACGTATGGGAGCACGCATACTATCTGAAGTATCAAAACCGCCGGCCCGATTACATCGCGGCATTCTGGAACATCGTGAACTGGCCGGACGTCGCCGCACGGTTTGCCAAGGCATAATATCGGACGACCCGTTGGGAGTGCTGCCGGGATCATCCGTGTGGAAACACGCGCCTTGCGGCTAACCCGATAAGAATTCGTCCAGCATGAACCGGCACATTTCCTTCTTACGGATGCCCCGGGGCATTGCCGAAAAGAGCGCTTGGACCCAATGCATTCGCGCTATTCCATGTTGGCCGCCGCGTTCGCTATCTTGAGCGTTTCGTCCGTCGCCATCGGGCATGAGGCGGATCAATACAGCGTGCCTGTCGGAAGAGAATTCGCGGACTTGCGTCATTATTTCTCCGAGGACATTTACGACATTCTTCAGGCCGCCATCGAAAAAACGAATAGCAGGATCAAGTCGTCTATGCAAAACGGTGCCCCCACGGCGCAGACCAAGAGCTTGCAAACCGGAGAGGCGGTGGCCGCGGCGGTCTACGCCGAGTTTCCGCCCGTAGTCAATCATGTGGAGATCATTGGACTTCGATTGACCAGCTCGAAGGTTCAACGGCGCTATCCTGGTCTGGTCGTCTATTATCTGCCGCCGGTCTGGATCTATCACCACTGGGCATTGCTCTTTGATCCCACGAAACTTGTGCGCTTGATGCGGTGCCCGACGATTATGATCAACGGGACGTATCTTGGTACGGACAAGTTCGTTCATTTCGTGCACATGGGCTACATCTGCTACGGTGTCTATAACCGCGCGGTCGGGCAGGGCGCAAGCGAGAATGAGGCGGTTGAGCAAGCCGTTGCCATGGGAAACGGGAACCACCCGCTTTCCGAGAAAAGTCTGCTGGGAATGCTCGTCACGGGCGTTTATTCCAATGCGGACTTGGCCGCCAACTACGCCGGACTGAAATTTTTTCGAAATCTCACGGAGGATGTTCGGCTCAATGGAGAAACACAACCGCCCATGATGGTCCGCGATGGCGAGTTCTGGCGGCTGAATGATCATGTTCGCCGCGAGGGTGATCTCATCGGCGACTTTGTAAGCCCGCATTGGGACGAGGTCTTGAATCCCTGCGTGTTCGGTCCGGGAATGGGTTTTGCGATCAAGGAAGAAATCAAGAAGCGTTGCGCCGACGTCCTGTATTGGTATCGGGATGAGACCGGAAGTTCGCGCACTCGCGACGGTTTTCGAGACATGGCCCTGAATCTGACCACCTACTACGGGGAAGAATACGGCCACAGGGGGGCCATCGACGATCTGGTCAGTACGGCGAACGTGTGTTTTCCGGACACGGGCGGACGCCCCAAGGACTCTCCCTTTGTAAAAGCATCGTATGAAGCAGCAACGACAAGCGACGGCTTTCACGAATCCCTCAACTCACAGGTGGTGAGGTCTCAGAGTAGGAAGTGGTTGCTCCCAAGTGGCGGTCAGGAAGGGATCGACGCCTTGGGCCGTACTCCATTGTGGAGGGCAGCTCGATGGGGACGTCTGGATGAAGTTCAGATCCTGGGAGGCGAATCGCAAGCGGTAAACGCCGCGGATATCGACGGCGAGACGCCACTGCACGCCGCGGTGCGATCGGGCAGCAGTGCGCATGTCGAGTGTCTCATCGATCGGGGAGCGCGCCTGGACGCAACGGCGGTCTACGGCCAAACGCCGCTTCACCTGGCCGCAAAACGGGGAGACGAACCCATCGCCCGCATCCTCGTCAAGTACGGCGCGAATACAAACGCTAGGGACTCGTTTGGCTGCACGCCTCTCCATGATGCCTGCGCACAGGGTCATCAGGGCGTCGTAATGGCATTGATTGCAGCGGGAGCGCTGGTCGACATCGCGAACAATCACGGCACTACACCGCTGCATCAAGCGGCGCGACACGGTTTTGCTGAAATCGTCCACGATTTGGTAGCTGCGGGGGCCGATCCACATCGACCCAATAGGTTCGGGCGGTCGGCCATCGATGAAGCGAGAGGTAACAAGAACCGCGAAGTCATTGACCTTCTCGCAATGCGAACTGATCACACCCCGTCCTCAAGTCGAGGGGGGCGGTAGAAACATGAGCAGGGAGACAGGTAGGGTGACGCGAACGTCGCGACAATGTGGTCAACTGCCATTCGACGTCCTGATGATGTTAAGTCGGTGGCCCAAAACTAGCCCTCGCGGCGTAAGGGTTGGCCGCAGGGCCCTATTTCCATTCGACTCAAGCGACAGTGAGTTTCGTGGCCCGATGTTGCCGATTCTGGGACTGATTGCCTCTTTGGCGGGAGTGGGTTGCGCCTCGAAATCCGCGGTCAGCGCGTGGCAGGATTCGTTGACCGCCTACGTCGGGGAGCAGGGTCAGGGCGACCCCGCGGTTCTCAGTGAACTGCCGCTTTCCTATTCGACCAATTCTCTCCGACCGGCAAGCATCCGCTTCAGCAAACTGGATGTGAAGGGCAATGGATTCCCTCCATTCGCCGGGCGATGGGACGTTCATGGTGTATTACTGTACTCGAAGGTAGTCGATCCGGCGTACCATCCATTCTTGATCGGCGTCATCAGTCGCCCCTATTGGGGACCAACTAGACTTGAGGACATTCGACTTGCCATATTTGAGGTGGATGGGGAGAACTTGCACTGGCGAATCAGCGGCCCCGATCCCGAGTCCGTGCATCGCTACCTCCAGGCGCTTGGCGAGGCAGAACCGGGCCGTGCGACACGACATCCCACGATCCAGGTGTTTCCCGCGCTGGATGACGTATTTCAATTCGAATGGGACGGCTCCGTGGCCGAAGTACGCGATGAACGATCGGGGGCGACTTGGCGAATCGCGCTTCGCAAGGAGACCGATTCTTTCACACTCAAGTAAGCCCTCCAGCGGTGCCGTGCGGTAATCAGAAGTACGATCTACGCATGCGCGGGATGCGTTCACGGCTTAACATTCAGAATTCGGATCTAAGTCGAGCGCGGTGGCGGGCAAGGCCGTCCGGGCGTTAAGATGCCTCGCATGATGCGGCAGCCGGTTTGGTCGCGCGAAAACCTGAATACTCCACACGATGCCGCCGACAAGGCACCTCGGGTGCGGCGGATGTTCAACGCCATCGCCCCGCGCTATGAGCTGGTCAACACGCTCTTCAGCGGTGGCCGCGATGCGTATTGGCGCAGGCAGGCCGTCAAGCTCGCCGGAGTCCGCGCCGACGATGAAGTGCTCGATGTCGCCTGTGGTACGGGCGACTTCGCCCGTGCCTTTTCCTTGGCGAGGCCGCGGCGGGTCGTCGGTTGCGATTTCGCCCATGAAATGCTTATCCGAGCCGCGGGGGGCAGCGTGCGGACCGGTTCCCGCCTTCGAGGCACGGGTCAGGTCGCTTTCGCTCCACGCTCGGAATGGGTCGAGGCGGACGCGCTACGATTACCTTTTGCGGACGGAAGCTTCTCCATCACCTCCTGCGCTTTCGGCGTCCGAAACTTTTCGGATCTGGAAGTTGGGCTGCAAGAGATGCACCGCGTTCTTCGCTCCGGCGGACGCGCGATCATTCTGGAATTCACGCGCCCGCCAAACTCCCTATTCCGCCACTTTTATGAATTCTTTTCCCACCGGGTGATGCCGGTTGCGGCCTCGTGGGTCAGCGGCGACCGATCCGGCGCCTATCGCTATTTGCCGCGATCGGTGATAACCTTTCTGAACGCTGACCAGATGTGCTCGAGGCTGCAAACGGCGGGATTCGTGCAAGCGACGGCCACACCGCTGACCTGGGGCGTGGTCACGGTCTACGTCGCCACGCGGAGCTGAAAGAGTGCTACGTTTGACTTCCGAGGTTCGAGACGGGGCCATGTCCGATGCTCGACTCGATCCGATTGCCACAAGTGTCGCTGCATTTCGAGCAATGTGATCATGGCACGTAAGCAAGTCATCACGGCAGAGCATCGAGCCACCGAGCTGATGGATGTCTGGTCGCGCTCCGGTTCGAAGTACCGCATCCGCGCGATTCTCCTCGCTATCGTCAACACCGTGTTATTCGCGGGGGTGGGATGTTTCGCATTCTGGCTGCGAAGCGGGGAATTCTTCGCCCCGGCCCGCGAGGGCTACTGGGACTTGCTCCTGCGGACATTTCAGGGCGTGGGACGGCCCGACGTTTCGCTCGGTTCGCTGCTTATCGAGCCGATCAACGTGCAGGACGTCCCAGTTCAGATTCCGATCATCGGACTGCTCATGGCCGCATTGATCGCCATGCCTATCCTGGTTGCGATTCTGTATCGATTCTGGTCCAGCCTGCCGTTGATTGCCGTCGTGGGTTTCCTCGCCGTTATGCCATGGCTGGCGGTAACGCTGCTGGGCTCCTGCATACTCGCTTCCGTCCGACCCTTTCGCACTCGATTCCGGTTCATGTCCGCGCTGATCGGATTGGTCCCCGCGATCCTGTACCTGACCCTCGCCTGGTCCGGAACCACCGACGCCGTCGTGGGCCTCATCGACCCCGTGGATCGCATCAAGTTCATTGCTCCGTGGGTGCTGGCCATCGTCGCTTCGACTCTGGTCTTTGCGCTTGTGCTGGCCATCGCCAAAGTGGTGAACTATCGCCCCGGCGCGGTCACACCGCTTCTGGCCGTCATGTTCGGATTACCCGTGGCGTTGTTTGAGTTTCAAGTCGGGCGAGACGAGCTTTACTACCGGCTCCTGGAAAAACTGGACCAAGCCTACTTCGCGGAGGTCGACGCCTCGGGTGAATATCGGCAAGCCGCCGATCGCGCCTGGGAGCGGCATCCGCTCCCCCGTCCCGCCAGGGAGGCGGTTCTCGAGGCCGAGGAGGAGAAGTGGCTGTTTGAGCTGGCGACCGACATTGGCCCCAGGCAATCGGAATTGACCCGCCATCAGGCCGAACTGTCCGACCGCTGCGACCGGTTCCATCACCATTTCCCCGGCAGCCCCTATGCCCCCAATGCGTTGTTCATCAAGGCACGGGCGTGGGATCGGCGCATCGACCTCGCGGAATTCAAGACCACAAAATGGATTCGCTTTCATGAGAACTTTCCCAGTCCGGCCTCAAGGAAGTCCTGGCGGATGATCGCGGAGAACCGTCCCGACACGGTCCTCGGCACCGTGGCGATGCTCCGACTGGCGCAATTCGATGCCCGCGACGGCGACGTCGAACGCGCGACGGCTAAGCTTACCTCACTTCTCGCATCGTTCGACGCATTTTCATTGATCCCTTTGCCGTTGCAAACGAATGCAGAAGCGCCGAAGGGGGTCCTTGACCGTGGGACGCCGGAGGCCAGTCTCGGTATTCGGCTTGAGCGGGTCATCCTGGAGGCTCATCGCTTGCTTGAGCTTCTGGCGGAGAATCGCGACGCAGTCCATGGATATGATCCGCTATCCGGCCCGCGCCGCGCAGGCAATTCGCCGCGTTGGGGTCTGCTGGACCTCGATCCCCGCCACGAACGGTATGTCGAGCACCTGGCGGAGATCATGGCAAAGTATCCGGGTTGCAAGCTCGAGGACAACATCGAATTGGAAATCGCCAAAGCGACCCCGTCTCCGACGGCTCGCATTGAACGACTGGAAGCCATTTTGCATCGGTTCCCCAACGGCGACGCGGCGCCGGAAGTGTTGTTGAGGCTCGGCGTAGCTTATCAAGCGGGCGAAGATGTCGCGCGATGCGACGATGCCTTCGCAAGGCTGGCCCGTGATTGGCCCAACTCCGTCTGGGCCCGCCAGGCCGCCGGTTACGTGCCCTGGACCTCGCGGACGCCAATGACCAGGACGGGATCATGAGCGAATCCATGTTTCAAGACCCAAGCTCCTGCCCAGCGTCCACGCAAGGCAAGCAAATCATTGTCGGCGTGACCGGGGCCAGCGGGGCGATCTATGCCCGGAGGCTCATCGAGTGTCTTTGTGATTCCGGCGCGACCGTTCACCTGGTCGTGACACCCAACGGCAAGCGACTTCTCTCCGACGAATTGGGAATGTCGGACGTCTCCGTCCGCACCCTGCTTGGTCGTGATTGTGATCGCGTAGTCATTCACCCTTATCGCGATGTGGGTTCGGTGATCGGCAGCGGCAGCTTTCGCACCGACGGCATGATCGTCTGCCCGTGCAGTGGCAACACATTCGCGGCCATCGCCGCGGGGCTGGCGGGCAACTTACTCGATCGCGCCGCCGCTGTCACGCTCAAGGAGGGAAGGCGGCTCGTTCTCGTGCCGCGAGAGATGCCGTTGAGCCGGATCGAATTGCAAAACGCCCTGCGGCTCTGCGAAGCCGGGGCGGTCATCTGTCCGGCCTCCCCCGGATTTTATATGCTGCCCACGACGATCGACGACCTCGTCGATTTTGTGGTGGGCAAGCTCCTTGACTTGGTGAACGTGCCTCACCAACTGAACACCCGCTGGGCCGATCGCCTCGAAACTACAGTCGGCGCCTCGGCCGACAAGGGGCGCGCTAGCGGTGCGAAACCCATGGGTAACCTAGCCCAGGAATGAAAACGCTTTCGGCCTCGATTCGCGTCTGGGCGGAGATGGTCAAGCTGTCCCACTCCGTCTTCGCGCTACCCTTCGCAATGACGGCCACGTTTCTCGCGGGTCGGAGCATTGAAGGCCGCGGTCGGCCCTACTGGGGTCAGCTCGGTCTGATCGTCCTGTGCATGGTCGCCGCCCGAAGCGTGGCCATGACCTTCAACCGCATCGTCGATGCCGAAATCGACGCCCGCAACCCGCGAACCGCCGGACGAGCGCTGCCCGCAGGACAACTGACACGAGCAGCCGCTTACGCGATGTTGGTTCTGGCCGCGGTGACGTTCGGACTCGCCTGTCTGGGTTTCCACTTATTCTATGGTAACACCTGGCCGATCCTCCTCTCCGGCCCCGTGCTGATGTACCTGTGCGGATACTCGTTTACCAAGCGTTTTACGCAGTGGTCGCATTTCTATCTCGGTTCGTCGATCGCCCTGTCGCCGGTCGCGGCCTGGTTGGCCGTCCACCCCGCAACCCTGGGCCTGCCCGCTTTGTTGCTGATGTTGATCGTGACCTGTTGGATCGCCGGATTCGACATTATCTATGCGTGCCAGGATATTGAAATCGACCGTCGTGACGGCCTGTTCAGCTTGCCCGCCCGCATCGGCGTGGCCAAGGCGCTTGGGATCGCTCGTGCGGCGCATGTGACGGCCGTCATTGGGCTGGCGTTATTGGGAATCTCCGCGCAATTGGGCATGATTTACAGTGTCGGCGTTTCCTTCGCGGCTGCGTTGTTGATCGCCCAGCACGTCCTCGTTCGCCCTCACGATCTTCGACATGTCAACCTCGCTTTTTCCCTCAACGGCGGTGTAAGCATACTCCTTGCCGCAGGAGCCATCACTGACGTGCTGCTTTCGCCCATCTACTAGCGCCGCCTCATCTGGTTCCGGTGGGATTCGCTTCCTTACGGTCGCGGTTCGGAGAGCGCGTTGTGCAGTTCGATGATTCGGTAGTCGCCCTTGGCGGTGGTGTGATCGAAATGAACGACGTCGCCGATGTGTCTGCCCATGATTTCCTGGGCGATTGGCGCCTTGTAGTTGAACCAATTCTTTTCGTGATCGGCCTCCCAGGGGCCGACGAAAGACATTTCGTAGCGCTCGCTGTCGGAGGTGCGTTCAAAGACGACGCGCGTGCCGACGCCGACGTGGTCGGTGGGCACGTCTCCGGGGGTCATCACCCTGGCCATGGAAAGTTCCGCGTTCATTTGGGCAAGCCGGGCGCGGAGAAGGTCGCGCTCCTCCAGGGCGAACTTGTATTCCGAGTTCTCGGAGAGATCGCCGCGCTCGGCGGCGGCGCCGATGGCCTTGGCGTTGTCGCGCATCTTGACATTGACGTGATGCTCGATCTCCTGGCGCTTGCGAGTCAGGCCTGCCTGAGTCGTGTACAACACATCCTCCCGCGCCCAGGATTCGACGGTCGGGGCTGTGTCCCGCGCCGGGAAGCGGTCGCGCAGGTGGTTGAGGAGGTCCTCGTAGACGGCGCGGCCGAGGTTGTCGAGGGGCAAGATCTGGGTGCGCAAGGCGGCGGCCATGCCGGGTTCGATGCCCTCCAGACATCGAAGGAAACGTTCGTAGCGGCGGGCTGAGAGGACGGTCCGGGCGCGTGCTCCGATGGCCTTTGCCTTCTCCTTCGGAATGGTGTCGCTCCGGCGGCACTCGTCCAACGATCGAAGAATGCGGGTAAACACGTTGAGCGGATTGATCTTGGCGGCGAGTTCCTCCTTCGACGGCCCATCCCACAGCCAGAGGAGGGCCTCGAAGTGTTTGGTCGGCGAGCCGAGAATCTTCTGCGAGACCGACTCGAACTCCTCCGCCGTCCATCCGTTCTCCACGAGCCGTGAGGCCGCCCGATCGCATAAGGCCATCGGAAGATTCGGGAGGATGGCGACGAGCGTGTCCCGCCATTCATCCGTGCGCGCCTCGATCAGGGCCTGGGACGCGAGATCGAAGAGGGCTTCGTGCTCCATCCTTCTCAGTACCGCGCCAACGTCGGTGGCGGCGCGGAACGCCTTGACCGCCTCGCCGGAGACCCCGCCGATGCCCGCAAGATCGCTGATTCTCCATGCGATCGTCCACGCCAGGACGGCCCGCTGGGATCGCTGGTCGGTCAGTTTCCGGGCGTTGGTGGCGGCAAACTCCTGGCATTGCCGCAGTGTCACCGCGGAAGGGGCCTGCCCGCGGGATTTGCAATCGCGGATGTATTTTTCTATGGCGTCCAATTGGGCGAGCGGGTCGCGGAGCTTGGAGACTTCAGCGAACAAGGCGTCGTCGTGAGAGACCGGCACGTCCTGGTAGGTGATCGTATAGGGCGAGCGGCCTTCAAGCTTGACGTTGGGGCAGCGCTTCAACGCCGTCCGCGCTCGCGTCCACCACTTTTTGAACTCCTCCTCGGAGAAGAGGCCGGGCGTCAGCAGGTTTTCAATCGTCTCGCTGTCGATCGAATCATCATGCTGCCGGCAAAGTTCAATCACCACCTCGGCGGGTTCCTCGTTCAGGCGCTGAGTGAGTTGATCGGGGGCGTAGTGTCGAAGAACGTGAAACTCGGTCGCAGCCGCGGGACGGAAGCGGTCGGCCAATTCGACGGCCCCCAACGATTCGTTGTTGTTGCCACTCGAAATCCTGAATCGCCACGCAGCCCGATCAATCGATTCCACACGGACGACGTCGTCATGGTCCCGCGCTGCCAGAAAGTCGCCGACCTTCAACGGAAGGCAAACGTCCAGCGTTCGCAGCGCTCGACGCACCGGCCGGCCGCCGGTGAGTCCGGCCTCGGTAAGCAGTTCCTCAAGCCCTTCCAGTCCCTCGTGGGCCGCCCGGAATAGTTCGGCGACCTGTGATCGAAGGTCCGGACTATCGCCCACGGCCAGGAGGAAGGAGCTGCCAAGATTCAACGTTTCCGTCGGCGGCACGCGAGCGGACATGGCCTCGATTGCCGTCCAGGCCCATTCTTCGGCCAGGGAAGTTTTCCCTATGCGGCACAGCTCGGTGAGAACCGGGTGATAGTTGCGGAGCGTCGACGGCGACATCTCCGGCGATTCCAGAAGGCGAGACCATTCCTCTTCCACCGTCGCGGTGTTGCCGCTTCCGATCAGTTGCACCAGGGATTCAGGTCGCATAGCCGGTTCGGTGTCTCCAAATCTTCTCCAAGCGAAACTTCGAGCCACGCAGTATGGCGGTTTTGCGAAGGCTTGTCGAGTGAGAGGTTGAGATTAGTTAGTTGTAGAACTTACGGTTGACAGGCGGCGAGAGATTCGTTGGCAGATTCAGCGGTCCGATCGGCCAATTGGTCAAATATCAATGCCAGTCGGCGGGTCATTTCGATGGGGTTGTGGACCTCCCGGCCCTGCGATCCGCTTAACTGTCCGGCTTCTCCCACGCCTGCAGTGTCGGAAGGGTCGAACCCGCTGGTGATGGTGCTGAACTTGCCTTGTTGGGAAGGAACGCGATCAGCGAAGGTTCGGCGCTGGCGCTCGGACACCGCAAGGACCAGGTCTGCATTATTGAGAATCTCCTGCTCCAACTGATGGCGTTCGGACCGCCCCAACAATGAAGGATCATGACTGCGCCCGTCATCGGTCCATTCATCGCGGAAGTCGGCGACCCACGGGATGTTCGTTCGGCGATGCAACTCCAGGGCCAGCCAATGATTGATAGCCGGTTTGCTGGTTGAATGGATCACGTCGATTCCTTCAGTCCGGATTTGCCTGGTCAGGGGACCAACGCTGCGAAGGGCCCATGCCATGCAATCGTCGGGCGGGGATGTCGCCGACTGCCAAGCTTCCAATCGCCAATCCATCACCTTGGCAAACCGCGAGGCCGCCGCGGTCAAGCCCTCGCCCGCGCGGGCGTTGACAAACCCGCGCAGCGACCGACGCATGGCAAGGATGCCGCTCCCCGCGTTTCGGGGACTCGTAGCCGACTTCGATCCCCATTCGTCACACGCGCTGGTGTCCGGCGGCAGGCCTTCGATTTCATCCGCGGTCCAGATGGTCGGCAGCCAACCGAACCGGGCGAGGTATTTTCCAATCCTGGCGGATCGTTTCGCGAATGGTCCGCCGATCCAGGAGTCCGCGTAGTTAATCATCAGGACCTTGCGGATGCCGCGATGGACATCGGAATCATGAACCGGAGCGTGCCTGGTCGTTCTCATTCTGAAACTCTGCACTGAGCGACACCAACGGGTCTGGCATCAAACCGATCGTCTTACCCGCTCGAACCTCTCAGTTGATATCGGCCCCTGGCGGGCGTCGCTACAGCATGATCCGGGCCTACGAACTACTGGCTTTGGCGTGCTGAGAAATGGGGTGCCGAGATCACAGAGGGATCATTTCGGCTCGAAGATCAATTGAAATCCGCTGAAATCGAGAAGGTCCACGTGTCCATCGGCGTTGAAGTCGAAAGTTTCGCAGGGGTCGTTTGGCACTGCTGTGTCAGCAGTGCTTGGGCCGGTCATGCAATCCTGCCACGATGCGAAATCGGTCAAGTCAACAGTCTGATTGCAGTCGTAGTCGCCGACGCCGAATTCGTACGCCCCAATGTCCACCCGTCCGCAAAGCACCCGCGCGTGGCCTTCGAGATCGGTCTCTCCGGGCTGTGGGACGAAAGCCGGATCGCCCGTGTTAATGCAGGGTGATCCCGCCTTCAAGCGCAGGTCGCCGTAGTCGTCATCGACGCCGTCCCACATGCCATCCGGCCCTGGGTCCGGCAGACGAACGAACATTGGGTCGAGATCAATGTTGCCCCCGCCGTCGATTGCATCGGGCGGCAATCCGCCTTGCACGTCGCTGGAGCGGATCTCGGGTACAGGTGGTACAAAAGTCATGACCTCGTCCGGGGTATTTCCCCAAAGAATACAATTGGTCAATACCGAACTACTTTGGTAGGTTGACATCCCCCCTCCGCCTGAGGACGTGTTCCCGGAGAAAGTGGAGTTGGTCATCAGTAGGCTGTTGTACAAATTATACATCCCGCCGCCGTAGTCGGCTCTGTTCCCGCTGAACGAACAGTTAGTCACCTTCAGGCTGCTGCTGATGTTTCGCATCCCACCGCCGCTATAGCCGGACGAGTTCCCTCTGAACTTACAATTGGTAACTTTCGGATTGCTAGAGTCATTTAACATACCGCCGCCGTAATCGGCGTAGTTCCGGGTGAATGTGCAGTTGGTAACCGTCGGTGTGCCGGAAAAACTGTTGGACATCCCGCCGCCATCATTGGCCACATTACTACTGAAGTTGCAGTCGGTCACAGTTGGGCTGCTGTAGTTGTTGTCCATTCCGCCTCCGTGCGTGGCTATGTTGCTGCTGAATGTGCAGTTGGTTACAGTCGGTCTGCTCAGGTTATTGTGCAGACCGCCGCCCGAATTATCGGTAAACGTGCAGCTGGTAACCATCGGGCTCCCACCGGTGTTGAACATAGCGCGCCCGTCGTTCTCACTAAACGTACAGCCGGTAACGGTTGGGTTACTGCGGGTGTTGTTCATTCCGCTGCCGTTGATGGCTGAGTTCCGGCTGAAGGTGCAGTCGCTTACCGTTGGGCTGCTTTGTTCGTTGGATATCCCACCGCCGCCGTAATAAGAGTCGTTCCGACTAAACGTGCAATAGGAGATTGTCGGGTTACCACCGATGTTGTGCATCCCGCCGCCACCGTAATAAGTGCTGTTCCCACTGAACGTGCAGTGATTGACTGTCGGGTTGCCGCCGTCGTTGCTCATCCCACCGCCGCCAATGACGGATGTATTCCCTCTGAACGTGCAGTTGGACACTGTCGTACTGCAATTGGAGTTGTACATCCCGCCGCCGGAACCGGCAAAGTTCTTGCTGAACTTACAGCGGTTTACCGTCGAGCTGCCGCCAGCATCGTACATCCCGCCGCCGCGGTCGTATGCCGTATTCCCGCTGAACGTGCAGTTGCTAACCGTCGGGCTGCTGTTCCAGTTGTACAGCCCGCCGCCGTAGTAGTCGGCCGTGTTCTCGCTGAACGTGCAGTTGGTCACCGTCGGGCTGCTGTGGTAGTTCATTATCCCGCCGCCGAGCTCGCTCGCTAAATTCCCGGTGATCGCACAGTCGGTGAGCGTCGGGCTGCTGTAGTAGTTAATCATCCCACCGCCGGACAAACGGGCCATGTTCCCGCTGAACGTGCAGTTGTTCACCATTGGGTTGCTTGAGCCGTTGGACATCCCTGCGCCTTCGGAAGCCGTGTTCCCGCTAAAGGTGCAGTTCATCACCGTCGGGCTGCCATAATAGTTGGACATCCCACCGCCGGACTTGGCGCCCGCATTTCCGCCGAACGTACAGTTGCTCACCATCGGAGAACTGCGGTTATTGAGCATCCCCCCGCCGCCAAATTTCATGGCCGTGTTGCCGCTAAACGTGCACTGGGTCACGGTCGGGCTGCTGTTTTCGTTGTACATTCCGCCGCCGGAGCCAGTGGCCGTATTGTCGCTGAACGTGCAGTTCGTCACTGTCGGGCTGCTGTAGTCCATGTTGTACATACCGCCTCCGTTGCCTGCGTCGTTCGCGATGAATATGCAGTTACTCACAGCCGGAGCGGCGAAGTGACGGTTATACATCCCTCCGCCGTCATAGAAGCCCGTGTTCCCACTGAAAATGCAATCGGTTACCGTTGGGTTGCTGTAGTAATTGTACATCCCTCCGCCGTAGGGTGACCCAATTCCGCCAGTCACCGTGAAGCCATCCAGGACGGTATTCGGGCCTTCGCCGGTGGCGCAAGTGACGACGCTGCCGCCTAGGCTCGTCGCGTCGATGGTGGTTACGTCTCTTCCGCCGGAGCTGCGGAGGGTAATGGCCTTGCCGAGAAAGTTGATCGTTTCGTTGTAGGTGCCGGGAGCGACGACACATTCATCGATGCCGCTGAGTGCGGCGTCGATGCACCCTTGAATGGTGGGGAAGTCCGCGGGGACGTTGAGGGTTGCGGCCAGAGAAAAACTGGGCAGAGCGAGACCTGCAATAGCCGCAGCCGCCGTCCTCAAGCGTTTTGTTCGGAGCATTCCCGCACCCCACAGGAAGCAAACGCGCAGTCAATGGCAGAATGGGCTTGTCTGCCATTGATCATAGCCATTGGATCGGCCACAATCCAGCCCGATCGCGGGGTAGGCGCTGTTCCAATCTCTGCCACTGCCCCGTTGGTGGGGCGCTCGCTTGCCTCTCCAATTCTACCGATCACACGCGACGTTCTATGGGAGATATGACCGCCTCACACCGAATCCGCCCCTCAGCCCTCAAGGGCACTGCGGTTCCGCCGCCACGGGGCTTTCTTCGTGCTTATTGCCTTCCTGCCCATTGCCCTTTGCTACTTGGTTACAATCTACAGCCTACGCTCTGCTGCCTTCGGCCTGCCTTCCTTCCGCAAAGTGCCATACCGTGACACTACGCAAAAAAATGTACTTGCAAAACGAACCCATTTGAAAGCTATGATGTACAAAGGAAAGCAACGCCATTCCCGGTCCGACCCGTCCGGCTCATCAGTCGAATGCCGACCCGCGCCGTTCACGGGGCGGGTTCCTCTCCACATTGTCAAGGATCACACGTTGATGCTAATCGTTTACCCGGCGGATGTTGGCCCCGACGGCGGAGAGTTTTTTCTCAATGCCTTCATAACCGCGGTCAATGTGGTAGGCACGGTGGACGTGGGTGGTGCCCTTGGCGACGAGGCCGGCGAGGATCAAGGCGGCGGAGGCGCGGAGGTCGGAGGCCATGACGGGCGCGCCGACCAGTCGCTTCACGCCCTCGATGATGACGGTAGGCCCTTCCTTGCGGAGTTGTGCCCCCATGCGGTTTAACTCGCCCACGTGCAGGAAGCGGTCGGGATAGATTTTCTCGGTGATGACGCTGTTGCCGTCGGCCAGGCAGAGCAGGGCCATGGCCTGGGCCTGGAGATCGGTGGGGAAGCCGGGATAGGGCTGGGTGGTGATCACCACCGGTTCCAAACGCCGCGAGGAAGAGACGGCAAGGCCCTTCTCTCCGCGCTCGATGACCACGCCGATGCGTCGCAGTCGGTCGACCAGCGCCCGCATGTGCTCCATTCTCGCTCCACGGAGTTCGAGGTCGCCGTTGGTAATGGCGGCGGCCATCATGAATGTGCCGGCCTCAATACGATCGGGAATGATGCGATGCTCGGCGCCGCGCAGTGATTCGACGCCCTCGACGTTGATCTCCGGCGTGCCTTGCCCGGTGATTCTCGCGCCGCAGGCATTAAGGAAATTGGCGAGGTCGATGACCTCCGGCTCGCAGGCGGCGGAGGCGATGACGGTCCGGCCTTCGGCCAGGGTGGCGGCCATCATGACGTTCGCCGTCGCCGTCACCGAGGAGCCGAACGGACCACCCAGAAAGATTTCCGTTCCCTTCAATTTCTTCGCCCGCAGGAGGACGTCGCCGTTGAGGAGTTCAAAATCAGCGCCGAAGGATTGCATGCCGAGGATGTGCAGGTCGATGGGGCGGTCGCCGATGGCGCAGCCGCCGGGCATGGAGACCTGCGCCCGGCGGCGCTTGGCCAGCAGTGGACCCAATACGCAGACGCTGGCCCGCATCTTACTGACCAACTCGTATTCGGCGTGAGCGTTCATTTCGTCTTCGACGCGCAGGTGCATCGCGCCGGCGGCGTCGCGTTCCGACTTGACCCCCAGCCGGGCGAGCAGGGTCTGCATCTGCTGCACATCGGCGAGATCGGGGACGTTGTGCAACACGGTCTCGCCGTCCACGAGAATGGAGGCGGCCATGATGGGCAGGGCGGCGTTCTTCGCACCGCTGATGTCCATTGTTCCCTTTAGTCGAGTCCCGCCGACGATTTCAAAAAGCTGCATGGTTCATCCTCTCCGATAAATGCCAACAGGCCCGGAAGATCGCAGCCCGAAGGCCAGCACTCGTTCCTGGCCGACGGTGCGGTCTTTCCGGGTTTGTCGATGTTCAAGATTGCCGAGGTCGGTCATCAATTCGACGACCGTCTGTGCCTGACCGTCGCCGACTTCGACGAAGACCATCGCCCCGCGGGCGAGAAACGGGGAACACTCCGCGGCAATGGTGCGGTAAAAGGATAATCCGTCCGCGCCGTCGGTAAGGGCCAGGGAAGGCTCATAGTCGCGCACGCCCGCATCGAGGCTTTCGATTGCAGAGGCTGGAATGTAGGGCGGATTGCACATCAGAATATCGAATCCGCTTTCGGGAACGATTTCGGCGGGCAAAGAGAGTTGATCGGCTTCGATGATAGTCAGTCGGTCGCTTACGCCGTGGCGAGCCGCGTTTAATCGTGCGATTTCCAGGGCCGCAGGGGAAACATCGGTCGCCACCGCCGAAGCCGCCGGAAGGTGCGTCAGAACGGCAATGGCAAGGCAGCCCGTGCCGGTGCCCAGGTCGAGCAATCGTGGATGGGTTAATCCGGCCTTGCCGCAGTGATCGAGGACGCATTCGACAAGCGTTTCCGTTTCGGCGCGGGGGATCAGGACTTCGGGTGTGACCGTGAAAGTAAGAGAAAAGAACTCTTTTTGCCCCACCAAGTAAGCGACCGGTTCATGTGCCGAAGCGCGACGCACCCAACCGCGAAAACACTCGACCCGTTCGGGTTCGAGGGTGGACTCGAAACGGGTGTATAGATCAATTCGGCGGCACTGGACCGCGTGGGCTAGCAACACCTCGCTCGCCAGGCGGGCGTCGGCGAGACGGTGACGATTGAAATAATCGCAGGTCCAGGAGAGCAACCGGCCTATAGTCCACGGCGCATTCTCCACATCCAACGCGGTGCTCATGGGTTACGAGTATACTCGCGCTGGGAAGTCCGGTGAAGCCGCTGCGACAGGCTCTTTCAGTTCTCGATTCTTCGTCACTCCCGCGCACGCGGGAGCCCAGAGGCGAAGGGGACTGGATTCCGGCTTTCGCCGGAATGACTGGAAATGGCGGGCGACGATGCTGTGCGGAGGGTCGGCGGCCACGCCCTCCAGGACGCCGGTGATTCGATGCGTGGCGAATATTGAAAGACCCTGGCCGCTGCGACGGACTGGACGCCGATATGAAGGCGACGCCGGTGATACCCTAGACTTCGATTTTCACTTGGCTACACGAAATCGCGTACCCTAAAGCCCGCTTGGTAGTGGGGAGAACCCGACAGACACCGATGGCCAATGCCAGCTCAACGAGACCGGCCTCGCCGTACCGCTGACGAATCCGTTCCCGCGATGCATCCGCTGTGTCCGTTGCTTTCACGACGGCCTCTACGAAACTGTACACGTCCGAAAGCTCCTCGGACAGGTCCGTCGTGCGGGACTCGAGAATGGCGCGAATGATCTCCGCGGATACTCCCGCCTTGCGAGCGACTCGGACCGCAATCTGCAAGCAAGTCCCACAATCCGCGTCCCGCGTGGCGACGATTTGGGAGACATGGAACGGACCGGGCGGCAAGACGCGGCGATAGCCCACCAAATTGACGATCTTCGTGAACTTAAGGAAGGCGCCCAGCGAAACGCCAAGTATATGTCTTAAATACTCGACCGAAACCCCAAGCTCGCGTTCCACCGAAGCGAGCTTTTGCAAAATAAGCCAACGTACCATGGGCGGCTCAGTACACCATCTTGGCCCAGGTGTCGGGGATACTGTCGGGCCTGCCATGGAAAATGGCTCTGATACTTTCTCGACGCCGGGTCCGGTTTACGTTCCAACGTCGGACGTCGTTCTCGTATTGATCTCGTACCATGCCGCAGGTAAACGTTAAATGCTGGGCCCGCTGTTCGTTAAGCCTCGCATGGAGATCAAGCGTCTGGTGGACTCGGTCCATGCCTTCCGTCTCATGGGCCGCGTAAGCGTTCAAGTGGTACGCGATCCGCTCATCTCGTTTCTCCTGCTTTTGTTGGAACCGGGGGCTGCCGCACCCGCAGAAAGTCAGGACCATTCCACAAACGGCGGTCATGGCGATTGCTCGATTCTGAGGTAATGGGGTCATCGCTGCCTTCCGTATCCCAATCAGGCTTCCAGCCCGGCGCCTCGCCCCGACCACTTGCATGAGGCGAGTGAAGTTGCGGGACGTACTCATAGGATTATACCACAATTGAGTCCCAGGGACTCGGCGTTCAGGGCAGGCGTGTCCTCACGTCGATGGACCGGCTTGGGCACGGTCCGGTTCGGATCGACAACCCCGGGAAATCAATGATGGCAAGGCCCTAGCTTACCACGCTGCCGGGTTCGATATCGGCTTCAGGCGTTAAAATGATCACCCGGCTGCGATCGGCGTTGGAAGCGGCCAATAACATTCCCTGGCTCTCCTGCCCGCGCATCATTCTTGGGGCGAGGTTGGCGACGAGAATAACATTGCGGCCAACCAGTTGTTCCGCGTTGTAGAACCCCCGGAGCCCGGCCACGATCTGCCGCTGCTCGTTGCCTAGGTCCACCTTAAGCACCAATAGCTTGTCGGCGTTGGGATGGTCGGCGGCCTCGATGACCCGACCGACACGCAATTTGACTTTGGCGAAATCGTCAAAGGTGATGGTGTCGGTTCTTGAGGGTGACGGTTCGTCGGGCATTCATGACTCCTTTGGAACACTGTTCGATCAGGGGTCGGGGATCGGGGGTCGGGGGGGGCGGCGCGATCCCTAGACTCAGATTACTAAGTTTTGCCGCAGGAGGAATACCGATGGACTTCGGCGCGAAAGGGGCCGTCTATACAAACGCAGCGCCCGCGGCTTTGATGCCATCCACATTACAAAGGCTCTTGCGGTGAGAACGTGCGTACCATTCGTTCGATCGCTTTGAACGGAACATGGATGTCCACGCGAGCAGGCTCACCGGACACGGACACCGATACCGCCACCGGCGGACCGGGCGGCATCGGCTCGACCTTGGGCATTCCCATCATGGGACCGACCATCGGAAGAACGCCCACCGGATCGACCAACAGCACCACATTTCGCTTCGCAGGTAGAGCCGCGATGGCGTCGGCGACGCCTTTGTTGGCGGCCAGGGACTTCTCGACTTTGCCGGAAAAGACCCTTTGAGCGTCCTGATCGCTGCCCATGCAATAACGGACGCGGTCTCCCGTGATGCCGAAGCTGAATCGTGCGTTCTCGCCCATCATCTGGGCGGCCTGGGCGGCGGCGGGATTGGTGGTGTCAAACTTTACCGCGAACTGGTCAACGGAAGCGTCGCCTATCTTCTTGGCGCCGAGAGATTCGTAGGACGCGCCGCCGCTGAAACTCTTCGTGAGCGGATTGACCTGGGTCATCGTCTTTTTGCAGAGATCGAGAATCCCCTCTCTGTCGCTGCCCAGGTAGTCGCCGGTGATCTTCATGCCGGACGGCGTCAAGGCAATAACAGAGTTCCAACCCTCTACTTTGCGATACAAGTCGCGTGTGACATGGATGACTTCCTTGGCAGCATCGGCAGTTCCAGCGGCTGGAGCGGAATCAGGGGCACCGGCGGGGGAGCCGCCGGCAGCCGGTGACGGGGCAGAGGCCGACATTTTCTCGAAGATAAAATCGGTGAATTGCGAGTCGTTGCCGGGAAAGTGGCCACCCATGGCCAGGAAGTAGGGCTGGTCCTCAATACCCATCATCGGGGCGATGGAAGCAGGCTTTTTCTTGGCCAGGTAGCTCTTGATCGCTCCGTCCTTGTACCCAGTGGCGAGGGTGAGGTTGCCAGTGGTTTCGGTCAGGCCGACCGCGATGTCCAGGTAGGCGACCTGCTCGACGAATTGCTTGACACCGTCGAACAGTCCGGTGAACAGGTCGGTCATGGCCATGGGATCGCCGCCGCCCTGTTGTCCGACCATCATGCCGAACATCGGCGCCATCTGCGCACTCTGAGCGATGGTGCCAAGAGCCATCGCGCGAATGGGATCAAAGTTCAGGTGAATGAAGACGTCGCGGTTGGCGAGCAGGTCCATTCGCGCTTTCAGTTCATCGGCAAGCGTCTTGCCCTCGGCGGTTGCAAGGGTAATGCCCGCCTTGGATTGGCTGGCGATGACGAACTCGCCTCTGACTTTCGCATAGACGTCAGACTTGCCCTCGAAGGTGAAGTGCCATACGCCATCTTCTTCCTTGGCCGAGGCAACGGTTTTTGCCTTCTCCGCGAAACCGGGGACGACGACCCAAAGGGTGGAGTTTTCATCGCCATCCATCGTCGGCTGAGACATGCCCACCGGCTTGGTGAAGTCGATCCAATCCGCGATGCCCAGTTCTCTCTTGATGTCCGCGAGTATTGCGGGCGCGGAGGCGTCGGGTTGGATGCTCTTCACCACGGCGCCGATGGACTTGTCGAGCTTCTGAAAGTCAACGACGACGATGCTGAGGGGCGAGTCCGCGGGCATGAGACGAAGGACGGCCTCTACATCCGCCGCGCCCGCGCGGACGGCGTGAAGCGGCATGACCATCACCAGGCCAACGACGGCCGCGTAAACAATGCGTTGCAAGTTCATCAATCTGCTCCTGATCATTGTTATCATCATCTTTCGTTACCAACCGCAGGGTATAGCCTGCGCGTCCGATAGCGCAGGCTGAAGGCCTCAACTCGGAGAAGACAGGTTATCACACCCCGATGGGAGGCGAAAGTCCCCGCTGTTGAAAGTTGTAGCGGGTCTTCCCAGAGGGGTGATGAGCAAGCAAGTTGACACGAACCCTGCCTCGGTTAGATTTCGTTCTCCGCTTTTGCCGTTGCGGAAAAAGGGGGCTCATAGCTCAGTTGGCTAGAGCGCGTCGCTGATAACGACGAGGTCCGAGGTTCGAGTCCTCGTGGGCCCAGTTCCAGCTTGAGTGAGGCAAACCGAACGCGGGAGTCTGCGTCCAACCCGCGTCGGACAGCTCGGACCTGAGAGCAAGAAAGCCATTGCCTACAGGAATTGCGCCCGGCAGCCTGCCACGACCTCATTCCGAGTGATCGTGCACTTTCCGTGGAAGAAGCGGGCGGTCTCGCCTTCCGATATACTTTCGGGATGATGCGCGTTGCGTTTCTTGAAGCTGTCAAGCAGCGACTTTTGTTAGGGGATGGGGCCATGGGCACCCAGCTTGTCGAGGCCGGGCTGCCTGCCGGAGGCTGCGGCGCCGAGTGGAACCTTACTCAACGGGATCGCGTTCGAGCCATTCAATCCGCCTACGTAGCAGCCGGCAGTGATCTTCTGCTCACCAACACCTTCGGCGGTAGTCCTCTGGCATTGGAGCGGCACGGGCTGGCCGACAAGGCTTATTCGATTAATCTGGCCGGAGCGCGGATCGCTCGTGACTGCATCGGTGAAAACGGATATGTGCTGGGCGATATCGGGCCCTTCGGCGGGTTTCTTGCGCCGCTGGGTAACACAAGCCGAAATGAGCTCGAGGAGGCAGTCGCAGTTCAGGTTGCCGGTCTGCTCGACGGCGGTGTGGACGCCGTCATCATCGAAACCATGACCGCTCTGGAGGAATTGACCGCGGTCGCCCAGTCGATTCGCAAAAGCCGACTCCAGGTGCCGGTGATCGGGTCGTTGACCTTTGATCGGCTAGTCGATGGAGGATTTCGCACCATGACCGGCGTGGATGTGAAACAAGCTGTGGACTATATGGTTCAATTGGGTATCGATATTCCAGGCTGCAATTGCGGGACGGGGCTGCATATCGGCGATTACGCCAACCTGGTTGAACAATACCGCCAACGCACGGACCGGCCTATCATGGTCCAACCCAATGCCGGCCGACCGCGGCTGGATCGGGGACATATCGTGTACGACGAAACCGCGGAGATGATGGCCGCCGCGGTTCCGGCGCTGATTGCCGCCGGTGCGTCGATTGTTGGAGGCTGCTGCGGTACCGGACCTGAGCACATCCGGCAGTTTCGTCAGCGGATGAATGCAGCCTCCAAGCATGGAACATAGGGCCGGTGGGGCAATAGAACCCATTTTTCACGGGATCGACAATTGGCAATGTCCAGGAATCCCCTCCATGATCTGATTGCCGTGGGCAGAATGCCCGTCATTCTGGAACTTCATTTAACCGAAGGCGACCGGATCGCGTATCAGCAGCTTCGCCAAAGGCATCTCGCCCAGGGGTATGAGTTGCCGCAACTCACGATCCTCGGCCAATACCTGCGACAGATGGATGACACCAGCGGGGAGTTGACCGCGGAAGAGCGGGCGCTGGTTCATAAGCTGCAGTCCTACGCCGATCTCTTGAGCTCGGGAGGTGTGGACCTTCTGGCGTTGGGCGACGGTCCGCGTGGACGGGACACGTTGGACAATGCCATCGCGGCGGCACTGCTGATCGGTCTTGGCGCCGATCCCATCCGGCTGATGGCCAACATCGTCGCCCGAAACCGCCAGGCCGGGCAGATTCGAGGCCGGCTGTTTCATTTTGCGGAGTTGGGGCTTCGCAATGCACTGCTGCTCACCGGCGACTTGCCGGTCGAAGCCGCGCGCCAGGCCCGTTTCCCGCTCGACTCCGTCGGCATGTGCAATCTGGCAAGGAATATGCTTCTATCGGGAGACTTGCCGGATGATTTTTGGATTGCAGCCGCGGGGCATCCCAATCCCGACGCCGACCCGGACGGCACGCGTACCTTGCAGAAAGCATTGGCCGGCGCCAAGGTCATCATCACCCAGGCGGTGTACTCGATCGAACAATTCACGCAATGGATGCAAGCCCTCCATCAACTTGGGGTGACCGATAAGGTCCACGTCATTGCGGAAGTAATCCCCATCACTTCCGCGTCGCAACTTCGGATGATCGCCGAGGTGCCTGGTATCCGAGTACCTGTCGGATTGATCGCGGAGCTGGATGCGGCAAAGGACCGATTTGATCACGAGGCAAGTGCGGGCGGTCATGGGACCCAATGGGCTGAGAAGCGCTTGAGAAATGAAGGAGCGCGCATCACCCGCGAGTTGCTTCATCGAATCCGCAGGGTGCCGGGAGTCAGCGGATTCTATCTCGGTTGTGTAAAAGGGTTTGGAGCACACATGGAGTTGCTCCGCGAAGCGCCGCTACTTCCCGAGCAGGGACACGGATTGCACAAGGTCACAAAGATTTCCGGCGCGGAACGCCAGCGCGCGCTGGCAAGCGTCCCATCATTGGAGTCGTTTATCAGTTGCCTGGTTGAAGAGGCCGGTCGAAGGCGACGGCGGGCGCGCTTTAGTGCAAGATGGGAACCATGCCCCGGAGCGGATCGAAGGTGGGTCCAGGGCCTGTTCAAATTGCTGGAATGGCCGAAAATTCCATTGTTCGGTTGCAAGAAATGCGATCGCTGCGACTTAAGCGCCGATGCCCTGATTTGTCCGCGTGGTTGCGCCAAGCAAATGTCCCATGGTCCCTGTGGCGCGCCTCGCTTTGTGAATGGACGGATGCTCTGCGAAGACACATCCCGTGAATGTACATGGGCCGCGATCATGGAGCGCCGAGGGCAATATGGCGTGCCGGTGGCCGAACGACTGGAGGTTCGCGAGGCGCCATCGGCGGAATTCTACGAAGGAAGGAGTTTCAGCGCCGTGCTGCCCGTATTGGCCGGAAGAAAGCGCGGGCCGAACTGGAGCCTTGCCTGGCGAGCGCCGTTGGCGCGCGTTGCTCGTGTGTTCCGCCGCGACTTCACGTTGAGGGCGAAGGGCGAGCCGCGCGATCTTGTCACGCTTGCCGAAAGCCAGGGAGAGCAACTGCTTTCCATCCTATCCGACCGGCCTCAGGCGGGTGGCGAAGAATTGTTGGTCAAAGTGCTTGCCTTGATCGGCACGCCGAGCGCCAGTTGCCTCATTGAGTCGCGATTGGCCGAATTCGGACTGCCGGCGGAAGGTACGATTGCGGACCTGTCCTTGCGCGAACAGTTTCAACTGGCCGAGGCTCTGCCCGCGATTCGTCATCGATTCGCCGAAACGGCGAACACCTCAAATGTCCGCGCGCCGCTTGTGCATTGCGAGGAGCTGCTTGCAGCCATTCCCGAAGGCCGGCAACTCCGCAAAAGCATACGCCGAGAGATGGCCAATCCGCTGGTTTCCCACATTGCCTTACTGGGCGTCGACGTAACCTACGCGGACTCGATGCTGGAAGCGAAGTTCGTGGATGACTTTCTGAGCGCACTCCTCATTCTCAAAGATGAGTTGCAACTGGTTCGCGCTCGCCTGCCCTTTGCGGCCGGCGCCCTATCGGTCTACTTCCATCGCGTGCACTACAAGCATCATTACCACGCACCGATTACGATCCATCGATTCCATTCGCGGGAGGGGAATCCCGTTGCCCGCGCGCGGATGAAGATCGACTTGCGCCAATTCCAGAGTGTAGCGCGATTTCAGGCCAACCTCCGTGACGTTTTGGAAAAACTGGTGCGCGGGGAAAGCGAGAGCTGCGGGGCCATTTTGTTGGAAGAGTACGGCCCGGGAATACAAAGTGTGTGCTGGGAATTCAACACGGAATTCTGGAAACGCCTGCGCGAATTCGAACAGGCCACCGGCAAGAGCTACGATGCATCGATCGGCGGGTCCACGGACCGCAATTTGACTTACGCGAGAACTGCCGCCCGCGCCCTGTTCGACAAGGTCCACGATCGCCATTTGGGCGACCAACGGCTTTGTGTCCTTGAGATCGGCGTCGCTTCCACCCATCGCGCTCGCGCGTTTCTCAGCGAATACCGCCGAATTTGCGAGCTGACCGGCACGGATTTCCATCGCAACATTACCTATGTCCTGGCGGACCTGTCAGAGACATTGCTTGCCGGAGCGGCCGCCGAGCTTTCGCGCGAGCACGCCTCCGTGGAAGCCGTCAAGATCGATGCCGGCGATCCCAGTGCTGCCCTCGCGCCCTATCGCGATCGCGTCATCCATGCCCATTTGTGCAACGTCTATGACAATCTGCCCAGCGACCACTTGCTCTGGATGGAAGGATCGTGGTATCGCATTGAAGCGCGCCTCTACCTTCCCACTCAGGCGCTCGAAGGGATCCTTACAATACACGGCTTCGACTCCGCCGATCGAGCCACGGTCGAGAACGCATTGAAGTTTCTCGGCACAAAAGGGCAGGCCACGACGGGAAGCGACGAAGCGATAAAGCGACGAAGCAACGAAGGGCTAGCGATGCTTGACAATCGACCTTTATCAACCGTGGCCGGTTTTCTCGACTGGTCCAGAACGCGGCTCAACGAGCTTGGACGGCCACCGGGGGCCTACATTCATTTCTGGATGGACCTCTTTGCCGCCCTTCGACTCGATGAACGGTATGTGGCCGTCGCCGACGCCGCGGAACTGATGCCCAAGGGGATCGCCGGGGTCGAGCGTCCGGGCGAAGTGCTCAAACGACATCTCGGCGGGGCGAGCGACATCCGCGTCCATCTTAACCAAGCGGCCCTCAACGGATTCGCCCAGCTCCTTCCCCTTCTGCATCCGTACGGCACGCTGGAAATCGTGGACTTATTTGTTCAGCGTCTGGAGGAGTATCAACAGGCCTTCAAAGGGCCGGCCAAGTATGACGGCAGCACGGTGAACTGGCTTAACGGACCGCTCTTCCGGGCCGTGGCCGAAAACTTGGGCTACAGCGTCCGATTTCAGCCATTCCGACCCTTTGATCCCCAATCCGCGTCCGTGGTGCTATTGGCCAATCAGGCCCATTGAAATGCGCAATCAATCGCTTGTCGTCACTAGAGGGAACGATACCATCCTCGAACACTTGTCTTGCGCAAAGCAGAGACTCTTTCAGTATCATGCTCGTTACAAACAAGTCCACAGCTATTTGAAATTAGGTAGTATGGTAATCGATACGTCAGTCATTCTTGCTCCTCTTGCTCCTCTTGCTGGTCTTGCACCAGCCCAGAAAGCCAATGGCCAAGGCATGTAGCCAATGCGGTCAATGGAATTATTCAACTAAACCAACAGTCGAAACCCACCTCAAATCGCCGCTACTTTGCGAGCGGTATTGCCCCTTGCCATCATAGGTTCGGAAACTCCACATGCATCAAGGAACCGATCGGCCCACCAGAACACGTTTTCCCGTTGGACGATTCTGCGCAACCCACGCATGGCTGATTCACGCTGCCCGACGGTCTTGCATACGGCCTCTCGAATCGCATCCGCTACGCGATCGAGATCATACGGGTTAACGAGAATGGCGTCCCGCTGCATCTGGACGGCGGCTCCGGCAAATTCACTCAGAATCAATACTCCGTCGCCTTCCACTTGGCAGGCGCAGTACTCCTTTGCGACCAGGTTCATTCCGTCCTTCAGGGGCGTCACCAGGGCGACGTCCGCAACGCGATAGTAGGAAATCAACTCTTCCCATTTCAAGAAACGGAAAACATAATTAATCGGAACCCAGCCCGGCTGAGTGAATTCGCCGTTGATCTGCGCGACCAGTCGCTCGATCTGGGCCTTGAGCTCCTGATACTTCGGGACAGCCTCTCGGCTCGGAACGACAACCTGAAGGAGTGTGACGCGACGGTGCAGTTCAGGGTTGCGCTTAAGGGCCAATTGGAATGCTTTTAATCGGCACGGTATTCCCTTTGTGTAGTCCAGGCGATCGATTCCCAAGGCGATTTGCTGGCTTGGAAACTGTCGATGAAGCTCCTTGACTTGCTCCGTGATCGGAGGCGCTTTCGCGGCGTTCGCGAAAAGTTCGTAGTCGATGCCGATAGGGAAAACTCCAATCTGTACGATGCGCCCTTGGAACGCACACGCTACAATGCCGCGCCGTGACTGAAACTGCGCCTCCGGCAACAGTTTTTGCACGCAGTCCAGGAAGTTGTCGCAGTCGCGCGGTGACTGGAATCCGATGACATGGTAGTGCAGCAAGCTTTCGAGGACCTCCTTGCGCCATGGCAGCTTGCAGAAGATGTCTGGCGGGGGAAAGGGAATGTGCAAGAAGAAGCCAAGTCGATTTCGCAGACCGCGTTCGCGGAGCTGACGCCCAAGCCCCATGAGGTGATAATCTTGCACCCATACGAAGTCCCCTTTCTCGACGTGCCGGCTGACGACATCGGCGAACTTTTCCTTGACAGCGACGTATCGCACCCAGTAGTCGGGAACGAAATTGCACTCTGATTGCAGATCGTGAAAGAGCGGCCAGATAATCTCGTTGCAGAATCCCTGGTAGAAACCCTCGATTTCCTCGCTGGACATGAACACTGGCCAAAGCTCAAAGCCAGCCTGTTCTCCATGGCGCGCCAGGCATTCCTTCACGGCCGCCTCATTGCCGTTCACGGGACCGGGCCACCCGACCCACCGCCCCCCTTGACGGCGCAAAACGGCCCCAAGGGCGGTAACCAATCCTCCCGACGCTCCGGAGACTCGCAATCCAGTTTCATCAGTATCCATGACAATGGGAAGCCGGTTGGACACGATAACCATTCGCGCGCCTTGCCGGGAGGGCGGGTGTGGGAAGAGCGCACGGAGGCGACGAACCGGAAGGGACGGCGTTCCCGAGAGATCACACCCGTTGCCGAGCAGGACGCTTCTGATCCGTGCAGCAAGTGTCCTGGCACGATCCATCGCTGGTGTCCTCCTCAACGACCTTTACACGTGCGGATATCCATCGCAATTTCGCTACGACGCAACGCCTAACAAGGCGGGGCCGCCCAAACGAGTGATGATCGGTCAGTTAGCCGCAATTTCGCGGCGTCCTTCATCGTTCTCGTTCAGCGGCCGACGTTGAAGTCGAATACGCCGGGTTGCGACGGGCCGAGCCGACCGATCACTCGACGCGCGGGTCCCCAACCCGGTTACCTGGAAAGACAATCAGTTAACCCACTAGCGCTCCTAAAATGAGGAGTAAGAGCACAACTACCCAATCCATAATCGTTCTCCTTTCATCAGCACCTAAGTACGGATAGGATCCGGCCCTCGCGAACCGGTCTCCGGCTCTCCGTACATCACCCGTTTGGATGCGACGAGGGTTGACTCCTCCGACGGCTCCATCTCCAGCGTGGTCAGTGACTCTCTTCTCGCCCGGCAATCTTTCAGCGTCGGCCGCGCTCTACGTCGGCGTACTAGGGCCAACAGACGCCGTGGCTGCCACCGCCCGCCTTTCTTACCGAGTTCTTCACCGCAATCTCTCCAATTCGGTTGTTGATCCATAAAGCTCTTCCGCCGCGCCGGACACGATAGCGCTGATTATCAATCGTTGCACAAGCAAGACCGCCGCGAGCCCCCTTCCCGCCGCGCCTTTTTATTCTCGCCAACGCCTTCCACGGCCGTCATTCACTCTGCACGTCTACCGTCACGTGAAAATCCAGAATCACGTCCGAGTGCTCGAAGGTGAACACGATGGTTTCACCGCATCCGAAGTCGGTTCCATCACGCAATACATCAGAGCTTGCGTCAGGCCCGTTCCCACCGATCACCATCAGAGTGGCCTTGTCAATCACAATCGCCTGAAGATCATCGCACCTGCGTGAGAAGACCGCCGACTCGCCGGCGGGGATGGTGAAGTTGAGTTCTGTGCCAATTTCGGTCAAGACGTCTTCAGGCAGATCTTGGTTGTCGGCGATGAACAACTCGACCTCTACGGCATAATCACCATCGTTGACCAACCGGACGGTTACCGTCTTGGGCTGTATCTGATCCGCTAGCAGCCCGAGCAATCCACAACCTACGCAAAGCGACATCGCGACCAATCCAGCGGCGAAATGAATGTAACGTTTCATCGGTTGACTCCTTTCATAATCGCAGTTTTGGAAAACCCGCCAACTACCCGTATTGCCTAACCTGGTTGCACTCGGACAGCTGGCACTCCTCAACCGTACTCGGCGGGCTCTCACCTGCCGAGGATTCCGTCTGCCACAGTTCACCATGGGCCCTTGCACGAAGTCTTCATGCTACAAGGGCCTTCGTCCCTCGATCACACGAATCAATACGGTGATCAGCGCCAGAATCAGCAATAGATGTATAAACCCATTCAAGGTGTAGCTGGTGATCATGCCGAGCAACCACATCAGCACAAGAATGAACGATATCGTCCATAGCATGGTTGACTCCTTTCACATCTTTGCCCGAATTCGTTTTGAATCCCACATGCCAATGCTACTGGAAGCTGCCCCGTGCCAATGGGAAGAAAGGGATTCAAAACCGCACTAATGCAATTCTTCCGGTTGCCTCCCATCTCCATAACTCTCCATCCATCCGACAATTGCATTTTGCTCCGCTCCAAACGAGCCGTGCGCTCTCCTTTTCATCCGAACGGAAGAGCGAGATCCCAAGTGCTCCCGGCGCGACGCTCAATTGGGGTTTACCGGGCGCCGCCACCGGGAGCGTGACGCACGTGCCGCCTTCGTCATGTCGCTCTCACCGGTTGCTGCGACTGCTTCGGAGGCTCCCGCTTATTCGCGGACTGGGACGGTTGCGTCGGAATGGAGCAGGCGCCTCCGCTCTCCGATCCACAACATGCGGCGCAAAACCTGTCGATTTCGCTTTCGATCATCTCTCGCGCCCGGCCATACAACTGCTGCAGCCTGCCGGCCAACCGGTCACGATTGCCCTTGATAACCGCCAGGTCATCGTCGGTTAGCTTGCCCCATTGCTCCTTGACCCTGCCCTTGAATTCAACCCAGTTTCCTTCGATCTCATCCCAGTTCATGTTTGACTCCTTTCGGTATCAACTACAGTTCATTCACGATACACGGATGACCCGCAATTCGATCAACTTCAACTGGCGTCGCGTGCGACGACTTCGGTCATCACACTCAGCAGCAAATCCTCCATGACAGAAGGCGTTGCTACTCAACCGGGCTAGTCGATGTTGCCTTCCTTCGACGGCCAAATAATCGTTCCGTCGGAGTCAATGCACATCCGTTTTCCGTTGTTCTTGACACAGGCGATCTTGCCCACGAACGAATCGGCCTCCGCAAAACTCGCGGGAATGACCATTTTCCCGGTCTTGTCGATATAGCCCCATCGGCCCTTCGTCTTAACGGGTGCTCGGTCGCTGCCGAAACCACCTGCCTTCTCGAACTGCGGCGTGATGACTATCTTTCCGGATTTGTCGACATAGCCGTACGATCCCCCGATCGCACCGCCCAATACCCCGCCGATACGTACCGGCGCCAGGCCATCGGCAAACTGACCGGCATCTTCAAACTGCGTTTCGATGGCAGTTTGTCCTTTCTTGTCAATGAAGCCCCACTTGCCGTTGTACTCGACCGCCGCCAAGCCTTCGGAAAACGGTCCGCACTTGCTGTAACGCGGGTTCACGACCATTTTTCCGCCCTGGTTGATGTACCCGTACGTGCCGCCAATTTCGCTACCGACTTTGACTCGGGCCAGGTCGTCATGAAAGGCGCCTGCCTCGAAGAATTGATGCCGAATTACCAAGGTCCCCTTCTTGTCGACATACCCCCACTTTCCATCTTTCTTGCAAGGTGCAAGTCCCTGACTGAAAGATCCGACGTCGTCGAACTGATATTCGATGACAAGCTTGCCACTCGAGTCTACAAAACCGCATTCCTTCTTTATCAAACCGGTCTTGCGACAGACGGACGCCATGTCGTCGCGAAAGTCACTCGCCTCATCGAACTGGAGTCCGATGACGACCTTTCCCTGGCCATCGATGTAACCCCACTTGCCGTTGTCGTATACGCGTGCCAATCCGCAGTGGAAGCGTCCGGCGTCCTGGAACCGCAGGTCGATTGCGACAGCTCCGGACTCGTCGATGTAGCCCCATTTGCCGTCTTTGGAAACGGGGCACAGATCTTTGTCCGCGCCGCCAGCAAAGGCAGGGGACGCAATTGCCGCCAATACGCTCACAGCCAGACTCGCTTTCGTTCTCATAGTGTTTCCGTCCTTTCGAAACTGACTTCGGCGCGCCTCGCCCAACGAATGTTGGATTGGCCGACTCCGGAGTCACTACGTTGTCCTCTGTTTGCAGTGCGACCATTTACAGTAAGCGGGCTCACGCGAGATTCCGAAGCCGTTCGGCATAACGCTCCCATTTCGCCCGTGTGTCGCAACCTTCTCGTTTCCATCCCTCGCGGTCCAAGATCGGTGGCGGCCCGCCGCGGGAGAACATCTCCGGCGCGCACCTGTTCCCCTCGTAACGTGCACCAGCCGGGGTCTACGTTCCACGACGGGCCACGACCTTTGCGGATAGGCTTGCTTGGGGGCCTTACCTACGGAGCCTCAATCACCTTCTTGGTGCGCCCATCAACCTTGATAGTCTTGAGCTTGTCGCCCGCGAAACACGACACTTCATAAATCAAGTGTTTCCCTTCTGTGTCGCCATTTTCTTCGGGAGGTTTTGCGGACACGTCGCGGTTGGGATTCCCGGGCTGCGCGGATTGAGCAGCGCACTTGGCCTCCAGGGCTGTTCCCTTACTGTGCTTCTCAGCTATCTCTGTCGCGTCACGGAGATTGAGCTGCCCTTCTTTGATGAGAGCCGCCATCTCCTTGGCATGATTGAGTTCCGGGGCTTGCGATCGGTCATTGGTCTGCTCTTTCCCGGGTTGCTGAGCCAACGCCGATAGTACGAATAGACTCACCCCAACAGCGACCACCGCGGCCGAGCGAGCCCACCATTTGAATTTGCGAGACATCGTCGTACGCTCCTTTCTGGTCGGGTCAGCAACGTGAGTAACGCACTCCCGCGCCGACCCGACGGAAACTTGATTAATTGTCATTCCGTTATGGAGAACCCGGCACACGCATCCATTCACCAGCCGACCGCCGAATCACCGGAATCCAATTCATCGGCGGCGGCAATACTGACGTCCGCGGATCGCCAAAAGCAGGCCCTCCATTGGCTGCGAATCAATGGAAAGACCTGGCCCCGCAACAGTCGTACATCCATTTCTTCCAACGCCGGAAGTAACTCCGACGATCCGTCGAGATACCCGTCGAACTCGTAACCGCCGGGATCGACGCATACTTCGCCGGATTTGAAACGCCGGTCATAGGCTCCAATCATCATCCGTACTCCACAACGCGCTTACACATGGCTTTTATGACTCGCTTGTAATCGAAGGCGAACCGCCGCCATGCACATGGGCAACAAGTGCTGTCTCCGTCAACTCGCCGCTCGCCGTTTTCCATCCGGAAAATAGAGTCGGCCTATGCGGCAAACTCCACCGGAGTCCCCAGCGCCCGAGCCTGGGGCGGTCCGCCTGTAAACTTCTCCCGGATCTTTCGTGGGAGTCAATGGTTTTCTCGTTCCTACGCGGCATTACTCTTGCCTCACTTCGGTTGCCGAATCGCTCGTCACTAATGCCTTCTACTCTTCTTGGTCGCATCATTCGGACTCTCTCGTCCCTCAGAGTAACTGTTCCCCACAACCTGGCCTCGGGCAAGTGTCCGTTGTGCTGAGCGATATTCGACTTTGGTCCTACGCGCCGTGGCACGGCGCTTGCTGTCTGTAGATTGAAGCCACGGCCGATGGTCTCTGTGGATTTCCAGTTCGAATGCTCAGAGCACTGTTAGCGTCGCCATGTGGAATGAAGCGCAGACACGTCCTTGATTGGCGAATCGTGCCTGGATCCTTGAATCACAAGAAAAGAAGCACCACCTCTTGTTATGGAAGGCGGTGCCTCTCGGAGGGAAAGGAAGCCGTTGTTTTGCCTCGATGAGTCCCGGCGGATTACAAGAACCTCGCCTTCGTCAACAGAGTCTAGCAGGGCTGCCTCTAGCCTAATCAATCGGACATTGGACCACACGGAATCAGACTTTGGTCGTACGATGGAAGACGGAGTCTATGCGGGGGGATTCATATTCAACCTCGCGCTACAATGGTTGCCCCCTGCGAATTCGAGGAATATCGAGAAAGAATTCCGAACAAGTGCGAAAGCGGGTGATCTGTCGCTCCCCGGTGCGCACTGAGGGTCAAGCCGGATCCTGTGTGGATGTCGCGGGTCCGACGTTCGGCGGTTCCGAGTTGTTATTCAGGCTGACCAGTCCCACGGTCCGAGCCTGTAGCACGAGATCAGCGAGCGAATCGGCCTCCATCTTCTGCATCACCCTACCCCGGTGGACTTTTATGGTCTTCTCGCTGGCCCCTAATTCTTGTGCGATTTGCTTGTTGAGCCGGCCTGCTGCCACCAACGTCAACACCTCGCGCTCTCGGGGGGTCAGGCGGGCGACTCGAGCGAGGATCGCTTCCCGGTCGGCCTGGGCTCGACGCATCTCGCTGTCCGCGGCGATCGCTTTGTGTATGGCGTCCAAGAGTGTCTGTTCGTTGAATGGCTTCTGGATGAAGTCCACGGCGCCGCCCTTCATGGCCTGTACGCTCATCGGTACATCGCCATGTGCGGTAATGAAGACAATGGGGATGCTGATGTTCCGCGCCGACAGTTCGCTCTGAAGCTCCAGTCCGCTAAGTCCCGGCATGCGTACGTCGAGGACGAGACAACCCGGTCGGACGGAGTCAAGGCGCTCCAGAAACTCCTTCGCGGAGACGAACGACTTCACTGCCAAACCCACCGACTCAAGCAGGCGGCGCAAAGCCCGGCAGATTCCTTCATCGTCGTCGACGACGTATACGGCGGGTACCGGTTCCATCGCGGATTCGTTCCTCCCAACAAGGTAAATGCATGTAAAATGTCGTCCCCTCATCAGAGTTGGGAACGGCCGACAAGCGGCCTCCCAGCGCCTCGACGATGGTCCGACTGATCGACAATCCCACGCCCAACCCGTGTGACTTCGTCGTGAAGAAAGGTTCGAATGCCTGGACAATCATCTCCTCGGTGAGTCCCACGCCGCGGTCGCAGACGGCGAGCTCGACCTCGCCAGTCGATGTTTGCGATGTACGAATGGTTAAGACCCGGGAAGAGCTCTTTTGCTTCCCCATCGCCTCCAACCCGTTGCGGACCAGGTTCAGGAGAACCTGCTGAAGTTGAATCCGGTCGCCAAGCACCGGGAGTTTTCCCCTAGCCAATTCGAAATTGATCGTAGCGCGATGCGTTCGCGCCGCACTGTGGATGAAATCGCCCACTTCCCGGACGACCTCGTTGATATCCGTGCGGGCTCGCTCCGGCGAACCCTTGCGCAGGAAGTCCCGCAGGTGTCGGATGATTTCGCCGGCCCTCATCGCACCCTCGACGATATCCTTCAGCGTTTCGCGCAGCTTATCCGTGGCGGCGGGCGAGGCCTGCAACATCCTGCGTGCCGCGTCGGCATTGCTCACCACGGCACAAAGCGGTTGGTTAAGCTCATGGGCAAGTCCCGTGGCTAGCGCGCCGATCGTCGCCACCCGCCCGACATGTGCCAGCTCATCTTGACGACGGCGGAGCTCCTCCTCAGCGTGCTTTCGCTCTCTAATGTCGCGAATGGAGCTGGACACGAGCAACCCCTCGTCAGTCGCTAGGGGGCTAAGACTGATCTCCACCGGAAACTCCGTGCCATCCTTCCGGAGTCCGAGCAGTTCCAAACGCTGGCCCATAGGTCGGGCGGCCGGGTCAGTCATGTAGGCCGTGCGATGCTTCTTGTGCTTACTCCGAACGCGCACGGGAACAAGAATCTCCACAGGCTTACCAGACAGTTCGCCGCGTAAGTAACCGAAGAGTTTTTCCGTTTGCCAATTCACCAACACGATCCGCCCATGCTCATTCACAATGACTATCGCGTCGGGGGCCGACTCCACCAATCCCCGGAACTTGGTCTCCGCTTGAATCCGCTCGGTGATTTCCCTGGCCAATGCGGCGTTTGCCTTCGAAAGCTCCGCCGTCCGCTCCGCAACCAACATCTCAACTCTGGCAGCGCCGCCGGTGATCACAAGCAGAAAAGCGCCGAGGAAGCCCGTGAACAGCAGACCGCCTGTGAGGACCGTCCACGGGTGCCAGGTCTGCTTGTCGGAAAGATACTCAAGAGTTGCGAATGAGCGAACCATCCAGGAGCGGCCCCCGATATCAAAGGACAGGGTTTTGTTCAGTTGGGGTCGGGTGCCGGACTCAGCCACGACCGAACTTGGTACAACGCCCTCGCCTCTACTTACCCGTCGGCGAACGAGTACGCGTTGGTCAGGCTGTGCCGCTTGGTCCAGGATTTCCAGTACCAGCCCTTCATGATCGGGGTAGCTCAGCGACGCCAGGACAACGGTTTCGACTTCACATACGCTTGAAACGATCCCACGAAGCCGCTCGCACGGCGGGCCGGGACTCTCCTTGGCAAAAACGGGTGCAAGGATAGCTATACACGTCCGACCTCCGTCACCACCCGAATTCGGAAGCACGCCCGTTGCCGCCGGCACCCCTCCCTCGCACGCACGTTGAAGCGCGTCTGCCCGGATGGCGTCGGAAATCTGATTGAGGCCTAACATCTCCTTGTCCTCCGCAAACGAGGCAATATACGTGACGGGCAGATAGGTCGCACGAGACGGCGCGCGGACACGCCGACCGCTGGCGTCGATCTCGTTGATCTGGAACTCCGGGTAACCCTCATTGCGGATGGCCGCCTCGAAATGTTCTCGTTCGGTTTCGAGTACCTGAGGGCTCCACGAAACGCTTCGGATGCTGCTATTGCCCGAGATCAGTGGTCCCGCGACGCGAAGAAACGCATTCCGATCCACGTTATCCATTGTTGCAAAGACGCCAACGACGGGCGAAAGAACACCCTGACACTCAGCCACGCCGCGACGAATGCTTCGCACCAGTGATCCCACATTCCGCTCAAACTCGGAATCGAGTCGCCTCTGTTCCTCTCGGTTAGCGAAAACGAACAAGGCTACGGTCGCTACAAACGCGACGCTCAAGGGAAGCGCGACCGAGACGCGACGGGGCCGCCAAGTAGCGCGAGGCTCTCCGAAGAAAACAAGCGCTAATGGCGTAATGGTGAGAACGCCGATCGTGTCTCCGACCCACCAGGTCCACCACGTTAATACGTATGACCCAGTCGGGATCATCCTGGCGGCTAGCAGCGCCGTTGCGCCCACCGTGGCGTTCACAAGGCAACTTGTCGGTCCGCCAAGGGCGAGCAAACCGACCACATCCCGTTCTTGGTCCAGCGGGGTGGGAAACCCGACGAATCGGCGGACCAAGAAAGCGCCAAGAATGGCTTGAATCGACGCACCAAGCCCGATTGCTGCCGGGACGGAAAACGACCGGAATAGGGAAGCGGACGTGCCGGGATCGAAGGAAGTCCAGACGTTGACCAATAATGATCCCAACAAGATACCTGGCCACGCTCGATAACCCAGCAGGAGAATACCGGCCAAGGCAATTCCGGAAGGCGGCCAAACTGCCGTTGCGTAACCCGGCGGAATGGCCAGCAGAAGGCCTAGTCGGCCGAACCCGGCGTAGGCGGCCGCGAGTCCGATTACTTCCAAGACCCGAACGGCCCACATAGGAAGCGATTTTCGAGCCATTGTTTACCGCCATCCCCGTCAAGTGCACGACCGCACACCATACTATCTTAGACTCGTTCTCTTGACTGCGCACCTAGCCCTAAATCGCTACGATCCGCGACATTCACTACGCCAGTCGGTTTTCCCGGCGAATCGCCCTGCGCCGTTGTTAGATTTGGTTTTTCATGGGGGCTTTCAACGTGACAAGACTTAATTCACCGCCCAACCGAAGTCGAATAGGGTCAACTGCCGCCGATTCAACGCCTGTTGTGCCCCGTGCGATGAACGATGAGGTGGTACCGAGGTATCAAAGACTCATGGGTTTTCGCCGCTCAAACCCAGAATGATCTAGCGGTTATTAGCATGATGTGAGGGGAATGGGAGAAGTCCCGACAATTACAAACTGTCGCACCTGGTATGCAGCGGAGCGGCAAGCCGAGTTTCTTGATGAAGAGCGGCAAAACAGCCCTCTGGATACCCATTAGCGCCATCGCAAATCCATGCTTTCCCGCCACATGACGCGTTCGCAGTACTCAATCGACGAAGTACCTGTCCAACAAGTTGGGGTGCCTTGCCCAATCTGAATCGCTTGTCGTTGCAGAACGGGATCCCCACGGTGAAGATCAAGATTACTCCATTGCTCGAATGGTTGTCGTATCGCACGAAACAACCGGCGATCAGCTTCCACAACGCCCTCGCTCAGATTCGATTTCGCATCGCTTCGATGACTGCGCGGGGGTCGAAGTGGTCCAGGTAGCCGGGGGATGGAGGTGATGAAGTCGTAGCCGAGCTGCTTGGAGATGGCCCCAATATCAACATCTGTCGCAACGACCCGTCAACTAGAGCGAACGATACCGTCCTCGAAACTCGGGTTTCGCGCCAGCGGAGACTCTTTCGGTGTTTCGTTCGCTAAGGCGAGCTCGACCGTCGGGGTTCAATTCGATATGGGCGGGGGGAATCGAATTCCGATTCCACCTTGTTCGTAAGTTGTTTCGTGACAATGATTTAGGTTATAACCACCGGTGGGTACGCCGCTTATGTACCGGACTCAATCAGACCACTCTGACCCGTTGGAGCCGACCAAAGACCGCTTTTACTGGGGACTAACTGGGGACACCTATCAGGGAGGACTAACTGGGTTGGCGCATCGTGACCGAATGGGAATCTATGCCGGCGGCGCGGTGAGCTTGCGGTCAGCCAGTTCAACAAAGCGACACTTTAGCGGCCGCGGTTTTCATTGACGGCTATTTATGGGCCATTACCATCGCCGCTGTCGAAAGCAGCGAGAGAATGGGAGTTCGGTTTTCGCTCTAGCAGTCCGTGGCAAAAGGTCCATGACCCTGTGTGCACCGCCGTCTCGGCAATACGGACGAGACGCCCGTGCCTCACCTTTCACCACCGACTGCTAAAAAGACCGAACCGCTCCGGCAGGACGGCCACGGCGCACCTGCATGGAGAATCCGGAAAATACTGATAAGATGCCGACCTCCTGTCGGAATGCAGGATTTTCGGCAGAGGAACCAGTTTTCTGACAGGTGCCTGGGAAGGGGAGCAGAAGATGGCAATTGCGAAGCAACGATTGATTGCTACCTGGGTATTTGGCTCATTGGCATTTGTATTGTTGGCTACACTGATATTCATCGATTATCCGCGGGAGCGCGAGCCGCTGGTGCGTTTCTTCACGTCGTTGTGCGCTGGCCTGTTCGGCTACTTCTTGAGCGGCAGCCTAAGAGTCGTCTCAAGGGGGGCGCTGCCATGGCTCGGAAGGGTTGTGATTCAATCCACTGGAGGAACAGCGTTGTTTCTCATAGTCTGGTTCTCCTGGCCAACGGTAAGCGAGGCCACTTCCGCCGCATCGCTGGGAAAACTTAACTTACTGATTGAGCGGAAGGCACTCAACCAGACAATTCTATACCGTTTGGTCGATCGAGGGCTACAGGTGGCGCCTGTTCCTCAGATCGCTGCCGTTAGCCCCGATGATAAATGGCGTATTGAGGCTACGCTTGACAAGCCCGCTTATTGTGGACTGCTGGAAGTCGACCCGGATGGTAAAGTGGCGATCCTGGCCACCTCTGAGAGTCCTGTAGAGACGTTCCTCTTCCCTGGGCCGAAACAAGGTGCTAAGCTTCAGTTCGATCAACCCGGTTGGCAGGCACTTGTCCTCGTGGTGTCGCCGACGTCGATTGCACGGCGTTCTCAGACTTGGCTAAAGCAACTCGCTGCTATTGGACCGCCGCCCAATCCGCCCGCCAATCAGCCAGTCGATGCGCTGCTTGCAGTTGAAGAAATCGTTGACATGCAGGACCACTCTTATACCTCGTTCGCTAACACCGTTTTTGCAACCGTCAGCTCCGGTCCCGCCGAAGCAACGCTCATCATGTTCCCCGTCAGCAAGAACGCGAACTAATACCGTCTAAGGCAGCGCGCAGCGACAGATCGCAGCCCCGCTACACGTTAGCCCGGATATTTCATCAGTGCGGTGAGAATTGCGCGTAAAGAAGGCCTTCGCGTCTGGTATGATAGGGTTTGGTGAGAATCCATCATCCGCAGGCACGGAGGCCGTTCATGACAGAGTGT